>Ga0222712_10000047_pt1 | contig 159059 bp, 135 predicted proteins | sample C33_657DmetaG_FD_165043 | JGI IMG/M metagenome (GOLD analysis project Ga0222712, IMG submission 165043) | Estuarine water microbial communities from San Francisco Bay, California, United States - C33_657D | ecosystem: Environmental > Aquatic > Marine > Unclassified | place: USA: California...
TGGCGGCGGTGTCAGTGGCATTCAATGACTGCACTCCTGCCCCGGTCAGGATGGTCATGCCCTGTTTCTTCAGTGCCTTTTCGAGGAAGGTTGAAACGTCCGCATCTTCAACCGGTACGATGCGGTCCATCATCTCGACGACGGTCACCTCGGCACCCATATCGTTGTAGAAGCTGGCAAATTCGATACCGATCGCGCCGCTGCCGATCACCAGCAATTTCTTGGGCATTTCAGGCGGAGTCATCGCGTGGCGATAGGTCCAGATGCGCTTGCCATCAGCAGGCGCAAAAGGCAGGTCGCGCGCGCGGGCACCGGTCGCGATGATGATGTTCTTCGCGGTCAGCATTTCTTCGCCCTTGTCGCTTTTGACGACCAGCGTGTTGGCAGCGGTCAGCCTGCCCTCCCCCATATAGACGGTGATCTTGTTCTTCTTCATCAGATGCGTGACGCCTTGGTTGAGCTGCTTCGCAACGCCGCGCGAACGCTTGACCACCGCATCGATATCCGCGCTGATATTGGCCGCAGTCAGTCCATAGGCCCCTGCATGCTGCATATAGTGATAGATTTCCGCCGAGCGCAGCAACGCCTTGGTCGGAATGCAGCCCCAATTGAGGCAGATGCCCCCGAGATTTTCACGCTCTACAATTGCGGTTTTAAGGCCGAGTTGGGCTGCACGGATTGCGGCAACATAGCCACCGGGACCGGAACCGAGGACGATAAGGTCGTAGTTGTCAGCCATTTTACGCCACCAACCCCAGCGGTTTCTCCACCAGTTCCTTGAACACCTTCATCAGTTCGGCTCCATCGGCGCCATCAATTGCGCGGTGGTCAAAGCTGCCAGTGGCGCTCATTACCGTTGCGATCGAGAGTGCATCATCGACCACATATGGACGCTTTTCGCCCGCTCCGATCGCCATGATCATCGCCTGCGGCGGATTGATGACGGCTGTGAAATGCTTGATCCCCATCATGCCCATATTGCTGATCGAGGCGGTTCCGCCCTGATATTCATGCGGTTGCAGCTTGCCATCCTTTGCCTTGGCGGCGAGTGCGGACATTTCGGTCGAGATGGTCGAGAGAGATTTGTTCGCCGCATCGACGATGATCGGAGTGATCAAACCGGTGGGGATTGAGACCGCGACGCTGATATCGGCGCGGCTATATTGCAGCATATTGTCGCCCGCGAAGGAGACGTTGCATTTCGGCACCTGGATCAGTGCCAGCGCGAGCGCCTTGATCAGCATATCGTTGACCGACAGCTTGACCCCGCGGCTTTCGAGGCTGGCATTGAGTTCACCCCGAAGTTTGAGCAACGCATCGAGCCGGATATCGACCGTAAGGTAGATATGGGGTGCCTCTTGCATCGACTGGGTCAGGCGGCGTGCGATCGTCTTGCGCATGTTGCCGAGTTTGACGACTTCGTGCGGAATGCCGAAATCGGGGACTGCAGCCGGTGCTGCCGGTGTGACGGGCGCCTCAGCAGATGCGGCGGGGGCCGTCGTGGCGGCACCAGGCTGCGCACCTTCAACGTCGGCTTTGACGATGCGGCCATTGGGACCAGTGCCAGTTAAACCAGCGAGATCGACACCCTTGTCTGCGGCGATACGCTTTGCGAGTGGGCTCGTCTTGATGCGATCGCCTGCAACTTTGGCAGGGGCTGCTGGTGCCGGAGCTGCGACAGGTGTTGGTGGAGGTGCTACAACCGGCGCTTCCGCTTTGGCTGTCGTTGGCGGCGTTGGCGCAACTTTGGCAGGTGCCGCACCATCATCTTCACCCTGGATCATCGCGATCACGGTGCCGACCTTTACCCCGTCGGTGCCTTCGGCGACCAAAATCTGCGAAATGACGCCTTCGTCGACTGCCTCAAACTCCATCGTCGCCTTGTCGGTTTCAATCTCGGCGATCAAATCACCCGATGATACGCTGTCGCCTTCCTTCACCAGCCAGCGGGCAAGCGTGCCCTCCTCCATGGTCGGGGACAATGCGGGCATTTTGAGCTCGATGGGCATCGGGGCATCCTGTTTATGGTCTGGATTAATCGCAGCGGCATAAGGGCTTGGTTTCCCCAGCGTCAAGCGGCTATCGCTTGCACTGGGTTCAGTTTTGACGCAGGTTCATACGAATACATGAATGCCGCGGCGGGGAAACGGCGATGCGCACCTATCTGGTTGTGATTGATGAAACCGAAGAAGCGCGCCTCGCGTTGCGCTTCGCCGCGCGCCGCGCAGCAAAAACGGGCGGCAGTTTGCACATATTGGCGCTTATCGAGCGCGCGGATTTCGTCGCATGGGGCGGTGTGCAAGCGACAATGGAAGCCGAAAACCGCGAAAAAGCCGAGGAGCTGGTCTCCACCGCTGCAGGTACGATTTTCGACGAACTCGGCATCCAGCCCAGCATCACGATCAGGGATGGTGAGGGCGTGGAGGTTGTTCGCGAAATGCTCGACGAACATCCGGAAATCGCCGCCTTGGTGCTGGGCGCGGCCGCACAGGGCAATCCCGGACCGATGGTAGCGCACTTTACCGGCAACAACGCCGGCACACTCCGTTGCCCGGTTATGGTAATACCGGGGTCGCTTACCGACGAAGCGCTGGATGAATTGAGTTAGCGCTTGCGGCGCCCTTGGTGCCGGATATTGGACGGCCTGCCCCGCTTACCCGCCATGTGCTTGCCCTTATGCTTCATGCCGGAGGGGCGTTCCATCCGCGCTGGGGCATAGCTCCCGCCCTCTGGCAATTCAAAGCGCAGCGCCCCCGAAACCGGGTTGGCTTCTGCAAGCCGTAATTTGAGCCGCATGCCGGGGCGATATTCATCCCCGCTATCCTCACCGGTTAGCGTTTGGCTGGCCTCATCATAGAAAAAGCGCTCGGCGCCTAAAGTTGAGACTGGCACCAAACCATCGCCGCCAATCGACTCCACTGTCGCGAAAAAGCCGAAATTCTGCACGCCGGTGATGCGCGCCTCGATGATTTCACCAATTTGTGTGGCAAGGAATGCAGCGACATAGCGGTCGGTCGTCTCGCGCTCAGCTTCCATAGCCCGGCGTTCGGCACGGCTGATCATCTCTGATGTGACGTCAAGCCGTTCGAAATCGCGTGCCGACAGCCCTGTTACCGGCTTTATCGTCCCATCCTTTGGCGCGGGCATTTCCAGATCATAGGCGCTCACCAGCGCACGGTGCACGATCAGGTCGGCATAGCGACGGATCGGCGAGGTAAAATGCGCATAGCTGCCTAACGCCAGCCCAAAATGCCCTGCATTTTGCGGGGTGTAATAGGCCTGCGTCTGGCTGCGCAGCACCGCTTCCATGATCTGCGGCAGGATTTCGTCATGCTCCTGCACCTTGTCGATGATTGCGTTAAAGGTGGAAGGCCGGACCACCTGCCCCAGCGCGAATTCGATATCGAAGGTTTTGAGATAATCTTTGAGCGCGACCAGCTTCTCACGTGCCGGTGGCTCATGGACACGATAAATCAGCGGCGATTTCTTTTCTTCAAGCGCCTTGGCCGCCGCGACATTCGCCGCAATCATGAAATCCTCGATCACCTGGTGCGCATCCAGATGCTCACGCACGGCGACGCCAACCACCCTGCCCTCGTCGTCAAGCGTGATGCGGCGTTCGGGCAGGACAAGTTCAAGCGGATTGCGACGGTCGCGCGCATTTTTCAGCAGTTTCCAGCAAGCCCAAAGCGGCCTCAGCGCACTTTCAAGCATCGGATGGTCACGCTTTCCATCAATCGCATCCTGCGCATCCTGATACGGAATATTGGCAGAAATCCTTGCGATTGCGCGGCTGAAACGCCATGACGTCACCTGTCCGCCAGCATCGATCTGCATATGGCAGGCGAGCACCGCGCGATCCTCGCCCGCGCGAAGCGAGCATTTGTCTGAAGACAGCGCGTGCGGCAACATCGGGACAACGCGATCGGGGAAATAGACGCTGTTCCCGCGCTTTGCAGCCTCGCGGTCGAGGGCACTGCCCGGACGCACATAATAGCTGACATCCGCTATCGCGACTATAGCTTTGAATCCATTAGCGTTTTTTGGATCATCATCTGGAGTAGCCCATACCGCATCGTCAAAATCGCGCGCATCGCGTGGATCGATGGCAATTATAGGCAAATGCCGCAGGTCTTCGCGTTTATCGGCTGTGATGGGCAGTTTGCTGACGTGCAGCGCCTCAGCCTCGACTTCTTCAGGGATTTCAAACGGGATGCCGAATTTGTGGATGGCAATCAGGCTGAAACTGCGCGGCGCGAATGGATCGCCCAATACATCGGTTACCCGCGCCTTTTTCTGGCCTGCCCGCCCGCCAAGCTCTGCCAGAACCAGATCGCCAGGCTGCGCCTCTCCGACCTCAAACAACGGAATATCAAAACGCGCCTTCTTGTCAGTGGACTTCAGCCAGAAACGGCCATTATCACTTTCCTCAACCACGCCCAGTATCTGTTCGCTGGCCTTGGCGAGTTTCTTCATCGGATGGGCAAGCCACCCCTTCCCCGCTTCCTCCGTCCGCGCCAAAATGCGATCACCGATGCCTAACGCGCCTTTTCGACCCCGCTCGACAACACGCAACTTGGGCAAAGGAATTCCGTCCGCTTCCCAACGTTCCGGAACGGCTATCAACTGGTTGCCATCGACATCGACAATTTTCAGTACGGTGACGCGCGGAACCCCGCCCATCTTGTGGAATGCCCGGCCCGGGGCTGCATCAATCAGCCCTTCGTCGGTCATATCCTTGAGCAGCGCTTTCAGAGCTATCTTGTCGCTTCCGTAAAGCCCGAATGCGCGCGCAATTTCGCGCTTGCCTGCTGGTTCTTTCGACGTCTCGATAAATTCGAGGATCTGCTCGCGACTGGGTAATCCCGGCTGATGGCGGGGTTTTCGCGCCAAATCAGTATGTCCGTCCGATAAGGATGCGCTCAACTGCAGGCTCACCCGTGAAGAAGCAGGCTCCGTCTGCGGGCGCTGCATCCAGAGGTGCATTGCGCATCGTCAGCTTCAGCGCCTTCAACTGCTCAACAATCTTGTCGAGCGCTGCGCCGCTGGGGCGGGCCCACTGCACCTCTACCCAACCCGCAAATTTGGCTTCATCACCTTTGAAATGCGCGGCCAGATCAGAGACGTCGCGCGCAATATTGGCATCGAGACGGGCCTTGGCCTCCGCATAAAGCGATGCTTGGATATCCTGCAGCAACTTCGCAGCAGAAGCTACGAAATCGCCTTTCGGGGTGAATGCAGAGTTGAGCTTGCCGTCATCCTTATAAAGACGGTCGCGGCGTAGAACGGCAGCCTTGCCCTCTGCGACATCGCGAGGGCCGACTTCGACGATGATGGGTGCACCTTTCTTCACCCAGCTCCAACGCTTGACCTGCGCTTTTGTTGCCTTGGTATCAAGCAGCACGCGAACTGGTTCACCAAAAACCTCAAGTGCGCCCAGCTCCCTTGAAAGCGCGCGGCAATATTCGAGCACAGCCTCATCCTCGTCACTATCGCGCAGCATCGGGACGATCACGATCTGCCATGGCGCGATCCGCGGCGGGCAGCGCAAGCCATCATCATCGCCATGTGTCATGATGACGCCGCCGATCATGCGCGTGGACATGCCCCAGCTGGTGGTGTGAGCAAATTGCTGGCCACCCTCTTTATTTTGGTATTTGATGCCGGCAGCCTCGGCAAATCCCGTGCCCAGATAATGCGAGGTGCCCGCTTGCAGGGCCTTGCCATCCTGCATCATCGCCTCGATCGAGTAGGTCGCGACGGCCCCGGGGAAACGTTCATTCTCGGGCTTTTCGCCTGTAATCACCGGCATTGCACAATCGTCTTCAGCCATTTGCCGATACATTTCGAGCGCGCGCAATGTCTCGCGCATGGCATCTTCGCGATCAACATGCGCGGTATGGCCTTCCTGCCACAGGAATTCGGAGGTGCGGAGGAACATGCGGGTGCGCATTTCCCAGCGAACGACATTTGCCCATTGGTTGACCATCAGCGGCAAATCGCGCCAGCTCTGCACCCAGCGCGCCATTGCGGCGCCGATCACGGTTTCAGACGTCGGCCGCACGATCAGCGGCTCTTCCAGCTTGGAATCGGGATCGGGGATCAACTTGCCCTTGCCGTCGCCAACCAAGCGATGGTGCGTTACGACTGCCATTTCCTTGGCAAAGCCCTCAACATGGTCGGCTTCCTTTTCGAAATAGGAAAGCGGGATGAAAAGCGGAAAATAGCAATTGTCGACGCCGGCAGCCTTGATGCGCGCGTCGAGCAGTTTCTGGATACGCTCCCAAATGCCATAACCCCATGGGCGGATGACCATGCAGCCACGAACACCCGATTCCTCTGCAAGATCGGCTTCGGAAATGACCTCTTGGTACCAGGCGGCAAAATTCTGTTGGCGGGTTACGGAAAGTGCATGTTTCATGGGCAGCAGCCCCTAGCGGCTTGGCCGCCCAACCGCAACCGTGCCGACGGCTATTCCTTGGAAAGCTTGTCTATCTTCGCCTGCAACTCCGCCATTTGGCGTTTCAAGTCTTCAAGGCTTTCGCCGGACTTGTCTTTCTTTGCACCCAGATTGCCAAGATTAGGCACAAATGCATCGCGCGCTGCGCGCATCATTTCGATATTCTGCTTGGCTATGTGCCCGAAAGGACCCGAGGTGAGCGCATTTTCAATGACATCCTGAACCTGTTTCTGGTTCTTGCGGAAATTATCCATCGAATTCTCTGGGAATTGGGGCACCAGCCCCTGCATTGAGTCACCATAGAGCGCGATGATCTGGCGCAGGAAATTGACCGGCAACATCCCCTGACCGCCGGTTTCCTCTTCCATGATGATCTGTGTCAGCACGCTGTGAGTGATATCCTCGTTCGTCTTCGCATCGACGACCTTGAACTCGACATCCTTGCGTGTCAGCTCTGCGAGATAATCCAGCGTGATATATTTGGATGATTGGGTGTTGTAGAGACGCCGGTTCGCATATTTTTTAATGATGATCGGACCGTCGGAACCTGCAGTTGCCTTGCGCGCCATGAGAATTGCCCACTGGTTATCGGAAGCATCGCACTAGACCAGTATTTGATGCACCGCAACATGCATTGGATTTCCGGTTTAGCAGCTGGCGATTCGGAGCAATGGCGCCGCTTCGGATGCGCCATTGTTCACGCTCTTTCGCAATTGATGTTATTTTTCGACAAACCGAGCCGATTTCCATCCATAAAACTTTGGGCGCAAATTTGATGAGCAAACGCAATATAGTTTCACTATTTACTATCATGGCCTCATATGAGGCAAGTTTCGTAAATACGATCCCGATTTCTGCTGTGTGGCGCGATAGACACATAAGGTTAAAAATCAATTCCGGCGTTTTGACTGTATTGCATCGAGCTGAAAGCTATGGTTAGCGCTACGGTTTGCAAATCAGAAAACAGCTGGGGAGCTATTTAATGAAACTACGTCGTTATATGTTTGCTGCGTCCGCGGTCGGCTTGGCGGTCGGCGCTTTGTCGCCTGCTTATGCTCAAAGCCAAACCAAGCAAGAGCCGGTCGCTGCGGAAGAGGAGCAGGAAGAAAGCTCTACGGTAGAAAATACTAGTGAAGCGGCTGCAGCGGAAGAAGGGACTATTCTTGTAACCGGTTCGCGTATTCGTCGTGACACGTTCAGTTCGATCGAACCTATTACTCTAATAACATCTGAGGAGATCACTCAGTCAGGATTCAACAGCGCGACTGATGCGTTACAGAGTCTTGAAGTGACTGCAGGTGCCGGTCAGATTAATAACTTCTTCGCTGGCTTTGTTACTGCCGGCGGTACCGGCGCAAACACTCTGGGGCTACGTAACCTAGGTCCTGCACGTACACTTGTACTCCTGAACGGCCGTCGAGTTGCTCCTGCCGGAACTCGTGGATCGGTACTAGCTGCGGACCTTAACGTTTTACCGACCGCTATCGTGGACAGTGTTGAAATTTTGAAAGCCGGTGCATCTTCAGTGTACGGCTCCGATGCGGTTGCAGGCGTTGTAAATATCATAACCGACAAGAAGCTTCGCGGCCTGACAATTGATGCTCAGGTCAACGTGCCCGAAATTGGCGTGGGGGTCGATCGCCGTGTTTCCGCGAGTTTTGGTTTCGGAAATGATCGCCTCGACCTTATCGGTTCACTGGAATATCGCAAGCGTACTGCTATTCGTCTTCGCGATGTTGATTTCGCCGATTGTCCTGTTGGCGGTTTCCTGACCGGTGAAGGCACTGAATTCGGCTCGGGAGATAGGGTAGGTTTTGACGGCACACCCTGCTTCACTTTGGACAACGGTGGTGTAACTATCAATACTGTTGGCCTTCCTACTCGTTCTGGTATTAGCCGTGTCACCGGCTTGCCAGGCCTTTTTAATCGCTTCGTTCCATCTCCAACTACGGGTGGGAATACGCCGGGTTTTTTGGGGGTAGATTTTTATTCGCGTGACACTTTCGACCCTGCAAGTCAGGAAGAAGAAGTAATCACGCCAGTAGAGATCTACACTGGGTTTCTTGCAGGCTCTTATGACCTCGATCTGCTTGGTAATGCCGAACTCTACGGAGAAGTGCTTGCAACTCGTCGCAAGTCGTCATCGATTCTTTACAGGCAGCTGACGCTAGACTATCTTCGCGGCAGCCCGCTCATTCCGACCCTGTATCGCAACGGTGCATTTGCAGCTCCAACCAATATTTCTAGCGGACAGGTTGTCGCTGCACGCTCATTTATTGGCTTCGGGAACACCGATTCCAAACAGGAAGTTGATTATGTTCGTGCGGGTGTAGGCCTTCGCGGGGACTTTTTTGCGCCGGGTTGGCGTTATGATGCATATGCTGGCAAATCGTGGACTGACGGTACCTATGAAATAGAATCGTTCCTCATTGATCGACTCGCTACTTCACTGAACGTGGTTCAGAATGCCAACGGTACTTTTAGCTGCGTTGCGCAGGCTTCAATTCCAAATTGTGTGGCAGCACCGGAACTAAACGCGGCATCAATTGGTGGGAATTTGTCACCCGCTTATCGCGATTACATCTTGGATAATACGATCGGCACAACATTATTCCGAGAAACCACTTTTTCATTCGGCGTCGATGGGCCTTTATTCGCCCTTCCCGGTGGTGATGCCCAAATGGCACTGGGATTGGAATATCGCAAGCAACGTATCGACGATACGCCGGACCAACAGGCCATCAATGGGAACCTTTATGGGCTAACGGCATCAGTTCCGACACGCGGCAGTGATAGCGTCAAGGAGTTCTACGGCGAACTTTATTTGCCGCTGATAGCTGACCGTCCGTTTATGGAAAATGTCAATATTAACGCGTCTGCGCGTTATACAGACTACGAATCGTATGGAAGTGACGTAACCTACAAAGTCGCTGGCGAATGGCAGTTCTTTGAAGGCATCGGCATCCGTGGCAGTTACGGCACATCATATCGAGCGCCCGCACTCGCGGAGCAATTCTTGGGAGCAACCAGTGGCTTTATTGGTGCTGGAAGTGACCCCTGCGATGCTGACAATTTCCCGCTTGATCCGAACGCATATAATACAACCCAGAGAACCCGCGCTGCAAACTGCGCAGCGATTGGAATTAACGTTGCCACATTTCAGCAAAACAACGGAATTACTGTATTTAACCGGGGTGGTGCAGAAACCGGTTTGGAGGCAGAAACTTCGACAAACTGGTCGGTAGGTGCAGTTGTAGCACCGCGTATGTCTGGTCCTGTTTCGATCAGCCTTGCTCTTGATTATTTTAACATCAAAGTCGAAAATGGTGTGTCTTCACTGGGTGGCGGTACAATTTTGAGTCGCTGCTACTCGGCAACTGATTTTAGCCCGACCGAGGGTTTTTGCCGTTTTGTTCAGCGTAATGCTAACAATGCGCTGACCGTTACTAGCGGATTCGTGAACCTGTCGACCGATGTGGTAAAAGGTTTCGAGTTCACCGGTCGCCTTGGCGCTGATCTGTTCGGAGGGCGTTTCACGTTCAACGCTAGTTTGACGAAATACACCGAGCAATCGGATCGTTTGTTCCCTGAGGAGATACTTCTCGATTCTAATGGCACCCTCAACACACCTGATTGGGTTGGATCATTTGATGCGACTTATCGCAAGGGTGCATTCCTGTTCCGCTATGGGCTTGAATGGTTTGATGGTAGCTCCGGTACATACAAGTTGTTTTCAACAAGTCGCCAAACAGGTTTGGTCGATACTGCACTTGAGCAATCTTACCGTGACCTTTACCTGCTCGAAACTCCTGCCTATTTCCTGCATTCGGCATCGATGCAAGTCATGGCTGCAGAAGATTTCGTTGTAACGATCGGTGCACGTAACCTGTTTGATAAGAAACCTCCCCGGGTTTCTGCTGCGGTAAACACCGTCGGCAATGCTCCGCTTTACTCGGGGTACGATTACACTGGCCGTCAGTTCTTCGTTAACACGACGTTCAAGTTCTGATAAAGCCAACCCAACAAGAAAAGGGGGCTGCAAATTGCGGCCCCCTTTTTTTCAGTTTGGGTTAGAAATAAATTGAGCGTCGGTCAGCAGTAAATGCTAATTCCAGTGGCGGTCGCTTCGGCTACCCATTCCAGTCAACAGCTCATAAGGCGAAACACCAGACAGCTTGGCTTGAGCATCCAGATTGAACCGCATTGTGACCCAATCATTTTCCGACAGTGATGGCGCATTGCTAATGTCGAGTGTCACCAGGTCCATCGACACACGTCCAATAACGGGCAGCACCACGCCGTCCACTAACGCCGCGCCGACATTGCTCAAGGCCCGAACATATCCGTCGGCATAACCGATCGCCACGGTCGCAACGCGGATATCGGATTTTGCGACATAAGTGGAATTATATCCAACCGGACTGCCGGCCGGAAGATCGCGCACCTGCAGGATGCGGGCTTTAGGATAAGCCACCTGCTGCAAACCATCCGCCGCCAAACCGCCGTAAAGCGATATCCCTGGTCGGGTGAGATCGAAATGATAATCCGCGCCCAATGTTATTCCGCAACTATTGGCCAAGCTCCGCCGTCGAAATCCGATGTGCTGCGACATGGCTATGAAGTTGGCCAATTGCGCAGCGTTTTGGCTCGTGATTTCATCGGCCGATGCAAGGTGGGACATCGCGATATCGATATCCATTCCTTGAAACAGCATGGGATCATACTGCTCTGGCCCAAGCCCCAGCCTGTTCATCCCGCTGTCGAGCATAACATGGCATCGTCCGCCGCCGGATGCTCGCCACAGCGCAATCTGCGCAGGAGTATTCAGAACCGGAATAGCACCCAGTTCACGCGCCTGCACAACATCTTCCTCACAGATGCCGTTCAATACGTAGATATTCTGTGCCGGAACCAGATCGGCAATCTCCGCGGCTTCTCCCCAATGGGCGACGAAAAAATCGCGACATCCGGCAGCCCATAGCCTGGGCGCAACCTCACGTGCGCCGAGACCATAAGCATTGGCCTTCACCGCTGCACCTGTGGCAGCGGATCCACTCAGCTTGGCCATATATTTCCAGTTGGCGACCAGCGCCGCACCATCAAGGCGCAATCGCGAAGGGGCAGGAAAGCTCAATCGAGATCCTTATCCCTGTTTTCGGGCAACCAGATCAGGCTGACGATGAATGCCATCGCAACAACGCCAATCGTATACCAAAGCCCCATGAAGGCACCGCCCGTCTTCACCACGATATATTGTGAAATGAATGGAAGGAAACCGCCGAAATAGCCGGTACCGATATGGTAAGGTATCGACATCGAGGTGTAGCGGATTTTCGCCGGGAACATCTCGACCAGTATCGCGGCTACCTGGCCATAGGTCATCGCCGACAATGCTACGAGAATGGCGACGGCCAAAATGATGATCAATGGCTTACGCTGGTCCGGATCCGACTTGTCCGGATATCCCGCTTTCTCGAGCGCAACGATATAGGCCTTGTCATCAAAACCCTTAATCTCCGCGGCACCAACCTTTAACATCAAGTCGTCACCTTCAGCTTTGGAATAGCTGATGCCGCGCTTGGAAAGGAAGTTGAGCGCCTTCGCACAATCACTTTCATGCTTGCTCGAAAACACGTTGAAGTCGCATGCTGGTGACACGAGAGTCACTGGCGCGCTGACAGCTGCCCGTGCGAGCGCCGGGTTGGCTGCATCCGCCATCATGTGGAACAACGGGAAAGTGCCAACAATCGATAAGGCATAACCGATCAGCAGGATCTTCTTGCGTCCATAATGGTCAGACAGCCAGCCTGCAGCGACATAAAGGGGGGCAGCCAGCAGCGCTCCTACCGCCATATAGCCCAGTGCATCGGTTTCGGGCACGCGCGCCGTTCCTGTGAGGAAATACAAGGTGCCGAACTGCGAGGTGTAATAAATCACCGTCAAACCGGCAGCTACGCCAAACAGGGCAACAAGGATGCGCTTGACGTTACCCGGATATTGGAAGCTTTCGACAAACGGGTTTTTGGAAACCGTTCCCGCTTCTTTCATCGCCTTGAACACTGGGCTTTCGGAAAGCTTGAGGCGGATCCAGAGCGAAATCGCCAATAGCAGGATAGAAATCAGGAACGGCACGCGCCATCCCCATGCTTCAAATGCCTCGGTGCTCATAGATGTGCGCGTTACCAAAACGACGGTTACAGCTAGGAGGAAGCCGCCAGCAACCGAAGCTTGAATCCAACTGGTATATTGCCCGCGCTTACCCTTCGGCGCATGCTCGGCGACATAAATTGCTGCGCCGCCATATTCCCCGCCCAGTGCAAGGCCTTGCAAACAGCGCAAAATCAGGAGCAGTACGGCCGCGGTTACGCCGATCGATGCGAATGTGGGCAGAAATCCGATTGCCGCGGTCGCCCCACCCATCAGTGATATCGTGACAAGGAAGGTATATTTGCGGCCAATCTTGTCCCCCAGATAACCGAACACGATCGCACCCAGCGGGCGGACGCCAAAGCCGGCACCAAAAACTGCAAGGCTCGCCAGCATTGCGGCGGTGGGGTTATCCGATGGAAAGAACAGCTTTCCGATCAAGGCACCCAATATGCCGTAGACGAAAAAGTCGTACCATTCGAACACCGTGCCTAGCGATGAAGCCGTGATCACCAGCCTGTCGCGCTTCGGATCAATCACCTCTTCAGCAGCATTTGCGGCGTTCGCCATGGGCATCCCCTTCCCGTTTTTGGTTGCTGACATTCTCTTAGTTGCAACCGCGCATCGTTCAAGCCTTGTTGCGCTTGTTTAATCGAGCGGTTAACAAAGTTTCGAGAGACGAGAAGGAGAGAGAAATGCTGACCAAGGGCGACGAGTACCCAATCCACCAGACCGCAGAGCCAATTGCCTTTTCGGGTACTGACCGAAATTTCTACGATCGTTTCTTCTTTTGCGGCTATCGCCCTGATGGTTCGGGCTATTTTGGGGCAGCCTTTGGCGTGTATCCGCACCTGAACATTGCCGATGCACATTTCTCTGTCATCCGCGATGGCACGCAACATTGCGTTCATGCTTCCCGCATCCTTGGTTTCGAACGAATGGACATGCATTGCGGTCCAATCCGCATTGAAGTGGTCGAGCCGCTAAAAACCGTTCGCCTTGTCGTGGACAATCACGAAGGCATATCTGCTGACATTACATTCGAGGTTCGCTCCGCACCGGTGCAGGAGCCGCGCTTCACACGGCGCAACGGCAGCCGGATGATGATGGACCTCACCCGCTTCACCGTGAATTGCCATGTTACCGGATGGGTCGAAGTAGACGGCAAGCGTGAAAGTTATGAAGGCGCTTATGGTACGCGCGATCGAAGCTGGGGCGTACGGCCTATCGGTGCGGCCGACCCGCAACCGGTAATCCCAGCGGCCTTGCCCCAATTCTACTGGCTCTGGGCGCCTACCAACTTCCCCAATCTTTCACTCTACGCCCATGTCAACGAGGACGAAAAGGGTGAAGCTTGGAACCGACGCGCAACGCTGATGATGGATGGCGCCAATCAGGAAGGCGGCATGCATTTCCACGAAGACCGCTTCACCATGACATGGGAAAAGGGCAAACGCCATGCAACCGCGGCGCGGCTGGATGTACGCGATGATGCCCGGCGCGACCATGTGGTCACATGGGAACCCATCGATCTCTTCATGATGAAAGGGATCGGTTATGGCCATAGCGAGTGGGTGCATGGCGGCTTCAAGGGTGAATTGGCCGTGGAACGTGAAGATTTCCGTCCTGCCGATCTGGATCCGCTCTTGATGCCCCATCTGCATATCCAGCATGTTGCAAGGGCACGGCACGAAGGTGGCGGGGCAAGTTCCGAAGGCATCGGCATTGTTGAGCAGCTTGTATTCGGTCCACATGGCCCGAGCGGCTTCAAGGGGCTTAACGACGGGTATGGCGTATGAGCCTACCTGTACTTTCGCGTGACGAGATCACCGCTGAATGGTTGTCCGATATGCTCCGTCAAAAGGGGCATGACGTCCAAATCGCTGCAGTCCAGGCCAAAGCAATAGGCACCGGGCAAGTTGGTGCAACCTATCGCATTGCGCTTGATTTTGAGAGCAACCCGGGCAATTTTCCGCCAACCATCGTGGCAAAACTGCCATCAAATGACGAGCTTAGCCGCACTACCGGCAAATCGCATCTGACCTATCTGCGCGAAAGCAGGTTCTACCAGACCTTTGCCGGCAAAAAGCCGATGGCGGTGCCCGATCATCTCTACATCGCCTTTGATGAGGATAGCCATGCCTTCACCCTCATCATGCACGACCTGCCGGGGCATGTGCAAGGCAACCAGCTTGGCGAGCCGAGCAAAGAGGAAGCGTTACTTGCCGTTGACGCCGCCGCAAGTATCCACGCTGCCTGGTGGGGTGATCCGACGCTCGACACGCTGGATTGGCCGAATGGAACCAAGGCGGTGCCACCGCAGCTTGATAGCGATGTTTTGTTCGGGATGTTCTGGCCGGCCTTTTGTGATCGTTACGGCGATCGCGTCGACGCCAATATGCTTACTGTCGGTGAAGCATTTCTCGGCAAGCTCAACAGCAATTATGATACGCGGCAGAGCCCCCGTTGCCTGACACACAATGATTTCCGCCCCGATAACATGCTGTTCAACGTGGCTGATCCGGTAAAGCCGATTGTGATCGTCGATTGGCAGACCACTGGTGTCGGTATCGGGGTTGGCGATATTGCTTATTACACTGGCACCGCATTCGATGCAGCACACCGCCGTGAGATTGAGCCTCAATTGCTTGCTCGGTACAAAGCACAGTTGCTGGAGCGTGGTGTTCCTGATGGCGATTTGAAGCATATCGATGACGATTATTGCCGATCAGCAGTTGCGGGTTTCCTGATGGGCGTGACTGCTGCCATGGTTGTTGAACGCACCGACCGCGGCGATGACATGTTTCTCGCCATGGCACGCCGTTCGGCTGCGATGGTTCTCGATCATGGCGAGAAGGCATTACCGCAATGACGCAATTTGTTGACCTGTCGATCCCCATCACCAACGATGTGGTTTCCGATCCACCGGTGATGCGTCCGCAAATCACCTATATGACCCATGAAAATACGTGGGAGCAGATCGCAATGTTCTTCCCGGGGCTTACCCGCGAAGACCTTCCCGATGGCGAAGGCTGGGCGGTCGAAAGCCTGACGCTGAGCACGCACAATGGCACACATATGGATGCGCCCTGGCACTTTCACTCGACAACGGACAGCGGTGTCTCCCCTGCCCCGTCGATCGACGAAGCGCCGCTAGATCTGTTTTTCCGGCCCGGGGTGAAACTCGATTTTTCGGACAAACCGCATGGCCATGTGGTCAGCGCCGCGGAGGTAGAGGCAGAACTGTCGCGCATTGACTATGAACTACAACCGCTCGACATCGTGCTTGTGCAGTCAGGTGCAATCTATGGCACCGAGAATTTCACCGACCAGGGCTGCGGCATGGGCGCGGAGGCGACGCTCTATTTGACCGAACGCGGCGTGAAGGTGGTCGGCACCGATGCGTGGAGTTGGGATGCACCTTTCAGCCATACGGCCAAACGCTGGGCTGAAAAGCGCGATCCTTCCATCATCTGGGAAGGCCACAAGGCCGGACGCATACAGCCTTATTACCAGATCGAAAAGTTGACCAATCTTGATGCCCTGCCCCCATTCGGATGGAAGCTGAGTTGTTTCCCGGTGAAGATCGAACGAGCCAGCGCAGGGTGGATCCGCGCTGTGGCTTTGATCGACTAGAGGTTCCGGCTTGCGAGCAAATAAAGCGTCCAACCGCTCAACACCGCCAGCGTCAGCCAGGTGATGATGACCCCCAGAGAACGGGGCAATGGCGGTTTGGTGCTCATAGGCAAATACAGCCCCCAGATATGCAGCACGCGTCCAAAGAGGAATATTGCGCCAATGACCATCAGGCCCAAATGCCAAGCATGACTGAGTTCAAGGAAAGCCAGCAGCAGGATAACGATAGGCGCATGTTCGGCAAGGTTGCCATGGCTGCGGCTGGCGCTGATCAGTTTGGCGTCACCAGCGTCTCCGAATGCAGCTTGCGCGCGCATCCTCTGACGAACGGTGTCAATCGCGGTGAAGAGCAGCAATAGAGCGCAGACAGCGGCGACAAATGCTGTAACCGGAACGGGCATTTAAACATCTCCCCCAGAAAAGAGTTATAGTTTAGCCGCTTATCGTCGGATCGCCAATCGCGGAAATGACTGGCAAGTTCGGTGCAAAGCGATATTGCAAGGGAAAGAATGATACTCGGGGGAGTTAGCGCATGAGCATATCCGAAGCGACACCAGAGATGGACGCGGCGCCGGTCGATCGCGGACCAGATGACCGCGCTTTTTTGGGACATCCCAAAGGATTGGGATACCTGTCATTCGTCGAGGGCTGTGAACGCTTCTCCTATTACTCCATGCAGACACTGCTCGTGCTCTACATGGTCAAATATCTGTTGCTCCCAGAAAATATGGGCAAGGTGATTGGCCTCTCCTTTTTACAAAACAGCTATTATGGTGGTCTCGAAGGACAGCCTTTGGCCTCGGCGATTTTCGGGGATTATACCGCGCTGGTTTACCTGACCCCGATTTTGGGTGGAATAATCGCAGACCGATGGTTGGGGCGGCGCGCTACCCTGATCTGGGGGGCGCTAATCATGGCCCTCGGCCATTTCCTGATGGCGTTTGAAGGCACCTTCCTGTTTGCACTGCTCGCACTGGTGGTCGGCGTAGGTCTCTTCAAAGGCAATATCGCGAGCCAGGTGGGCGAGCTGTATGATGACAAGGATCTCCGCCGGGCGATGGCGTTCCAGATTTTCTACATCGCCATCAATGTCAGCGTCATCGCGGCGCCGTTGGTATCGGGCACGCTGGGTGAAAAGGTAGGCTGGCACTGGGGCTTTGGCACTGCGGGCATTGTGATGGTTGCGGGCCTTTTCATCTACCTGGCTGCCGGGCCATGGCTACCTGCTGATAACAAACCAGCCAAAGGTGAAAAGGCTGCATCGATTCCGATGAGCCAAAAGGATTGGTTGCGTGTGCTGGCACTCGTCCTGCTCGTGCCGGTTCTCGCGGTTTCACTTCTCACCAACCAGGAAATCTTCAACGCCTATCTCGTTTGGGCCGACGAACATTTTGCGCTGACTTTCATGGGAGAGACGCTTCCGACCAGTTGGATGATCACCGTCGATGCAACGCTCAGCTTTTCAATGCTGGTTGCCGTTGCCGCTTTCTACAAATGGTATGGCACGAAGTGGAAAGAGCCCGATGAGCTGGGCAAGATGGTAATTGGTAGCTTTTTCACCATTGGTGGCGGGCTGTGCCTGTATATCGCTGCTGTAACACAGGGTGATGGCAAGATCGGGCTGTTCTGGCCGTTGATGTTCCACCTGCTCAACAGCATCGGTTTTTCGCACATCCTGCCCGTAAGCCTAGCGCTGTTCACCAAATTGGCGCCCAAGGCGTTCAATGCGACGATTATCGGGATTTACTATCTCGCCTTTTTCGCTGCCAACAAGATCGTCGGAACAATTGGCGGATGGTATTCGACGATGGATACGCCGACATTCTGGTTGGTCCATGTGGCAAGTGCAGCTGTCGGTCTTGTGGCTTTCGCGTTCTTCAAATTCGTGCTGGCGAAACGTCTGATGGGCGACGCGCAAGCTGCCTGACAATTGGCTTTCCGCTTCAGCTTGCCTTCACGGCGCTGAAGCGGATGCTCGCCGCGAAGGTTTCACCAGGAAGAACAACAGGCATATCAGCTTGGTTGCGGTTTACCGCATCCGTGCGGTGCGGCACGGGTTCGAAGCAGAAAAATGCCTGCCCTTGCGGTACATAAAGCTGCGCGTGCGGCAAGTCCGACTCTATATGCAAGCCTAGCGCCCTACCCGTCCATGAAATCTTTGCCATGCCATTCCAGTTGGTGAAAAGATTGTCGAAGGGTTGCTCTCCAACAGGCCGGGCGAGCGCAAAATTGCGGGGGCCTTCAACTGCCGCTTCGGAAACTGGCAAATTGTCGTCACCATTTTCGCAAAAGCCGGAAGCCGTAAACCGCAAGCTTGCCCCGGCACTGTCGAAATAGGGATGGTGTCCGAATGTAAGCGGAACGGCTTCGTCGGCCAGATTTTGCGCTGTCAAATCCACCAAAAGATAGTCCGGCCCCAGCTTGAACCGCTGCTCGGCCAAAAAAGGCCAGGGCCAGTGGTCATCGCCATCATGGGCATAGCGCAGCACAGCAAAATGCGCTCCGCTTTCTGCGACATCCCATGCTTGCAACCAACCTACACCATGGATGGAATGCGGTTTTGCTATCGGATGTGGCGTCAACGCGATTTGCTGGCCATTCCATTCAAAACGGCCATTCGCAATGCGGTTTGAATAAGGAACCAACGGAAAGGATGCGGACTGTAAAGGATCACTTTGAGACGTCGCTGCACGCAACATATCCTGGCCGGCGACCCGCCAGCTTCCAATGCTTCCACCCGCAAGCGGCAACAGGCTGCATGCACTGTCACCGCTTGCGAGTTGGATTATCATTCCATTTCCAGAATGATGGCATCAACCGCCAAGCTATCCCCTGCCTTGGCATTGACAGATTTGACGACGCCGGATTTTTCGGCGCGCAGGATATTCTCCATCTTCATCGCCTCGACAATCGCCAGCGGTTGCCCTGCCTCCACCTTGTCGCCGACATCGACATGCACGGCAGTAATCAGGCCCGGCATCGGGCAGATCAGGAACTTGGAGAGATCTGGCGGGATCTTTTCGATCATGTGCGCCGATAGCGGTGCAATGTGCGCAGGCAAGCAGACCACGCTGTGGCTCGCTCCACGCGTCGTCATCTTGAAACCGGACCCGGATTTGCTGACTTTAACTGCCAGGCTTTCACCATTGGCAATGGCATGCACCATCCGCGCTCCGGGGGTGTAATCGGTCTGCAGTTCCATCTTTTGGCCATCGACCGTGACTTGGCCGTTATGGACGATCACGTCATGCTTCTGCTTGTCGACTGAAACCTGCCAATGGCGGATAGCGGCGAGATTGTCGCCCAATTGGCCATCAATGTAGCGCGCACGTTCCGAATTGCTGGTCGCTACAACGCCTCCAACCGCACACAATTTGCGGATCAGGTCTTCCGAAGCAGGCGCGCCCGCAAAACCATCGGGATATTCCTCCGCAATGAAGCCTGTGGTCAGCTCGCCCGAGCGGAAGCGCGGATGCTGCATGATCGCTGAGACGAAATCGATATTGTGGCCGAGGCCTTCAAGTTCGAAACGATCAAGCGCCGCGACCTGCTTTTCCGCCGCTTCGTCGCGTGTCTTACCCCAAGTGATCAGCTTGGCGATCATCGGGTCGTAGAACATGCTGACTTCACCGCCATCGGCAACGCCATCGTCGACGCGCACCCCATCAACGCCGCGAATATCCCCTGCCCAGCCTGGCACCGGCGGGTTGTAGCGCACGATACGGCCCGTCGACGGTAGGAAGCCGCGATAGGGATCTTCGGCATAAACGCGGTTCTCGATCGCCCAACCATCGATCTTGATGTCATCCTGCGACATGGCGAGCTTCTCGCCATAGGCAACGCGGATCATCTGTTCGACCAGGTCGATGCCGGTGATGCATTCGGTAACCGGATGCTCCACCTGAAGGCGGGTGTTCATTTCGAGGAAGTAGAAGCTCTCCCCCGTCGGGTCTGCACCCGATACAATCAGTTCGACCGTACCCGCGCTATAATAACCAACCGCCTTGGCGAGTGCGACGCATTGTTCACCCATCGCTTTGCGCATCTTGGGGGTTACGAAGGGCGACGGCGCTTCCTCGACCACCTTCTGGTGGCGGCGCTGGATGCTGCATTCGCGTTCGTTGAGGTAGAGAATGTTCCCATGCTTGTCGCCGAGGATCTGGATTTCGATATGGCGCGGGTTGAGGATGAATTTCTCGATGAAAACGCGGTCGTCGCCAAAGCTGTTGAGGCCTTCGCGCTTCACACTCTCGAAATTCTCGCGCACTTCCTGCTCGCTATAGGCAAGCCGCATACCCTTGCCGCCGCCGCCCGCTGACGCCTTCATCATCACCGGATAGCCAATCTCGTTTGAGATGCGCACGGCGTGCTCGGTATCCTCGATTTCGCCGACAAAGCCGGGGACGACATTGACGCCTGCTTCCATCGCGAGCTTCTTGGATTCGATCTTGTCGCCCATCGCCGCAATCGCGTTTACCGGCGGGCCGATAAAGGCTATACCTTCTGCCGCTAGCGCCTCGGCAAAGCTTGTGCGTTCAGACAGGAAACCATAACCCGGATGCACCGCTTCGGCGCCAGTTGCCTTGCACGCCTCGATAATCTTTTCGGCGATCAGATAGGACTGTGCGGCAGGCGAAGGCCCGATATGCACTGCTTCATCGGCGTCGAGCACGAACGGCGCGCGTGCATCAGCATCCGAATAGACAGCTACCGTCTGGATACCCATGCGACGGGCGGTCTTGATAACACGGCGGGCGATTTCCCCGCGGTTAGCGATCAGGATTTTCTTGAACATGGTTGTTCCTATTCAGCTGCTTCCAGAACCTTGCATGCGCGCAACGGTTCTTCAGATTCCATCGGTTTGAGACCCAATTTGGCCATCAACGCCGCATCCTTGTCGTCACCTGCATTGGCCGCAGTCAGCAGCTTGTCGCCGGTGAAGATGCTGTTCGCGCCCGCCATGAAGCACAGCGCCTGTGTTGCCTCGCTCATGCTCTCACGGCCAGCGCTCAGGCGCACCATGCTTAGCGGCATTGTGATGCGGGCAACGGCAATGGTTCGGACGAATTCTATATCATCGATCTTGGCGAGCGGCGTATCCGCGAGCATATCGCCCAGCACGGTTCCCTTCACGGGCACCAACGCGTTTACCGGCACGCTCTCTGGATGCTGTGGCAATGTTGCCAGCGTGTGGATGAAGCCTACCCGGTCAGCGCGAGTTTCGCCCATGCCGACAATGCCGCCGCTACACACATTGATGCCCGCCTTGCAGACATGATCGAGCGTGTCGAGACGGTCCTGCATCGTGCGCGTGGTGATGATGTCGTTATAGCGCTCGGGCGACGTATCGATATTGTGGTTGTAATAATCGAGCCCCGCTTCGGCGAGCATATCGGCCTGTTTGGGCGTCAACATCCCCAGCGTCATGCAGGTTTCCATGCCCATGGCGCGCACCGATTTCACGATCTCGACAATTGCGGGCATGTCGCGATCCTTGGGGTTGCGCCAGGCAGCCCCCATGCAAAATCGCTTCGAGCCTGCATCGGCGGCTTGCGCTGCCTTTTGGAGGACCTGCTGCACTTCCATCAGCTTGGTCGCCTCGACGCCGCTGTCGGCCTTCACCGACTGGCTGCAATAACCGCAATCTTCAGGGCAGCCGCCGGTCTTGATGCTGAGCAGGGTACATAACTGGATCTGCCCAACCGCATGGTGCGCGCGGTGCACGGTTGCAGCCTGAAAGACCAGCTCATCAAAAGGCAGGTCGAACAGTGCGGCGATTTCTTCGCGCGTCCAATCGGTACGAATGGTCACGCGGCTTCTCCCAATGGCGGCATGTTGTGGCCGAGCAGGGTGAGCACATCTGCAGCGCATTCGACGACATTGCTGCCCGGGCCGTAAATGCCCTGCACGCCTGCATCGCGGAGGAAATCATAATCCTGCGGCGGGATGACACCGCCGGCGATTACCTTGATGTCACTGCGACCATTCTCGCGCAGGCGGTTGATCAGTTCGGGGATAAGCGTCTTGTGCCCGGCGGCAAGGCTCGAAGCGCCGACAATGTCGACATTCTCGCTCAATGCCAGCACCACCGTCTCTTCGGGCGTCTGGAACAGCGGGCCGGACACCACGTCGAAGCCCATATCGGTAAAGGCGGAAGCGATAACATTCGCTCCACGATCATGCCCGTCTTGCCCCATCTTGGCGACGAGCAATTTGGGTTTGCGGCCAAGGCGACGTTCGACAGCGGCAACGCCTTCGAGAACCTGATTGTAGCGCGCATCGCCTTCATAGGCCGCGCCGTAAATGCCCTTCACCGGAGTCGGCGTGGTGCCATGACGGCCAAAGACCGCCTCCATGGCATCCGAAATTTCGCCCAGCGTCGCGCGTTCACGGGCCGCTTCGACGGCAAGTTCAAGGAGGTTGCCCTTCCCCTTCGCAGCTTCGGTCAGCGCAGCCAGCGCAGCACGGCATTTGGCTTCATCACGCGTCTCGCGAACGCGCTTCAGGCGCGCAATCTGGCCTTCGCGAACTGCGTGGTTATCCACTTCCAGCGTTTCGAGCTGGTCTTCGCTGGCGAGGCGGTATTTGTTGACGCCGACGATCACATCCTCGCCCCGGTCAACACGGGCCTGGCGCGCGGCAGCAGCCTCCTCGATCATCGCCTTGGGCCAACCTGCGGCGACCGCCTTGGCCATGCCGCCTTCGGCTTCGACGCGCTCGATAATCTCCCACGCCTTGTCGACCAGTTCCTGCGTCAGCGCCTCGATATAGTAGGACCCACCCAGCGGATCGACGACATTGCACATGCCGGTTTCTTCCTGGATCACGATCTGCGTGTTGCGCGCGATGCGTGCGGAGAAATCGGTGGGTAGCGCAATCGCCTCATCAAGCGCGTTTGTGTGGAGCGACTGGGTACCACCCAGCATCGCAGCCATCGCTTCGATCGTGGTGCGGATGACGTTGTTATAGGGGTCCTGCTCCTGCAGCGACACACCTGACGTCTGGCAATGAGTGCGCAGCATCTTCGAACGTTCGTCCTGCGCGCCCAGCTTGGTCATCACCCGGTGCCAAAGCACGCGTGCTGCGCGCAATTTGGCAACTTCCATGAAGAAGTTCATGCCGATGGCGAAAAAGAAGCTCAGGCGGCCTGCGAACTTGTCGATATCGAGGCCCGACGCGACGCCATATTTCACATATTCCATGCCGTCGGCGATGGTGAAGGCGAGTTCCTGCACCTGCGTCGCCCCAGCCTCCTGCATGTGATAGCCGGAGATCGAGATGCTGTTGAATTTGGGCATGTTCGCCGAAGTGTAGGCAAAAATGTCCGAGATGATCCGCATGCTTGGTTCGGGCGGGTAGATGTAGGTGTTGCGAACCATGAACTCTTTGAGGATGTCGTTCTGGATGGTTCCGTCGAGCTGCTCGGTCGGAACGCCCTGCTCCTGTCCTGCCACGATGAAGAAAGCGAGGATCGGGATCACCGCGCCGTTCATTGTCATCGACACCGACATCTGGTCGAGCGGGATGCCGTCGAACAGGATTTTCATATCCTCAACGCTGTCGATCGCCACACCCGCCTTACCGACATCTCCAACAACGCGCGGGTGGTCCGAGTCATAGCCGCGGTGGGTGGCAAGGTCGAAAGCCACCGAAAGGCCCTTTTGCCCGGCAGCAAGGTTGCGACGGTAAAAGGCGTTCGATTCTTCAGCCGTCGAAAAGCCTGCATATTGGCGAATTGTCCAAGGCCGACCTGCATACATCGACGCACGCACTCCGCGGGTGAATGGCGCGAAACCAGGCAGACCCGGATCGGCCGTCACATCCTCTGCCGTATAAAGCGGCTTCACGGCAATCCCTTCGGGCGTGTGCCAGGTCAGGTCTTTGCCTTTGACCTCTTTTGCGGCGGCGGTTTGCCAATCGGACAGGCTGTTCTTACTCATCATTGCACCATTCAAGCTGCGGCACTGGGCCGGGCGGAAACGCGCGCATGCCAAGCGCGCAAGGAAGTGAGATCATCCGACATTGCGATGCCAATGAAACTGGCGAAATCGACCGTGGTCAGAAGCAATATGTCGGCAATTGTATATTCATCGGTGGCGATAAATTCGCGACCCTGCAAAGCCGTATCGAAAAAACGCATGGCTTCATCCGCGCGTGGCCGGTTGGCTTCGCCCCATTCGGTATTGCGGCCTGGCAAGCGGGCGGTGAACGGATGGGTATGCACCCAGACCGCGCCCACCGGTGGCATCAGGATCATTTCAACACGGCGGCTCCACATTTCGACCAAGGCCTGCTCGCGCGGATCGCGACCGAACAAAGGCGGTTCGGGATGCATGCCTTCGAGATAGCGGCAAATGGCAACGCTTTCGGCAATCACCGTCCCGTCATCGAGTTGCAATGCGGGGGTTTGGCCGCGCGGGTTCAATGCCAGAAATTCATCGGACTTATGCTCGCGAGCAGGGATGGAGAGGTCGCGCGTGGGTAGCGCGATCCCCTTCTCCACCGCAAAAATGCGGACCCGGCGCGGGTTAGGCGCCGGATTCGGGCTGTTATAGAACAGCATCAACGTCCCTTGAATTCAGCCTTGCGCTTTTGCAGGAAGGCAAGGCCGCCTTCGCGGGCATCCTCGCTTGCTCCGGCAACGCGCTGGCCTTCAGCTTCGGCGAGCAGCACTTGCGAGAGATTGCCGTCGAGCGCGGTCTGGATGTTCGCCTTCATCGTCGAATAGGAAACAGTAGGCCCTTCAGACAGCTTGGTTGCCAGCGCCATGGCTTCGTCCATCAGGGCTGCATCGTCGACCGCCTTGTAGATCAGGCCCCAATCTTCTGCCTGCTCCGCGCCGATTTTCTCACCGAGCATCATCATGCGGGTCGCGCGGGCACGGCCAATCGCGCGGGCGAGAAGCCAGGTCGAACCGCCATCGGGCACGAGGCCAATATTGACGAAGGCCTGCAGGAAATAGGCGCTCTTTGCCGCCAGCACGAAATCGCCTGCAAGAGCGATCGAGCAGCCGACACCCGCAGCAGCACCATTGACCGCTGTGATGACTGGCACCGGGCAGCGCAGGATCTGCGTGATCAAGGGGTTATAGTAATTTTGGAGCGCACGGTGGCTGCCGCCCTTTTGCTGGATCGGGCTGACTTCGCCGCGTGCCGCAAGGTCCGCGCCCGAGCAAAAGCCTTTGCCTGCGCCGGTGATAAGCACCGCACGCGCACCGTCGAGGTCGTAAAAGGCAGCGCCCAGTTCCTCAGCCAACGGGATCGATGCCGCATTCAAACGGTCGGGGCGGTTCAGCGTGATTACCAGAACGTCGCCTTTGCGTTCGGTCAGGATGGTTTCGTAAGTCATTGTCTCTCCATTTCCTCTCTCAAATCTCAATGCGCCTCTTTTGGCGTCTCCATGATTTCGGTCAGCACCCCGCCCATATCCTTGGGATGCACAAAGAAGATCAGCGTGCCATGCGCGCCGATGCGCGGTTCGCCCAGCACACGCTTGCCCATCGCCTCGAACTCGGCCTTGGCGACGTGGATATCAGGCACTTCGTAACAGACATGGTGCTGCCCGCCCTGCGGGTTCTTCTCAAGGAAGCTGGCGATGCTGGTGTTGCCGGGAAGCGGCTCGATCAGCTCGATCTGAGTACCGTTCAGCGCGCCATCCGCACCCGGCGTATCAACAAAGCAGACCTTTACGCCCTGCTCGGGCAGGTCGAACGGGTCATGGATTTTGGTCGCACCCATCACATCGCGGTAAAAGACGATGCTGTTGGCAATGGAAGGCGTTGCCACGCCGATATGGTTGAGACGGCCTAGTTTCATTTAGCAATCCATTCCCAAATTTCGCAAATCAAGATTCCCGTGAGCAATAATTCCATGACGATAGCCGTTGATACGTAGATCCAAAATTCGACAGGTTCTTGTTGTTTTGTTTGCCGTTGCCAAGGTCGGATTATGTTGATCATTTCCTTTTTTGACCGCGCGTTAAGTAGCTCAAAAAAAATCCAAAACGCCCAAAAAAGCGTCAAAGCCATTGAAATCCAGTACATCACAACGGAATATTATCATGCTTCTTCCAGGGGTTCTCCAACTGCTTGTTGCGCAGCTTGCGAAGCCCCAGCGCAATCCGGCGCCGCGTTGAATGCGGGTGGATGACCTCGTCGATAAAGCCCTTGCTCGCGGCGACAAAGGGGTTGGCGAAGCGGTCTTCATATTCCTTGGTGCGCTCGGCAATCTTTTCGGGGTCGCCAATGTCGCTGCGGAAGATGATTTCCACCGCGCCCTTCGCGCCCATCACCGCGATTTCGGCGGTGGGCCAAGCGTAGTTCAAATCGCCGCGCAGATGCTTTGAAGCCATCACGTCATACGCGCCGCCATAAGCCTTGCGGGTGATGACGGTGATCTTGGGAACCGTCGCCTCGGCATAGGCGAAGAGCAGCTTCGCACCATGCTTGATGATGCCATTATATTCCTGCGCTGTGCCGGGCAGGAAGCCGGGCACGTCGACAAAGGTGATGATCGGAATGTCAAAGGCATCGCAGAAGCGGACGAAGCGCCCTGCCTTTTTCGAACTGTTGATGTCGAGAACGCCCGCCAGCACCAAAGGCTGGTTGGCGACGATGCCCACGGTGCGCCCCTCGATCCGGCCAAAGCCGATAACGATATTGCCCGCATAGCCCGGTTGCAGTTCAAAGAAATCGCCTTCGTCGACCACCTTGGCGATCAGTTCCTTGATGTCATAGGGAACGGTCGCGCTAGCCGGGATCAGCGTATCGAGGCTTGGCTCGATACGGTCCCACGGGTCGTCGGTAGGCCGTTCGGGAACGCCGCTGCGGTTGTTTTCCGGCAGCAAGTCGAAGAAATCGCGCACTGCGAGCAGCGCCTCGATATCATTCTCGAATGCATTATCGGCCACGCCCGATTTGGTCGTATGCGTCACCGCACCGCCCAATTCTTCCTGCGTGACGACTTCGTTGGTGACGGTCTTCACAACATCGGGGCCGGTGACGAACATGTAGCTCGAATCCTTCACCATGAAGATGAAGTCGGTCATCGCTGGCGAATAGACCGCACCACCTGCGCAAGGCCCCATGATCACGCTGATCTGCGGCACCACCCCGCTGGCGAGCACATTGCGCTGGAACACCTCGGCATAGCCGCCGAGCGATGCCACACCTTCTTGGATGCGCGCACCACCGCTGTCGTTGAGGCCGATCACCGGAGCGCCGACCTTCATCGCCATATCCATCACCTTGCACATTTTTTGTGCGAAGCGTTCGGAAAGCGAGCCGCCAAAGACGGTGAAATCCTGGCTGAAAACATAGACTAAGCGGCCATTGATCGTGCCGCTGCCGGTGACCACGCCGTCGCCGGGGATCTTCTGCTCCTCCATGCCGAAATCGGTGCAGTTATGTTCGACATACATGTCGATCTCTTCAAAGCTGCCCTCATCCAACAGGATCGACAGGCGTTCGCGTGCGGTCAGGCGGCCCTTGGCATGCTGCGCATCGATGCGCTTTTGCCCGCCACCCAACATCGCTTGCGCGCGGCGCTTCTCCATTTCGGCGATATTTGCGGACATATACTCCCCCGAAAATTCAGCAAAGCATTTGCTCAACCCGATTTTTGGGGCCATGTCCAATGTGAAATTGCGAAGTTGCAAAGTTGCATTTTGCAAAGTAGTGAACTTGCAGGAAACAGGAGACTGCACATGTCGAAGCGCAGGGTTTTTGCTGGCGATAAACTCAAATCGCTCCGCGCCGAACATGGTTTGCGTCAGGCGGAAATGGCCGAGCGGTTGGGCATTTCGGTATCCTATCTTTCGCAGATCGAGCATGATGATCGGCCGCTTACCCCTGCCCTGCTGGAAGTGCTTTCGCGCAACTTCCCGCTCGACTGGAATGTCGATGAAGGTGATGCCGCCACGCGCCGCTTTGCTGCCTTGCGCGAAGCAGCAGCCGATCCTCTATTTCCCAATCCGCTCTCGCCCGAGCAACTGGCACGCATTTCCGAACAACAGCCAGCGTTAGCCGACCAGTTCATTGCGCTGCACCAGGCCTATCTTCATGCAGGGCAACGCCTGCAGATTGTCGATGAGGCGCTATCAAACGACAATGCCGGCGGTTCGCGCCTGCCATGGGAGGAAGTGCGCGACTGGTTCCACAATTCAGGAAATTATGTCGATATTCTCGACCGTGCGGCAGAGGCACTGGGCGACAAGTTGCGCGGATCGCAACTGACCCCCGACGTGACCGCACTCGAGCAACATATCCGAAGCGCACTCTCGATTTCACTGATCTACTCACAACACGCCGGCCTGCGCGATTTTGACCCGCAAATGGGGCATCTGGTGATCGACCAAAGTCAGCCCGCCGAGAGCCGCCGTTTCCAGCTGGCGCACCAATTGGCGGCCACGGCATTGCGAAGTGAAATAAGCCAAGTCGTTGAAGGAGCAAAACTGCGTGCCGCGGCGTCGCGCCAATTGCTCTCAGTCGGCCTCGCCAATTACGCGGCAGGCGCGATCCTGATGCCCTATCGGCGCTTTCGCGAAGAAGCGCGGGCGGTGCGACACGATATCGACCGGCTGTGCCAAGCCTTCCATGTCAGCTTTGAGCAAGCCTGCCATCGGCTGTCGACACTCCAGCGCCCCAATGCGCGCGGCGTGCCTTTCTTCTTTTGCCGGGTCGATATGGCGGGCAATATCACCAAGCGGCACAGCGCCACGCGGCTGCAGTTTGCCCGCTTTGGTGGCGCCTGCCCTTTATGGATTGTGCACGAAGCAGTGGCGATACCTGACCGCATCCTCGTCCAGCTCGCCGAAACACCCGATGGCGTGCGCTATGTCTCAATGGCCAAGGGATTGGTGAAGCCATCGGGAAGCTATGACCGCGCCCCACGCCGTTACGCCGTCGCGCTGGGTTGCGAAATCGACCATGCGCGTGAATTCATCTACGCCGACGGGCTCGACCTGACCGGGCGCAACGCGACGAAAATCGGCATCAGTTGCCGCCTTTGTCCACGCCCCGACTGCGACCAGCGCGCTTTCCCACCCAGCGACCGCGAAATCATCGTCGATCCCGATCGTCGCAGTGTGGTGCCTTACCGGATCGGTTAGCTTTTCACCAAACCCAAGCGGATCATGTCGCGCGCGGTATCAAGGATGCTTTCCTTGGGATCGCGGGTTTGCCAGCCCAATACATCTTTCGCATGCTGCGCAGACGTATCGCGGACATTATCGAGTTCACCGACGACTTGGCGGATTACCGGGTCGAAAAGGGCCGATAGCCGGACAAGGAAATTGGGCAGCTTGCGTGACGGCACCTTCCGGCCATCTGGCCCAAGGCCATTTTTCATGATGGCAGCCACATCGCGCATCCATAAGAACGGACCTGCGGCAACGAAGCGCTCGCCTGCCATGTTTGGCGCGGTGAGGCATAGAACGTGGAGGTCAGCAACATCGCGCACATCAACCACCGAAAAGCCGAGGTTGGGCAAGCCAGGCAATGAACCATCGAGCAGTTTCTTGATCGCCTCGAGTGACGTGGAAAAATCCGCAGCGAGCAATGGGCCGAGTACGAGCGACGGATTGACCGTAACAAATTCCATCTCCGGCGCATTGGCCGCCACCCAATCGCGTGCGGCGCGTTCGGCAATGGTCTTGGACTTCACATAGGCATAGGCATCGGGGCTGTTAACATCGGTCCAATCAGCCTCGGTGAAATGCTGTTTTCCCTTGCCATGCCCATAAGCAATTGCGGCAACCGACGAGGTCATCACAAAACGCTTTATCCCCGCAGCATGGGCGAAGCGAAGTGCCCGGAGTGCGCCTTCACGCGCAGGAACGATCAGCTCATCGTCACTTTTCGGCGCATTCGACGGAAGCGGAGATGCGACGTGCGCGACATGGGTGCATCCTGCCATAGCTTCTGCCCAGCCATCATCGCTCATTAAATCGGCGGCAAAGAATTTGAGTTTGCTGTTATCGACGCCAAGCCATCCGCGCACCTCTTCCTCACGCGCGAGATTTCGGATGCTCGTATGAACCGTCCAGCCCTCAGCAATCAGTTGCTTGATGAGGAAGCCCGCGATGTAGCCGCTACCGCCCGATACAAAAACCTGTCCCGCCATCTGCCATCTCCTCTATACGGAGATTTAGCAGATAGGTTGCAACCTGCAACCAGATTTATTTCATCAGAACAAGCTCTTCCGCCATACTGGGATGAAGTGCCACAGTATCATCAAATGCCTGTTTGGTGAGCCCCGCCTTTACGGCGATAGCGGCAGCTTGCAGGATTTCGGCGCTGTCCGGGCCGATCAGGTGCAGCCCCACAACCTTGTCGGTCTTTCCATCAACGATCATCTTGTAAAGTGCGCGTTCGTTGCGCCCCGCGAGGACATTTTTCATGGCTCGGAAATCGCTTTTATAGACTTTGACATCGCCAAGCGTTGCCCGGGCCTCTTCCTCCGTCAAGCCGACGCCAGCGATTGGAGGATTTGAGAATACCGCTGTTGGAATGGCCCCATAGTCGATTGTCCGCGGATTTTTGCCGAACACGGTGTCGGCAAAGGCGTGGCCTTCGCGAATGGCAACCGGCGTCAGTTGCACCCGGTTCGTGACATCGCCGACCGCGTAAATTCCGGGTACATTGGTCCGGTTATATTCGTCGACAATTACGGCGCCGTCCTTATCGAGCGCAACGCCAAGTGCCTCCAGACCCAGATCCTTTGTCTTGGGAACCCGCCCAATGGCCCACAAGACGAGATCGGTCTCGATAGTACCCGCAGCGCCGCCATCGACCAGCAAGCTGCCTTCCGCCTGCCGCTTCACCGCGTTAAAGGCGAAGTTCAAACGAACATCGATCCCTTTTTCACGGCTTATATCCAGCAGTTTCTGGACAATCTCCTGATCATAACTGCGCAGCATTTTGTCGCCGCGCGTTGCCAGCGTCACTTCGACACCCAGTTCATGAAATATACCCGCAAATTCGTTCGCGATATAACCGGCTCCACCTATCACTGCGCGCTTGGGCAGTTTTTCGAGATGGAAGACTTCGTTCGACGTGATCCCATATTCCGCGCCAGGGATTTGAGGCACGCCCGGCCAAGCACCGGTCGCAATCAGGATATTGGCCGCGCTGACTTCACTGCCATCGGCCAGGCGGATTAAGTTGGGCCCGGCAATTACGGCACGTTGGCGGAAAATCTCCACCTTCGCATTGCCCAGCGTCTGGCCGTAAAGCCCTTCTAGCCGATCGACTTCTGCTGCCACATTGTCGCGCAGCGTCGGCCAGTTGAACGTCGCGCCTTCGGTGTTCCAGCCAAAGCGCTGCGCATCGGCCAAGTCTTCGGCAAAGTGCGAACCGTAGACGAGCAGCTTCTTGGGAACACAGCCCCGGATGACGCACGTGCCGCCAACGCGATACTCTTCTGCGACTGCCACTTTTGCACCGTGCGACGAAGCAATGCGCGCGGCACGCACGCCGCCCGAACCCGCACCAATGACAAACAGGTCGTAATCAAAAGCCATATTTCATTCCTTTGCGTGCCAGATGGCAACGCCGTGGCAGAAATGCAATCGAAAATGCTGTTCGGGCTGATAGGCTTGATTGTTACAATCCGGCTGCGGCGATCAAGGCAGAGGTTGATGGATCAAAACCATCAGGCCCATTTTCCGCTATGCCGCGCGCGATTTCCTTGCCCAGTTCCACGCCGAACTGGTCGAATGGGTTGATCCCCAGCAATACCGCATTTGCAAAGGTGCGATGCTCATAAAAGGCAATAAGGGCACCAACGGCTGACGGCGTGACGTCGTCTAGCAGGATCGTGGTCGAAGGCCGGTTGCCGGCATAGCTCCGCGCCTTGTCTGCACTATCCCGTCCCCGCATCAATGCTGCGCCCTGCGCGAAACAATTGATGAGCAAGGTTTCATGATGCGCCGGATCGAAATCATGCCCCGGGGTCTTGCTGGCGATGAATTCCACCGGGATGGTATGTGTGCCCTGGTGCAGCAACTGGAAAACCGCGTGCTGGGCATCGGTGCCAACGCCGCCCCACGTCACCGGAGCGGTAGGGCGATCCAACTGCTTGCCATCGGCGGTTACCGATTTGCCATTAGATTCCATCTCAAGCTGCTGGAGATAGTCGGGCAACAACCTCAAGCGTTCATCATAAGCGAAAACCGCGCGGGTCTGGCACTTTCGCGCTTGCGCATAATACAGATCCGCAAATGCAGCTTGTACTGGAGCATTCTGGGCCAGTGGCGCTGTCCGGAAATGGCGATCCATTTCCGCAGCCCCTTCGAGCAGTTCTTCAAACGCAGCCCAGCCCAACGCCGCCGCAACCGGAAAGCCGATCGAGCACCACAGCGAGTAGCGGCCGCCTACACTCTCTGCAAAAGGCAATATGCGGCTTTGGTCGACACCCCATTCCATCGCCTTTTCGGGCGCCGCAGTCAGCGCGATGACTTGTCCATAGGGGTCTTCAACTCCGCCATCACGCAACCATTCGAGTGCGCTTTCGGCGTTCATCAGCGTTTCGGTGGTCGTGAAGGTCTTGGAAGCAACTGCAACCAGTGTCGCCTTGGGGTCCATATCCTTGACTGCTTCGGCGAGTGCGGTTGCATCGACATTGGAAACAACTTTGGTATCGAAACGCAGACCGTCACGTCCAAGCGCATCGATAAGTAGCTTCGGGCCAAGCGCTGAACCGCCAATACCGATCTGCAGGATATGCTTGATCTCGCCGAATGCGCCCGCTTCGATCACTTCGATCAGCCCGCGCATGCGATTATGCAGCGCCTTTGCCTGCGCAACATCATCTGCAGAACCATTGCCGCGCTCGGCAGCATGGGTTGCGGCCCGACCTTCGGTTGTGTTGATCACCGCGCCCGAAAACAGTTTCTCACGGGCTCCATCAATGTCCATCGCAGTTGCCAGTTCAGCAAAGGCCGCCTGCAAATCTGCATCCAGATGGGTTTTTGAAAAATCGAAACGCAGCCCCGATTGCGAAACAGTCATCATGTCGACGCGCGTCGCATCCTCATCGAACAATGCTTCCAAAGTCTTGGCAGGCATGTTTTCGATGGCGGCCCATATATTTGCGGTCATTGCATTTTCCTTGGAACGGAGAATCTCGGCACTGGCCAATAGCGCGGACGCTTATTAGAAGGCCAGTGCCGTAACATCGGCAAATGCATGAAATCGAATGTCGGGGCATCGCAATTGACTGAGACCACAGAGACCCAAAATGCCGCTGCCGGCAAAAGCAACGCCTCTGAATGGCGCGAATATGGGCTTTTCCTGCTGAAGCTGGCGGCTTTGGTCCTGATTTTCCGCAGCTTTATCTTTGCACCTTTCAACATTCCGTCGGAATCGATGCATCCGCGCCTTTTGATCGGCGATTACCTGCTCGTTTCCAAATGGCCCTATGGCATTTCGCGCTACAGCTTCCCGCTGTCACCTGACATTTTCGAAGGAAGGGTGTTCGGCCAATTGCCCGCGCGGGGCGATGTGGTTGTGGTGCGTGCCCCAGGCGATGCCAATGTCGACTATATCAAGCGCGTTATAGGCTTGCCCGGCGATGTGGTACAGATGCGTGCCGGCATTTTGGAAATCAACGGCAAACCTGTGAAGAAAGAACGGGTTGGCGATTTTGTCACCCCGGTCACTCAGGGGATGCGCGATGCGGCGGCGCTGGAAGGGACAGCCTATCCGTGCTGGAAACCTGAATATGAGAAGCCTGCCAGCGGCGGTGGAACCGAGTGTCGCTATCCGCAATATCGCGAAACGCTTCCCGAAGGGAAAAGCTATCTCTCGCTCGATATCGAACGTTATCAAAAAGGCGATGACACCGATCCGATCGTGGTGCCGGAAAACCAGTTGCTGTTGATGGGCGACAATCGCGATCGCAGCGCCGATAGCCGCTATCCCGCAGATGGCATTTGGCTTGGGCTTGTCCCCACAGAAAACCTTATAGGCCGCGCGCAATTCGTCGTTTTTTCGACCGATGGCTCTGCCCGTTGGTTGCTCCCATGGACTTGGTTCTCCGCTGCGCGCTGGGATCGCATCGGCAAAGGCTTTTGACCTTGCCTGACCTTTCAACCTGGCTTGAGGATATCGTCGGCGCATCGCCCACCGACTTGCGCCTGTTCGAACAGGCGCTGACGCATGGCAGCACGGGTGCCGCGCACTACCAGCGGCTCGAATTTCTGGGGGACCGCGTCTTGGGATTGGTCGCAGCTTCGATGCTCTTCCAGCGCTTTCCAGAAGAACCAGAAGGCCGCCTGTCGCATCGCCTCAATGCATTGGTCGCTGGAAGCACCTGTGCTGAGGTTGCCCGGGAAATAGGCCTGCAGGCCCATATGCGGCTCGGCAAGCAGGCACGCGATGATGGTGCCAAGGAAAGCGACTATGTGCTGGGTGACATGGTCGAAGCGTTGATCGGGGCGATCTACCTCGACCTAGGCCTTGATCGCGCGCGCAGCTTTATTGAGCGTTATTGGCGCCCCTTGCTCGAATCCGCCAAAGCCGCACCAAAGCACCCGAAATCGGCGTTGCAGGAATGGTGTGCCGCGAACAATCGCAAAGTGCCCGAATATGAGGTGACGCACAAAGAAGGCCCGCCGCATGCGATGCGCTTTGAAGTGACAGTTACGGTAAAAGGCTTTGACCCGGTATCGGCAACAGCCAATAGCAAACAGGCGGCTGAAACTGCCGCCGCCAAGGCCTTTCTGGAGAAGAATGCATGACACAGCGTTGCGGCCATGTCGCCATTATCGGCGCGCCCAATGCAGGCAAGTCGACCCTCGTCAATGCGTTGGTCGGGCAAAAGGTGGCGATCGTCAGCCCCAAGGCGCAGACGACCCGCACCCGCCTGATGGGCATTGCCTTGGAGGGGGACGCGCAGATCATCCTCGTCGACACGCCGGGCATTTTTGCACCCAACCGCCGGCTCGATCGGGCTATGGTGGCTGCTGCGTGGGAAGGTGCATCTGACGCAGACCTGATCCTGATGGTGGTCGATGGCCGCGCCGGGGCCGGGCCAAAGGTCGAGAAAATCCTCGAAGGATTGGTCAACCGGCCCGAGAAGAAATGGCTGGTTCTCAACAAGGTTGATATCGCAGCGAAGGAAAAACTGCTCGCGCTGACCGAAAAAATCCTCGGCCTGTGTCCGTTTGAGCAAATCTATTATGTCAGCGCATCGACGGCAGACGGCCTGGCAGAGCTGAAATCAGCCATTGGAGCAGCGATGCCGGAAGGCGAATGGCATTTCCCCGAAAATCAGGTTTCCGATGCGTCCGAACGCCTCGCCGCGGCCGAAATCACCCGCGAGCAGCTTTACCTGCAATTGCATGAGGAACTGCCCTATGCGAGCACGGTCGAAACCGAAAAATATTCGGAACGGCCCGACGGCAGCATCGAAATCTACCAGCAGATTCTGGTCGAGCGCGAAACACAACGGGCCATCGTGCTTGGCAAGGGCGGCAGCCGGATCAAAGCGATTGGTGCCGCAGCGCGCAAAGAAATTGGCGATTTGATGGGCGTTCCCGTCCATCTCTACCTTCACGTCAAGGTGAAGGCAGGATGGGACGAAGACCGCGGGGTCTATCGAGACATGGGGCTCGATTGGGTCGAGTAGCTATTTCTTTTTAGCAGCCGCTTTTTTGGCAGGCGCTTTTTTAGCCGCAGCCTTTTTCTTGCCCTTGCCGTTCGCTGGCCCCTTTGCCGCGCGCTCGTCAATCAACTGCGCGGCTTCTTCCAGCGTCAATTCATCCGGAGCCACGGTTTTGGGCAAAGTTGCGTTGGTTGTGCCGTCGGTGACATAGGCGCCATAGCGGCCATCCATCAATTTGATGTCGGCATCGGTACGCGGATGCTTGCCCAGCACCTTCAAAGGTTCGCGCGAGCCGCCATTGCGCGCGCGTCCACCACCATTGGCGGCTTCGGCAAGTTTGACTACCGCAGCATTCATGCCGGTTTCAAAGACGTCCATGGTCGATTGCAGCCGTGCATATTTGCCCTGATGCGCCAGATAAGGTCCATAACGGCCGATACTGGCTGTAACAGGCTCTCCGCTTTCGGGATGGTTGCCGATCGTGCGCGGCAAGGACAGCAGTTTGACTGCCCAATCGAGACCGAAATCTTCGGCCGGAATATCCTTGGGGATGGACGCACGCGCAGCTTCCTTGCCCTCACCCATTTCTACATAGGGGCCGAAACGGCCTGACTTGCGGCTGATTTCCTGGCCAGTTTCCGGATGGTTTCCAAGCACTTCTGGGCCATCTGACGTCAAGCCGTCAGCGCCGCCGGGCTGGGCAAATTTGCGGGTGAACTTGCATTCCGGATAGTTGGAGCAAGCGACAAAAGCGCCAAAACGACCACCGCGCAGCGCGAGTTTGCCAGAGCCGCATTTGGGGCAAATTCGTGGATCACTACCGTCTTCACGCTCGGGAAACAGGTAGGGCGCGAGGAACTTGTCGAGTTCTGCCGTGATATCCGAGGGCTTTTGCTCCATCACCTCGGCAGTTTTCGGTTTGAAATCGCGCCAGAACGCCTCGAGCACGCGCTGCCAGTCCGCATCGCCCGCACTGATTTCATCCAACTGGTCCTCAAGGCCAGCGGTGAAATCATAGGCGACATAGCGATCAAAGAACCTTTCGAGAAATGCTGTTAAAAGGCGGCCAGATTCTTCTGCAAAGAAACGATTTTTTTCAACACGCACATAGGCGCGATCCTTGAGGACCTGGATGATCGACGCGTAGGTAGACGGGCGACCAATACCCAATTCCTCGAGCCTTTTGACAAGGCTCGCCTCTGAATAGCGCGGCGGCGGTTGGGTAAAGTGCTGTACCTTCTCGACTGATTTCTTTGCCGGCACGTCACCCTTTTCGAGTACGGGAAGCAAGGCGCCATTTTCGTCGTCCTTGTCGTCGATTCCCTCCTCATAAAGCGCAAGGAAGCCAGGAAATTTCACAACCTGGCCAGTCGCGCGCAGCCCGATCTGGCCTGTACCGTCAAGCATGTCGACCGTAGTCCGCTCCATCCGCGCCGACGCCATTTGGCTGGCCAGAGCGCGCTTGTAGATCAGGTCATACAGCTTGGCATGATCGCCCGAACCCGCCTTGTCTTTGCCGAAATCGGTAGGACGAATGGCTTCGTGCGCTTCCTGCGCGTTTTTTGCCTTGGTTTGATACACCCGCGGCTTATCGGGCAGATAGCCGGCATCATAGCGACTGGCGATGGCGCCGCGAGCTGCCGAAATCGCGCTCGGGTCCATCTGGACGCCATCGGTACGCATATAAGTGATCGCGCCATCCTCGTAGAGGTTCTGGGCGATCCGCATCGTGTGGCTGGCAGAAAAACCAAGCTTGCGGGCTGCTTCCTGTTGCAGCGTTGAGGTCGTGAAAGGCGGCTGTGGATTGCGCGTCACCGGCTTGGTTTCAACGCTATCGACGCTGAAATGTCCGGCTTCGACGGCGGCGCGCGCTTCTTCGGCACTGCCTTCTACCCCCAATGCCATTTTGTCGAGTTTCTCGCCTTTGAAGCGCACCAGGCGGGCATCAAAGCCTTGCCCCTTATGCTCCATCTCTGCGGTGACCGACCAATATTCCTGCGGCCGGAATGCTTCGATTTCACGATCACGTTCGACGATCAGGCGCAACGCCACCGATTGCACGCGCCCGGCAGATTTCGCCCCCGGGAGTTTGCGCCACAGCACAGGCGACAGGGTGAAGCCGACAAGGTAATCGAGCGCACGGCGGGCGCGATAGGCATCGATCAGGTCATGATCGAGTTCGCGCGGATGGGCCATTGCCTCCGTAACCGCCTGTTTGGTGATTGCATTGAAGGTGACGCGTGCGACATTCTTGGGCAGCGCCTTTTTCTTCTCCAGCACTTCCTGCACATGCCAGCTGATTGCTTCCCCCTCGCGATCAGGGTCGGTTGCGAGGATCAGGCCATCGGCCTTCTTTGCCTCGTCTGCGATGGCTTTCAGTTGCTTGGCCTTGTCTGGGTAATTGTCCCACAACATTGCGAAGCCATTTTCGGGATCCACCGATCCGTCCTTGGGCGGCAGATCTCGGACATGGCCATAGGAGGCCAGCACCTTATATCCGCTTCCCAGATATTTCTCGATTGTCTTCGCTTTCGCGGGTGATTCGACAACGACTAACTTCATGGATTTATGATTCTTTTCTCACACTCTCACGTACGCGCATAAATTGGCGGGGTGGTTTCGGGGTCGTCAAGCGGCAAATATCATGCAGTCAGGCGCACCTTGGCTCCCGCGCCACGCTCAAGCCGCCCGGCCAGTTCGAGTTCGAGCAAAACCATCTGCACCTGCGCCGAAGGCATGCCTGAAAGGCGCACCAGTTCATCGATAGCCGCGAAGTTCGTGCTGAGCAGTTCGAAAATCGCCTTGCGTTCACCATCTCCCGCCTCGGCAACAAATTCGAATTGAGTTTGAGCTAAAGCACGTGATCGCACACGATGGTCGAGCGGCGCGATCAGTTCGGCAATCTCTCCAGCGTCCTGTACCAGCGTTGCGCCGTCGCGGATCAACTGGTTACACCCGCGCGAGCGCGGATCGAGCGGAGAGCCGGGGATCGCCATCACTTCCCTACCCGCTTCGCCCGCCTGCCTTGCTGTTATCAAAGAGCCTGACTTGGGAATTGCCTCCACAACCACAGTCCCCGCTGAAATCCCGGCGATGATACGATTGCGATATGGGAAATGCCGCGCTCGAGGTTCGATGCCCGGAGGCATCTCAGCTATCAAAAGCCCTTGTTCGGCGATTTGCGCCTGCAATTGGGCATGTTCAGGCGGGTAGATATTGTCGATGCCGCCCGCAATGACGGCGATGGTCCCAGTCGCCAGCCCACCCTGATGCGCGGCTGCATCTATACCGCGCGCCAAGCCCGAAGTTACAACGATACCGCGGTCACCCAGTTCTTGCGCAATTTGCCGGGCCATCCGGCAGCCAGCAGCTGAAGCATTTCGCGCACCGACCATTGCGACATTCACTTTGCCGGCAAACCCAATACTCCCCCGATAGGTCAGCACGGGTGGTGCGTTTTCGATTTCGCGCAAAAGCGAAGGATAATCGGCATCGTCGATGAAGAGATAGCGCGCACCAGCCCTGGCGAGCCGATCCATTTCGTTTTCGATGACCGCTTCAGATGCCGCGACAAATTTGCGACCGCCTGCCCGGGCCGACAGATCGGGAAGCGCTTCCAGAGCCTTGGACGCACTTCCAAAACGGGCGATCAACTGGCGATAGCTGACCGGGCCAACATTCGGCGAGCGGATCAACCGCAGCCGATCAAATGCATCTGCGGCATCATGCGCCATGCAGGTTTACTTTTTCCCGACGCGCGGTTCCGTTCCCGCCATCAATCGCTGGATGTTTTCGCGATGCTTCCAGAAAACAATCAGGCTGCAAGCCACCAGAGGAATTACCACCGTTACCGAACCAAAGAAAATTGCCGCCAAGGGAGCCACGGCTGCTGCAACCAGTCCGCTGAGCGATGAAATGCGCGTTATTAGCAACATGCAGATCCAGACCGCGCCGTAAATCAGGCCAAGCGGCCAATTCAGTCCGAAGAGAATACCGGCATAAGTCGCGACACCCTTGCCACCCTTGAAACCGAGCCACACGGGATAAAGATGCCCGAAAAAGGCAGCAACAGCGGCAATGACTTCAAATCCCGGAACAAGTTCGCGGGCCAGCAACACAGCAGCCAAGCCCTTCAAGAGATCGAGCAGCAAAGTCAATGCGGCAAGCCCCTTGCGCCCGGTGCGCAACACATTGGTGGCGCCGATATTGCCTGAACCGATATCGCGGATGTCGCCCGCTCCACCAAATTTGGTAAGCAGCAGCCCGAACGGTATCGAGCCCAGAATATAGCCCAACAAGGCTGCACTTCCCATTTCCATCCAGCCCGTTGGCATAAACGACTCCCTCTGTTGTCCAATGGTTATCGTTATCCGCCGACACACTCAAGGCCGGTTGCCTCTGCATTGTCGCGCGTCTATCTGCGCCAAGATGATTGCACCCGAAGCCCCAATCCTGGTTTTCGATTCCGGCATTGGCGGGCTTTCGGTTTTGGCAAAAATCCAGAAGGCACTCCCTCCAGCCCCTATCGTTTACTCTGCCGATTATGCTGGGCTGCCTTATGGCGAGAAAAGCGAGATTGAGGTTGCGACCCGTGTATGCGCTTTCCTCGGCCGCTTGTCGGAAAGATACACCCCGCGCCTGGTTGTGATCGCCTGCAATACTGCATCCACCATCGCCTTGGCCCATGCGCGGGCTGTGTTGGGCGTGCCCATCGTCGGAACTGTGCCAGCAATCAAACCTGCGGCAGAGCAAACGCAAGGCGGCGTGATTGGTCTGCTAGGAACCAAGGCGACAATTCGGCAAGCCTATGTCGACAGGCTTGAAGCGGAACACGCAGCAGGAAAGAAGTTATTGCGTCATGCAGCGCCGGAACTGGTGGCAGCGGCCGAAGCAAAGTTGCGCGGTGAAATTCCCGATGCGGTAATTTTCGAAGGCGCTATCGCTGGACTAACGGACCAAGATTGCGGCGAGCGGATTGACCGCATCATCCTTGGCTGCACCCATTTCCCGTTGGTTGAAAATGAACTTGCGACTGCAGCGCATGCAGCGGGATTGACGAGCAAACTTGCCTTCATCGACGGCTCCGATGGAATTGCGCGCCGGGTCGCAAATCTGACACAAGGCCAGCCTTGGGCTGAAAAACCGGTCGCGGGAAAATTCATAACCACCGGCTCTTTGGCGCAAATTGAACCTTACCGCCCTGCTTTGCAGCGTTATAATTTGACCCAGATCATGTCACTCTAATCGGATTATTGCGAATAGTTCGCGCTGGATTTCCGTTTTGACCCGCATTATTGGGCGGTCAACCAACAGGGCTTTGCTTGCCATGAACTATGACGAAATTTTCGACAAGGCTATCGACCGGTTGCATGCCGAGGGTCGCTACCGCGTCTTTATCGATATCCTGCGCAACAAGGGCAAGTTCCCCAATGCGCGCTGCTTTGCGGGCCATAACGGCCCGAAGCCGATCACCGTCTGGTGCTCGAACGACTATCTCTGCATGGGGCAGCATCCCAAGGTAATCTCGGCGATGGAAGAGGCGCTGCACGATGTGGGCGCTGGTTCTGGCGGCACCCGCAATATCGGCGGCAACACCCATTACCATGTCGAGCTCGAAGCCGAACTGGCCAGCCTGCATGGCAAGGCTGCGGCTTTGCTATTCACCTCGGGCTATGTCTCGAACGAAGCTACGCTGGCGACGCTCGCCAAGATATTGCCCGGATGCATCATCTATTCCGACGAGCTCAACCACGCATCAATGATTGCGGGCATCCGCAATTCGGGCTGTGAAAAGCGCGTATGGCGGCACAATGATCTGGCGCATCTCGAAGAACTTCTCGCCAACGACGATCCGGCGCTGCCCAAGCTGATCGCATTTGAAAGCGTCTATTCGATGGATGGCGACATCGCGCCGATTGCCGCCATTTGCGATCTTGCGGACAAGTATAACGCCATCACCTATTGCGACGAAGTTCATGCCGTGGGCATGTATGGCGATCATGGCGGCGGCATTACCGAGCGCGATGAAGTTGCTGACCGCGTCACCATTATCGAAGGCACGCTTGGCAAGGCGTTTGGTGTAATGGGCGGATATATCGCTGCCGATCAGAAGATAGTCGACGTGATCCGTAGCTATGCTCCGGGCTTCATTTTCACCACCAGCCTTTCGCCGGTGCTCGTTGCCGGCGTATTGGCTTCGGTCCGTCACCTCAAGCAATCGAGCGAAGAACGGATCGCCCAGCAAGCCAATGCCGCGCGCTTGAAGCAGCTTTTCGCCGAGGCAGGCCTGCCTGTGATGCAGAGCGTGACGCACATCGTTCCGCTGATGGTTGGCGATCCGGTGAAGGCAAAGAAGATCAGCGACACGCTACTCGCCGAGTATGGCGCTTATGTGCAGCCGATCAACTTCCCGACAGTGCCGCGCGGCACAGAGCGCCTACGCTTCACCCCAGGCCCGCAGCATACCGAAGAAATGATGCAGGAACTGACGCAGGCGCTGGTCGAAATCTGGGACCGGATGGAGTTAAAGCTCGCCGAAGCGGCTTAAGCCGCTTCGCGCATCATACCCCAAAAATGGGGGCCGCCTTTGGGCACATCCCACTCGCACTGGATGACGAATCCGAGTCGTTGGTAGAGCGGTACATTTTCAGGCGTTGCGGTTTCCAGCCAGCTGGGCAGCCCTTCTGCGTCAGCACGCGCTAGCCCTTCGCGGATAATGCGACCGCCCCAGCCCTTGCCCTGATGGGCTGGACGCACGCCAACGAAATGCAGGTACCAGAAATCGCCTTTGGGTCGGTTCTTATCGATGCCCTCGACAACGCGCATGGCTCGCGGAAGGGCAAAACCAAAGATGCGCAACATCGGCATGAGTTGGGCTATGAGCGGCTCGTCTCCGCTATCTGCATTTCCCGGTGATCGCCACAAGGCCGCAGCTTCATTACCTGCTGATTGGACCACCCGGCCAACATTCGCATCGTCCGCGATGATGAGGTCGAACAGGCGTTTCAGGCGGCGCGGCCGTGATCCTTCATCCTGCAATATGTAAGATAGGGCAGGATCAGTGTGGAAGGCTTGCGCCAGTGTTTCCGCTACCATTGGGTAGTGAGCGCCTTGGGCATCGATAATCTCGGTCATGCTGTTCATCCCACCATCTGTCGGTAACTTTCCCAATCCACATTTCCGCCCGACAAGGTGACAACCGGCGTAGCGACTGGATCGATCTTTCCCGAAAGGACTGCGGCGAGTGCTGCAACTCCACCCGGTTCGACGACAAGATGCAGTTTTTCGAATGCCACCCGCATTGCAGCGGAAATATCAGCCGGGGTGACAACAGCGCTACTGTGCACACGATCACGCAACACATCGAAATTGATCGGAAAGGTGCGCGGCGTTTGCAGCGCATCGCATGGTGTGGGATATGTTTGATCCTCGACCGATAATATTTCACCCGCTGCAATCGAACGGATCATGTCATCCCATCCTTCGGGTTCAGCAATAGACAGGGTTGCTTCAGGGCAAGCCAAGGCGAGCCCACCCGAAAGCCCGCCTCCGCCGCAGCAGGCAATGATGTGGAGCGGGCCTTCGACACCTCGCGCTTTCAATTGCGCTTCGGCCTCCAAGCCCAGGGTTCCCTGCCCCTCCATTACCCAAGGATCGCCAAAGGGATGGACTAAAGTTGCACCCGTTCGAGCAATCAACTCCGCAGCGATAGCGTCACGATCCTGCCCCGGGCGCTGGTAGAGGACCACCTCGGCCCCATAGCCGCGCGTCGCTTCAATCTTCGCCTTGGGTGCATTTTCCGGCATGATGATGGTTGCCGCTATCCCAAGCCGCTGCGCCGCCCAGGCAACGCCCTGCGCATGATTTCCGCTCGAAACGGCAACCACACCGCGCGCACGCTCCTCGTCGGTCAAATCGGTAAGCCGGTTCCAAGCACCCCTGATTTTGAACGCACCGATCGGCTGCAGCATTTCCGCCTTGCACCAGATAGTCGTGCCGTCGACGTCGAGTGGCAATAACGGTGTAGGCGGCAATATTGCGGCAATTTTCTTCATCGCGCGCAGCACACCTTCATGGCTCGGCTTGCGTTTCGGGTCGCGCAATTCTTGTTCTGTCATCAAAGCCCTCTATATGCCGTCGCCATAACGAATCTTTGTCGAAGGACGTAACAGATGAGCAGGGTTTTGGTAATCGGCGCTGGCGGCGTCGGATCGGTGGCGGTGCACAAGATGGCAATGAACACCGATATCTTCAGCCATATCAGCCTAGCAAGCCGCACCAAGAGCAAGTGCGACGCGATTGCTGAATCAGTGAAGGAACGCACCGGTGTTACCGTCGACACCTATGAAATCGATGCAGAAGAGGTGCCCGCACTCACCCGTTTGATCCAGAAGATCGAACCTGCGCTCGTCGTCAACCTTGCCCTCCCCTACCAGGATCTCGCCATCATGGACGCCTGCCTTGCCGCCGGCGTGCACTATATGGACACCGCGAATTATGAGCCCAAGGATGAGGCCAAGTTCGAATATCACTGGCAATGGGCTTATCAGGATCGTTTCAAGGATGCCGGCCTGATGGCATTGCTCGGTTCAGGCTTTGACCCTGGCGTGACCAGCGTATTCACAACTTGGCTGCACAAGCATCATTTCGAGCGGATCGACACGCTAGACATCCTCGATTGCAATGGCGGCGACCATGGCCAGGCCTTTGCCACCAACTTCAACCCGGAAATCAACATCCGCGAAGTGACCGCAGTCGCGCGGCATTGGGAAAATGGTGATTGGGTCGAAACCCCACCGATGTCGGTGAAGCAGCAGTTCGATTTCGAGGGCGTTGGCCGCAAGAATATGTACCTCATGTACCATGAGGAAATCGAAAGCCTGAAAACCCACCTGCCCGAAATCAAGCGCATCCGTTTCTGGATGACCTTTGGAGACGAGTATATCAAGCACCTCACCGTGCTGCAGAATGTCGGCATGACGCGTATCGATCCGGTGAAATATCAGGGCGTCGAAATCATTCCGCTGCAGTTCCTCAAGGCCGTGTTGCCCGAACCTGCCAGCCTTGGCCCGACGACCAAGGGCAAAACCAATATCGGCTGCATCGCAACCGGCATTGGCAAGGATGGCAAGGAAAAGACCCTCTACATCTACAATATCTGCGATCATGAGGATGCCTATGCCGAAACCGGCAACCAGGCGGTCAGCTATACCACCGGCGTTCCCGCGATGATTGGCGCTGCCCTGATCGTGAAGGGCCTGTGGCGCGGGCATGGCGTTTTCAACATGGAACAGTTCAACCCAGATCCGTTCATGGACATGCTCAACCAGCATGGCCTGCCTTGGCAGGTGAAGGAACTTGAAGGGCCGTTGAACTTCTGATGGAGACCAGAGCTGGCGACCCCGGGGCTTTTGCCCGATTTGACCTGTACCGTGTGCCCACGCCCGCTTTTGTGGTGGACGAGGTCGCGGTGCGGCGAAACCTTGCAATACTGGCAGACGTCAAGGCACGGTCGGGAGCAAAGGTGCTGTCGGCGCTTAAGGCCTTTTCGATGTGGTCGCTTGCTGATGTGGTCGGCGAATATCTCGACGGCGTGTGCACTAGCGGCTTGTGGGAAGCGCGGCTCGCGAGGGACCATTATAAGGGTGAGATCGCTACCTATTGCGCCGGCTACAAGGAAGCGGACATGGCAGAGATTGTTGCGATCTCTGACCATGTCATTTTCAATTCACCTGCCCAGCATCGCCGCTTTGCTGGCTATATGAATGGCAGTGTCGATGTTGGCCTGCGCATCAACCCCGAACATGCCGAAGGGGAGGTTGCAAAATATGATCCCTGCCAGCCTTGTTCGCGGCTGGGCTTTCCTGTCAGCCAGTTGAAGCCGGACCATCTGGATGGTGTATCGGGCCTCCACTTCCACACATTGTGCGAGCAGGACTTTGAGCCCCTGCAGCGGACATGGGACAGCTTGAAACCAAAAATCGCGCCCTATTTCGATCGCCTGAAGTGGCTCAATTTCGGCGGGGGCCATCATATCACGCGCGCTGATTACCAGCGTGATGAACTGGTTGAGTTCATCAAGTCGGTCCGCAACGAAACCGGATGCGAGGTCTATCTGGAGCCCGGCGAAGCGATTGCGCTTGATGCGGGAATATTGGTGGGCGAATTGCTCGATGTGTTCGAAAATGGGATGCCCATTGGTATCACCGATATCAGCGCCACCTGCCATATGCCCGACGTGATCGAAGCGCCCTATCGCCCTGCCATGCTGGGTGAACTCTCAGATGGCCCGGCTGTGCGCTTGGGCGGTCCATCCTGCCTCGCGGGCGATATCATCGGCGACTATCGCCTTCCCGTCGCAGCCGAGCCGGGCCAGCGCTTCGCTTTCCTCGATCAGGCACATTATTCGATGGTGAAGACCAACACTTTCAATGGCGTCCCCCTGCCCTCTATCTGGCTATGGAACAGCGAGAGTGATGAGCTGCGCTGTGTGCGCGAATTTGGCTGGGAAGAGTTCCGCGACCGGTTAAGTTGACCGGCAATCTCTCTTCATGTAACTTAGGAAAAAACAGGGTCGCATCGAGTTCGGGGGAGTTTCTCGATGCCTTACCGTCACGCACATTATTTTGTTGGCTTTGTATTGCTGATCATCCTTGGCGGCTTTTGGGCCAGCTATTGGTCGGCAATCGGCGATGTCCCGTTTGCGTTTCACATGCACGCGATCAGTTCATCGACTTGGCTGCTGCTGCTCATCGTTCAAAGCATTTCGATACACAGGCGGGAAAACGCCTTTCACAAGCAGATGGGGCTAGCGAGCTTTGCGCTGTTTCCATTCCTGATCCTTGGCTTCATGATGATCATTGATGTTTCCGCCAATCGGTTTGCGTCGGCAGAAAATGAATTCATCCTGCACAATGGCCCGTCATTCGGATTGGGCATGGCGATCGCCATCGCCGCCTACCTGACCCTCTATTATCAGGCGTTGAAAACGCGAAGGAACGTCAAACTGCATGCCGGCTATATGCTGGCCACGCCGCTGATCCTGTTTGAATCGCCATTTTCCAGGGTGATTGAACAGTTCATGCCTTGGATGAATTTCATTGGCAGTGAAGGCCCGCAGGCCGTTCAGGATACTATCGCGATCAGCGACGGTCTCGGCATCCTGTTTGCACTTATTCTGTATTGTATGGACAGAAAGCATGGTGCGCCATGGCTGGTCGCAGCGTTCTTCATGGCTTTGCAAGCAATCGTGATGTGGTTTGCTCCATTCTTCCCGGAATTGGGTGACCTGTTCCGCACCTATGCACAAATCCCGTTAGCGGTAACGATGGTTGCCGGTGTTCTGGCAGGTGTTCTAGCGGCGTGGTTTGGCTGGCGCGCAGGCGGCGTTCAAAAGCAGTCTGTTAAAATGGCAAAGGCCTGACCGAAAGTCACTCCACCCAATGCCGAAACATTCGATCACGATCGGGCAAATGGGGTCCATTTTTTCTTTACATTTACCCCCCCGAATCATATAGCGCCCTTCCGCTGCCCCAGGGGGACTTCCAATAACCGCAAGGCAGCATTGTTCGCTTTTATCGGTTTAACAGACTATTGGGGGTCCCTTGAGTTGCACAACTATCCTGATGCTGCGTCCCTAGTCCGCGCCCTGCGCCCGGACGAGCCCGTAACACTCCTTCGCCCGCATGCTGCGACGCGCGCCGCCCGCTTCTTTGTAGAGAAGTTTCCGGGACGCCCGCTTTATGCCGTGAAAGCCAATCCTTCGCCGGCGTTGCTCGAAACGCTGTGGGAAGCTGGCATCACGCATTATGATGTAGCATCGCTTGGCGAAGTGCGCCTCGTGCACAAATTCCTGCCCGATGCAAAGCTGTGCTTCATGCATCCGGTGAAGTCGGAGCGTGCGATTTCGCAGGCTTACCACAATCATGGCGTGCGTACCTTCAGCCTCGACAGTCATGAAGAGCTGGAGAAGATCGTAAGTGCCACTTCGGTTGATGGCGTTGCCGCAACAGATCTTGAACTGTGCGTGCGCATCCGTGTGTCTTCGGATCATGCGAAGCTGAGCCTTGCTTCCAAATTCGGCGCAGAGCCTTCCGAAGTTGCCGCCTTGCTCGTCGCCACTCGCCAGGTTGCCGACAGCCTAGGCATCGCCTTCCATGTTGGCAGCCAGGCCATGACACCCGTTGCCTATGCCGAAGCCATGGAAAAGGTCCGCGCCGCGATCGTCGAGGCATCAGTGACCGTTGACATCGTCGATGTCGGTGGCGGTTTCCCGTCGGTTTACCCGGGGATGGAGCCGCCCGCACTCGAATCCTATTTCGAGACGATCCATCGCTGTTTCGAAGACCTGCCGATCAGCTATTCCGCAGAATTGTGGTGCGAGCCGGGTCGGGCATTGTGCGCCGAATATGCGTCGTTGCTCGTGCGTGTTGAAAAGCGCCGCGGCAGCGAATTGTACATCAATGACGGTGCTTATGGTGCACTGTTCGATGCGGCACATGTCGGCTGGCGTTTCCCGGTCGAAATGATGCGCGGAAGCGATGGTGCCGAAAATGGTGAATTCGCCTTCTATGGCCCCACCTGCGACGACATGGATTATATGGCTGGCCCCTTTGTTTTGCCTGCCGATATCGAAGCGGGTGACTATATCGAAATCGGGATGCTCGGCGCATATGGATGTGCAATGCGTACCGAATTCAACGGCTTTGGCGAGACCGAAGACTTCATCGTCGAAGATGAACCGATGGCGAGCCTTTACGCGCGTGTCGCCGCCAATGACCTTGGCAATGTCCACCGGATCGGCAAACGTTCAGCGCAATAAGTTGCATTTGACAATCAACCAAGACTGAAGCACCCTCCCCGTCATCGAAAACGGGGAGGGTTTTCTTTATGGATACAACGATACTCGCGCCAGCGGCGGTGCTCGTCGCATGGTCATTGGTCATGCTTGGTTGGCTGGCCTTCGCACGCTTCAGCAAACTAGCGAAAATCAAGACATCGGAACCACCGGCGCCGGGGCTTCGCGGCCAGGATATCGATCCGATGCTTGGCACTGCCGCGTGGAAATCGCACAATTATGCGCATTTGATGGAGCAACCGACCATCTTTTACGCGACAGTTTTCATCCTGCATATCACGCAGGCGGCATCGCCGCTGATGGTCAAATTCGCATGGGCCTATGTCGCTCTGCGCATCATTCACTCGGTCTATCAGTCGACCATCAACAAGGTGATGGTGCGTTTTTCGATCTTCATGCTGTCAACGGTTTGCCTGATCGTGCTTGCGGTCAATGCTCTGATGGCCACGCTATAAACATTTAAAACGGGGGGAGATTGAATATGGAACATGCTGAAATTCTGAAACCGGTCGCGGTACTTGCGGGCTGGACGATGCTGATGTGGATCTGGATGTACGCAACGCGTATTCCGGCAATCAACAAGCTTCCGAAGGATGCAACACCGGGTGCCGATGTAGGCTGGACCGGGGCAAAGCTTGAAGGCTTGCTGCCTGGCAATATCCAATGGAAAGCCCACAATTATAACCACCTGCACGAAGCGCCGACGGTGTTTTACGCCGTTGCCCTTTTGCTGGCGATGATCGGCCAGGGTGACGGCCTTAACGCAACAATAGCTTGGGCCTATGTCGGCCTGCGCATTGCGCATAGCCTGTGGCAATCTTTGGTGAACAAGGTGGCTGTCCGCTTCCTGCTGTTCGCCCTGTCATCTCTCGCGCTGATGGCGCTCGTGCTGCACGCTATCTTGGCGGTATTCCATTGATCGATCGCTACTGGCGGGTGAACTCACCCGCCAGTTCGACATGCGTAGACCAACGGAACTGCCCCACGGGCCAAATACGCTGCAACTTATAGCCCGCCGCAATCAACATCTTGGCATCTCGTGCAAAACTCGACGGATTGCAGCTGACATAGGCAATCTTCGCGACTTCCGACTTTGATAATTCAGTCACTTGTTCGCGCGCGCCCGCACGCGGCGGATCCAATATTACCGCTTGGAACCGATTGAGTTCTGCCGGAATCAAGGGCCGCCGGAACAGGTCTCGATGCTCGGCAAATAGCTGCAGCCCAGCCTTGCCTGCAGCAGCCTTCATTGACAGCAACGTGGCCCGCTCCGCCTCTGCAGCAAACACTTTACGGCCGTTCGCAATGCCGAAGGCAAATGTGCCCAGACCGGAAAACAGATCGGCAACCAATTTCGTTTCGCCAACAATGTCTTGAACGGCATGCAGCAAAGCTTGCTCGCCATCTTTTGTGGCCTGCAGGAATCCATAAGGCGGGTATGCCACGGCTACCCCGCCAAGCGTCACGGTCGCGGGTTCTGGTTCCCAATAGGTTGTCGGGCCAAAGCCATCATCAATCGAAAGTCTTGCCAGCCTGTTCGCAGTTGCAAACTCCGTCATGGCTTCATGCGTTTCAAGACCTTCCGGCGCCCAATTTTCGATTAGCACGTCGACACCTTGGTCGACCAGCGCCAGCTTGATTTCGACATTGCGCTTTGGACCGATGCGGGGTGCAAGGAAGGCGCGAAGCGGCTGAAGCACAGCAAACAGTTCGGGAACCATCGTATCACACTGGGTGAGATCAACGATGCGATGGCTCTTTTCCGAGCTGAACCCCAATTGAAACTGCTTGCCTGCCCATGCCGACCGAACCGCCACCCGGCGACGGCTCTGCGGCGGCGATACATGCACCGGCATGAATTCGGGCATCGGAATATCCTGCGCTGTAAGCGCGTGAATGATTCGATCGCGGACAAATATTTCGAGCGTTGCATCGTCGAGATGCTGTAACTGGCATCCCCCGCATAGTTGGAAATGCGGACAAGGCGGCTCCTCATGGTGCGGCCCGTGGATCAGTCCACCACCCGGATTCAACCGATCTCCGGGTGCGGCAAAAGGCACATGCCGCCCGTCGGCGGTTACCCCATCGCCCCGCGATGCAATACGAATGATTTCCCCGGTATCGGTCACCACTGCGCCTTGCCCGTGTGCCGCGTTCGACGCAAGCTTTGCTACCGCTTATTTTTCGGAGCTTGGCTTGATGCTCGCGGGAAGCCGATAGCTGTCGTCGGCAGAACTGACCTCGATCATCCCGCCGCCCAAAATCTTGATTGTCGTTTCATCAAAGCCATCGGCGGGCGCCAGTCCGCGCCCGTCGGTCAGGATATTGAAGCGGCGGAACCCGCCATCTGGATGACGGACGACCAACATTCGGCCTTTCTCTCCGGGCATCGTTTCGGTGATGCAGACGCGCTCAAACTTCTCGGAACCGGCCAAGGCACATTCGATGCGATCAGCTTCGCCGCTTCGTGTTGGCTGATTGCCTCCATCTGCACCGCAAGCACCAAGCGCCAGACTGGCAAGGCAGGCAGGTAAGAAGATAACGCGCTGGTTCATGACCGAGGCGCTATAACGCGGACGGCCTTTTCACCCTAGCCCATTAACCTTGCTTGGTTTCAGGAACGGGGTTTGCTCACCAATTGCGAAACATCCCGAATGGCTCCGCGCGCTGCGCTGGTGGTCATTGCGGCATAGGCCTGTAGCGCTACCGAAACCTTGCGCGGACGCTCCTTTGCGGGCTGCCAACCCTTGGCATCCTGCGCCGCACGCCGCTGCGCCAGTTCCTCATCGCTTACCGCCAGATGGATCGTGCGGTTGGGGATATCAATTTCGATGCGATCGCCATTCTGGACAAGGCCAATCGTTCCACCTTCTGCGGCTTCTGGCGACACATGGCCGATCGACAGGCCGGATGTGCCGCCCGAAAAGCGCCCGTCGGTCAGCAAGGCGCAGGCAGCACCAAGCCCCTTCGATTTGAGATAGCTTGTCGGGTAGAGCATTTCCTGCATGCCCGGGCCACCCTTCGGTCCCTCGTAACGGATAACAACCACGTCGCCGGCCACGACCTGACCAGTCAGGATTGCGGTAACTGCCGCATCCTGGCTTTCATAAACCTTTGCAGGACCGGTGAATTTCAGAATATTTTCGTCAACGCCCGCAGTTTTCACGATGCAGCCGTCGAGTGCGATATTGCCGGTAAGCACCGCCAAACCGCCATCCTTGGAAAAGGCGTGTTCAGCCGAGCGAATGACGCCATTTTCGCGGTCTGTGTCCAATTCACTCCAACGGCGTGATTGGCTAAATGCGGTTTGCGTCGGCACGCCGCCGGGCGCTGCCTTGAAGAACTCGTGCACTTCTGGATCGTTGGTGCGCGTGATGTCCCATTTATCGAGTGCATCGCCCATGGTCCGGCTGTGTACGGTGGGTAAATGGCGATGGATAAGGCCAGCGCGATCCAACTCACCCAGAATGGACATGATGCCACCTGCACGGTGCACATCCTCCATATGAACGTCGCTCTTCGCCGGCGCGACCTTGGACAGGCAGGGCACCTTGCGCGAAAGCCGGTCGATATCCGCCATTGTAAAGTTGATGCCGCCTTCATACGCTGCGGCAAGCAGGTGGAGAACGGTGTTTGTGGAACCTCCCATGGCGATATCGAGGCTCATCGCATTTTCGAACGCTTCAAAACTCGCAATGTTGCGAGGAAGGACGCTCTCGTCCTCTTCCTCATAATAACGGCGGCACAATTCTACCGCTAAGCGCCCTGCTTTCAAGAATAGCGACTTGCGGTCAGCATGGGTCGCCAGCGTCGAACCATTGCCCGGCAAGGACAGGCCCAGTGCCTCGGTAAGGCAGTTCATCGAATTCGCGGTAAACATGCCCGAGCACGAACCACAGGTCGGGCAAGCAGAGCGCTCGATCGTAGCCACTTCTTCGTCGGTGTAGCTTTCATCTGCTGCAGCAACCATCGCATCGACAAGGTCGAGCGCAACTTCCTTGCCCTTGAGCACGACTTTGCCCGCTTCCATCGGGCCGCCAGAAACAAAGACCACCGGAATATTGATCCGAAGCGCCGCCATCAGCATGCCGGGCGTAATTTTGTCGCAGTTCGAAATGCAGACCATGGCATCGGCGCAATGGGCATTGACCATATATTCGACGCTGTCCGCAATCAGATCGCGGCTGGGCAGCGAATAGAGCATGCCATCATGGCCCATCGCAATTCCGTCATCGACCGCGATAGTGTTGAACTCCTTGGCAACCCCGCCTGCAGCCTCGATTTCGCGAGCGACCATTTGGCCAAGGTCCTTGAGGTGAACGTGGCCGGGAACGAATTGGGTAAAGCTGTTGACGACAGCAACGATGGGCTTTCCAAAATCGCTGTCTTTCATGCCCGTTGCTCGCCAAAGCCCGCGCGCACCTGCCATGTTGCGTCCGTGAGTGGAAGTACGCGAGCGAAGGGCTGGCATTTGGGAGACTCCTGAAATTTTATTTCGCCATTATGGCTTTTGCAGCGCCTTACAGTGCTAAGCGCGCAGTTTCAACGCCACATCGTTGCAGATTCGTATCAGTCGTTGGGCCCAAAGCTTTTGGCCTTCTGCGTTCCCAATTTCGTCCTGCCGTATTTCAATACCCAGATAGGCGCGCCCATGCGCTTCGGCATGTCGGTTCATCGTGGCGTTGAGCAATTTACCCGAATAAGGCTGCTGATCGCCGACACACAAGCCTTCCGCCTCTAGCATGGGAATGGCGATGCGCGCTGCGCGATCATCCTGATTGTAAAGCACACCAACCTGCCAGGGGCGCTTTTGCTCGGGATGGCTCTCCAATTGCGGCGTAAAGCTATGCAAAGACAGGATCAACGCGGGCGGATATTGCGCAAGCAGTTCGGCCAATTTGGCATGGTAAGGGCGAAAAAACCGGTCAAGCCTTTGCTCATACCCTGCATGATCGAGTGCGTTACCCGGGATTGCATGGCCATCGGAGGCAATGGGTATTGCGGCCGGCTGCTGTTCTTCGCGATTGAAATCGCAGACAAGTCGGCTGACATTGCCCTGGAATGCCGCAAAACCGGTTTGTTCCGCCATATACTGTCCAACACCGGCAACACCAATGTCGATCGCAATATGCTGGCTCAAAAGCGCGGGATCGATCCCAAGGTCGATATCCTCGGGCACGCGGTTGGACGCATGATCGCTGATGATCAATATGCCGCCCATAGACGGCATGCCGACGACGCGCCAGGCTTCATGCTCGTTCAACGCAGCCTCCCCGCCAATGTCCACCACGTTCCCGGCATCACGCGTTGCGCCGCATCGCGCTGTTCGATAGTTTCATAAAGAGCGAAACAGGTGGCGCCAGAACCCGACATTCTGGCGAGTATCGGCTGGGTTGCCCTCAAGGAAGCCAAGACGCTCCCGATTTCAGGGCAAATCGTCAGCGCTGGTGCTTCAAGGTCGTTGCGGCCAGACAATGCGGCCTCTCGCACACTGCCTTCCGGTAACGGCCCGCGATCGAAGCCATCCCAGGCCTTGAACACCGGCCCGGTTGATAGCGGTATTCGCGGATTGACCAGCAGCACCGGGCACCCTTGAAGATCATCAATCGCAGGCTCGTCCAACTCCCAGCCCAGCCCGCGTCCGATGCGTGTCTCGCTTACGATACAGGCACCGACATCTGCCCCCAGGCCACGCGTCGCAGCGACAAGCTCGCCCTGGTTTCCATTGTGAAGAAAATGCGCGTCGAGCATCCGGATCATCGCGCCTGCATCAGCGGAACCACCGCCAATACCCGCTGCCACTGGCAACCGCTTTTCTAGCGTAATCGACAGTGGGGGTATCAGCGCACCTTTATCGGCGGCCAGCGCCCGCATAACTGCCAATGCCTGCAAAACCAGGTTATCTGAGCCATTTGCAAGGCCGTCACCAAATTCCCCGCAGATGTGCAAACTGTCCTGATCGGCAGTTTCAACGGTCAGCTCGTCACCACCATCGACGAAGGCGAATAAAGTTTCGAGCTCATGATAGCCGTCATCGCGCCGTTTGCACACATGCAGGGCAAGATTGATCTTGGCATAGGCTGTTTCGCGATATTGCATTGGATCAAGGTGCAGCGGTCTCTTTGGTCCAGCCAAAGTCGATCTTTCTGCTCAATCGCTCGGTTGCCGGTCCTTCCGCCGATAGCGCGGCCGCTTTCCAGGCAAAACGGGCTTCGCTGCGCCTTCCCGCCGCCCAATAGGCATCGCCGAGATGTTCGTTGATAGCGGCATCGGCAATCGCCCCTTTTACCGCACGTTCGAGCAACGGAATTGCCGTATCCACATCGCCTTTCAGGAAATGCGCCCATCCCAGCGAATCTGTTATCGCCGCTGACAAGGGCGCCAACTGGTACGCTTTCGAAACAAGCTCAAAGCCGCGCACGACGTCTATCCGCTTCTCGAGCAGCGAATATCCCAGATAGTTCAGGATTTGCGGATTTTTGGGGTCCAGTTGCGCTGCATCTTCCAAAGCATTGCGGGCGCTGTCCCAATCTCCGTTACTGTCGAGAGCAGAGGCGAGCAGCAGCAATTGTACGGCGCGCTTCTTTGGTTCAGCACCACTTTTGTCCTGGTCGAGCAGGCTACGATAAACGGTAACTGCAAGATCCCGATTACCTGCCTTTTCCAGCGTTTGTGCATAAAGCAGTTTGAGCTGCGAGGATGCGGACTGGCTTTCAGTCGCAGCCTTCGCGATGGCCGCAGCCTCTTCTGCTGTCGATGCCAATTGGGTCTGGTTCACAACGGCGGGAAACCAGAATGGTGAATTAGGTGCGATCGTCTTCAACATCGCAGACGCCTTCGCGTCCATATCCTGCCGGTCGAGCAACTCTGCCAATGCGAGCTTGGCTGCATCGCTCGATGGTGCAAGCCAGTTGGAAATCCGAGCGAAATACAGGCCTTTTTGCGGCTGCCGCTGTTCATCAAGCGCCAAACCCAGTCGCGCAAAAAGCATGGCGAGGCCAAGGTCTGCCGTCACCGGCGGGGTTCCATAATTGCCCGCATCCAACCCGATTTGCCGTCCAAGTGCCGAAGCGAATTCGGAATCTCCCGCGCGGGAGAACTCCCCCATCGCATGACCTGCGAGGAACCGACCATAGGGCTCGTCATATCCGCGGAAATTGCGCAGCCGCACCTTTGCCGATGCGATATTCCCGTCAGCGAGGTCGAAGTAGATCAGCTGGTCATCGCTGTAATAAGCGGCAAGCCCAGACGTTTGTAGAGATTGCGCGGAAACCCGGGAGTCGCGCCCCTGTGCGACGTTGAGCCAACCCTGCAACATCGGCATCATGAACGAAAAGTCGCCCTGCGCTTCCACTTCACGAAGCGCGTTTTCGGCCTCGCCCCATTTCTTGCGCCGATAAGCATCTGCAAACAGCATCAATGGAAAGTCGCTATCAACCTGCCCTGCCCGCTGCGCCGCTTTCACCGCCGCCAAAGCATCGATGAAGCTGCCCTCGCGCACAGCCGCTGAAAAAAGGTTGCTGGCGGCAGCCTCGCTAGTCGGGCTTTTCGCCAGCAATTTGGCATAGCTTTTCAGGGCTTCATCACCGCGGCCGGCAATTTCGTGCCGTTGCGCCAGCCAGTACAGATCACCAGCATCCTGTGCAGCCATTGCCGGCACACCCAGTGCCAGCAACAGAACTGCAGTTAGAGGCTTACATATTCGGATAATTGGGGCCACCTCCGCCCTCCGGCGTGACCCAATTGATGTTCTGGGTCGGATCCTTGATGTCGCATGTTTTGCAATGGACGCAGTTTTGCGCGTTTATCTGAAGGCGAGGTTGCCCTTCTTCCTTACCGACGATTTCATAAACACCTGCCGGGCAATAACGCTGCTCGGGCGCATCGTAGAGCTCGAGATTGACCTTTACCGGCACTTCAGGATCTTTGAGCTGCAGGTGGCAAGGCTGGTCTTCTTCATGATTGGTGTTCGACAGGAACACCGATGACAGCCGGTCAAAACTGATCACGCCATCGGGCTTGGGATAGTTAATCGGACGATACAAATCCTTGCGGCCGATCGATTCATTATCCGCATGATGCTTCATCTCGATCGGCAGGCCGATCTTCAACGTACGCATCCACATGTCGATACCGGCGAGAACGGTGCCATAGGTTTCGCCATATTTTGCCACCGCAGGCTGGGCGTTTTTGACCATCTTCAGTTCGGTCGCGATCCAGCTTTCGTTGAGGTTGGCCTGATAGTCACTTAGTTCATCATGCGCACGGCCAGCAGCAAGTGCCGCCGAAATGCTCTCCGCCGCCAGCATGCCCGATTTCATAGCTGTATGGCTGCCCTTGATGCGCGGCACGTTGACGAAACCTGCCGAGCAACCGATCAGCGCGCCGCCTGGGAAGGCAAGTTTCGGTATCGACTGCCAACCACCCTCGTTGATCGCCCGTGCGCCATAGGAAACGCGTTTGCCGCCTTCGAGGATCTTGCGGATTTCGGGGTGCTGCTTCCAGCGCTGGAATTCCTCAAACGGGAACACATGCGGGTTTTTGTAATCAAGCGCGACCACAAAGCCCAAGGCAACCTGGTTGTTGGCCTGATGGTAAAGGAAGCCCCCGCCCCAGCTTTCGCTTTCGGAAAGCGGCCAGCCCTGTGTGTGGATGACCCGGCCCGGCTTGTGCTTGGCAGGGTCGATATCCCACAATTCCTTCATGCCAAGGCCATAGACCTGCGGCTGGCTGTCACGTTCCAGATCGAATTTCGATTTGAGAATCTTTGTCAGATGTCCGCGCGCACCCTCTGCAAAAAGGGTATATTTTGCATGGAGCTCCATTCCCGGCATATAGTCCGGTTTGTGGCTGCCATCGCGCGCTACGCCCATGTCGCCCGTGGCGACGCCCTTTACTGAGCCATCTTCATTGTAAAGGATTTCTGCAGCTGGAAAGCCGGGGAAGATTTCAACGCCCAGATTTTCAGCCTGCGTACCAAGCCAGCGGCAAAGATTGCCGAGCGAACCGGTATAGGTGCCCTTGTTGTGCATCCAGCCCGGCGTGAAAAGGTGCGGTATTGCCATATGGCCGCCACGCGAAAGCACCCAGTGGTGGTTTTCGGTGACGGCAACTTCCGCCATCGGACAGCCCTGATCTTTCCAATCAGGCAGCAGTTCATCAATCGCCTTGGGATCGAAGACAGCACCGGACAGGATGTGCGCCCCAATTTCCGAGCCCTTTTCGAGGATGCAGACCGAGATTTCGGGATTGATCTGTTTCAGGCGAATTGCCGCCGAAAGACCTGCAGGACCGCCGCCGACGATCACTACATCATAGGGCATTGACTCCCGTTCGCTCATCTCAACTCATCCTTCCCTTGGCCCGACGTATCGGGCTGTCTCGAATATGCCTCAACTGACAGGATTCGCCATGCCAAGCAATTGACCTTCACGTCAACCGGTGACTGATACGAAACATGCAGGTCGCGCCGCAGGACAGGGGAAAAATCCTCGCAGACTCGATAATCAGCTGGTGGCGTGACGCCGGCGTCGACTATCTGTGCGCTGAACAACCTGTGAACTGGCTTGAAGAGCAGACCGTCCAGCCAAGTGCATTTGAAGAACCCAAGCGCGCGGCACCGATTGCACCCGCCGCCGTTGCTGCGGTTCAACCGGCCCGAACCGAATGGCCTGCCGACTTTGGGCAATTGATGGCCGCCATTGCAACCGACCAGTTGCTTCCCGGCAACGCCTACAGCCCCGCGCGCGCCGCGCCGATTGCGGTCATTAAGCCCAAGCTCATGGTCCTCGTCGATTTTCCGGAAGAGGATGATCTGCGTGCAGGCAGCCTTGGCCATGGGCCAGTCGGCAACCTGTTGAAAGCGATGCTCAAAGCCTGTGGTTACAATAGCGACGAAGTGCATATCGGCGCCCTCGCCCATAGCCGCCCCGCAAGTGGTGCATTGCCTGCTCAGGATCTTCCTTTGCTCGGCAGTTTTGCCCGCCACCAGGTTAGTGTCATCCGTCCAGAAAAATTGCTGCTCCTCGGCAGCTCCGTTTCGGAGGCGTTGACGGGCAAAGAATTGATGGAAACGCGGGGAATTTTACCCGATTTTAACCAAAATGGCGGCAATTTGGCTGGCGTGATAACATTCCATCCGCGAACCCTGTTAGCGCGCCCGGCTTTGAAGGCGCAGGCTTGGAAGGATCTTCAGCGGATCGTGAAGAGAGATCAGGCGTAATCGTGTCGAAAAAGACGGTTTTACTGGCATTTGCTGCTACATCATTCACCAGCCCGGCTTGGGCCGGTACGGCTGACAATGTGCGTCAAGCCGTTGCTCCTAGTGCGTTGGACGCGCTGGGTGCTATGCCTAGCAGCAAGGACCGCCAGAATTTTGCAGCCATTTTCGCGGCAATCGATGGCAGGAATTGGGCCGAAGCCGCACGATTGATCGACGGATCACCGGCCGGACCGATGAAGTCCATGGCGCGTGCAGAGCTTTATCTCGCAGCAGGCAGCCCGAAGGTAGAAGTCGCGCAACTCGAAGAACTTTTGCAAGAGGCCCCATGGCTTCCGCAGGCTGAACAGCTTGAGCGCATGGCGATCAAGCGTGGCGCATCGGTTTTGCCGCAACGCCCGGGTACACGGCGTTTCTCCTTTTTGGGAAGCGCCCCGAAACGCGACCTTCCGGGCAGCGTGCCGACCGCTGCCGCTTTGCGCACGCAAATCCAGGAACTGATCAAAGCCGACAACCCGTCCGAAGCCGAAGCCTTGCTCATCGATCAATCAGCGACGCTGGACGCGGCTGGTTTGGCAGAGCTGCGCTATCGGGTAGCTTGGTCTTACTATATCGAAAATGACGACACGAACGCCCAGCGGGTCGCGGCTGAGGGTCGACTGGCTGCAGGTGAATGGGGCATCCAATCCGAATGGGTGCATGGGCTGGCCAACTGGCGCCTTGGCAATCACCGCGAAGCCTTTTCCAGCTTTGACAAAGTTTCCCGAATGGCCGGCAATGACGAGTTGCGAAGCGCAGCTCTGTTCTGGAGCAGTCGCGCTGCCATGGCATCGCGTCAACCGCAACAGGTTCAGCCGCGTTTGCAGGCAGCCGCCAGGTTGCAGGAAACATTTTACGGGCTGCTGGCGAGCGAAGCGCTCGGCATGGAGCCGGTTGCGCGCAAGACGATGCGCTACCATGCTGGTGACTGGAAACAGTTAGGCCAAACGGAAAATGTCCGCACCGCCGTTACTCTGGCCGCAATCGGCAAGGAAAGCCTTGCCGAAGAAGCACTCCGGCACCAGGCGCGTATCGGCAATCCGGCACACCACGCAGCCTTGGCACAAGTGGCTGGGGTACTGAACCTTCCTGCGACGCAATTGTGGATGGGGCATTATGGGCCGTCGGGTCAAAAGCTCGACCCGATGATGCGCTATCCCTACCCCAATTGGACGCCTGCCGGCGGCTGGCGGATAGATCCTTCGCTGGTTTATGCGCATTCGCTGCAGGAATCGGCGTTCCGCACCTCGGTTGTCAGCGGCGCTGGTGCTCGCGGCCTAATGCAGGTGAAACCCAGCACGGCGCAAGAAATGGCCAGAGCGCGCGGTGATTTCATCTCGGCGAGTGATCTCGACAGGCCTTCGGTCAATCTCGAATATGGCCAGAGCTATATCGAAAAGCTGCGCGACATGAACGCGACGGGTGGTTTGCTGCCCAAGGTTATCGCTGCTTATAATGCCGGGCCTGCGCCGCTTTCGCGTTGGAACAGCGAAATCCGCGACAATGGCGATCCGTTGCTGTTTATTGAATCCATCCCTTTCTGGGAAACGCGCGGCTATGTCTCGATCGTACTGCGCAACTATTGGATGTACGAAATCCAGCGTGGCAAGAATGGTGGCAGCATGAAGGGGCTCGCCCAATATCTGTGGCCCACCGTTCCCAAGGAAGGTCGCGTGGCAACTGTGCGCATGTCGCCGCCGAAAAATGGAGGCAGCATTGCCGCTCGATGAAAACAAGCCATTCAAGCCGGTCAACATCGCTTTGATCACGGTTTCGGACACCCGCACCTACGAAAACGACACCAGCGGTGATCTGCTCGCTGATTTTATCGTCGGCGCGGGGCATCATCTGGTCGATCGGATGATCGAACGCGACGATACGTCTCGGTTGGTGGCGCGATTGCACACATTGATCGATGACGACAATGTTGATGCGATCATCCTCACCGGCGGCACCGGCCTGACGGGTCGTGATATCACGCCCGAAGCACTCGACAAGGTGAAGAGCAAGGATATTCCCGGCTTTGGGGAATTGTTCCGCATGCTCAGCTATGACAGCATCGGCACGTCCACGATCCAGAGCCGCGCTTGCGCAGTCCTTGCCCGCGGAACTTACATTTTTGCTTTGCCGGGTTCAAACGGCGCTGTGCGCGATGGATGGGAGAAAATCCTCGTCCACCAGCTCGATAGCCGCCACAAACCATGCAACTTTGTCGAGTTGATGCCCCGCTTGCGTGAACAATAATGTTCTTTATATGTTCCGAATGACGTGATACCCTTCATGGGTGTCCAAAAGTTGTTATCCTGACTTTGTAACTGGCAGAGGTGCGCCCGCCAACGCCTCGCCAACCCGCTTCAACCTTAAGTCGCGCGAAGCCGATGGAGACTGGCTTGACCAGAGAGAGGTCTTGGACGGAGCCATTGCCCCACTGCGCACCCATGTAACCACAGAACACCCAAAGAGCATTCTTGCGCGCAACACATCTCCGGACATTCCTTTCGACAAATCGGTCAACCCTTACCGCGGGTGCGAACATGGCTGCATCTACTGCTACGCCCGCCCTACCCACGCCTATCATGATCTCTCCCCAGGACTGGATTTCGAGAGCCGCCTGTTCGCAAAGCCAGACGCTGCAAAACTGCTGAGGGCAGAAATTGCCAAGAAAGGGCATGTGCCAACACCAATTGCCTTTGGCACCAACACCGATGCCTATCAGCCGATTGAGCGCGACTGGCGGATAATGCGGCAATGCATAGAGGTGCTGGCCGAGGCCAATCATCCTTTGACAATAACCACAAAATCCGATCGCGTGCTTCGCGACCTCGATCTGCTCGCGCCCATGGCGGAAAAGGGCCTCGTCGCAGTCGCCATCTCGGTGACCATGCTTGATCCTGCTTTGCATCGGATTCTTGAGCCCAGGGCTCCACATCCACGCAAAAGATTGGCTGCACTAAAATGGCTTGCTGACGCTGGCATACCCGCGCACGTCAATGTTGCACCTGTCATCCCGGCAATCAATGACGGAGAGATAGAAGCCATTCTCGAACAAGCCGCCCTGATGGGGGCAAAGACCGCAACCTGGATTCCTTTGCGGTTACCGCATGAAGTTGCGCCGCTGTTTCAAGATTGGCTGCAGGTCCATTTTCCGGAACGGGCAGGCAAAGTTATGTCAATCGTCCGCTCGATCCGCGAAGGACGGGACAATGACCCCAACTTCTTCCAGCGCATGCGTGGGTCAGGACCTTGGGCTGACTTGATCCGAACGCGTTTCAAGATCGCTGCCCGCAAGCTGGGACTCAACCAGACAAAAATACAATTGCGAAGCGACCTGTTCGTTCCGCCGCGCAGCGACGGCCAATTGGCGCTTTTCTGATCAGCCAAAGCTGCCGGGATCGCCTTCCATGGGTGCAAATCGGATCAGTCGGCTGGTTTGAACGGCCGCCTGTCGGTTTACGACGGCAAGCCGGTAATCGGGATCGGTCACCATTTCCAGAAACGCGGCGGCATTGGGATATTGCGCGATAAAGGCCGCATCCCAATGTTCATCGGCCGGGCCGGTCAGCACGGTCTGGAATGCACCGCGCCACACCACGCTGCCGCCGACCCGCTGGAAAATCGGCCCGCTGGTTTTGCCATATTCCTGATAGGCACGTTCGCCGCTCCACCCCTTTCCGGCATTTTCATGCCCCTCCGGATAGGCGGCGACTTCCCGATAGCGAATGAGGTTGAGCATGTGGATCGGAACGTCGCGAGGCAGCGCCTTGAAGGCATTGAACGCCTCGCGCGTCGGATCGACATAGGCCTCGTCCGACATCAGCTGAGGCTCCGCAGCTTGTAATCCCTATACTGTTTGCGCAGTTCGGCCTTCTGGATCTTGCCGGTGCCGGTGATCGGCATGCTGTCAACAAAATGCACCTCATCGGGCAGCCACCATTTCGCGATACGCTCACGCAGATATTCGATGACATCGCTTTCGGTAAGCGTCTCCGCCTCAGGCTTTTTGACTGCAACGATGATCGGGCGTTCATCCCATTTCGGGTGATACACGCCGATAGCCGCCGCTTGGGCGACCCCCGGACAGCCAACGGCAGCGTTTTCGAGTTCAACCGAGCTAATCCATTCGCCGCCGGATTTGATGACGTCCTTCACGCGGTCAGTAATCTGCATCGTGCCATCGGGGTGGATCACCGAAACGTCGCCGGTATCAAACCACTGCTCCGCGTCGGTCGCATCGGCATCAGCCTTGAAATAGCGCTTGATGACCCAGGGCCCACGGATTTGAAGCGCGCCTTCAGTCTTGCCATCGCGCGGTGCAACATTGCCGTCCTTGTCGATAACCCGCAGTTCGACGCCAAAGGGAATCTTGCCCTGTTTGGAAACAACGTCGATCTGCTGGTCGAGACTCATTTCATCCCAACCTGGTATTGGCGCACCCATGGTTCCGATAGGCGAGGTTTCAGTCATTCCCCAAGCATGGGCAACGCGCACGCCCTGTCCCATCAACCGCTCGATCATCATCCGTGGTGCTGCGGTGCCGCCAATGGTGACGAGTTGCAGCTTGCCAAGATCGTAACGGCGGCCTGCCGCCTTTTCAGCGTCCAAGTGCTGGAACATGGCGAGCCACACAGTGGGCACGCCCGCGCTGTGCGTGATGCCTTCGTCGAGCATCAATTTGTGAAGTACTGCCGCTTCGTTGGTGGTCGAGAACACGAACTTCACGCCGGCCAACGCACCGGCAAAGGGCAGGCCCCAGCTGGCCGCGTGGAACATTGGTACGATGGGCAGCAAGGCCGAAGTCATCGAAAGGTTGAAGATCGTCGGCGCCACTTCAGCCATAGCGTGCAGCATTGTCGAACGATGCTGGTACAAAACGCCCTTTGGGTTGCCCGTCGTGCCGCTGGTGTAGCAGAGCATGCACGGATCACGTTCGTCGCCCCAGACCCAGTCGAAATTGCCGTCCTGCGCACCAATCCACTGCTCATATTGCTCGCTGTCGAACACGATATAGTGCTCAACCGTTTTCAAATGCGGCTTCAACCGGTCAATGATCGGCTGGAACTGCGCATCATACAACAGCACCTTATCCTCAGCATGGTTCATGATGTAGATCAGGTCTTCATCGAACAGGCGGACATTAACGGTGTGAATCACACCGCCGCAGCCAATGGCACCATACCAGGCAGCGAGGTGGCGATGATGGTTCATCGCAAAAGTGGCGACACGGTCGGCCGGTTTCAGTCCCATGGCAACAAACGCCTGCGCCATCTTGCGCGCTTCCATTGCAACATTGGCCCAATTCGTGCGCTCAATGCTACCGTCGGCCCAGCGCGTCACGATTTCGCGTGTTCCATGCTCTCGTTCTGCATAATCGATAAGATGCGTGACCCTTAGGTCCCAATCCTGCATTCCACCCAGCATTATACTCTCCCCTGCCCGTCTGTTTTTAGCGGACACTCATCAGATGCGGTTTTATCGGCGCCAGTTCGACATGACCAACGCCATCGATTTCTTTCACCTTGTCAACAAGCTCTACGTCAAGACGGAATTTTCGTCCAAGCACAATGTCTGCAGTTTTGCCGTTAGCAGCACGGGTACGGACCACCACTTCCCCGCGTCCACCACCCAGCGGCAGGATCAAGTCCTGCAAGCGGGTAAAGGCGTCTTCTCGCTCGATATCGAGCAGCATCTTGAACTGCGTGTTGGAAACCAGGCCTGCCAGCGGCCGGGCACTGCGCACGGCAATCCGCGGAATTTCTTCGCCCGAGGGTAGATCCATCTCAACATTCAACAACAGGCATTCAGCACTTTTCGCCCATTCGGCGAGGCTGGTGCAAACACCCTCGTCAAAACAGCTTGCCTGAAACTGCCCGCTGCTATCGGAAAACTCGGCTTGGACGAAGCGATTGCCACGCTTGGATTCGCGCCATTTCACTGATTGCACCATCGCGGCGATCACGCCGGATTTGCGGCTGCCTTCCGGTATCGGCCCGCAATCAATAGTCTCCAGATAGCTTTTGGCGCCATGGCTGGCGGCAATCTGCGTATATTGTGAAATCGGATGCGAGGAGAAATAAAAGCCAAAGGCTTCGCGTTCATGCTCCATCGTTTCGGCCACCGTCCACTTTTCGGCAATGGGAAGCCGCATTTTCGTGGCATCTGCTGCGGCATCGCCGCCGAATAGACCGCCCTGCCCGCTTTCCCTCTGGTCGCGAGCCGATTGTGCGGTCGCTAATATGGTCTCTATACCCGCAAAAACCGATGCACGATTGGCTTCGAACTCATCGAAAGCGCCTGCCGAAACAAGGTTTTCAAGGCTGCGCCGGTTGATTTGCGATGGATCGGCCCGGTTAGCAAAATCGTCCAGATCACGATAGGCACCATTGGCCAACCGTTCGGCGACAATTCCGTCCATCGCCTTTTCACCAACATTTTTGAGGCCCGCCATGGCATAACGTACAGCCAGCCCCTGATCGCATTCCTCCACGCTATATTCGGCATCGCTGTGGTTGATCGACGGCGGGAGGCAATGCGTACCCATCCGGCGCATATCATCGACAAAAACCGCAAGTTTGTCGGTCTGGTGCATGTCGAAACACATTGATGCTGCGTAAAAGGCTTCCGGGTGATGCCGCTTGAGCCATGCCGTGTGATAGGACAGCAAAGCATAGGCCGCCGCGTGCGACTTGTTGAAGCCATAGCCCGCGAACTTGTCGATCAAATCGAACAGCTCATTCGCTTTTGCTGCTTCAATCTGGTTATGCTCCGCACAGCCCTTCACGAAGATGGCGCGCTGCTCATCCATCTCCGACTTGATCTTCTTGCCCATTGCACGGCGCAAAAGATCTGCACCGCCAAGCGAGTAGCCGGCAAGAATCTGCGCGGCCTGCATCACCTGTTCCTGATAAACAAAGATGCCATAGGTTTCTGCGAGGATGCCCTCTAACAGCGGATGTGGATATTCGATCTTCTCCTCGCCATTCTTGCGGCGCCCGAACATCGGAATATTGTCCATCGGGCCCGGGCGATAAAGCGAAACGAGCGCGATGATGTCACCGAAATTTGTGGGGCGCACCGCCGCCAGCGTGCGCCGCATGCCTTCGGATTCAAGCTGGAACACGCCCACCGTATCGCCCGACTGCAAAAGCTCGTAAGTCGCTGGATCATCTAGCGTCAGCTTGTCAAATTCGACAATCACCCCGCGCTTGGCGAGCATTTGCGCAGCTTTCTGCAACACCGACAGCGTTTTCAAACCGAGGAAGTCGAACTTCACCAGCCCCGCCGCCTCGACAAATTTCATGTCGAACTGCGTTACCGGCACATCCGATCGCGGATCGCGATAGAGCGGCACCAATTCTGACAAGGGGCGGTCACCGATCACCACGCCGGCAGCATGGGTCGAGCTGTGGCGCGGAAGACCTTCCAGCTTCATGGCAAGATCGAAAAGTCGCTTCACCTGTTCGTCGCGACGATATTCCTCGCGCAGCTCGGGAACGCCGCCCAGCGCCTTTTCAAGATCCCACGGATCGGTTGGATGGTTGGGCACCAGCTTGCACAGCCTGTCCACCTGGCCATAGCTCATCTGCAACACGCGCCCTGTATCGCGAAGAACTGCGCGCGCCTTCAACTTACCGAAGGTGATGATCTGCGCGACCTGATCGCGCCCATATTTTTCCTGCACATAGCGAATGACTTCGCCGCGACGCGTTTCACAGAAGTCGATATCGAAGTCGGGCATCGATACGCGTTCCGGATTGAGGAAGCGTTCGAACAGAAGGCCTAGCTGCAACGGATCAAGATCGGTGATGGTGAGCGCCCATGCGACTACCGAGCCTGCACCCGAACCGCGCCCCGGCCCCACCGCAATGTCATGCGCCTTCGCCCATTTGATGAAATCGGCAACGATCAGGAAGTAGCCCGGAAAACCCATAGAGCAGATAACGTCGCACTCAAACTCGAGCCGTTCGAAATAGGGCTTCCGCGCTGCTTCATCGGTAATCCCCGCATGCTCAAGCCTTGCGATCAGGCCTTCGCGAGCGTCATTGCGAAGTTGCTGCTCCTCCGCCTCCCTGTTGCCCGCGAGACTGGGGAGGATCGGCTTGCGCTTTGGCGCCCCGACGCCGCAGCGCTTCGCAACGACCAAACTGTTCGCCAAAGCCTCGGGCACATCGGCGAACAGTTCCGACATTTGCTGCCAGGTCTTGATCCACGCGTGCGGTGAACTTTTCCGCCGATCTTCGTTCTCGACATATTCGCCATCGGAAATGCAAAGCATCGCGTCGTGCGCCGCATAGAAATCGGGCTCGGCAAAACAGGCCGGATTTGTCGCCACCAATGGCAGGTTACGCTCATAGGCCAGCGCTATCAGCGCTTCTTCGGCTGCATCTTCAACAGCATCGCCGCGACGGGCTAGTTCGATATAGAGCCGGTCAGGGAATAGTTTCTGTAACCGGGTGCAATATTCCGCGGCACTATCGAGTTGGCCATCTGCGAAAAGCCGAGCGAGGCCGCCCTCTCCACCTGCAGTTAACGCGATCAGGCCGTCTGTATGACCTTCTAACTGGGCAAAGCGCACCTGTGCTTCGCTGTCATCCGGATTTTCGAGATGCGCCATAGACGTCAGGCGGCAAAGATTTTCATAACCCCGCTCGTCCTGCGCATAGAGCGCGATCCAGTCACGCACCGATTGGCCGCCGTTATATTCGGACGGCCTTTGCAGGCCAAGCATCAGCCCCATGATCGGCTGTACGCCCACGCCGCGGCAGCCATCCTCAAAAGGCATGACACCATACAAGCCGTTACGATCAGTGATTGCGACTGCGGGAAAGCCTAGGCCTTTGGCATATTTGCCGATTGCCTTGGGTTCGATCGCCCCTTCGAGCATCGTATAGGCGGAGAAAACCCGCAAAGGGACGAAGGGTGCAATTGCCATGACAGCAACGTGGTGCAGCGGCGCTGATTCTGCAATCAGAACCAGCGGCTAATTTGTGGACAATTAGTACCGCGAAACCGCAGTCTTAACCGAGCAGCTTCTCGATATCCTTTTCGAGCGAACCCGGCGTAACTTGCGGACCATAGCGTCCAACCACCTTGCCATCGCGATCCACCAGGAACTTGGTGAAATTCCATTTGATGGCGCGCGTTCCCAAAAGGCCGGCTTGCTGGTCTTTCAGATGCTTCCAAAGCGGGTCCGCATTGTCGCCGTTGACCTCAATCTTCTTCGCGAGCGGGAAAGTGACGTCGTAGGTCAGCGAGCAGAAATTCTTGATTTCCTCTTCGTCGCCAGGCTCCTGCGCACCGAATTGGTTACAAGGGAATGCCATGACAACCAGGCCCTTGTCGGCATATTTCTCGTGCAGCGCTTCAAGTCCTTTATACTGCGGTGTGAAGCCGCATTTGGACGCGGTGTTCACCAGCAACAGCACCTTGCCCTTAAATTCAGACATGTCCTGTTTGCCACCGCCCGGCATATCGACTGTGAAATCGTGGACATTCATGGTCTTCTCTCCTCCAACACGCCATCGTGCAAGCGCACAACGCGGTCCATTTTGGCCGCAAGGCGTTCATTATGTGTGGCGACCAACGCGGCAGATCCTTGTTCGCGCACCAGCGCCATAAACTCGCCCAAAACGACATCGGCAGTATGTTCGTCGAGATTGCCGGTAGGCTCGTCAGCCAGCACCAACCTTGGCTTGTTCGCGAGCGCACGCGCTACTGCAACACGTTGCTGTTCACCACCCGATAGCTTTGACGGGCGATGTTCGAGCCGTTCGCCAAGGCCGAGCGTTGACAGCAACTGTGTAGCGCGTTCGCGGGCTGCATCAGGCTCTACTCCCGCAATCAGTTGCGGCAGGACAACATTTTCGAGCGCATCGAAATCGGGCAACAGATGATGGAACTGGTAAACGAACCCAAGTTTCTCGCGACGCACCACAGTCGCACGATCCGGCCCGGCATCCCGCATTTCTTCGCCATCGATCAGGATTGAACCGGTAAAGCCGCCCTCGAGCAGGCCAAGAGCCTGCAACAATGTCGATTTGCCCGTGCCCGATGGCCCCAGCAATGCGACCAACTCCCCTTCGCGGATCGAAAGATCGACGCCGCGGAGCACGTTTATCGTGACATCACCCTGCGTGAAACTGCGCCGCACATCGCGCATTTCAGCCACTGTCTTATTCATAGCGCAGCACCTGCACCGGATCGGTTCCTGCAGCCTTGAAGGCGGGATAAAGCGTTGCAAGGAAACTGAAAAACAGCGCCAATGTGCAGATCGCCAATACTTCGAACGGGTCGGTACGCGACGGCAATTCGGTGAGGAAGCGGATCGAAGGATCCCACAGTTCGAGGCCGGTGACGAACTGGATAGCCGTTACGATCGATTGCCGGAAAAACAGGAATATGAAACCAAGGATGAGCCCGGCGACCATGCCCGCCGCGCCGATCAACAGTCCCACCGTCACGAAAATCTTGAGCAGCGATTGCCGCGATGCCCCCATTGTCCGCAATATCGCTATGTCACGGGTTTTGGCGCGCACCAGCATGATCAGCGACGAAAGAATGTTGAATACCGCGACCAGCACGATGATCGACAGCACGATGAACATCGCCACCCGCTCGATGGCGAGCGCCTCGAACAGAGAGGCGTTCATGCTTTTCCAATCAACGATGACTGCCTTGTCCGCGATCTTGGGCTGCAGCGGTGCAAGGATATCGTTGACCTGATCTGCATCGGTGGCTGTCAATTCGATCATCCCGATCTGGTCGCCCATCAGCATCAGTATTTGTGCATCCTCGATCGGCATGATTACGAACGCCTTGTCATAATCATAGACGCCGACTTCGAAAATCGCCGCAATCTCATAGGATATTTCGCGCGGCACGGTGCCGAATGGGGTGGTTCGGCCTGCGGGGTTAATGATGGTAATCCGCTGCCCGAGCCTGACGCCCAAATTCTGTGCAAGTCGCGAACCGATCGCCACCCGTTCGCTGCCCGGGCGTAGCGATTTCATGTCTCCCGCCAGCGTCTTGCCTTTGAGCGTCGGGTTAGTGAGAATGTCGCGCACTTCCATCCCGCGCGCCAAAATGGCTTCGACCCGTCCTTCGCTGGTGGCAAGCAAGGGTTGTTCGATCAACGGGGATGCCTCGACCACGCCCGGTGTTTCGCGAACATCCTTGAGCACATCGCGCCAATCCGAAAGCCGGCCGCCATATCCCTGGACAACAGCGTGCCCATTAAGCCCCACAATCTTGTCGAAGAGCTCCGCGCGAAAGCCGTTCATCACACTCATGACGATAATCAAGGCCGCGACGCCAAGCGCAACCGCGATCAGACTGATCGTCGCGACGAGGAAAATGAACCCTTCGCCCTTGCCTGGGAGCACATAGCGCCTGGCGATCATGCGTTCATAACGGTTGAGGATCATGTCGGTCTAGGTTCCGGCATAGTATTGTTGCCCCAGCCTTTAGGGGGCGTATCTGATACGCGCAAGCCAAAGCCTGTATTACACAATTGTTGCAGTCAGGACACACTCTCGGAAAAAGCGTCAGTCCGAACCAGAGAATCGTTGCGAACGCATCGGATTGCGTCATCTTGCATGGGCTGAATAGGTTCATCGCTGAATGGCCATGGTTCAGGGGGATTAAGCCCCGCGCGACTTGCGAGAACGCATAGCGGCAGGGCTTCGACGAGTTTTCGTCAATCAGGCCGTCCAATTTCGATTGGGCGGCCTTGATTTTTGTTTCGCACAATCCATCTAAGCGTTGAGGGAGCCGGAGACGGTCCCTCAACCAGAACGAAAGCGCCGTGCATGCGGGCTTTCAACAGAACCAAATTGCTCAAATAGGAGAATTTGACATGAACCGTTTTGATTTCACCCCCTATCGCCGTAGCACCGTCGGTTTTGACCGCTTGTTCGACATGCTGGAAAATGCCCGAGGCGTAACTCAGGGCGATAACTATCCGCCTTTCAACATTGAACGCACCTCGGAAACCGAATATCTGGTGACGATTGCAGTCGCCGGTTTCAAGCCCGATGAAATCGACATCACTGCTCAGCAGAACCTGCTGGTTGTTTCCGGCCAGAAGAAGGTTGATGGAAACGACAACCGCGACTTCCTGCACCTCGGTATTGCCAACCGGAATTTTGAACGCCGCTTCCAGCTTGCGGACCATGTGTTCGTGCGCGGAGCCGACCTCGCAGATGGTCTTCTGACCGTCCAGCTGGAGCGTCAGGTTCCTGAAGAGCTGAAACCGCGCAAGATCCTTATCGGTGGTTCAACCCCGACCGTGATCGAACATGATGATGCAAAGAAAAAGGGCGGCAAGGCTGCCTGAATGAAAAAGCCCCTCCCGCTTGCGGGAGGGGACTTCAATCAAACCAACCGGCTCTGCTCCACCGCAGCTTCTATGAAGCTGGCGAACAATGGATGCGGATCAAACGGCTTGGATTTAAGTTCGGGGTGGAACTGAACCCCGATGAACCAGGGATGGTCAGGTCTTTCGACGATTTCGGGCAGTAAGCCATCAGGTGACATGCCAGAGAATATCAGGCCGCCTTTTTCGAGTGACTCCTTATAGGCACCGTTGACCTCATAACGGTGCCGATGGCGCTCCGAAATGGTGGTCGCGCCATAGATACCCGAAACATGGCTGTTACCCGCCAGCTTGGCTTCATAGGCGCCAAGACGCATCGTACCACCAAGGTCGCCGCCCGCTTCGCGCGTCTGCAAGCCTTCTTCGGTCATCCATTCGGTGATAATGCCGACAACCGGCTCATCAGTCGGGCCAAACTCGGTGCTCGATGCCTTTTCAATCCCCGCCGTATTCCTTGCACCTTCAATGCATGCCATCTGCATGCCGAGGCATATGCCGAAAAACGGTACCTTGCGTTCGCGGGCAAAGCGCACAGCGGCAATCTTGCCTTCGGAACCGCGCTCGCCGAATCCGCCGGGAACAAGGATCGCGTGCATCGGTTCAAGCGCTGCAGCGATATCGCTGTCGCCCTTTTCGAACAATTCTGCATCAATCCAGTTGATGTTGACCTTCACCCGGTTGGCAAAACCACCATGGGCGAGCGCTTCGTTTAGCGACTTATAGGCATCTGCCAGTCCGACATATTTACCGACGACGCCGATGGTGACTTCCCCTTCGGGATTCTGCTGTCGATCGAGGATATCCTCCCACCGGCGCAGGTCTGGAGCAACGCCCGGAGTAATTCCAAAGGCACGCAGTACCTCATAATCGAGGCCCTCTGCATGATATTGAAGTGGCACGGCATAGATCGATTTCGCATCGAGTGCCGGAATGACAGCTTCCTTGCGCACGTTACAGAAAGCCGCAATTTTCGCACGCTCACCCTCCGGCAACGGATGTTCACAACGGCACAGCAGGATATCGGGCTGCACACCCAGTGCGGTCAATTCCTTGACGCTATGCTGCGTCGGTTTGGTCTTAAGTTCGCCCGCTGCTGCGATGTACGGCACAAGCGTGACGTGCACGAAGACAGTCTGCTCACGCCCCAGTTCGTTGCGCATCTGGCGTATGGCTTCAATGAACGGCAGCGATTCGATATCGCCGACGGTCCCGCCGATTTCGCACAGTACGAAATCGAGGCCTTCGGTATCGGCTTTGGCGAATTCCTTGATCTCGTTGGTGACGTGCGGAATCACCTGCACCGTTGCGCCCAGATAATCGCCGCGCCGTTCTTTCGTGATGATGTCGCGATAGATACGACCTGAGGTGACGTTATCCGATTGCCGGGCCGAAACCCCCGTGAAGCGCTCATAATGGCCGAGATCAAGGTCGGTCTCTGCGCCATCGTCAGTCACATAGACTTCGCCATGCTGATAGGGCGACATCGTGCCGGGATCGACGTTGAGATAGGGATCGAATTTACGAATGCGGACCTTGTAGCCGCGCGCTTGCAAAAGGGCTGCCAGCGAAGCTGCCATAAGACCTTTGCCAAGCGAGGAGACCACGCCGCCGGTGATGAAAATGTACCGCGCCATGGGAGGAAAGGCCTAAGACGAGTTTCGGGGATTCGGCAAGGGGCGAATGCCCGCCGAGCTAAAATAATTGTGGAAGCCCGAGCGCATCCGCGCCCAAACTTCCCAAATCTGATGCTTATTTATCCAGCGGGACGTCGCTGGCGGGGGCTGCGGGTGCTGCCTGCCCGGTTGCACTATCGGCCGCAGGGGCGGCTGCAGGATCGACATTTTGCACAGGGGCCGCCGGTGCAGCGCGCTCCAACGTCTCATCAACGCCTGCTGGCGCGCCACGCTTTGCCGAAACAAACGCCATGGCAATGGCAAGAACGATGAACAAGGTCGCAAGGATCGCCGTCGTACGGGTCAAAAAGTCACCTGCCCCGCGCGCTGACATCAAGCCGGACGGACTTCCCCCCATGCCAAGGCCGCCGCCCTCAGAACGCTGCATCAGGATAACGCCGACAAGCGCAGCTGCGACCACAGCAAATACGACGAGGAGAAAGTGAAAGAGACCCATTGGAATGTCCGATTAAATGAAGCCCAGAAGACTGGAATGCCGCCCACATAAGGAGGCACGCCAAGTTTTTCAAATGTTATTGGCTTTGTGGGAGCCGCAATAGCCCGAACGGATCGCGCCGATTCTTCAAGCTGCCGCTGCAGCGGCTTGAACAATCGGCAGGAATTTTTCCGCTTTCAGGCTCGCGCCGCCAATCAGTCCCCCGTCGACATTGGCTATTGCCAGCAGGCTTGCGGCATTTTCACCATTCATCGAACCACCATAAAGAATGCGAATGGCAGCACCATCTTCACCGAAACGAGCGACCAACGCGCCCCGAATGGCGGCATGCATCGCGGCCACATCTTCGACAGAAGGTATCCGACCGGTACCGATAGCCCATACTGGTTCATAAGCGACCGATAGCCAATCGCTTGCTGCTTCATCCGGAAGCGAGCCGGCCAATTGCCCCAGCACAATAGCCTCAGCCTGCCCGGCGTCACGCTCTGCTTCAGTTTCTCCCACGCAAACTATGGCCCCTATTCCCGCGCGCTTGGCGGCTAGCGCCTTGCCGCGAATGTCCGCATCGCTTTCACCTTGGGCTGCGCGTCGCTCGCTATGGCCGACGATCGTCAGCTTTGCACCGACATCGGCAAGCATTTCCGCCGAGACGCAACCGGTGTGAGCGCCAGATACCGCCATATGGCAATCCTGCCCCCCGATTGCCATTGACGCGAACCGTGCTGCCGCGGTCTGAAGCAATGTTGCCGGAACGCACAATGCTGTGTCGACATCTGGATGCGCCGAAACCGCATCGGCTATGGCGGCAATATCTGCCAGCTCAGCCTGCAATCCGTTCATTTTCCAATTGCCTGCAATAAGCTTGCGCATGTCTGATCCCCCTGCCGGTCTGTGTCTGGAAATTGTGATTCGGCGCGCTAGCAAATCCAAGGTGCAAATCCAAATGGCCTTCGCGCTTGATTGCCCGCCGACTGCCGCCTAAAGCGGGCTCCGATTGCGCTTAGCCATACCATTTTCAGGACCGATATGATCAGTTTCATCCGCAAGCTTCTGGGTTCACGCTGGGGTGCCATGTTCGCCCTCGCCTTCGTCGTGCTCGTCGGCTTTGCCTTTGCCTTGGGCGACGTTACTGGTTCCGGCAGCTTTGGCGGGTTGGGCCAGGGCCATGTAGCCAAGGTGGGCAAAAAGAGCATTGGCCTTGGTGAATTCCAGGACCTGCTCGATAATAGCCTTCGTGCCGAGCGCCGTGACAACCCAACGCTTGATATGGCCAAATTCGTCGAGAGCGGCGGCCTTGACGGCACGCTGGACCGCTTGATCAATCGTTATGCCCTGTCGGCATTTGGCGAAGAACATGGAATTGCTGTCAGCAAGCGCCTCGTCGATTCCGAAATACGCAAACTGCCCAACGTCAATGGTCCCGATGGCAAGTTCAGCGAACAAGCGTTCCAAGCCTTCCTTCAAGGACTCGACCTGACCGAGCAGATGATCCGTGATGATTTCACGCAGAATCTGTACGCGCAGCAAATCCTGCCGGTTGCCGGCGTTGGTGCGCCCGCACCGAACAGCCTTGTCCTGCCTTATGCTTCGCTGCTTCTGGAACGGCGCTCAGGCGACGTAGCGCTGGTTCCCTCGCAGGCATTCCTGCCGACCACGCCGCCAACCGACGCACAGTTGCAGGCATTTTATCGCGCCAACTCGGCGCGTTTCACCATCCCTGAAAAGCGGGCCATCAGCTACGCCTTTTTCGACGCATCGATTGTAGAGGGCAAAGCTGACGCGACCCCCGAGGAAATCGCCGACTATTATAAAGCCAATGCCAAGCAATATGCGGCTTCGCAGACTTTGGACATTAGCCAGCTCGTCTTCCCGACCGAAGCGGCTGCAAAGGCTGCGCTCGCGAAATTGAACGCAGGACAGTCAATGGCGGCTGTCGCTTCCGAACTGGGCCTCAGCGCAACCAATAGCAGCGGCGTAACCCGTGAAGCGCTGACCAGCTCTGCATCCAAGGCGGTTGCCGATGCCGTTTTTGCAACCGCAGCAGGTAAAACCGCGGCACCGACGCGTGGCGGCCTCGGTTGGTATGTGGTCAAGGTAAATGCGGTGAAACAGATCGCCGCGCGTCCGCTTGCCTCGGTCAGCGCCGAAATCGCCAAGACTATTGAAGCCGAAAAGAGAGCCGAACTATTGTCGGACCTGACTTCCGAGATAGAAGACGAATTTGCTGGCGGTGCCACCATTGCCGACATGGCAAAAGCCAATGGACTGAAGGTCGAAACCACCCCCAAGCTGTTTGCAAATGGCCAGAACCCGGCATCACCTGCCTATCGGCCGATCCCCGAAATGCAGCGTATACTGCCCGCCGCATTTGAAATGGAAACCGATGGCGAGGCGCAGCTGATCGAAATCGTTCCGGGCGAGAAGTTCGCAATGGTTTCGGTCGCCGATTTCGAAGAGGCTGCTCCGCCGCCCATCGCGGAGGTACGTGATATTGTTGTCCAGCAATGGGCGCTGGCAGAAGGCTCCAAGCGCGCAAAAACTGCAGCCGAACAAGTGCAGCGCGCCGTATTGGGCGGAAAGTCGCTGGCCGAAGCGATGGCTTCGCTCCCGGTCAAACTGCCAGGTGTCGAAACGGTTTCGGGAACGCGGATGGACCTCAACCGCGAAGGTCAGCAGATGCCGCCTCCGCTTGCTATGATGTTTGCCATGAAGAAGGGCACTGCAAAGACTTTGGATGCTGGACGCAACCAGGGTTGGTTCGTGGTTCACCTCAACGAGGTCATCAAGGGCGACGCCAGCAAGGACCCGCAATTGGTTGCAGCGCGACAGCAAGAAATGCTTAGCCTGTTGCAACAGGAATATGCCGCCCAGCTTATCAATGCTGCACGCACCGAAGTCGGCGTGAGCAAGAACGAAAGCGCAATCAAGGATATCCGCCGCCGCCTGACCAATCAGGATGCGGCACAGTAAGGCTATTTGGACGGGTATGCACGAAAACAGCTCTACCCGTCAGGCCGATATTGCGCGTGCCCAGCTTGCCGAAGGAAAATCGGCAATCGTCTGGCGCGATCTTATCGCTGATACCGAAACCCCTGTTTCCGCGGCACTGAAATTGTTCGAAGCCGGACGCGGCGACTTCATTCTGGAATCGGTTGAAGGCGGGGCGGTTCGCGGGCGCCACAGCCTCATTGGCCTTGCGCCTGACCTTGTGTTCCGCGCGAATGACGATGCAGCCGAGATCAACCGAAATTGGCAGACTGACAGGGCTGCTTTTGTAACGACCGGCGAAGGCGCGTTGGCTTCGCTGCGCAAGTTGGTTGAAGCTTGCCGGATCGATATGCCCGATGGGCTGCCTGCAGCCTTTGCCTCGCTTGTCGGCCATTTCGGATATGAAACCATCGGCCTAGTCGAAAAACTGCCGCGACCACCGGCAAATCCGATTGATCTGCCGGACATGATGTTTGTTCGCCCAACGGTGGTGCTGGTTTTCGATCGCTTGGCCGACCGGCTTTATATCGCAGCCCCAATATGGCCAGAAGGCGGAGACCCGGAGCGCTTGATCGACGCCGCTTTTGAGCGGATCGATGCAGTCGCTGCAAAACTTGCGCAACCAGTTGCAACCGGATCGACGCATGTCGACCTTGCTGCACTGCCAGAACCGGTCGCCGCCGTTCCGCCTTCGAAATATCGCGAGATGGTTTTGAAGGCTAAGGACTATATTGCGGCAGGCGATATCTTCCAGGTGGTACTCGCACAGCGTTTCTCACTGCCCTTCACCCTTCCTCCGGTCGATCTCTACCGCGCATTGCGACGGATCAACCCCTCGCCTTTCCTCTATTTCCTCGACATGCCGGGCTTCGCGCTGATCGGCTCCAGCCCGGAAATCCTTGTGCGCGTGCGCGATGGCGAAGTCACAATTCGCCCGATCGCAGGTACCCGTCCACGCGGCAAAACTGCACTCGAAGATGCCGAAAACCGTGACAGCCTGCTTGCCGATCCCAAGGAACGTGCCGAGCATCTGATGCTGCTCGACCTCGGCCGCAACGATGTCGGCCGCGTTACTGAAGGCGGCAGTGTGACGGTCACCGATAGCTATATGGTCGAATTCTATAGCCATGTGATGCACATCGTATCCAACGTGGTCGGCCGCTTGGCAAAGGGCAAGGACGCATTGGACGCGCTGTTCGCGGGTTTTCCCGCAGGTACCGTCAGCGGCGCACCCAAAGTCCGCGCCTGCGAAATCATCGCCGAGCTCGAGCCTGAAACCCGCGGCGCCTATGCCGGTGGTGTCGGCTATTTCAGCCCGGACGGGAATATGGACAGCTGCATCGTGCTGCGTACCGGCATCGTCAAGGACGGGATGTTGCACGTTCAGGCGGGCGCCGGCATCGTCGCCGACAGCAACCCCGAATATGAACAGCGCGAATGCGAAGCCAAGGCAGGCGCCCTTATGGCCGCCGCCCGCGAAGCCGTTCGCGTGGCTGGAGAAGCAGGGTTCGGACAATGAGCAATAACCGCATCCTCGTCATCGACAATTATGACAGCTTTACCTTCAACCTCGTCCACTATCTGCAGGAACTGGGCGCTGAGGTGGAGGTAGTCCGCAATGACGCGATTTCCGCCGGCCAGGCGCTATCGAGCGGTGCGCAAGCTTTCCTGCTCTCCCCCGGTCCATGCACACCCAATGAAGCAGGTATTTGCCTCGATATGGTCGCGGCCTGTGCAGAGGCAAAGAAGCCACTTCTCGGCGTTTGCCTTGGGCATCAGACCATTGGCCAACATTTTGGCGGCAAGGTCGTGCGCGGCGGGTTGATGCACGGCAAGACCAGCCCAGTCAGCCATGATGGTACTGGGCTGTTTACTGGCCTGCCCTCACCGTTCACCGCCACCCGCTATCACTCGCTGATTGTCGAAGACATTCCCGACGAGTTGATGGTCAACGCCACCAGCGAAGATGGCCATGTAATGGGTTTCCGCCACCGCGAACTGCCCATCCATAGTGTGCAATTCCACCCCGAAAGCATCGCTACCGAGCATGGCCATGCGATGCTGGCCAATTTCATGAAGGCCGCGGGAATGTCGCCAAAGGATAGGGCATGACGCTTTCGCTGGCCCAATCCGAAGCGCTGTTCGGCCAAATGCTCGATGGCGCGATGACCGATGCAGAGATCAAGGAAACCTTGGTCGAAATGGCAGAGCGCGACGAGACGTCAGAGGAAATCGCAGGCGCCATCCGCGCGATGCGCGCACGAATGATACGCGTCATCGCTCCCGAAGGCGCCATTGATGTCTGCGGGACGGGCGGTGACGGCGCGCATAGCCTGAATGTCTCGACCGCAGTCGCCATCGTAATTGCGGCCTGCGATGTTCCGGTCGCCAAACATGGTAACCGTGCGGCATCGAGCAAGGCTGGTGGTGCCGATACACTGGAGGCACTGGGCCTAAATCTTGACCGCGCTGCGGAAACTGCGGAGCAAACCTTGGCCGACCTCGGCATCGCCTTCCTCTTCGCTCAGAAATATCATCCCGCACTCGGTCGTCTCGCCCCGATCCGCAAAGAAATTGGCCGACGCACCATTTTCAACCTGTGCGGGCCGGCTTGCAATCCTGCCGGCGTAAAACGCCAATTGATTGGTGTCGCGCGGCCAGACTTTCTGCCGGTTTATGCCGGCGCGCTTGAAATGCTGGGCTATGAGGATGCGATGCTCGTTGCCGGTGATGAACCGCTCGATGAACTATCGATTTCCGGTCCGAGCAGTTTTGTTCGGTTGGGCCAATCGCAAGAGCGCGTCAGCCCGGAAGAGGCCGGTCTGCCCCGCCATCCCCCCGAAGCCCTGAAAGGCGGAGACGCACACTACAATGCCGCCGCACTCCGCCGATTGCTCGCAGGTTTGCAGGAAACCGAGCAGGACCGCGCCTATCGCGATGCTGTGCTTTTCAATGCAGCCGCGGCGCTGATGGTTGCAGGCCATGCCAATGATTGGCAATCCGGCGTCGAGGAAGCTGCCGAGGCCATCGACAAAGGTTTGGCCAAAGCCCTGCTCGATTGCTGGATCAATTTCTGATGGCAAACAAACTGGACGAGATCTGCGCGACGAAACGCGTCGAAGTTGCCCAACGCAAGCCCTTGGGCCTGTCACACTGGCAGTCCCCGTCCGCGGTTCGCGGTTTTGAAAACGCCTTGCGCGCCAAGGTGCAAACCGGTTTCGCACTGATCGCCGAAATCAAGAAAGCCAGTCCGTCGAAAGGGCTTATCCGACCCGATTTCGATCCACCCGCCCACGCCCGGGCTTATCAAGCGGGTGGCGCAGCGTGCCTTTCGGTGCTGACCGACGCACCCTATTTCCAGGGGCATGAGGATTACCTGACCGCAGCGCGTGCTGCGTGCGACTTGCCCGTCATCCGCAAGGATTTCATGGTCGATCCATGGCAGTGCGCCGAAGCAAGGGCGATGGGGGCCGATGCGATATTGATTATTGTCGCCGCTCTTGAAGATTCGCTGATTTCGGAAATCGAAGACGCAGCGCGTGCCGAGGGACTAGATGTCCTGGTTGAAGTGCATGACGAGAGTGAGATGGAGCGAGCCCTTTCCAAGCTTCAATCCCGCCTGATCGGGGTCAACAACCGCAACCTCAAAACTTTCGAGGTTGATCTGGCAACGACCGAGCGTTTGGCGGGCATGGTGCCTGATGATGTATTGCTGGTGTGCGAAAGCGGCATTGGATCTCATGCCGATTGCCTGCGCATGGCCGAAAGCGGCGTTCGCACATTCCTTGTGGGCGAAAGCTTGATGCGACAGGCGGATGTTGAAGCCGCGACGAAAATGCTATTGTCAGGCGCATGACCAAGCTGACTCATCTCGACGACGCGGGAAATGCCGCAATGGTCGATATATCGGCGAAGGATTCCACCGTCCGGGAAGCGCAGGCCGAAGGACGGATTTCCATGTCGGCAGAGGCGCTGGCGGCGATCCGCGAGGGTGCCGTGAAGAAGGGCGATGTCCTCGCCACCGCGCGCATAGCCGGCATAATGGCTGCAAAGAAGACAAGCGAGTTGATACCGCTGTGCCATCCGCTTGCATTGTCCAAGATGGCGGTCGATTTTGAATTCGAAAGCGATGGAATCCGCGTCACCGCCCTTGCCCGGCTGACCGGCCAGACGGGGGTGGAGATGGAGGCGATGACAGCCGCCTCCGTGGCGCTGCTGACCATTTACGACATGGCCAAAGCGCTCGATAAAGCGATGGTTATTTCCGGCGTTCGCTTGCTCTCGAAAAGCGGAGGCAAGTCGGGCGACTGGCGGGCTGCATGATTTCAATCGAGGAAGCGCAGTCGCGGATTTTTGCGCTCAAGGGTCCAGTCGAGACAGAGCTAATGCCGCTCACCGACGCTGCGGGCCGCTGGGCGGCCGAGGATGTCATCGCCCTGCGCACCCAACCCGCACGCGATCTCTCCGCAATGGATGGGTACGCCATCCGCTTTGCTGATAAGGGCGGACCTTGGAAAGTGATCGGCGAAAGTGCCGCGGGCAAGCGTTTTAGCGGGACAGTCGGCGCTGGCGAAGCAGTTCGCATCTTTACAGGAGCGGTGGTTCCTGAGGGTGCCGATACCGTGATCATCCAGGAAAACGTCGCACGCGATGGCGACGCCGTTACGCTTAGTGGCGATGTACCCAAGAAGGCCGGTGCAAATGTCCGTTATGCAGGCGGCGATTTCATCGAAGGAAAAATCGTCATTTCCAAAGGGGCCGAATTGCACGCGCGCCACATCGCATTGGCGGCAATGGCTGGCCATGGAGCCTTGCGCGTTGCCCGAAAGCTCCGCGTCGCACTGGTCTCGACCGGCGATGAACTTGTGACGCCGGGCAAGCCTTGCGCTGACGATCAAATCCCCTCGTCCAATGGTTTCATGCTCGCAGCAATGCTTCGTCACTTGCCTGTCGACATCAGCGAGTTTCCTGCGGTTGAGGACAAACTCGACGCCTTGACCGCTTTGTTCCGTGACTTGTCAGAGCACGATATCATAGTCACCACGGGCGGTGCCTCGGTAGGCGACCATGACCTTATCGTTCCCGCGCTAAAGGCAGCTGGGGGAAAGCTGGATTTCTGGAAAATCGCGATGCGCCCGGGAAAACCTGTGATTGCCGGAAGCATAGGCAATGCGATTGCCTTGGGTTTGCCTGGCAATCCGGTGTCCGCATTCGTCACCGCGACGCTCTTCCTGAAACCCTTGATTGCGCATCTTTGCGGCGCTGCGCAGCCCTTGCCGACGCGACTCAAGGCAAAAACCGGCGTCGAACTCGCCCAGAACGGTGAACGCACCGATCATTTACGGGCGCGGTTGATCGACGGAGTCCTGCATCCCGTCGGCATCAACGATAGTGCGATGCTCGCGGCTTTATCCGAAGCTAACGCATTGATTATACGTGATCCGAATGCAGGAATGGCCAATGCGGGGAGCGAAGTGCCCTATTATCCCTTGGGCAGTTGAGATGCTAGCCCATAGCAGGGCTTGACAACCCCCCTATTTGTTTCCTAATCGTTCCACATCTGTTCAACAGCATTGGAACAAACCTATGTTGACCGCCAAGCAGCACGCGCTCCTGATGTTTATCCATGAAAGACTGGAAGCGACTGGAATCTCGCCTTCTTTTGAAGAAATGAAGGAAGCGCTCGATCTCAAGAGCAAGTCCGGCGTGCATCGCTTGATCGGTGCATTGGAAGAACGGGGCTTCTTGCGCCGTTTACCCAATCGTGCACGCGCGCTGGAAGTGATGAAAATGCCCGATGGCGGCTCTGCACGCGGCCTTACCAAGGATGAGGCAGTCAACAATAAGGTGGTCAGCATTACTGAGCATCGCCCTGCTCCGCAAAAATCGCTGCCGATTGCTGCCAATGATGTGATCGAAATTCCACTGCATGGGAAAATTGCTGCCGGCGTCCCCATCGAGGCGCTCGAAGGCCAAAACTCGCTTTCGGTGCCGATGGCATTGTTGGGATCGGGTGAGCATTATGCCCTGGAGGTTTCCGGGGATTCGATGATCGAAGCGGGTATTTTGGACGGCGATTATGCGCTGATCCGCAAGACGCAGACCGCGCGCGATGGCGAAATCGTGGTCGCCCTTGTTCGCGGCGAAGAAGCAACGCTGAAATATCTTCGCCGCGAGGGCCAGAAGATCCGTCTCGACCCCGCGAACAGCAGCTATGACCCGCAATATTATGATGCGCACGAGGTAGAGGTGCAGGGCCGTTTGGCTGGCCTGCTCCGCCGTTATCATTGAGTTTGAACTGAATGTTTCTGCAAAAGCGGCGGAGTGATTTCCGCCGCTTTTTGTTTTCTGCGCTGTGCGGCCGAAGCCTGCAACCGCTCCGGCGAATAAGCCGACCAAGGCAAATGCGCATTTTCCTTCGCTACATATTCAACGCGCGGTTCGTTCAGATATAGCGCCATCCCACCGGCCTTCTCGATCAGCCCCCGGTCGATCTTAAGCCAACGCGGTTTGCAACTGAAAGGCAGCCATCGGCTGCTGACGACGATGTCGCTTCGCCTGCATGCTGCGGCCAGTTCCATTGATGGGATCATATAGCCCGAACGCAAGGCGAGTATGTTCCATCGTCTTTTTTCACTGTTGATCTGAAAGACGCAGGAATCGGCATTGCATCTCGCAGCTGGCAATGTTTGGAGATCATGAACATTGCCTCTGATCGCCGCTGTTTCTTCCAGGGTTGAACGCACATAATCCCCTGCCCCCGGGCGCAGCAGCGCCAATCGGCCATCTTCCATGATAACGGCCAAGTGCTGGCCGTCGCTAGTGACGAGCAGGTCGGGCCGTGGGGCAACAGCCATTGCACCCAATGCAGCAAGCAACGGCAACAGGGCAAACCAGCGCCGACTGTCGTTGAAAATTGCAATGACCAGTGCTGAGAAAACCGTAGTTGCAAAGGCCCAGAGCGGCATTTCAGGAAGCAGCAAAACCGCGCCTGCAGTGTTGCTGACTTTATGCGCCAGCCACAGGATCAGTTTTATTCCCTGCGATGCAAGCAACCAAAATGGCGCGCCGAAACCTTCACGGATGGAGTCCATCAACAGCGCGATCATTTGCACTGGCATGATGAAAAAAGTCGTCACCGGAATCGCAACCATATTGGCCAGCGCGCCGTACACGCCCGTCTTGTGAAAATGGAACAATGCGATCGGAGCCAGCACTATCTCTATCGCCAGTCCGGTCAGCAAAAGGCTGGCAGCGGTTCTCCCAAGGCGGAAAAACACGCCCTCATCACGGCGCACGCGAAAATCGGTCATCCACTTGCTTTGATGGAGCAGGACTATCGTTCCGACCGCCGCAAAGCTGAGCTGGAAACTGGGGCCTGCAAGCGCTTCAGGCCAAAAGAGCAAGACAAAGGTCGCGCCAAATGCGAGCAATCGTAACGACAGCGCCTCCCTTCCCATGGCCATTGCCACCAATATCAGCAAAGCGGCGATACACGCCCTGACGGTCGGCACTTCGGCACCCGTCAATAAAGTGTAGCAAATGGCAATGACAGCGGCGGCGGCGGCGGCGAAGAGCGGAACTTTGATCCGAAGGGCCAGCCATGGCCATAAGGATAATAGCGCCGATACCAGTATGAAGCTTCCGCCCACGAGAGCCGTCACATGAAGCCCGCTGACCGACAACAGGTGGGCCAAGCCGGAATCGCGTAGCGCCTCGGCATCGTCCTCGGCAATGCCTCCTCGTGTCCCGACCAGAAGCGCGCTGCCAACGGCACCGGTTTCGGGCCCCATCGCCGAACCGATTTGCGACGAAAGACTGTTGCGACTTCGGTTCCAGAAATTGTCATTCGTCACGGGCGGTTGCACTATCTCAACAGGGCCAATCACGCTTCCGGTCGCACCCAAGCCGCTGAACCATGCGGCACGCGCAAAATCATAACCACCTGGCAACGCTGGACCTGGCGGCGGCATCAGGCGTACCTTCGCCACGATGATTGCGCCCGGTTGCAACTGCGGATTGGCTTGGTCTGCTTCGACATTCACGCGCACCGTGGAGGGCAAATGGCCGCTTGGCCCTATCCATAGCCTCAGTCGGATAATGTCTCGTGCCGAAACATCTTCGACGCTTTCAATCTTGCCGGCAATCCGCCCGATCCACGGCCTCTCCAGCGGCGTCGCGCCAACATTGGCGGATTTGAAGGAGATTACACAAAATCCCGCGAGTAAAAGCAGCGCGCCCGTGATGATTACGGTCGACAGTCGCGTCCACCCTCTTAACGACAGTCCAATCCCGCAAAGACCGATGCACAAGATGGCAAAGAACAAATCGTTTGCCGGCCCGTAGGCTTGCCAGAAGGATACGCCCGAACCCAAGGCCACAGGTATCAGAAGGGGCAGCCGTTCCCTTTCGCTATCCAGCCAGTTTTCCAATGTTTCGGCATAAGAAGCCCGTGCCGGTGCAGAATTCGACCGGGCAATTTCATCGGCTATGTGGGATGCGAACTTCATGCAGCGGGCCGCCCTGAAACCAGTGCACCACCACATGCTTTGTTATGCGCGTGATTTGTCGATTAACAAGCTGTTTTCGATGCCCTTGACGTAAACGCAAAACTGCGCAAGGAGGCCGCGACGGGGGTCGCGGAACGGCATTGTTCGGGCTTCTCGCGCTATAACGGTCTCCCGCCTTTGGCTGGGCCGCCATATAGAGAAATCGATAAGAAACTGGCGGTTGGCAAGGGTAATATATAATCGGCTTTCCCCGGCCAAATGAGTGAATGGAACACGCATGACAAACAAGGTTGCGACTCTCAACTTGGGCGATCAGCAAATCGATCTGCCCGTTGTTTCAGGAACAGTTGGCCCGGATGTTCTGGATATCCGCAAACTTTACGCCCAGTCGGATTGCTTTACTTTTGATCCGGGATTCACTTCGACCGCAAGCTGCGAATCCCAACTGACTTATATCGATGGTGACCAGGGCGTTTTGCTGCACCGTGGCTATTCGATCGAAGAACTGTCTGAAAAGTCGAGCTTCATGGAAGTCTCCTATCTGCTGCTGAATGGCGAATTGCCGTCGAAGCAGGAACTGGATGATTTCAGCTACACCATTTCACGCCACACCATGCTGCACGAGCAGCTTTCGACCTTTTACCGGGGTTTCCGCCGTGATGCGCACCCGATGGCAATCATGTGTGGTGTTGTTGGCGCGCTTTCAGCTTTCTATCATGATTCGACCGACATTTCCGATCCGGTGCAGCGCAAGATTGCCAGCCATCGCCTGATCGCGAAAATGCCGACCATTGCCGCAATGGCTTACAAGTATTCGGTCGGACAGCCGTTCATCTATCCGGATAACAAATTGTCCTACACCGGCAATTTCCTGCGCATGACCTTTGGCGTTCCCGCTGAAGAATATGAAGTCATTCCGGCGGTTGAACAGGCGCTTGACCGCATCTTCATCCTGCATGCGGACCATGAACAGAATGCCTCAACCTCGACCGTGCGTCTTGCCGGTTCGTCGGGCGCCAATCCTTTTGCCTGCATTGCTGCCGGTATCGCATGCCTTTGGGGCCCTGCGCATGGCGGCGCCAACGAAGCCGCGCTCAACATGCTGCGCGAAATCGGCACGCCCGATCGCATCCCGCACTACATCGCCCGCGCGAAGGACAAGAACGATCCGTTCCGCCTGATGGGCTTTGGCCACCGCGTTTATAAAAACTACGATCCGCGCGCCACCGTGATGCAGAAAACGGTCCGTGAAGTGCTCGCCGCGCTCAAGGTCAACGATCCCATTTTCGAAGTTGCCATGCAGCTCGAAGAAATGGCGCTCAATGACCCCTACTTCATCGAAAAGAAGCTCTTCCCGAATGTGGACTTCTATTCGGGCATTATCCTGTCGGCGATCGGCTTCCCGACCACGATGTTCACCGTGTTGTTCGCACTTGCGCGCACCGTTGGCTGGGTCGCCCAGTGGAACGAAATGATCTCGGATCCAGGCCAGAAAATCGGCCGCCCGCGCCAGCTTTACACGGGCCCTGCAGCGCGTCCCTACGTTTCGGTCGACAAGCGTTAATTGTTTGCAGACGGCAGGCGGAGCGTGAATTTCGCTCCGCCGCCATCGGCTGCAGTTACCGTAAGGTCACCGCGCATGGCGCGCGCCAATTTCCGCGAAATATAAAGACCGAGGCCACTGCCACCATCACCCGAACGGCCAAGCCGTTCAAATTTGGTGAAGATGCGCTCGCGATCTTCTTCCGCCACTCCCGCCCCTTGGTCGATTACCGAAATCGAACAGTCGCTCGGATCGATCACAATCGTTACCGTGCTTCCGCCCGGTGAGTAGCGAATTGCATTCCCCACCAGGTTGAGCACAATTTGCAAAACGCGGCGGAATTCTCCCATCGCATGACAGCGAATTTCGGGGTCCGGCACCGAAAGTTCAATCTGGTGATCGGCGGCTTTCAGCGCCAACAAGCCCGCCACCCGTTTTGCGATATCTCCAAATTCCACTGGTTCCTGCGCGACCTTGAAGTCGGGTTTGTCGATGGCGTCCAGGTCTTCAAGATCGCTGACCAATTCGGCCAAATGGCGCGCGGCTGATGCGATATCCTTGGCGTAGCTCGAATATTGCTCCAGAATCGGACCATTCAACTCCGACCCTATAGTCTCGGCATTTGCCAATATCCGCCCCAAAGGCTGGCGGACCGCGGTCGCGAAGTGGCGCCCCAAGCCAAGGCCCGGATGGGATGGCGGCGACGGTGCTTCTTCAACCTCGGCTTTGGAAGCCTCAGCTTCATCCGTGAGGAAAACCAGACGCGCACCCAGTAGGTGGTCATCGTCGGACTTTATTGCATCAACCAGCACGTCGTGGCGCGTTTGCGATCCGATATGCTCAATCTTGGTCCGCCCCGGAACATCATTTGCCCGCAACAGCCCAGCGATATCCACCGTCTCATCGGTCAGCCGGAAATGCTGCCCAAAGGGTGTTGCGATGCAATCGGTCGAAAAAATGCCCAGCAGCACCGGGTCAGCCCGCAAGATCAATCCCGTTCCATTAAGATACATGACCGGAAGGTTGGTACGTTGTGTAATGCCAAGCTCTGGACTGCGGATTGGCGATGAAGCGCGCGGTGCAGACGCTCGTTCCTGCCATCCGATAATCGACAGGTTGACCAAGTTTTCGCGCTTTTCCGCCTCGACCCATAATTCAAGGTCATGCTCTTTGTCAGCAACATGGACAGTGCGTTCAAACTTCAAACCGGTGCGCCAGCACAGCGAGGCGAGTTCCAACAGGCCCGGTACCGCGATCGTTCCACCTTCGACCCCGCCATTGCCAAAGTGCAGCCTGCGAACAGCCGCATCTGCAGCCATCAGTTTGCCCTCTGCGTCGACCACGCATTTAATTGGCAAAGCAAGGCGCGGCGATGCCTGCATCATCCGGCCTTCCAGACGGGTGCGGCAGCAAGGCGCCATCCAAATACTTCGCTACGAGCAGCTTCCGGATCGAGCGCTTCGTATTGAACAAGCAAATCGGGCAAAAGGTGATCATCTGACCGGCGCCCACGCAAATGCTGGACAATTGCCAAGGCTGCTTGCGCTTCATGTCCACGTCCACGAAGCATCAGCAGCAATGGTGCAACATCCTGCTCATCGATGAAACGCAGGATACGGTCATGCGGCAAGCGATAGTCGTGCGCGAGACCGCTGGCATATAGAGCCAAACCGCAATCTTTGGGATTAAGCAGCGATCCCCGCTCCTCTTCGGGCAGGAAATACACCAGCTTTGCAGCCGTTGCATGCAACGCTGCCGCTTCGTCATGGGTGGCGAGCAGTTGGTTGCCCGATGCTATCAGATTTCCGGCTGATCGGCTGCCGTCCATCTGGAAAACGGCGACCACGCGCCAGACCAGAAGGTGGAGGACATCGGCGGGCAGCTGGCGCAGAAAGGATTCTGGTGATCGGATTTGAGCGGCATTTTGGGCAATCAGAAGTTTACGGCCACATTCCGCGACGAGCGGATCGTCGCTTTCGAGCAGTCGGTTCGGTAATTGGGTGAGGAAGGCTGCACCGCCCGTTTCCAGTCGCTGGCTGATGTGATGTTCCGCCATGCGGGCAAGCGCAAATTCCAGTAGTGCAGCCTCGCGAAGCAGGCCCGAACGGCTGAGCATGTCCCAACTGAGAGGCGTTGCGACATCGGAGCTTATGCCCAACTTTGCTTCGATTGCTTGCACCAAATTCTGCAGGATCAGGCGGGTAGAAGCCAAAATGGCTTCGCTGGGCGCGCGCTGGGCACGCGGGAACAATTGCTGGGCGATATCTTCGCACAACATTTGCGCATCATTTGCGGAAGCGGTTGCTGCATCCAGCAACAGATTTGAGTCCTTTTCTCCCAATATCCGATCCGATGTGCCTTAGCCCGGCCCCGATATAGGAATAACGGGGTTAATTTGGTTTTAACTTTGACTGAATTCTCTTGTCCCGCCAGTTCGCCCAGATCAGTGCACCAAACATTGCAAGGATAGTGAGTTTGACGGTGGTCAAGAATGGCAAGGCGACCCAAATCGCGACCAGCACAAATCCAAGGTTCAAGGGCGATATTGCATCGCGAACCAGCGCGTTTGACGATCCTCGGCCCAGAAGCAACGCGCCGAGAAGCAAAAGGCCTATGAAAGTCGCATCGATCGGTTCCGCACCATTGTTGAATATGACCAGCCACAGGGTCACAAAAATGGCTGAATAGCTGGCGAAACGCGGATAATCGGGTTTGCCGCTGCGATATTCAACATCCTGCATTTTCGTGCGTATTACCCCTAAGACGAGGGAAAGAACCACAAGCGCTAGCGCGGCACTGGAATAACGCAGATAGGCCGTCAAAGCGGAAGCCAACGCGAATACCAGCGGCGACCATGCAATCGTCGCAGACAACCAAGGCAAGCCGGCAATTGACGGAACCAAGCTTCGACTGCCCTTGAGTATAGTTTTCTCAAGGAAACCGTCCTGTGGGCTTTCGCTAGCAAGCTGCGAGGCGATATCCGCGACATTTGCGCCATCGCTGATGTTGCGCAATTTGCCATTGGTCAGCAGGGCCTGATCGAGCAATTCTTCGCGTGCGCCGCTTTGCAAAGCATGCCGCAAAAGGAATGATGCGATGCTCCAACCTTCGGGCATTTTCGCGCAATGGCCGATGGCTGATGGATCCAGGACAGCAAAACCCGACCAACGCCTGTTAAGGTCAATACGTTCGAAGCGTTCGCTACCTGCGCTTTCAGCAAGGATTGCAATTGAGTTTTTGGGCCATGAAAGGGCTTCTGCAATCAACTCGGCACCCATCCAGATTCCCGGCGCCACCAAAAGGAAATCGCCGGTAAGCAGCCCTTCCTGCGCAGGCACCTCACCAGATCTGATGATGCGGACTTGCAGGTTTGCACCCGCGACACGCTCGACCAATTCAGGAAGTTCAGCCGGAACCGAGTCGACAGCAATCGCGATCTCCTGAATGCCACATCGTTCCAACAATTTGATTTGGTGAAAAATTACAGGGTTTCCGTAAAGCCTTGGCAAGGCAGTGGGGCTGCCTGCTGCATCTAGCGGCGTTTCTACACATAATAATGCGGAGTGGACGCCCCCCGTCCTGATCGCTGTGCTCGACATGCATCCGCTATGCCCAAGCCAACCGAATTGCCAAGCAAATTCGGTTCAAGACTGGCACAGAAGCGTTGGCTAGTGCGCCTGCTCCAATTGCTGCAGATAGCTCGACAGTTTGCGCACGACCACCGGATCACCCGGCGCGCCGGCATTGGCTTCATCCGCAAGCGAGATCACTTCAGTGACGCCAAAACTCGCTGCCAGCCCCTTCAGGCGATAACAGCAATATTGCCAGTTGGCGTCGCAGCGGGAGCGCCCCAAAAGGTCCACCTGCCGCTTTGCGCTCTCCAGAAACGCACGCCGAAGTTCCTCGACCAAGGCAGGATCATCGCCCGCAGCGGCGTTCAACGAAGTATCAAATGCACCATAATCCATCGACATGATGCAAATTTTATCCACAGGCAGGTTAACTTTGCGTTTCAACCCTGTGAAAATATGGTAAATGTGTTCCATGACGGGACAATCGAAAATCATCGAAATCAATCGTTCCTCGAACGATCATGCAACCTCTGACGTCGATGAGACCAACGAAGTGACCAGCTTCGAGGCTTCCAGCGATGATAATGAAGCCGAAGAATATCCCGATTATTGGGAGGAAGAGCCCGCAGCCCGTCGTCCCTGGGGCAAGATTGTCATTGCTACATTGCTTTTGCTGGCAACGGCCGCATGGACTGGCTTTTTCCTGTGGGTGCACCAATCGGAAATAGTTGCAGCCCCGCTTCCTGCCCGGATCAGCCAACTGATTGTGGAATGGTCGGCTCCAACGGCGGTTCTTGCCCTTGCATGGCTGCTGGCCATGCGCATGAGCTCAACCGAAGCGCGCCGTTTCGGCGATGTCGCGGCATTACTGCGTACCGAAAGCGAAGCGCTCGAACAACGCATGCGTACCGTTAATGGAGAAATCGCCCTCGCCCGGTCCTTCCTTGCCGAAAATGCCAAGGAACTGGAATCGGTCGGCCGCGTTTCCGCCCAAAGGCTCACCGAAGCTGCCGAACAGTTGAATACGGCGCTCCATGATTCAGACGAGCGCGCAAAGATGCTGCAGGTTGCGAGCAACGCTGCGGTGACCAATCTGGAACAGCTGCGCAACCATTTGCCGGTTGTTACCAGCGCTGCAAAAGATGCGACCAACCAGATCGGCATCGCCGGCAATACCGCGCACGGGCAAATCCAGGCCATTATCGACACGTTGAAGCAAATGGATGAGCGGGCTGCGACCGCCGGCACCGCACTTGAGACGCTCAACAGCCGTATCGACACAAGTTCCCAGGCACTCGAAAACAACCTGACCGGTGCAAGCGAGCATTTCGCGCAATCGGTCGAGAATTCGGAGCAGCGCGCAAATCTGTTGCTGGCCAACCTTTCATCCGGAATTACCGACGCCGAGCGACGCCTGATCCAAACGTCCGAACGCCTTGATGATCGCATGGCAGCGAGCCATCAGCGACTGGAAGGCAATCTGACCAGCCTCAGCGAAGCAATTGCTCATTTGGAAGCTGTTAGCGACGCCCAAGATTCGACGGCTCGCACTCTGCTTGAAAGCGTGAAGTCTTCGCTCGCGGAATGCCGGGCCGAAGTCGCCCGCTTTGGCGATGATGCCAGCGATCAGATCGCCAAGCTGGCCTTCGCGGTATCGGCGCTTGGCGAAAGCGGTGAAGAATTGGACAAGCGCCTAGCCTCCACCAAGGACCAGACGCAATCGCTGATCGCGAAAACCGACGATTTGCGCTCGGGTATCGAAGCAATGGCCGAAGCGTCTGATGGCACGCTCGCACCCAAAATCGACCGCATAACGGAACTGTTTGCCGAGACTCGACAAGCATTTGCGGTGTTGAACGGCGAACTTTCCACCGCAGAAAATGGCACGGAAACGCTGGTGCAGGCTGTTGCGACGCTTGAGGAAAATGTTGCAACCCAAAGCACCGCGATCGAACAGTTGAACAGCCGATCGGAGACCTACCTGACTTCGCAGCAGGAGCAGGTCGATATCCTCTCTGCCGCCATCGTGCATACCCGTTCTGCACTCGAGGAATTGTCGGGCATCGCCAATGAGCAACTGGTCGCTGCACTGTTGCGCGTGCGCGAAACGACGAAGCAGGCCGCCGAAGCGAGCCGCAAGATCGTTGACGAAGAACTGTCTGCAGTCGCCGACAAGCTCAACGAACGTGGTCGGCTTGCAATAAGCTCCGCAGTTGACGACCAAATCAAAGCGCTGGACATGGCCATGCACGAGGCATTTGATCGCAATCTAGCGCTGGCCTCGGACGTTGAAGAGCATATCGCGGCCCAGCTACGACGCGTTGACGAGATGGCTGCCAATCTTGAGCATCGGGTACAGGAGGCACATAGTTCCTTTGGCGCCATCGATGATGATGGCTTTGCACGGCGCATGGCCTTGCTTACTGAATCGCTCAATTCCGCGGCCATCGACGTGGCAAAGATCCTGTCCAACGAAGTTACAGACACGGCGTGGGCTGCCTATCTGAAGGGCGACCGGGGTGTGTTCACCCGCCGAGCCGTCCGGCTGCTCGACAGCGGCGAGGCCAAGATCATCGCAGCACATTATGACGACGACGCCGAATTCCGCGAGCATGTGAACCGCTACATCCACGATTTTGAATCGATGATGCGCGTTTTGCTTAGCACCCGTGACGGCAATGCGATTGGCGTGACTTTATTGTCTTCGGATGTGGGTAAGCTCTATGTCGCCCTCGCTCAGGCAATCGAACGCCTTAGGAATTAGTCCGCCGTCGCTTCCGGTCCTGCAATAAGGAAGTCGAAGCTGTGGCGGTCGATCCAGCCATAAATATAATTGGCATAAAACAGACCGAACAACACAGCTGATAACAAAGTCGTCCGCAACAAGATCAAACCCGGCCTGAAATTACCGGGCACGCCATCGGCCTGGCCTGGAATTTTCTCCATGCCGAGTTCTTCATAGCTGCGCACCCCGATGGGCAGGATGACAAATGCGCTCAACACCCAGAACAAGGCATAGATTGCGATTATCGATGTCCAGTTCATGCTGTCTCCACAACCAGTACGTCCACAATAGGCTTCTTGCCTGTCCAGTTAGTGGCAACCCGGCGCACCGCAAGACGTAGGTTTTCCCGTAGGTCGCTCAAATCGCCGCGCCAATCCTTGACTGCCTTTTCGGCGGCTTGGCTGGCCTCGTCGAGGAAATCATCGATTTCCGCTTCTATCGGGATGCCATGCAAGCGAATGACCGGATCGCCCAGAAGGTTGTTGTCGCCGTCGAGCGCAACCGCGACATTGATGATGCCGTACCATGACAGGCGGCGGCGTTGGGTGATTGCTTCGCCATCGGAAGCGATAATGGTATCGCCATCGAGGACAAGGCGTCCGGTGCGTTCATGGCCGACCTGTTCAGGGCCGTCAGGCGCAAGGCGGATTACATCGCCATTGGATTGGACGATGGTTTTGGGAACCCCTTGTGATTGTGCAAACCGGGCCTGTTCGGCCATGTGGCGCCGCTCACCATGCACAGGCACAAGGATTTCGGGCCTTACCCATTCGTAGAGTTTTGCCAACTCGCTGCGTCCCGGGTGGCCAGACACATGCACATGCGCCTGTTTTTCGGTGATCATGATGATGTTCCGGCGCGCAAGCTGGTTCATCACATGGCCGATCGCCATTTCGTTGCCCGGTATCTGCTTGGACGAGAAGATAACCGTATCACCTTCCTCAAGCTTCACCGGATGATTGCCCTCGGCGATGCGGGCAAGCGCGGCCCGCGCCTCCCCTTGCCCACCGGTAGCCACCACCATCACCTGGTTGCGCGGATAGGCATCGACCGATTCCATATCGACGGTTTCAGGCAGATTTTTGAGATAACCTGTCGCTTGCGAAGCCTCGACGATTTTGTGCAACGAACGGCCCGCAAAGCAAAGTTTGCGGCCCGCTTCTCTTGCGACATCAGCCAAGGTCTGAAGGCGAGCGGAGTTGGATGCAAAGGTGGTCACGACCACCCTGCCCTTCGCCTCTGTCACATGTTTCAGCAAATCGGCATGGACGCTTGCTTCGCTTCCGCTTGGTGTAGCGTTGAACACATTGGTTGAATCGCAGATCATGGCGAGGATGCCTTCATCGCCAATTGCTGTCAGCTGCTCGGCGCTGGCGGGCGTGCCAATGATCGGATTATCATCTAGCTTCCAGTCCCCTGTATGGAAGACCTTGCCGTGCGGTGTTTCGATAACCAGCGCGCTCATTTCGAGTATCGAATGCGCCAGCGGAACAAAACGGATATCGAACGGACCGAGATTGACCTGCCCCTCCATCGGCACGATGTTAAGCTGAACCTCGTCTGCAATGCCTTGTTCTTCAAGCTTTCCGCGGATCAGCGCCGCAGTGAACGGTGTTGCATACAGCGGCACGCCCAGATCAGCCGCAAGGTACGGGACCGCACCGATATGATCCTCGTGACCATGCGTCAGGATAATACCGAGCAGGTCATTCTTTCGATCTTCGATGAACTCGATATCGGGCATGATCAGGTCAATACCGGGATAGTCTTCGTGGCCAAAAGTTACGCCCAGATCGACCATGATCCATTTGCCCTGGCAGCCATATAAATTGGCATTCATGCCAATCTCGTCCGACCCGCCTAGCGCGAGGAATAGCAATTCATTTTTTGGAGTTGTCATGCCCCGCTTTCGCGGTTTGCATAGAGCTTGGCAAGCCCGCGCAGCGTCAAATCGGGTTCAACCCTGTCGAAAAGATGGCTGTGCTGCTGAAACAGTGCGGCAAGGCCGCCGGTTGCGATCACTTTGACCGGCCTGTTGATTTCAGCCTTCATTCGCCCAAGCAGGCCCTCAATCAGCGCGACATAGCCCCAGTAGATGCCGATCTGCATCTGCCCCACCGTATCACGCCCGATGACGCTCGACGACGGCGGCGGCTCGATTGCGATGCGCGGCAGCATGGCAGCCGCATTGTACAATGCATCCAGCGACAGATTGATGCCTGGGGCGATACTGCCGCCCAAATAGGCTCCATCGGCGCCGATATGATCGAAGGTGGTCGCCGTTCCGAAACTGATGACGATCTTGTCTACACCCGGTTCCAGCGCTTGCGCCGCGATGGCATTCACAGCGCGATCCGCGCCCAATGCGCGCGGCTCATCAACCTTCAGTGCAATCCCCCAACCGACCGGCTGGCGACCTGCAACCAAGGCATCAGTGCCGAAATATTTCTGGCTCAACACCTGAAGATTATGGAGCGCCCGCGGGACAACTGTCGCGATGATGACCGCATCAATCTCGCTGCGCTTATGCCCTTCCATTTGCAGCAACTGATCAAGCCAGACCGCATATTCATCTGCAGTGCGCCGGGCATCGGTCGCAATACGCCAACGCTGCACAATTTCACCGGCGTCATCGACCAGTGCGAATTTGACGTTGGTGTTGCCGTTATCGACCGCAAGCAGCATGGCTTTATCCTTATCAGATCAGGAAAATATCGGCGGCGTGAATGGCACGGATTTCGCCATCCGCCAAGCGCAGCCTGAGGGCGCCATCATCGGCAAGCCCCGAAAACAGGCCCTGAAGTTGCTCACCATCGGGCAAATTGACCTGTAAGGCAGTGCCATACGGATGGGCCGCAGCTTCCCAAGCCCGCAAAAGATCTACCAGCGGTCCCTGTCGCCATTTGCGCAGCCATTCTTCCAGGAAATTCCCAAGGATTTCGCACACAGACTGGGCGTCTGGAGGATTGGCCCCTAAGGCCCGCAAATCCGATGTTGCACGGCCGATATTTTCAGGATGGTGCGCAAGATTGATTCCAAAGCCTGCAACAATTGCGTCGCCAGCGCGTTCCAATAGGATACCGCACAATTTGGCGCCATCAGACGTCAGAATATCATTCGGCCATTTGATCTGGATAGCAACGTCCGGCGCAGCTTGCCTGATCGTCTGGTGCGCGGCGAGGCCAGCCACAAAAGCCAAGCTTGCTGGCAGCGGGTCAATGGCACCGATGCGAATGATCGTGCTGGCATAGAGGTTGCCGATAGGGCTGATCCAATCACGCCCCATCCTGCCGCGTCCGCCATCCTGCTGGTCCGCCCGCAGCCATAAGCCTTCGGGTGCGCCCGCGGCGGCACGTGCAAGCAAATCGGCGTTGGTCGAGCCCGTCAGCCCGACCTGCTCAAATTGAACGGTCAGAACAAGGCTCCAGCAGCCTGAGCAGTCACCGCTGTCAATGCCGGTATGGCCAGATAGCCCAGAGGCGAAACCGCCAGCGCCAATGCGCCGCCGCTCCAGCTCAGCACCTTGTCGTCCGATGCATCGACCGCATCCGCAGGTTCATCGAAATACATCGTCTTGACGACCTTCAGATAATAGAAGGCACCAATCACCGAAGCGGCAATACCGATCACGGCCAGCGGGAACATCCCGGCCTCGATTGCGGCGTTGAACACCACCAGCTTGCCCCAGAAACCGAACAGCGGCGGAATACCGGCAAGGCTGAACATGAACACTGCAAATGCAGCGGCAAGCAGTGGCTGCGTCTTTGACAGGCCGGCGATGTCCGCCATGCCTTCCTTCATTTCGCCATCACGCCCCTTCAACTGCATCAGGCAGATGAAGCCGCCGAGCGTCATTGCGACGTAAATTGCAAGATATACCAGCATCGCCGAGATGCCTTGCTCGGTCCCGGCAGCGAGGCCGATCAACAGGAAGCCGATATTGTTGATCGAGCTGTAAGCGAGCAGTCGTTTCAGATTCTGCTGCCCGATCGCACCGACTGCACCGATCACAATCGACATCAGCGCAACGACCATGACGATCTGCTGCCAGGCTTGTGCCTGCGAACCAAATGCCTCTATAGTTACACGGATGAGGAGCGCGGTTGCCGCTACTTTGGGCGCGCTGGCAAAGAATGCAGTAACCGGTGTAGGCGCGCCTTCATATACGTCTGGCGTCCACATATGGAACGGCGCAGCGCTGATCTTGAACGCGAGACCTGAGAGGACGAACACAAGGCCAAACAGCAGGCCGGTGCCAATTTCGCCTGCCATTGCCTGACCGATGGTTTCGAAACTGGTCGATCCCGTAAAGCCATAGAGCAAGGACATGCCGAAAAGCAGGATGCCGCTGGCAAGCGCGCCGAGTACGAAATATTTGAGGCCCGCCTCTGCCGAACGACCATCATTGCGCGCAAAGCTGGCGAGCACATAAGCGGCAAGGCTGTTGAGTTCGAGGCCGATATAAAGGGTCAGCAAGTCGGAAGCTGACACCATGATGCCCATGCCAACAGCGGCAAGCACAACCAGAACCGGATATTCGGCGCGCATCGCGCCCATTTTCTCAAGAGCCTTCGGGGCGATCACCAACGCCACCGCAGCGGCGATATAGATAAGGATCTTGGCAAAGCTGCTGAATGCATCCGCGCGATATAATCCGTCAAAAGCCGTCGCGTCGGTGCCTGCTGCCAAAAACTGCGCCGAAGTTACGCCGGCGCCCACCAGCGCAGCGACCGACAGGATGCTGACGAGGCGACCGGCATCCTGGCGCCATGCAGCGATCAACAACAGCGCAAGGCTGGAAAAACTGAGGATCAGCTCTGGACGGACCAGTGTGAGCGAGGTTGAAAGGTCCATTAGTGTGCGGCCCCCTCGGCCTTATTCTGATGCTCGCCGCCATGCGCATGGACGCGATATTTGGCGGTGGTCTTGTCATTTTCCTTGAGTTTGCTGTCACCGGCAGGCGCTGCACGCTCTATGCGATCCACGATCGTGGCAACGTCTCGACGGATCGGAGCAAGGAAGCTTTCCGGATAAACACCCATCCACAAAACCGCAGCCGCAATCGGTGCAAGCAACCACAATTCGCGCTTGTCGAGATCGGGCATTGCAGCCGCATCGGCATTCACCTGCTCACCAAAAGCAATCCGGCGATAAAGGTAGAGCATATAGCCTGCGCCCAGGATGATGCCGGTGGTGGCAATCAGCGTCGCCCAGGTCGAAACCTTGTACGCGCCCGCGAGCGACAGGAATTCGCCAACGAAACCGCTGGTCCCCGGCAAGCCGACGCTCGCCATTGTGAACAGCATGAAGAACAGCGCATATTTCGGCATATTGATGCTGAGGCCGCCGTAACGGCTGATTTCACGGGTATGCAGGCGGTCATAAATTACACCGACGCACAGGAAGAGCGCGCCTGACACCAAACCGTGGCTGAGCATCACGATGATAGCGCCTTCAATACCCTGCTGGTTGAAGGTGAACAGGCCCACGGTCACAATCGCCATGTGCGCGACCGATGAATAGGCAATCAGCTTCTTCATGTCGTCCTGCACCAGGGCGACGAGGCTGGTGTAAACCACTGCAACCATCGAAAGGCCAAAGATCAGCCAGATGAACTGCGCTGAAGCCTCAGGGAACATCGGCAGCGAGAATCGCAGGAAGCCATAGCCACCCATTTTCAGCAGCACGCCCGCCAGGATCACCGAACCTGCGGTCGGCGCCTGAACGTGCGCGTCAGGAAGCCAGGTGTGTACCGGCCACATCGGCATTTTCACCGCGAAGGATGCGAAGAATGCGAGCCAGAGGATCGTTTGCGCTTCAGCCGGGAAATCATGGTTGAGCAGTGTCGGGATATCCGCAGTGCCTGCCTGTTGGATCATCCACAGCATCGCCAGCAGCATGAAGACCGATCCGAGCAGCGTGTAGAGGAAGAATTTGTACGAGGCGTAGATGCGGTCCTTACCGCCCCAAATACCGATGATCAGGTACATCGGGATAAGGCCTGCTTCAAACATGATGTAGAAAAGCAGCAAATCCTGCGCCGCAAACACGCCGATCATCAGCGTTTCCATCAGCAGGAAGCTGGCCATGTAGAGGCCGACCCGCTCGGTAATCGAACGCCAGCTGGCACCGATACAAATCGGCATCAGGAATACCGACAACATGATCAGCAGCAGCGAAATGCCGTCGATGCCCAGTTTCCAGCCAATCGGCCCGAACAATTGCGCGCTCTCGACAAACTGCCACTGCGCACCTGCAGGATCGTAACTGGCCCAGAGCCAGATACCAAGAACGAGGTTCAGCAGCGTAGCGCCCAAGGCCAAAACACGGGCCATTTCGTCTCGAACGAAAAGGCAGGCGATTGCGCCGAGCATGGGCACGGCGAGCATGATCGAAAGGATTGGAAGTTCGGCGGCGTTCATCGCGCTTGCACCATAAACCAGCTGATTGCGGCGACGAGGCCAAGCAGCATCACCAACGCATAAGTGTAGAGATAGCCCGACTGCATGCGGACGGCGAGGCGACTGGTCAGGCTGACCGCAAATGCGGAGCCATTCGGGCCGAAACGATCGATGATGCCGATGTCACCGCTTTTCCAGAACAGGCGACCGAACCAGAAGGCCGGCTTGACGAAGATGAGATTGTACAGCTCGTCAAAATACCACTTGTTGAGGAAGAATTTGTAGAGCGGCTCGAAATGCTTGGCGACCGTTGCAGGCGCCGTTTCCGAGCGGATGTACATCGTCCATGCGATGAACAGGCCTGTAAGCATTGCTACGGTAGAAGCCAGCTTCACCCAAAGCGGTACATGATGCATCGCGTGGATCAGGTGCTCGTTGAAATAGAGCGTCGATGCAGCCCAGAAAGCGGTTCCGCCCTCTTCGGCATAGATGAAATCATATTTGAACACATAACCGGCAGCAATCGCGCCAAGCGTCAACACGCCCAATGGAACGAGCATTGGCCACGGGCTTTCGTGCGGATGATAGCCGGCTGTGCCATCGCCATGCGCATCATGGTGACCGTGCGCATGATCATCATGGCCATGATGGTCGTCATGAACCGCATGCTGGATATGTTCGCTGCCCGCCCAACGCGGCTTGCCAAAGAAGGTCAGGAACACCAGGCGCCAGCTGTAGAAGCTGGTCAACAGCGCGGCAAACACACCGATGAAGAAGGCATAGCCACCCCAGGGAGCGGTCGAAGCGTAGGCCGCTTCGATTATCGCGTCCTTTGAGTGGAAGCCGGCAAAGCCGCCGATGCCAACAATGCCGACACCGGTGATCGCGAGCGTGCCCGCCGTCATCGCCCAGAAGGTAATCGGGATATGCTTCCTGAGGCCCCCATAATAGCGCATGTCCTGTTCGTGGTGCATCGCGTGGATCACGCTGCCTGCGCCAAGGAACAGCAGCGCCTTGAAGAAGGCGTGCGTGAACAGGTGGAACATCGCTGCGCTATAGGCACCCACGCCCGCTGCAAAGAACATGTAGCCGAGCTGCGAACAGGTCGAATAAGCGATCACGCGCTTGATGTCAGTCTGCACCAGGCCGACCGTCGCCGCGAACAGCGCAGTGGTTGCACCAACGATAGTGACAACATTGAGCGCAAACTGGCTGGTTTCAAACAGCGGCGACAGGCGGCAAACCATGAACACGCCTGCCGTCACCATCGTTGCCGCGTGGATCAGCGCCGAAACCGGGGTCGGGCCTTCCATCGCGTCTGGCAACCAGGTGTGGAGGCCGAGCTGTGCCGATTTGCCCATCGCACCGATGAACAGCAGCACGCAAAGCAGGCTCATCGTGTCGACGCGCATGCCAAGGAAGCCGATGCTCGACCCAGCTTTTTCTGGAGCTGCGGCGAGGATATCGGGGATCGAGACCGTTCCGAACAGCCAGAACACGCCAAAGATGCCGAGCATGAAGCCAAGGTCGCCGACGCGGTTGACGACAAACGCCTTGATTGCCGCGGCATTGGCGCTGGGTTTCTTGTACCAGAAACCGATCAGCAGGTAGGAGGCAAGGCCCACGCCTTCCCATCCGAAGAACATCTGGACGAGGTTGTTTGCCGTCACCAGCATCAACATCGCGAAGGTAAAGAGCGAGAGATAGGCGAAGAAGCGCGGCTGGTCCGGGTCTTCCTCCATATAGCTCCAGCTATAGAGGTGAACGAGCGCCGATACCGAGGTGATAACCACCAGCATCACCGCCGTCAGCGCATCGACGCGCAATTCCCAGTCAAAGATCAGCGAACCCGACTGCACCCATTGCATGACAGGCTCGACATAAGCTTTCTCATTGCCGGTCAGGAAACCGATGAAGATCGGCCAGCTGAGCGCACAAGCGAGAAACAAGCCACCGGTCGTGACCAGCTTTGCAGCCGTCTTGCCAATGAAATTCTGCCCCAGACCCGCGACGATAGCCGCGAGCAATGGCGCGAATACGATGATTTCGATGGACGACATAAGACCGGCTTACCCCTTCATCCGGTTGACATCGTCAACGGCAATCGTGCCGCGACCACGGAAGTAAATGACAAGAATGGCAAGCCCGATAGCAGCTTCACCCGCCGCAACGGTCAGTACGAACATCGCAAACACCTGCCCGACAAGATCGCCGAGAAACGCGCTGAACGCGACCAGGTTGATGTTCACCGACAGCAAGATGAGCTCGATCGCCATCAGGATGATGATGACATTCTTCCGATTGAGGAAGATGCCCAACACACCCATCACGAACAGGATGGAGCTGACCACCAGATAATGCTCGATGCCGATCATAGCTCTACCCCCTGCCCCACGGGCTGGTTCACATTGCGCACGGCATCTTGCGGACGACGGCGGTTCTGCTTGCCGATATTCTGTGGACGAACGCCTTTACGCTGGCGATGGGTCAGCACGATTGCGCCAACCATTGCAACCAGCAAGATCAGACCTGCCGTTTCAAACAGGAAGACATATTTGGAATAAAGCAGAGCACCGATCGCCTCGATGTTCGGCTTGTCAGTTGGTGTAGCTGCAGCAACCGCACTGCCCAGTTCGATCGCCCCTGCGCGATAGGCACCAATGCCGAGTACCAGTTCCACCGCCAAAACGATGGCCAGCAGGATGCCGAGTGGAAGATTGCTGACAAAACCTGCGCGCAACTCCGCGAAATCGATATTGAGCATCATCACGACGAACAGGAACAATACTGCGACAGCGCCGACGTATACGATGACGAGCAACATCGCGATGAATTCGGCCCCGACAAGCACCATCAGCGCGGCAGCGTTGAAAAAGGCCACGATCAGCCAAAGCACGCTGTGCACCGGGTTGCGGGCGAAAATCACCATCGACGCCGAAGCGAGCAGGATGGCAGCAAAAATATAGAAGGAGATCACCTGAATCACGATGCGCGCCCCTTATCGATAGGGCGCGTCAGCGGCAATATTTGCCGCAATCGCGCGTTCCCATTTGTCCCCGTTTTCGAGGAGCTTGGCTTTGTCATAAAGCAGCTCTTCACGGGTTTCGGTTGAAAACTCAAAGTTCGGACCTTCGACGATCGCATCGACCGGGCAAGCTTCCTGGCAAAAACCGCAATAGATGCACTTGGTCATGTCAATGTCATAGCGCGTGGTGCGACGGCTGCCATCCTCGCGCGGTTCGGCCTCGATGGTAATCGCCTGCGCCGGGCAAACCGCTTCGCACAACTTGCACGCGATGCAACGCTCTTCACCATTGGGATAACGGCGCAGCGCATGCTCTCCCCGGAAACGCGGGCTGATCGGGTTCTTTTCGAACGGATAGTTGATCGTCGCCTTGGGCTTGAAGAAATATTGCAAGGTCAGCCAATGCGCCTTGACGAATTCCCACAGCGTAAAGCTTTTGATGAGGTGGGTGACACTCATTTGATTATTTTCCCTTTGCCGAGGGCATGGAAATTCGAATTGCAGTAGCCGGTCGCATAGGCGTGGAGTTTCCCACGCCCATCGGCGGACGGAACATAATGCGTAACCGTCGAGAGGCCGTGGCTGTCTTTCACGAAATCGAAGATCAGATTGTAGCGTGAACCGTCTCCATGCAGGAAACTCACCGCATAAGTGCGTATATCCTCACGACTTTCAAACGCGTTCACTTCCTTGTCGCCAAGGAACAGTTCTTTGCCATTGCCCGCAATTTTGGTGGGCAGCCCAGTGTTCGGATCCCAGCCTTTGGGCGCTTCAGGAAAATCGCCTTCCAGATAAAAGGCATTGCCTTCTGCATCGTTGTAAGAGCAATTCCACGCCGTACCGGGCAGCGCATCTGCGTTTGGCGCGGCGGCCGTTACGATCGACTGAGCTATTAGGGTTGCAGTCAGGCTCATCCGAAATGCCCCGTCCACATTAGGTAACCGCTCACCAAGAATACCCAGAACAGCGAGATCGGCAGGAAGACCTTCCAGCCCAACCGCATTAGCTGGTCATAGCGGTAGCGCGGAACCGTGGCCTTCACCCAGCTGAAGACAAAGAAGAAGAAAAGTATCTTGGCGAACAGCCAGATAATCCCCGGAACCGCGTAGAGCGGGGCCCAGTCGACCGGTGGCAAGTAACCGCCCCAGAAAAGCACGGCGTTGAGCGTGCACATCAACAGGACGTTTGCATATTCGCCGAGCCAGAAGAGCGCGAAGCTCATCGAGCTATATTCAGTCTGGTATCCGGCAACGAGCTCGGATTCCGCCTCGGTCAAGTCGAACGGCGCACGTGCGGTTTCCGCCATTGCGCTGATCAGAAACATCACCGCGATCGGGAAGAGCAGCGGGTTTAGGCCGAAGGCATTCACAAATCCCAGCACATGCGCCTTTTGCGCCTCGATAATGCCGAGCATGTTGAACGTACCGGCCCAAAGGACGACGCAGATCAGGATGAAACCGATTGAAACTTCGTAGGAAATCATCTGCGCAGCGGCGCGCATCGCGGAAAAGAAAGGATACTTGGAGTTGGACGACCAACCCGAAATAACGACGCCATAGACCCCAAGCGAACTGATCGCGAGGATGTAGAGCAGGCCTACATTGATATCCGCCAGCACCGCGCCCGAATTGAACGGGATCACCGCCCAGGCCATCAGTGCAACGGTGAAGGTGATGATTGGTGCGATCAGGAACAGGCCGCGGTTCGATGCCGAGGGGATGATCGTTTCCTGCAGGAATACCTTGAGGCCATCAGCGAAGGACTGGAGTAGGCCAAAGGGTCCCACAACGTTTGGTCCACGACGGAGCGCCATCGCCGCCCAGATCTTGCGGTCGGCGTAGATGATCATCGCAACGGCAAGCATCAAAGGCAATGCGATCAGCAGAATACCGCAGATCGTGGCCACGAACCACGCCCATTCATAGGACATGCCGAGAGTTTGGAAAAAGGCGGTCATTCCGCAGCCTCCAGCCATTCCTGGCCATGCACCAGTTCAGCCGAGCAGCGCTGCATCGTCGGAGATGCGCGGCAGATGCTGTTGGTGAGGTAGAAATCCTTGATCGGATAATCGGCGATCTTGCCCGAAACCTTGGTTTCAAGCTTGGGTTCAGACCAGCCATAGTCGGCGAGACCTTCCTGGCCGAGCGCTGGTACGGCCTTCGCCATCGCAGCGCGCAGTTGGTCAAGACTGTCAAACGGCAGGCGCTTGCCCAGAACATCGGAAAGCGCGCGGAAAATCGCCCAATCCTCGCGTGCATCCCCCGGTGGGAAGACAGCACGTTCGCCACGCTGGACGCGACCTTCCAGATTGACCCAAGTGCCAGATTTTTCCGAATAAGCGGCACCCGGCAAAACAACATCTGCATTGGCTGCGCCATTGTCACCATGGTGACCGACATAGACTTTGAAGGTCTTGGCAAAGAGGCTGTAGTCAACCTCATCCGCGCCGAGGAAGAAAGTCAGCTTGGGCTTCTTCGCGGCGAGAGCCTTGATACCGCCGGCATAGGCATAGCCGAGCATCAATCCGCCCATGCGCGCAGCTGCGAAGTGCAGGACGTTGAAGCCATTCCAGCCACCTTTGACCAGCTTGTACTTCTTCGCAAATGCCAGCGCTGCACCGTGGACGCCTTCGTAACGCAGTGCGCCGCCGCCAACGATGATGGCAGGGCGTTCGGCGGTTTTCAGGGCATCGGCAAGCGCCTTGGGCGCCTTTGCCAAAGCGCCGAGATCGTCACCCAGCCACTCAACTTTGTAGGTGAGGTCGGTTTGGGGCCCAATGGCGAAAACCTTTGCACCCTTCTTCCGGACCGCTTTCTGGATGCGCGTATTCACCAGCGGTGCTTCACGGCGAAGGTCGCTGCCCACCAACAGGATCACATCGGCATTTTCGATGCCCGCAATGGTTGTGTTGAAATTGACCGCCGAAAGCGACGACGTGTCATAGGCAAGGCCAGTCTGGCGGCCTTCAAGCATTGTGCTTCCCGCCAATTCGCGAGCGGCGAACATCGTTTCGCAATCGACCATATCGCCTGCAACGACGGCAGCGTCGCCCGACCAGTTGGCCTTGATCGTGTCAAATGCCTCCTGCCAGCCTGTTGCGACAAGCTTGCCATCCTTGCGGACATAGGGCTTGTCGAGGCGGCGATGGGTGAGGCCGTCAACCGCATGGCGGGTCTTGTCATGTGCCCACTCTTCGTTGACGTCTTCGTTGATACGCGGAACCGCGCGCAGCACTGCCCTGCCCCGGCTATCGAGGCGGATATTGGTGCCAACCGCGTCCATCACGTCGATCGCCGGGGTCTTCTTCAGTTCCCATGGACGGGCGTTGAAGGCGTAAGGCTTGCTGGTCAGTGCACCGACGGGGCACAAGTCGACTACATTGCCCGAAAGCTCGCTCGTCACCGCACGTTCGAGATAGCTGGTGATCTGCATATTCTCGCCGCGATAGATCGCGCCGATTTCCTCAATGCCAGCCACTTCTTCGGCAAAACGTACGCAACGGGTGCATTGGATGCAGCGGGTCATCACCGTTTTGACGATGGGGCCCATATATTTCTCGGTTACCGCACGCTTATTTTCGTCGTAGCGCGAGGCGCCGCGGCCATAAGCCACCGACTGATCCTGCAAATCGCATTCGCCGCCCTGGTCGCAAATCGGGCAATCGAGCGGGTGGTTGATGAGCAGGAACTCCATCACCCCTTCACGCGCCTTCTTGACCATTTCGCTGTCGGTGCGAATAACCTGCCCTTCGGTTGCAGGCAGCGCACAACTGGCTTGCGGCTTTGGCGGACCGGGTGCGACCTCGACGAGGCACATGCGGCAATTGCCGGCGATGCTCAGCCGCTCATGATAACAGAAACGCGGGATTTCTTTGCCGGCAAGCTCGCACGCTTGCAGGACGGTGGCGCCCTGCGGAACTTCGATTTCAACGCCGTCTACGGTGACTTTAGGCATATCTTACTCCGCCGCCTCCAGCATTTCACCGCCCTTTGCGTTCGCAATACGGCGTTCGATTTCGGGGCGGAAATGGCGGATCAGGCCCTGGATCGGCCAGGCTGCCGCATCGCCAAGCGCGCAGATGGTGTGACCTTCGACCTGCTTGGTTACTTCGAACAATGTGTCGATTTCCGATACGTCGGCATGGCCTTCGCGCAGGCGCTCCATCACGCGCCACATCCAGCCAGTTCCTTCGCGGCACGGCGTGCACTGGCCGCAGCTTTCATGCTTGTAGAAATAGGACAGGCGAGAAATCGCGCGGACGATGTCGGTCGACTTGTCCATCACAATCACGGCGGCGGTGCCAAGACCGGAACCGAGCGCTTTCAGCCCGTCAAAATCCATCGGCGCGTCCATGATTTGCGCGGCGGGAACGAGCGGAACCGACGAACCACCGGGGATCACCGCGAGCAGGTTATCCCACCCGCCGCGGATACCGCCGGCATGTTTTTCGATGAGCTCGCGGAAGGGGATGCTCATCGCTTCCTCAACCACGCAAGGCGTGTTCACATGGCCCGAAATCTGGAACAGCTTGGTGCCAGCATTGTTCGGGTTGCCAAAGCTGGAGAACCATTCCGGCCCACGACGCAGGATTGTCGGCGTGACCGAGATGCTCTCGACATTGTTGACCGTGGTCGGACAGCCATAGAGGCCGGCCCCTGCCGGGAATGGCGGCTTCAGGCGCGGCTGGCCCTTTTTGCCTTCGAGGCTTTCGATCATCGCAGTTTCTTCACCGCAGATATAGGCGCCCGCGCCGCGATGGACGAAGACGTCGAAATCATAGCCTGACTTGCAGGCATTTTTGCCAATCAGGCCAGCGGCATAGGCCTCTGCAACTGCTGCCTCGAGCACCTTGGCTTCGTAGATGAACTCGCCGCGAATATAGATATAGGCCGCGCGCGCGCGCATCGCGAAACCGGCGACCAGCGCGCCTTCGATCAGCTTATGCGGATCATGGCGGATGATTTCGCGGTCCTTGCACGAACCGGGCTCGGATTCATCGGCGTTGATGACGAGGAAATTGGGCCGTTCGGGTGACGGCGTTTTGGGCATGAAGCTCCACTTCATGCCGGTCGGGAATCCCGCCCCGCCGCGTCCGCGCAGGCCGGAAGCCTTGATGCGTTCGATGATCTCGTCCGCGCCGATTTCGAGCAGCTTCTTGGTCTTGTCCCAATCGCCACGCTGCTGCGCAGCCTTCAGGTTCCAAGGCTGGAAACCATGGACGTTGGTGAAGATGCGATCCTTGTCCTGAAGGCTCATTTCCAGTCCTTCCGGTAATCATGGTTGGCGGTGACCATTTCCTTCAGCGTCGTCGGGCCACCTTCGGGGCAGCTGGTCTGGCGATCGATTTGCGGACCGATCTTCACCGGCTTGTCATTCGCCAGGGCATCGAGCAGCGCCGACATGCTGTCATAGGTCAGGTCTTCGAAATTATCGTCGTTGATCTGGACCATGGGCGCATTGGCGCAAGCACCCAGACATTCGACTTCGTTCAAGGTGAACAGGCCATCCGGCGTTGTTCCGCCCTTGACGAGGCCCTTGTTCTTGCACGCAGCCATCACATCGTCCGACCCGCGCAGCATGCATGGCGTGGTTCCGCACACCTGCACATGATAGCGGCCAACGGGCGCGAGATTGTACATAGTGTAGAAGGTGGCGACTTCGTAAGCGCGCATGAAGGGCATGCCCAAATATGCGGCGACATATTCGATTACTGGAACCGGCAACCAGCCCTGCGTCTTGGTATCTTCCCCAACTTGGCGCTGGGCAAGGTCGAGCAGCGCCATCACCGCCGACTGCTGGCGACCAGCAGGGTAGCGCGCGATATAACCGTCGGCTTTTTTCTTGTTCGCCGCCGTAAACGCGAAGCCGCCCCATTTGGCGCGGACTTCGGCTTCGTCTGGAATGTGGACAACGTCAGCCATTATCGGACAAACTCCACGCGCGACACTTTGTCGCCTTCAAAACTGTAAATCGACATAACTTCGAATGGCTCGGCAGCGGCGGAGCGATAGACGCGCTCATGCAAGGCGACGAAATCGCCCAATTCATATCCTTTGAGGATTTCCGCGCGGTTCTCCGGAAATTCGGCAAACATCGCCTTCAGGCCTGCACGCGTGCCTTCCTTGCCTTCTCGGACGACCGCCCCGCGATAACCGGCTTCGCAGGCATCATCGGTCATCAGCGCGACATAGGCATCGGCATCCTGCGCGTTGTAATGCGCGATCATCTGTTCGGCGATGGCCAGTTTGCTCACCGGTCACACTCCCCGAACACGATATCCATTGCGCCAAGGATGGCGGTGGTATCGGCGAGCATATGGCCCTTCGACATCATTTCCATGGCCTGCAAGTGGCTGAAGGCAGTCGGGCGGATCTTGCAACGATAGGGTTTGTTGCTGCCGTCACTGACAAGGTAAACGCCGAATTCGCCCTTGGGGCTTTCGGTAGCTACATAAACGCTACCCGCCGGCACATGGAAGCCTTCGGTGTAGAGCTTGAAGTGGTGAATCAACGCTTCCATCGATGCCTTCATCTCGCCGCGCTTCGGCGGCACGACCTTGCGATCGGTTGAGGCAACGGGGCCGTCGGGCATGTGCTGGATGCACTGCTTGATGATGCGCGCCGACTGGTAGACTTCCTCGACGCGCACCATGAAGCGGTCATAGCAATCGCTGTTGGTGCCGACGGGAATGTCGAATTCCATCCGGTCGTAGACATCATAAGGCTGCGATTTGCGGATATCCCAAGGGATGCCTGCCGCGCGGATCATCGGGCCGGAAAAGCCCCATTTCAGCGCGTCTTCCTTGTTGACGACAGCGATGTCGACATTGCGTTGCTTGAAGATGCGGTTGTCGGCGACAAGGCTGACAGCATCGCCGAACAGTTTCGGCAAGCGGGTATCGCACCACTCAGCAATATCGGTGAGCAGCTTGAGCGGCACATCCTGGTGGACGCCACCCGGGCGGAACCACGCACTGTGCATACGTGCACCCGATGCACGTTCGAAGAAGTTCAGGCAATCTTCGCGCAGCTCGAACATCCACAGGTTCGGGGTCATCGCACCAACGTCCATGACGTGCGAACCGAGGTTGAGCATGTGGTTGCAGATGCGGGTGAGCTCGGCAAAAAGCACGCGCAGATATTGCCCGCGCAATGGCACTTCGAGGTCGAGCAGCTTCTCGATCGCCAGCACATAGCTATATTCCATACCCAGCGGCGAGCAGTAATCGAGCCGGTCAAAATAGGGCAAAGCCTGCAGGTACGTCTTATACTCGATCAGCTTTTCGGTCCCGCGATGTAGCAGACCGACATGCGGGTCCATGCGCTCGACGATTTCGCCATCAAGTTCCATGACAAGGCGGAGAACGCCGTGTGCAGCCGGGTGCTGCGGGCCGAAATTGATCGTGTAATTCTGGATCGCTTCATCGCCGGTTGTTGGCGAAAGTTCAGGTTGCAGGCTCATTTGCTCGCTCCCTTCTCGTCACCCGGCAAGACATAGTCCGCGCCTTCCCAAGGGGACATGAAATCGAAACTGCGGAAATCCTGTGCCAGCTGCACCGGCTCATATTTCACGCGCTTTTCTTCTTCCGAATAACGCAGCTCCACATATCCGGTGAGCGGGAAATCCTTGCGCTGCGGATGGCCGACAAAGCCATAGTCGGTAAGGATACGACGAAGGTCATCATTGCCGGCAAAGGTCACGCCGTACATGTCAAACACTTCACGCTCGAGCCAGCCAGCGACCGGCCAAATGCCCGTTACCGAAGGAACCGGTTCATCCTCATTGGTCCAGACATGGACGCGTATGCGGTGGTTCTTGGTGACGCTCAGCAGGCAATAAACGACTTCAAAGCGCGGATCGTGGTCGGGCCAGTCGACCCCGGCGATTTCCATCAACTGCTGATATTCGCAGACATCACGCAGCGCGATCATCGCTGGAACCAGCGCATCGCGCTTTACGGTTACTGCAATCTCGCCATGCGACTCTTCGACAGAGATCGCGTCCTTGCCAACGGCTTTTTTGATCGCGGCAGCAACGCCTTTATTGGGCGCATATTTGGGGGCAGAATGGCTCATCGCTCGATCGTCCCGACGCGGCGGATCTTACGCTGTAACTGCATCACGCCATAAAGCAGCGCTTCAGCGGTCGGGGGACAACCGGGGACATAGATATCCACCGGTACGATCCGGTCACAACCGCGAACGACGCTATAACTATAATGGTAATAGCCACCGCCATTGGCACAGCTGCCCATCGAAATGACATATTTCGGTTCCGACATCTGGTCGTAAACCTTGCGCAGCGCCGGGGCCATTTTGTTGCACAGCGTACCGGCCACGATCATCACGTCCGACTGGCGCGGCGATGCGCGCGGGGCAACGCCAAAACGCTCCATGTCATAGCGCGGCATGTTCACATGGATCATTTCGACTGCGCAGCAGGCAAGGCCAAAGGTCATCCACCAGAGCGAACCTGTGCGGGCCCAGTTGAACAGGTCTTCGGTCGAGGTGACCAGAAAGCCCTTATCCTCAACTTCGCTCGACAGATCCTTGAAGAAATCCATGTCGGGCGCAGTGCCGGGTGCCGGCGGTGTTGCGATCACTCCCATTCCAGCGCTCCCACTTTCCATGCGTAAATGAAGCCGATCACCAGTTCGAATAGGAACAGCATCATCGTACCCCAACCGACCCATCCGGTGTCACCCAGGCTCACCGCCCAAGGGAAAAGGAAGGCAGCTTCGAGATCGAAGATAATGAACAGGATGGCGACAAGGTAAAACCGAACGTCAAACTGGCTGCGCGAATCCTCAAATGCGGGAAAGCCGCATTCATATTCGGCAAGCTTTGCCTCTGTCGGTTGGTGCGCACCAGTAAGGCGCGAAACCGCCATCGGCAGAAACACGAAAAGGCTCGACAATCCCAGTGCAATCACCAGGAAAAGGAGGATCGGCAGATATTGCGACAGATCGGTCAAAACGGACTCGCTTCAGGCCTGAATTTGGCGCGCTTTTAGGGACGATTGTGCACCGCCGCAAGGGGCGGACGCGCCTTTTTTCCACCGTTTTTGTGATTATTTAAGCGCGCCAACCAACAGCTTGTGCAAACGGCTATGCAACTGGTCGTTACCCGCCAGCACCTGCACGTCGGCAATCGCCGGAGAACGGCCGCGATAGTCGGTTACAAAGCCGCCCGCTTCGCGCACCAGCAAGCACCCCGCAGCTGTATCCCAGGGCGAAAGCTCACTTTCCCAAAAACCATCGTATCGCCCTGCAGCAAGCCATGCGAGATCGAGACTGGCGGCGCCGAAACGGCGGATACCTGCAACTTCGGGCGCAATAGCGGAGTAGATCTTGCTCCACTCCTCAATGTCGCCGTGGCCCTTATAGGGGACCCCGGTCGAAATCAGGGCTTCATTGAGGTTACGGCGTGCCGAAACGCGCAGGCGACGATTGCCCAGCCAAGCGCCTTTGCCTTTTTCCGCCCAGAAGCTTTCGTCGGTAATCGGGTTATAGACAAGGGCTGCAAAAACGTCGCCCCATCCCTTGCCCTCAGGATGCGGATCTTGCACTGCGATCGAAATCGCAAAATGCGGGATGCCATGCAGGAAGTTGCTGGTGCCATCGAGCGGGTCGACGATGAAACGCGGCTTGCCGTCGCGGCCCGCAATCTCCCCGGTTTCTTCCATCAGGAAGCCCCAATCGGGGCGTGCTGTTTCCAGATCGCGGAAGATTGTGTCTTCTGCCTTCTTGTCCGCCTTTGAAACGAAATCCGCAGGCCCCTTTTTGGAAACCTGCAAATGTTCAATCTCACCAAAGTCACGGCGCAACCGGCCACCCGCCTTGCGGGCAGCCTTTTCCATGACCGACATCAGGCCGCTAAGTGCAGGCATCAGTCAGCCTTCCGGACATATTCCTTGGCGTAAACATCGACGACGATGCGCGTACCCGAAGAAATGTGCGGCGGCACCATCACGCGAACGCCATTGTCGAGGATTGCGGGCTTATAGCTCGATGAAGCCGTCTGGCCTTTGACCACAGCGTCAGCCTCAACAATAGTGGCTTCGATCTGGTCGGGAAGCTGCACCGAAATCGGGCGCTCGTCATAAAGTTCGAGGGTCACTTCCATGCCATCCTGCAGGAAAGCGACTTCATCGCCGAGCATGTCGACGTCGAGCAGGATCTGCTCGTAATTTTCATTGTCCATGAAAACCAGCTTGTCACCATCGGTGTAGAGATACTGATATTCCTTGGTGTCGAGGCGGACCTTTTCCACGGTATCAGCGCTGCGAAAGCGGACGTTGGTCTTGCGGCCGTCGATCAGGTTCTTCATTTCGACCTGCATGAACGCACCGCCCTTGCCGGGCTGCGTATGCTGGGTCTTGGCAACGCGCCAAATGCCCTTTTCATATTCAAGGATATTACCCGGACGGATATCAACGCCGCTGATTTTCATCGCTTCACTCGCTTTACTGGTGGAAAGAGCATGGCGCAGCTAGCGCCGTTGGCGGCGGCCTTTAGCGGGATACAGCCAATTAGGCAAGCAGCGCGTTGAAAGCTTTCACCGCTGCTGCCGGTCCCTCAGGGTGATTCCAGACAGCGCCACTGACAGCGATGAAGTCCGCCCCAGCTTCAATCACCATTTTGGCATTATCGGGCGTGATGCCGCCAATTGCGACACAAGGCACTTCGGTGAACTGCGACCACATTTCGAGTGTTTCCAAGTCGGCCTGGTGTTTTACTTCCTTGGTTGTCGTCGGAAAAAAGGCACCAAAGGCCACATAGTCAGCCCCGGCCTCGGCTGCCTCCATCGCCAGGTGACGGCTGTTGTGGCAGGTGACGCCAATTTGTGCATCGCGGCCCAATATCTCGCGTGCCTCACGCGGATCGCCGTCATCCTGCCCCAGATGCACACCATCGGCCTTGATCCGTTTTGCCAGCGAAACACTGTCATTGACGATAAAGGCGACGTCATGCCGCGCGCAGATTTCCTGAAGTGGAGCTGCCAGGCGCGCTGCCTCATGCTGGTCTATTTCTTTCACGCGAAACTGGAATGCAGCAACGGGCCCAGCAGACAAAGCCGCTTCGAGCGAAGCGGGGAAGTTACCACCGACTTCAAGCGGGGAAATGAGATAGAGTTGGCAAGCAATATTGGTCATGCGGCGTTCATAGCGGCAGCTGCAAATCGCTGTAAATGCAAATGCGTATCCTGCCTTCGCTCGTTGCCATTCCCCTGCTCGCCGGCTGTGCCACTTTCCCCGGCACACATTCGCGCGATCCAGCAAATTCCCGCATAGGTGAAGCCGTGTACGTCGATGGACCAATTGTGAAACCGATCGCAGTTGTCGAAGATAGCCGCTGTCCCAAGAGTGCCCAATGTGTTTGGGCCGGTCGGGTGCGGGTGAAGATGTTGTGGATGCGCGGTGATGGCCCCCGTGAATTCATCCTGTCGACCGAAGGTCCAACCCCGATTGCAGACGGCGTAATGACTTTGACAGCGGTTCGCCCGGAACGTCCCAAAGATGGGAAAATCGACGCTAACGATTACCGCTTCAGTCTGGCGTTCGCCGGCGGTCTTTAAGCCACGCGCGCAAGCAGGAAACCGTCCCAACCCTTGCTGCCAACCGTCTGGATTGCGGTTGCATTCAGCTTCGGATGGCTTGAGACATACTCAAACAGTTTGCGCGTCCCGATGACCCTCGGATCGTCATTGCCCTCATCGACAATCGCACCTTCGCGGACGACATTATCGACAATGACCGTGGTACCCGATCTGCCAAGGCGGATCGCCTGTTCGACATAATGGATGTTTCCCTGCTTGTCGGCATCGATGAAAACAAAATCGAACGGATCGCCTGCAGGCATAGCCGCCAAGCTATCCTTTGCGGGACCGACTTTGATATCGACCTTGTCGGCCAGCCCCGCCCGCTCCAAATTTTCTGCTGCCACGCGTGCATGCTTGCGATCGACTTCAAGGGTAACAAGCTTGCCATCAGCAGGCAGGGCCCGCGCCAGCCAGATCGTCGAGTATCCGCCCAAAGTGCCGATTTCCAGGATATGCTTGGCCCCTGCCAATTGCGCGAGCAGCATCAGCATTTTGCCCTGTACGGGCGAAACATCGATTGGCGGCAGGTTGTTTTCGCTGTTGTTCAGCAATGCTTCCGCCAGCGCGGCATCAGCCTTCAATAAATGGCTGGAAACATATTCATCGACCGCTGTCCAACTAGCTTCGCTCATGCGAAACCAGTGGAAGCGCCGTTATTTGCTGTCAAGCGATCGAAGCCTTGTAGATCGCCTCGATTGCTTCATCGAGCGACGCATCGAATTCGTCATCGCTCATCTGGTGCCGCAGATCTTCGAGCAGCGCGCGGCTGAACGATGCAATGATGCCACGATTCTTGGCGAGTTCGATGCAGGCTTCGGGGCGCTTGTAACCGCCCGACAGCGCCACGACGCGCAGCACCTTGGGATGATCGACCAGCGCATCAAACTTGCCAGCCTCAACCGGCAGGGAAAGTTTCAGCATAACCTGCTGGTCACTGCCCAGCGCGTCGAGTTGCTTCAGCGTTTCTTCCAAAAGGATCGCATCGCACTCGGCGCGGGTTTCGCTCTTGATGTTCACCTCGGGTTCGATGATCGGCATCATGCCGTGCGAAAGCACCTGCTGGCCAACTTCAAACTGCTGCGCGACTACCGCAGCAATCCCTTCGCGATTGGCGGAGTTGATAACCGAACGCTCTTTAGTGCCGAACACGCCAAGCGCCTTTGAACGTGCGAGCAGCGCATCCAGTTCAGGCATCGGCTTCATCATCTGGACGCCATTGGCTTCGTCTTCGAGGCCCTTGTCGATCTTGATGAACGGCACCACGCCTTTGTCGATCAAGGCGGCGGGGGTCGGCTTGCCATCAACGCTGCCATCCATGGTGCGCTCGAAAAGGATTGCGCCTATCACGCGGTCGCCCGTGAACGCCTTTGACCGGATGATCCGCGAACGCATTTCGTGGATCAATCCAAACATTTCCTCGTCATTGCTCCACGCGCCTTCGTCAACACCATATCCCTTGAGCGCCTTGGGGGTTGAACCACCGCTCTGGTCAAGCGCGGCGATGAAGCCCTGTCCGGCGGCAATCTTGGCGGTCATGTCAGCGGTGTTCATGGAAACTCCCTGTTTATGCATACGTATGTTGCGCGGCCCATAGCCATCGCTTCCAAAGCTGGCAACCCGGAGATGCGTGAAAAAATCTCAGATGGTTTGGAGTGCCTTGACGCCGGGCAATTCCTTGCCTTCCATCCACTCCAGGAACGCGCCACCTGCCGTCGATATGAAGGTGAAATCCTGCGTAACCCCGGCATGCGCAAGGGCTGCAACAGTATCACCACCACCAGCAACCGAAACCAGCGAACCTTCCTTGGTCAAAGCGGCCGCCGTGCGCGCCAGTGAAACCGTGGCTGCATCGAAAGGCTCGATCTCAAACGCGCCCATCGGGCCATTCCAGACCAGCGTGCGGCAGGTTTTCAGAACATCGGCCAATGCCTCAACTGCAGCAGGGCCGACATCGAGGATCATTTCGTCCGCGGCGACTTCGTGCACATTGGCAGTACGTACCGGCGGATTGGCTCGGAATTCCTTTGCCACAACCACGTCATAAGGCAGATGCACGGTGCAACCCGCCGCATCGGCAGCATCCATGATGGCATTGGCAGTATCGGCCAGGTCATGCTCGCAGAGCGACTTCCCAACATTGATTCCGCGCGCGGCGAGGAAAGTGTTCGCCATGCCGCCGCCGATGATCAGATGGTCGACTTTCGCCACAAGGTTGTTGAGAACATCAAGCTTGGTCGAAACCTTTGCCCCGCCAACAACCGCGGCGACCGGATGTTCGGGCTTACCCAGCGCCGCCTCGAGCGCCTTCAATTCGGCTTCCATCGAACGCCCGGCATAGGAAGGCAGCAGATGCGCCAACCCTTCGGTGGTCACATGTGCACGATGCGCCGCCGAAAAGGCATCGTTGACATAAATGTCACCGTTGGCAGCGATTGCCTTGGCAAGTTCGGGGTCGTTCTTTTCCTCACCCGCCCAAAAACGGCTGTTCTCCAAAAGCGCCACATCGCCATCGGAAAGGATGGAAATAGATTGGGCAACCACTTCGCCATAGATTTCGGGCACGAACATGATTTCGCGCCCAAGCACTTCCTGCAGTGCATCCAGCGTCATCGAAACCGACATCTCACTATGCTTTTGTCCCTTGGGACGGCCAAAATGCGCGAGCAAGAGCACCTTCGCGCCCTTGGCCGACAGGTCATTGACCGTGGGTGCAAGGGCGTGAATGCGCGTCAGGTCGGTGACCCGGCCTTCCGCCATCGGGACATTCAGGTCAACGCGCACCAGCGCGCGCTTTCCAGTGAGGTCGCCGAGATCGTCGATCGTGCGAAAGGCCATGTCGTTTTTCCTTAGAGCAGGCCAGCCATCACGCCGGCGGTATCGACCATGCGGTTCGAGAAGCCCCATTCATTGTCGTACCAGCTGACAACGCGCACCAGCTTGCCTTCGATAACTGCGGTTTCGAGGCTGTCGATGGTCGAGCTGTTAGGGCAATGGTTGTAATCGATCGAAACCAGCGGTTCGTCCGAATAGCCGAGAACACCCTTGAGCGCGCCTTCCGACGCCGCCTTCAACGCTGCGTTGATCTCTTCAACGGTGGTGTCGCGCGAGGGCGTGAAGGTAAGGTCGACAAGGCTGACATTGGGTGTGGGCACGCGGATCGCCGAGCCGTCAAGCTTGCCCTTCAATTCGGGAAGCACTTCAGCAACCGCGCGGGCTGCACCCGTAGTGGTCGGGATCATCGACATCCCGGCAGCACGTGCGCGGCGCATATCGCCATGGATCTGGTCGAGGATCTTCTGGTCGTTGGTGTAGGCATGCACAGTAGTCATCAGGCCGCGTTCGATACCCACGGTTTCGTGAACAACCTTGGCGAGCGGCGCGAGGCAGTTGGTGGTGCAGCTTGCGTTCGAAACGATCTTGTCATCTGACGTCAAGACGCCGTGATTGACGCCATAAACGATTGTCTTATCGACATTCTTTGCAGGCGCCGAAATCAGAACGCGCTTGGCGCCAGCGGTCAGATGCTTGCCTGCACTGTCACGATCGGTGAAGAAACCGGTGCATTCGAGCGCGATATCCACGCCATTTGCACCATGCGGCAAGTTTGCCGGATCGCGTTCGGCGGTCACATGGATACGCTTGCCATTGACGATTATGTCGTTGCCGTCAGCTTCAACAGTACCGGGAAATGCGCCGTGGACGCTGTCGCGCTTGAAAAGCAAGGCATTGGATTTGGCATCGGCCAGATCGTTGATCGCCACCAGTTCGAGATCGTGATCATTCCGTTCCAGGATCGCACGCGCCACAAGGCGTCCGATACGCCCGAATCCGTTGATCGCAACTTTGGTAGCCATATTAAATACTCCCTTTAAGCTTTTAACTTAGCTTGGATTTTTTTCACGATCGCATCGACCGAGAAGCCAAAATGGTCAAACAATGCTTCGGCGGGCGCGGAGGCCCCGAAACTGTCGATTCCGATGTTGATGCCATCGTTGCCGGTATAGCGCTGCCAACCAAGGGTAACGCCAGCTTCGATCGACACTTTCAGCACGTCGGCAGGCAGCAGTTCGGCACGATAGCCATCAGCCTGCGCATCGAAACGCTCCCAACTTGGCATCGATACGATATCGGCGCCCTGCCCGACTGCTTCGAGCGCATCGGCAACTTTCATTGCCAGTTCGACTTCCGAACCAGTCGCAATCAACACCACCTTACGCGCTGCCGAAGCTGCACGGAGGCGATAACCGCCCTTGGCGCTCTGGTTTTCGCTGACGTCATTGCGCAGTTGCGGCAAATTCTGCCGTGAAAGCGCCAGCAATGTCGGGCCTTTGCTGTTTTTCAACGCCAGATCCCAGCACTCTGCGGTTTCGACGGTGTCGCATGGGCGGAAAACCGTCAGGTTCGGCATTGCGCGCAGACTGACCAGATGCTCGACCGGCTGGTGGGTCGGGCCGTCCTCGCCCAGACCGATGCTGTCATGCGTCATCACATAAACAACGCGCTGTTGCTGGATAGCGGACAGGCGAATGGCATTGCGGCAATAATCCGAGAAGACCAGGAAGGTGCCACCATAGGGAATGATCCCGCCATGCAGCGCCATGCCGTTCATTGCAGCAGCCATGCCGAACTCGCGAATGCCATAATAAACATAGCGGCCCGAATAATCGTTGCGCGTCAGCGGACCGGTCGACTTGGTTTTGGTGTTGTTCGACCCCGTAAGGTCGGCTGAACCACCGACCAATTCGGGAATGGCTGCTGTCAAAGCCTCGAGCGCCATTTCGGAAGCTTTGCGGGTCGCAACCTTCGCGGGATTGGCGACCAGCGAAGCCAGATAGTTCTGCATCGCGCTGGCTTGCGGCAACTCACCATTCATACGACGTGTGAACTCAGCGCCATTCGCATTTGAGTTTAAACGCTTTTGCCAATCTTGATGCGCCGCTGCGCCGCGGCTGCCAGCGGCACGCCAGGCGTCGAGGATATCGGCAGGAATTTCGAATGGCGGATGGTTCCAACCCAGTTCCGCACGCGTTGCCGCAATTTCATCCGCGCCGAGCGGCGAGCCATGGGTTGCTGATGTGCCCTGCTTGTTGGGCGCGCCCTTGCCAATCAGCGTCTTGCACGCGATCAGCGAGGGACGATTATCGGCGATAGCAGCATCGATTGCCCTCGAAATGTCAGCAAAATCATGGCCGTCGCAGCTTTCGACATGCCAACCGGTTGCGGCGTAACGCGCCTTGATATCCTCGCTCGTCGAAAGATCGGTGCCACCATCGATGGTGATGCGGTTATCATCCCACAGCACGATAAGGCGACCGAGGCCCAAATGCCCCGCCAGACCGATCGCCTCATGGTTGATACCTTCCATCAGACAGCCGTCACCGGCGATCACCCATGTCCGGTGATCGACCAGGTCATCACCAAAAACAGCGTTCAAGTGCCGCTCAGCCAGCGCCATGCCGACGGCCATGGCAAGCCCCTGCCCCAACGGGCCGGTGGTGCTCTCTACGCCTTCAAGCTCGATATTTTCGGGATGGCCTGCACAAGGGCTGTGCAGCTGGCGGAAATTGCGGATGTCGTCGATCGTCGGGCTGGCATAACCGCTGAGATAAAGCGTCGAATAGGCCAGCATCGAGCCATGACCAGCCGAGAGTACGAAACGATCGCGGTCTGCCCATTTCGGCGAAGAAGCATCATATTTCAGATATTTGGTGTAAAGAACGGTCGCCACATCGGCCATGCCCATCGGCATTCCCGGGTGGCCGCTATTGGCTGCCTGGACAGCATCCATCGAAAGCGCGCGAATTGCGTTTGCCATCATTTGAAGATTGGCGGACATGCATTTACCCCTTTTGCCGCCAGACAGAGCGGCCCCTGCACAATTTTTCCATGATGACTGCACGAGTCGGCTCGCGCTTCCTTTGGGGAGCGAGGCGGCTAGGGTCAAGCCATAGTCGCCAAGTTTCAGGGCTATTTTGCGCCTAACACGCGTTGCCAATCGCCATGATTTTGCTAGTTTATGGCAAGAACGGGGTACAAGCCATGGCACAACAACAAATGATCGAAGCGATCGGGCGGCTGGAACGCGCGGTTTCGCGTCTGGAACAAGCCAGTCTGCCGACGGTATCCGCCAATCCGGAACTCGAACAGCGTTATGCCGCGCTGAAATCTGCAACGCAGGAGGCAGTTGCTGAAATCGACCGGCTGTTGGCCAAGGAAGGCGGCGTTCATGGCTGAGGTAAGGCTGAATATCGTCGGACGCGAATATATCGTAACCTGCCGCGACGGAGAGGAACAACGCCTTCTCGAGCTTGGCCGCATGGTCGATACAAAAGCGCGCGAGGCAGGCGGAAGCGCGGGCGGGCTGAATGAAAGCCGCCAGCTTTTATTTGCCGCATTGCTGTTGGCGGACCAGGTTAACGATGACGGTGGTTCGGCATCTGCTGCACAAGCGCAACCCGGCTCGATCGACGATGCGACGGCCACGCGAATGGCCCAATCGATCGAAAAGCTGGCCGAACGCGTCGAATCTTTTGCCTCGGGGCTTGAGCAAGCGACCCAGCGCGCTTAGATTGGCTGTCGGCGGAACTGCCCGGCACGAACTGATGAGAACATCCCTGAGGCGATAAGATCATCCATGGGAGCTGTCCCTGCCTGAGCCCTGGTTCAGGTTATACGGCGCCCACCTGACGTCATGGCGTCAGAGGATATTCCGGGAAACGACCCATGGTGGTTCCGCTACATTATTCAAAGGGTTATTTGGGTGCCAGAAGGTGATGTGAAATCCACTTTGCGGCGCAAATGCCGGGCCGAGCGTGACCGGTTTGTTGCGGCTATGGCTCCAGGTCAAAAGGCTTTGGCATTCAGCCACCTCCCCAGCCCGCTCGCGAAGCTATGCCTGAAGGGCACAGTTGTGGCAGGCTATATCAGCATTGGATCGGAAGCAGACCCGTCGCACCTGCTCGCTGGCGCAGCTTCGCAAGGCTGCATCATCGCTCTTCCCCATGTCACAAGCAAGGTTTCGCCGATGCGATTCCTTCGCTGGTCAGCGGGCGAGCCGCTCGAAATGGGCCCCTTCGGCCTGTCTCAGCCGCTGGCCGATGCTCCAGAGGTTCGTCCTGATATCATTTTGGCACCGCTAGTCGCGTTCGACACGCGGCCGATGCGATTGGGGCAAGGTGCAGGCCATTATGACCGTGCGCTGAGCCTTCTCGAAAACAGCGCAGCCATTGGAATCGCTTGGTCGATTCAGGAAGTGGACCTAGTCCCGACCGATCCGTGGGATGTCCCTCTGGATGCCGTATTGACAGAAAAGAGCTGGATCAGCCGATGAACCATCCCAATCCCCCTCCCCCGCCCACATGGCGCAAGCCGGCCGGAATGTTTCTTATCCTGCTGATGATCGCTGTTTTGGCCGCAATCGTTGCAAGCCAGGCTGATACAATCGGCGGATGGCCAATATGGCTGCAGGCTATTGCATACCTGTTTTTGGGCACGATCTGGATCGCCCCGTTGCGGCCATTGCTGATCTGGATGGAAACCGGAAAATGGCGCGAGTGACGGGGCTCGAACCCGCGACCTCCGGCGTGACAGGCCGGCGCTCTAACCAACTGAGCTACACCCGCTTGATGCGGTGACGGCGCTCCTAGAAGCGGTGGCTCCGGCTGTCAACAGCGAGAATGTAAGAAACGAAATTTTCTTGCGTCTTCGGTTCGCGTCAGTGCCTGTGGTTATAACGGCGGCTTCAGCCATCATTTACCATTCTCGTTTGATTTTACACGAATCCACAAGTTTTATACAATATATATCTCTATTATTCAGTGATTTAACTGATTAACGCCTGCAAAGGTGGCTTAACCTTTTCTTGACCCCCTTTTGCCATAAGGGTGGCATGTTGAGGACCAGCTCACTTCATTATCGGCTTCAAGCCGCATGCCCGTGTTTTGCGACGCTGTCTGTTTGCGCCTTTGCCATTGGCGCAATTGCACACACGCCTGCATGGGCGGCGGGTACGCTTGCCGGCACGAATATCGAGAATATCGCAACCGCAAGCTTCGATACCGGCTCGGGTACAGTCGACATCCAATCAAACACGTCGGTCATCCTCGTTGACGAGTTGCTCGACGTCACCGTCGCCAGCACGGATCCGGGGGACGTAACGACAACACCCGGAGCCACCGGGGTTTCGCTTACCTATCGCGTGACCAACAATGGCAACGGTCCGGAATCGTTTCGCCTGACGGCCAATGTCGCAAACAGCGGTGACGATTTTGATCCTGTATTCGGCCAAATCGTAATCGATACCAACAATAACGGCGTTTATGATGCTGGCGTCGACACCGTTTATGTCGCTGGCACCAATGATCCATTGTTGCAGCCCGATCAAAGCGTGAATGTCTTCGTTCTGACGAACATCCCTTCGACGCAAACCAATGGTGATCGCGCGGGCGTCAGCCTTTTAGCCAGCGCAGGTACGGGAACCGGCGCGCCGGGAACGACTTTTGCCGGTGCGGGTGAAGGTGGCGGCGATGCCGTTGTTGGAACGACGGGCGCCGATGGTGATGCCAATGGCTTCATCCGAGTGGACGCTGCTTCTGTCGTGCTGGCAAAATCGGCGACCATTCTTGATCCCTTTGGTGGTTCCAACGCTGTCCCTGGTTCGATCATCACCTACACGCTTGTTGCGACCGTTGGTGGAACCGGAACGCTCAACAATCTGGTGATCAACGATCCATTACCTGCGGGCACAAGCTATGTGGCCGGTAGCCTTACGCTGCAGGCAGCATCGTTGACCGATGCAGCCGACACCGATGCCGGCAATTTCAACGGAACCCGCGTGAGCGTGACCTTGGGGAATGTGCCTTCGGGCGAAACCCGCACGGTAACATTCCAGACACGGATCCAGTGAGCCAGGACATGATGAAAATCCTCTCAGCCTTGATCGCCTTCTGCCTCGCAGTTCCTGCATTTTCGGCGCCTCTCGAATTGGCGAGCGAAGTGTTTGTCGAGCGTGTCCAGAAGCGTGCCGATGGATCGACCGCGACCGTTCTGGAAGCACCGAAACTCGTCGTTCCTGGCGATCAACTTGTGTTTGTCGTTCGCTACAAAAATGCCAGCGCACAGCCGGCGTCGAAACTGAGCGTAACCAACCCAATTCCTCGCGCTGTGGCATTTTCGGGAACAGCGGACGGCACGGAAATCGTGTCGGTCGATGGTGGCAAAAACTGGGGCACACTTGCCCAGTTGAAAGTTCCCAAGGCCGACGGCGCCTTTCGCCAGGCGCTCCCTTCAGACGTCACGCACGTCAAATGGAACCTCAATCAAACGCTTGCCGCAGGATCTGCTGGCAAGCTCGTATTTCGCGGGGTCGTGAGATGACCTCCAACGAAAACCGCAAGGATTGCGGCGGCAAATTGCAATCAACCCAACCGCAACAGGAGCATAAGCATGACCAGTAAGCTTAAATTCCTCGTTGCCACAAGTACTGCCACGGCGGTGTTGATGAACGCAGGTTCCGCTCACGCTGCAGGGACACTTGTAGGCACCGACGTACAAAACAATGTAACAGTCGATTTCCAGGTTGGCGGCGTCAACCAGACCGCTGCCACTGCATCAAACACATTCGATGTCGACCGTAAGGTGATCTTCACTGTCGCCGAAGCGGCTACTACCGGAACCACTTCGGTTTCGCCGGGCCAACAGGATGCCGTGACGACCTTTGTTGTCACCAACACGACCAACGATACGCTCGATTTCAACCTGACCGGGGCTCAACTTTCGGGCGGCACTGCAGAACATGGTGGCACCGATGTGTTTGACGTCGCCAACTTGCAGGTTTTCGTGGATGCCAACAACAATGGTACTTACGAAGCGGGCACTGATACCGCGACGACGATCGACAATTTGGCACCCGATGCAAGCGTGCGCGTCTTCGTGATCGGCGATATTGCCCTGACTCAAACCAATGGTCAGGTGGCTGGGGTTACCCTTACGGCTACAGCGCGCAATAGCGACGGTACAGCCATCACAGCCGCGACCGATTCGACTGCCAATACGGCCGGAATCGAAACCATCTTCGCCGACAGTGGGCGCGATGGCATCGAAACCGATGGTGACGATTTCACGGTAGCCACCGCCAACCTCTCGGTTGTTAAATACAGCCGCGTCGTTTCCGATGGCGTCAGCGTAACCAATCCGAAAGCCATTCCGGGCGCGGTTGTTGAATATTGCATCGCCGTCAGCAATGGCGCCGGTGCGGCAACGGCAACCAACGTCAACATTTCGGACAATCTGACAACGGTAAGCGGCGTCACCTTCCAGGGTTCGTTTACGCCGGCAACCGATGGCACCGTCGTCAATGCAGGCACCAGCACTTGCACTCCGGGCACTGGAACGGGTTCGTATAATGCCGGCACCGACACGGTTTCGGGCACGCTGACGAACATCGCTGCGGGCCAGACCCGTACGCTTGTTTTCCGCGTAACCATCGATTGATTTGAACGAAGGGCGATGGGTGGCTTCGCCGCCTGTCGCCCCAACTTCTTATGAAGCCGTTTACCAAGAATCTTATCAAGCGCGCAGGAGCGCTGGCGGCAGCTGCCCACTTGGCTGCCGCCTGCCTTCCCGCGCATGCACAAACTCTGCCCGATGTCATCAGCAACACCGCACAAGCGGAATGGACCTCGGGTGGACAAACGCTTTCGCGACCGTCGAATAATGTCGACATCATCGTCAACCGCGGTGTCGTACCACAGCCTACGGCATTGGACGTGTTCCACTTCGCAAATTCGGATGCAAATACTTCATTTGCAGTGCCGCAAACCATGTGTCGAACCACGTCGGGACTGCAACCAATCAATCTGCAGGGTGCTTTTGCCGGTTTTTCGACGAATCCTGCCTCCCTAAACGCAACATCCGCCATTCGTGCGGGCGAACCGATCGTTTTGAGGCTGGTTTCGACAGCAAGAAACCGCGATCCGAGTGCGATTGACAGTTTCGAAGCGGAAGTGGTCACGGTCAGCAACGATCTTGAGCACATAATGCTGACCGAAACAGCAGCGAACAGCTCGGTTTTTGTCGCGATGATCAATACCAGTGCCATTCCGCCAACGCCGATCCGGGGCGATTGCGTCTTATCGGTGCGACCTGGTGATCAATTGCGGGTCGAACTGGATGAAACGCTGGGCGGCGGGGTAATTGCGAGCACAGAAATCAATATTCTGGTCGATCCCTTTGGCCTGACATTCGACAGCGCCGACGGAACGGCTGTCGATGGCACACAGGTAACAATTGTCGACGCAGCCACCGGGCTGCCGGCAGATGTCTTTGGAGACGACGGCGTTTCGCGGTTTCCAAGCACCATTATCGCTGGCTCACAGGTGCGCGATGCTGGCGGGCAAATATATGATTTTCCAACAGGTTTTTACCGTTTCCCCTTCCTGAGGCCGGGTAATTACCGCCTGCTCGTCACGCCGCCAGCGCCTTACACACATCCATCAGTGGCGACCCCGGCTGAGATTGCGCAACTGACTCGGCCCGATGGAGGCCAATTCGTCATTGCCCCCGGTTCTTATGGCGGGCTCATCACTTTGAGCGATCCTGCACCGGTTCGCATCGATATCCCAATGGATCGCCCTGGCGGCAACCTGCAGTTGCGCAAAACCACTTCGGCATCGACAGCCATGCCGGGCGACATCGTCCAATACCGGATAGAGGTTCGAAATGCAGACCGCACCCGCAATAGCGGACCGGTAACCGTGACCGACATCTTGCCGAATTCCATGCACCTGCGTTTAGGAAGCGTTCGTTATAATGGCGTGGCGATTACGCCCAATATAACTGCCGACGGATCGCAATTTTCAGTGAATATTCCGCCGATTTCTGCGGGTTCCAAAGGGTTGCTCACCTATCTGACCGAAGTGCGCACAGACGCCCGTTCGGGTGATGCCGTCAACCTCGCATCAGCCCGCGACAACCGCGGCACCACCAGCAACACCGCCGACGCGGCGATCCGTATCGTGCGTGATGGAGTTTCCGAACGCTTTACGATCATCGGACGGGTGACCGAAGGCGGCTGCCAAGTCGACCCGCGCCAGGCGAAGGGCATTGCGGGTGTCCGGGTGATGCTGCAGGACGGCACCTACACCGTCACTGACAAGGATGGACGCTATCATTTCGAAGGCGTCGTTCCCGGGCTGCATGTGGCGCAGGTCGATCCCTCGACTTTCCCGCTCGATCAAGCTCCGGTTGATTGCGCCCGGAACACGCGCAGCGCAGGCAGCGCCATTTCCCGCTTCGTTGAGGGGCGCGGTGGCAGCCTGAAACGCGCCGATTTCCGCGCCAAGCAAGTCGCTCCACGCGAAAATGCCGTTGTTAAGGCTATTCCCCTCCCCGCCGCTGCGACCGATCAGGAAGCCGCCGGTGCAGAGCGCGATTGGTTTGCAGGGCAACAACCGGGTATCGGATTCCTGTTCCCCGAAACCGGCCACAATCCACGTGTCAAAACCGTTCGGGTCGTTTTCAAGCACCTGCCCCGGCAGAAGATCGAGCTATCGGTCAATGGCAAGCCGGTCGATCCGTTGAATTATGACGGCACCAAGAAAAGCGCCGATGGCAAGATGCGGGCGGCAATCTGGCGCGGTATCGCCATCGAAGCGGGCAATAATCGCCTTGTCGCCAAGGTTACCGACAATGATGGCAACCTCGTCCAAACCGTTGAGCATGATGTTTATTTCGCCTCGGCACCGATCAACGCCCAATTGGTAAAAGAGAAGTCGGTTCTGCTTGCTGACGGCGTTACCCGCCCGCGCATTGCGGTACGTCTTACCGATCGCAATGGCCGCCCGATTCCGCATGGTGCAGTCGGGGATTTCCAGGTTGCCGATCCGCATCGCCCAGCCGTCGAAATCGATGCCCAGCAAGCCAACCAGCTTTCCGGTCTGGAACGTGCTGCACCGGTCTGGCGCGTGCATGGCGATGAAGGCATCGCCTATATCGAACTCGAACCGACTACCGCTTCAGGGACCGTTTCCATCACCTTACCCATGCAGGATGGAGAGGTGAAGCGCAGCCAGAGGATCGAAACCTGGCTGGATCCGGGTGATCGCCCCTGGACCGTCGTCGGCTTTGCCGCAGGAACGATCGGTTTCAACAAGCTGGAAGAAGGCCTTGAAGATATTGCAGGCGATGAAGACGCCCTCAATGTCGACGGCCGCATCGCGCTCTATGCCAAGGGCCGGGTCAGCGGCAAATGGTTGATGACGCTGGCCTATGACAGCGACAAAAAGTCAGAAGATGCCCGCTTTGCTGGCACAATCGACCCGCGCCGCTATTACACCGTTTATGCTGATCGCAGCGAGCAGCGCTATGACGCCGCATCGATCCGCCGCCTGTACCTGAAGCTGGAACGGCCGCAATTCTATGCACTGTTCGGCGATTACCAGACCGGCATCGACGAGCCTGAACTCGCCCGTTACCAGCGCAGCTTCAACGGCATCAAGGCCGAGTATCGCAGCGATGAAGTGCATGCACAGGTCTTCGCCGCCGACACGCCTTATCGCTATCGCCGTGAAGAAATCCAGGGCACCGGCCTGACCGGACCCTATGCCCTCGCCGCGCGCGCCATCCTTGCTAACAGCGAACGCATCACCATCGAAACGCGCGATCGTCTGCAATCGAACATCATCATCGAGCGCAAGAATCTGGTGCGTCATATCGATTATGACATCGACTATCTCGCAGGCACTTTGCGCTTCCGCGAACCCGTCTTGTCTCGTTCCAGCGGTCTGAACCCGCAATTCATCATCGCCGAATATGAGGTGGATGGCATTGGCCAGCGCGTCAACAATGCGGGCGGTCGCGTGAAATGGCAGTCGCCGGACCAGAAACTGCAGATTGCTGCAACCGCTATCCATGACGAGACCGACACCGATAAAACCAATCTGGTAGGCGCCGATATCCGTTATCGCCCGACAACAAGTACCGAACTCCGCGCTGAATTTGCGGCAACAGATGGCAATGCCCGCGCTGGAAGCACAACTGCAGATACCGGTGGCGCATCAGCTGTCCTTCTCGAAGCGGAACATCATGGTTCGAAGCTCGACCTGCTCGCTTATTACCGTCGCCAATCGGCTAACTTCGGGGTGGGGCAGAATAATCGCAGCGAAGTCGGCACGGAGAAGATCGGTCTTGATGGTCGCTATCGCTTGACCGACAAGCTCTCGATTTCGGCTATCGGCTATCACGAAGATTATATCGAAACCGGTGCCCGCCGCATCGCAGCTTCCACCGAACTAGAATATCGGAACGAGAAGAGTTCGCTGCGCGCGGGGCTGACCCATGCCAATGACAAGCTTGCCGACGGCTCGACGAACAAATCAACGCTCGCACGGATTGCCGGTTCGCATAAGCTGACCGAGAAGCTTGAACTCGATGCGCAGACCGAATTTGCACTTGGCGGTCAGGACGAAAGTGTCGACTTCCCCGCCCGCCATCGCTTTGGCGCACGCTATGCTATCCGTAGCGATATCGCGCTGGTGGGAAGCTATGAGATTGCCAAGGGCGAAAAAATCGATGCCCGCACCGCGCGCATTGGTTTTGACCTTGCACCTTGGGCTGGTGGCCGGATCATCGCCAGCGCCAACCAGCAGGATATCGGCGAATTTGGCGGCCGTACTTTTGCATCCTATGGGCTCGCCCAGTCGTTCAAGATCAATGACAAATGGTCGGTGGATTTCACTGTCGACGGTAACCAGACCGTGGGCGGCTTTGATCGGAGCGACGTCGTCAATCCGTTGCACCCTGTCGCATCAGGCGGTTTCCTGGGCAGCGACGGCACGCTGACCGAGGATTTCATCGCTGTTACCGGCGGCGCGAGCTATCATGGTGAGCGCTGGAGCTGGACAGGTCGTGCAGAATGGCGCGACGGGGATACGACCCGGCGTTATGGCTTCACCACTGCCATTTTGCGCCAGATCGGTGAAGGCAAAGCCGTCGGCGGGGCGTTGAACTGGTTCAAGGCCAAGCAGGATAGCGGTGCAACGACGACGACCGCACAGGCTGAAATAAGCTGGGCGCACCGCCCCGCTGACAGCATGTGGTCATTCCTCAACAAGACCGAATATCGGTATGACGCCGTCAAGAATGCAACAGCCGGACTTCCTGGCCCGGTTGGCGGCGCGCCATTACTAGTCGATGGTGACGTCAAATCGACCCGCATCATCAACAGCCTGTCGGTGAACTACACCCCTGTCGATGAACGCGGTGGCAGCTTTATCGAACGTGGCGAATATGCCCTGTTTTGGGGAACGCGCTATAATAGCGACCGTTTTGGTGCCGACGATGTCAAAGGCTGGAGCAATGTCATCGGCGCCGACCTGCGCTTCGATCTATCAGACGTTGCCGATATCGGCGCGTCCGGAACGGCCCGTATCGGAACGAATGGCAAGAACATCGCATGGTCGGGCGGACCGACGCTGACGGTTACACCGTTCAAGAACGCCAATGTCACGCTGGGTTATAACTTCGTCGGCTTCGAGGATCGCGACTTCGAAGAAGCCCGCTACACCCGCAGCGGCCCCTTCCTGACGTTCAAGCTGAAGTTCGACCAGACCAGCTTCCAAGGTCTTGGTCTGTAATCCTTAATCGGCGAACAAAAGCACCGGTGTTTCGACGAGTTTCTTGAGCGCCTGCACATAGCTCGCCGCATCCCAGCCATCGACCACGCGATGATCGCAGCTGATTGACAGGTTCATCAGTTTGCGGGCTTCGATCATGTCACCCACGAACATCGGCCGTTCGACAATCTTGTTCGGCCCAATGATGGCCACTTCTGGACGGTTGATAACCGGCGTAGTCGCAATTCCGCCGAGGGGGCCGAGCGATGTAACGGTCAAAGTCGAACCGGAAAGCTCCTCGCTCTTGGCGGAGCCGGTGCGCGCTGCCTCGGCAAGGCGGCCGATTTCACTCGCCAGCTGCCAGACATTCTTATCCTGCGCATCGCGGATGACTGGCACCATCAATCCGGCGTCGGTCTGTGTTGCCATTCCCAAATGCACCGACCCATAGCGCGTCACCACGCCTGCCTCATCATCGTAGCGCGCGTTGATCATCGGGAAATCGGGCAGCGTTTTGCAAATCGCCACGATCAGGAAAGGCAGCATCGTCAGCTTCGGGCGGTTGCCGCGATTGGCGTTCAAATCCGCGCGCATCGCTTCGAGTGCAGTGACGTCAAATTCCTCGACATAGCTGAAATGCGGGATGTGGCGCTTTGACGCCGCCATATTTTCAGCAATTCGGCGGCGCATGCCGATTACTTTGACCACCTCATCCGCCCGCTTGGCCGATGCGCCGGGCGCGCGATAACCCTGCCCCGGTCCATAGCTCAAATAGGCATCAAGATCCGCATGGCGAACATGCCCGCCAGACGCCTTGACGTCATTAAGATCAACGCCAAGCTCCTTGGCACGCGCCCTAACTGCTGGAGAAGCTGTGGTTTTTTCGCGGCTTTGCGCGGGAACGTCCTCAATCAACACAGGCTTCACAACTTCGGCAGGCGCAGCAGGCTGAACCTCAACAGCGGCGATGGGCGCAACCGGCTCTGGCTCCGCTTTTGCCATTTGCGGTGCAGGCTTGGCGTCATCCTCCTCATTACCGGCACCCTCGGTTTCGATCTCAACCAGCATCGAACCGATGGCGACGACGTCACCTTCCTCACCAGCAACCGCCGTTACCACGCCCGATACCGGGCTTTCCATTTCGACGGTCGCCTTGTCGGTCATCATGTCTGCGATCGGCTGATCTTCTTCGATCCGGTCGCCAACTTTTACATGCCAGGCGACAATCTCCGCCTCGGCGATGCCCTCACCAATATCGGGAAGCTTGAATGTGAATTTGCCCATGGCGTCAGTCCTTCATGATCTTTTCGATGGCGCTGCTGATGCGCACCGGGCCAGGGAAATAGGCCCATTCAAGGCTGTGGGGATAAGGCGTGTCAAAGCCGGTGACCCGCTCGACCGCGGCTTCAAGGTGATAGAAGCACCGTTCCTGCACCAAAGCTGCCAGTTCCGCGCCAAATCCGCTGGTGCGGGTGGCTTCGTGCACGACCAAACAACGACCGGTCTTTTTCACTGACTCTTCAATGGTTTCGACGTCCAATGGAAGAAGTGTTCTTAAATCGACAATCTCTGCATCGATGCCCATTTCGGCGACAACCGTCTGCACCACATGCACCATCGTGCCATAGGTGAGGATGGTCAGCGCTTCGCCTTCGCGTACGATGCCAGCCTTGCCCAGTTCGATACGATAATAGCCTTCGGGAACGGCGCTTGCGGCATGTTTCGACCAGGGCTCTACCGGGCGGTCATAATAGCCACTGAATGGACCATTATAGATACGCTTGGGTTCGAAGAAGATTACCGGATCATTATCCTCGATTGCCGCAATCAGCAGCCCTTTGGCGTCATAAGGGTTCGACGGCACCACCGTCTTGATACCGCAGACATGGGTGAAAAGGCTCTCGGGCGATTGGCTGTGGGTCTGCCCGCCGAAAATGCCGCCACCAAATGGAGAGCGTACCGTCATCGGGCAGATGAAATCGCCCGCAGAACGATAGCGCAGGCGAGCCGCCTCGCTCACCAACTGATCGAGACCGGGATAGATATAATCGGCAAACTGGATTTCAGGCACCGGCCGCAAGCCATAGGCTGCCATTCCGACCCCGGCACCAATGATGCCGCATTCGCTGATCGGCGTGTCGAATACGCGGGTCTTGCCATATTTCTTCTGCAGGCCAGCGGTCGCACGGAAAACGCCGCCGAAATAGCCGATATCCTCACCCATCAGGACGACATCGCGATCGCGCTCCAGCATGATATCGAGCGCATTGTTGATCGCTTCGATCATGTTCATGGTCTTTGTTTCCGACATCATTTCGGCTCCCATTCCGGGCCGAATTTGCGGTGCTGCTCCTCAATCATCTGCGCGCACTGCTCTTTCAGGTGCCAGGGCATTTCCTCGAACACATCTTCAAACATGGTTTCAAAGGGCTGGTGCATGCCATGGCCCAAAATGCCGTTTGCCTCGGCCTCTTTCTGGGACTTCTTCACAAACTCCGCCAGTTCCTCGTGAAGCGCCTGGTGCTGCTCCTCGCTCCATTCGCCAAGGCCGATCAGGTGCTTTTTCAACCGGTCAACAGGATCACCGAGCGGCCATTTTTCAAACTCTTTCGCAGCGCGATAGGCAGCCGGATCGTCCGACGTGGAATGTCCTTCGGCGCGATAGGTGAAATATTCGATGAAGGTCGGGCCGTTATTGGTGCGCGCCCGGTCCGCGGCCCAACGCATCGCCGCGTAAACCGCCAGCGGATCATTGCCGTCAACCCTGAGCGAGGCAATGCCATAGCCCAGTCCGCGCGCGGCAAAGGTAGTCCGTTCCCCACCGGCGATGCCTGAGAAGGATGAAATCGCCCATTGGTTGTTCACCACCTGCATGATGACAGGGGCATTATAGACCGCTGCAAAGGTCATCGCGCTGTGGAAGTCTCCCTCCGCGGTCGATCCTTCGCCGCACCAGACCGCAGAAATGCGCGTATCCCCGCGCGAAGCGCTGGCCATCGCCCAGCCGACGGCCTGCGGATATTGCGTCGCCAGATTGCCTGAAATGGTGAAAAAGCTGTGTTCAGGCGCCGAATACATGATCGGCAGCTGGCGCCCCTTCAGATGGTCCTGCCGGTTCGAATAGATCTGGTTCATCATCTTCACGAGCGGATAGCCACGTGTGATGAGGATGCCTTGCTGGCGATAGCTGGGAAAGCACATGTCATCACCGGCAAGCGCCATGGCGGTTGCAACCGATGTCGCCTCTTCCCCGGTGGATTTCATGTAGAAGCTGGTTTTGCCCTGCCGCTGGGCACGGAACATCCGATCGTCGAACGCACGGGTCAGCATCATGTTGCGAAGCATCAGGCGCAACTGCTCTGCATCGAGCCCGGGGTTCCAGCTACCTTTGGCCTGGTGATCATCGTCGAGTACGCGAACCAGCCCGTAGGCCAGCGCCCTTATATCGGCGGGCACCGAAGTCTCGTCGGGGCGGGTGATCGCGTCGACCTCTGGAATGGCAATATCGCTGAAATCGGCTTCGTCGCCAGGGCGGAACTTTGGTTCCGGAATATGCAGCCGCAAGTGTTCAAGATTGGACTTGGTGCCTGTCATCGCTTCCTCTCGTTCCCTTTGCAGGGCTCTACGCGAATCACATTTGTTTGTTGTCCGCCCTTGTTATATTATTTCAGACTCCTTTTTAGGTCAATAACCCTGACCTAAACGGCTACAGGCGCGGAAATATGGGCTTGCGGGTGATAATCGAGGACTTCGAAATCCTCGATCTCATAACCAAAGATACTGTCAGGCTTGCGCAGCAAGTGCAATTTCGGTGCGCCTGAAGGGGTGCGGGACAATTGCTCTTCGACCAGTTCCCCATGGTTCAGATAGAGATGCACATCGCCGCCCTGCCAGATGAGTTCGCCGGGCTGATATCCGCATTGGTCTGCCAGCATCCGGATCAGCATCGACGCTGCAAAGACATTGAAACCGAAGCCCAGGCCCAGATCACATGAGCGCTGGAACAATAGCCCGCTCAGCACGCCATCGGCGACGTGGAACTGGTAGGTTTTGTGGCAAGGCGGAAGCGCCATCTGGTCTAGCTGAGCTACATTCCAGCCTTCGAAGATGTGCCTGCGCGAGCCTGGATTATTCTTCAGGCTCTGCACCAGCAGTTCAATCTGGTTGATGCCTTTCTCCGCACGGCGATACAGCCCCTGCCCTGCATCCTCATATTTGGGCCAATTGACCCATTGCGCGCCGTATACCGGCCCCAGGTCGCCCCATTTCTCGGCAAAGTTGATGTCATCGACGATGCGCTGTTCGAAATCTTCCTGGCTGATCTGCTCACCGGTTTCGCGGCGATACCGATCGAGCGGCCAGTCGGTCCAGATACGTACCTTTTGCTTCAAAAGGTTACGGATATTTGTGTCACCGGTGAGGAACCACAGCATCTCGCGCGCAGCTGTTTTCCAGAAGATGCGCTTGGTGGTCAGCAAGGGAATTGCATTATCGGCCAGCGAGAAACGCATCGTTGCACCGAACAAAGACCGCGTACCCACGCCAGTCCTGTCGTCCTGCACCGTTCCCTCGGTCCAGATGCGCCGCATCAGGTCGAGATACTGGTCTTCATAATGGCTCATAAAGAGCGCCTTCCCCATCGAGTCTGTACATCACGAAGCTATTCGCAGAACGCCCCGGCGGCAATGGCCAGATTATTCAATCTTTACCCTTGAAAGGCTGGAAACGCCCTTCTATAGGCACCGCCTGCCTTGCCGGTCCTGGACCGGCTTCAAGCATCGGTCGGGGAATAGCTCAGCCTGGTAGAGCACTGTCTTCGGGAGGCAGGGGCCGGAGGTTCGAATCCTCTTTCCCCGACCATTTTATCAAACAATCAGACGAGCGCCGCCTGCGGCCTGCGTCTCTATGATGAGCGGCTCTGAACCATCAGGTGTGCGGTAATCGCGCTTTACCGCGGCAATGGCGTCGGACAGCTTTGCCTGTGGCAGGATGGCAACCACACAGCCCCCGAAGCCGCCGCCAGTCATGCGCACTCCCCCTTCAGGCCCAATCGCGCTTTGCAACAAGGCAACTAGACGATCGACAGGCTCGGCGGTGATTTCGAAATCATCGCGCATGGAATCATGCGATTGCGCCATCAACCTGCCCATTTCCGATAGGTCTCCACGACTGAGCGCATTCTCCGCGGCCAGTGTACGCGCATTTTCCGTCACCACATGCCGCGCACGGCGGAACTGCACATCCGGGATGTTCTGCTTTTCAGCTAGAAGTTGGTCGAGGCCGACGTCGCGAAGCGCTTTTGCACTGAAATGCCGGGTGACATCGTCGCATTGCTGCCGACGATCATTATAGGCACTTTCCGCCAGCTCGCGGCGCACGCCAGAATGCACGATCAGTATCGACACGTCAGATGGGATCGCGACCGGCAGCGTCTCAAGCGAACGGCAATCGATCGAGAGAGCACGCCCTTCCTGAGCACAAGCCGAAACAAGCTGGTCCATGATGCCGCAGGCGCAGCCGACATGCACATTTTCGGCTCTTTGCGCCGCAAGGGCAATTTCGACCATGCCAAGAGCATCGAGACCGAATTGCGCTTTCAACGCCAGCCCAAGCGCAACCCCAAGCGAGGCGGACGAGGATAATCCTGCCCCCTGCGGCACATTGCCACTGATCGCCGTATTTGCGCCGCTGAGCTGATAACCACTGTCCCGCAGCACCGCCGCCATGCCGCGCACATGCTTTGTCCATTCCAAATCCGGGCAATCGGCCGTTGGAGAATCTGCGGAAAAGCTGTCTTTTGACGCAATATCTGCCGCCATGACGTCAATCTGACCGCCCGACTTAGGGCCAATGGCCACCGCAGTGCCAAAGCCGATTGCGCAGGGCAGCACGAAGCCGTCATTATAGTCGGTATGTTCGCCGATCAGGTTCACCCGGCCCGGCGCGTAGGCGATATGCGCGGGCTCGTCACCGAAATGCTCGACAAAAGCCCTTCGTGCATTCTCGGCTGCAGAGGGATGCATCACTGATCCCCTGCCAGAAAGTGCACTTGGCTCGTCTGTCGCAAGGCCGCCGCCGCTTGTTCGGGGGTCAGGTCCCTTTGCGCCTCTGCCAACATTTCATAACCGACCATGAACTTGCGAACGCTCGCAGATCGCAAAAGCGGCGGATAGAAATGTGCGTGAAGCTGGACGCCTGGATAGTCGCCGCCATCAAAAGGTGCGCCGTGCCAGCCCATCGAATAGGGAAAAGAGCATTCGAAAAGATTGTCGTAACGAATGGTAATCTTTTGCAATGCGACAGCGAGGTCGTTGCGCTGTGCGCGCTCGAGTTGTTGTAGCGAGGATACCGCAAATTTGGGCAGTAAAAGCAACTCAAATGGCCAGCTCGCCCACCAGGGAACTATTGCCATCCAATATTCGGTATCAACAACAACTCTCTCTTTTTTATCTTTTTCTTGTGAAACAAGATTGAGCAAAAGCGGCGTTCCATGCACTTTGAAATAGGCGACCTGATTGTCGGCTTCGGTAGCGATTTCATCGGGGACATGCCGTGTGGCCCACACCTGCCCATGCGGGTGCGGGTTGGAGCACCCCATCACACTACCCTTATTCTCGAAAACCTGCACCCAGGCGTGGTTCTGCGCCAATGCTTCGGTCTGCTCGGCCCAGACATCGACGATAGCCGCAATTTCATCGCATTCGAGCTGCGCCAGCGACTTCCCATGGTCCGGCGAAAAGCAGATCACCCTGCAAGTGCCAGAAGCGCTCTCGGACCGGAACAATCCTTCATTTTCGGCAGCAGCCGCATCCCCCTCAGGCAACAGCGCGGCGAAATCGTTATCGAACACGTAAACGCCGGAATATTCGGGATTTATGGTGCCATTCGCGCGTTCATTTCCGGCACATAAATAACAGTCAGGATCATGCGCCACTGTTTCCGGAACGGAAACCGCCTCCGCCTGTCCCAGCCATGGGCGTTGTGAACGGTGTGGCGAGACAAGAATCCACTTACCATTCAATGGGTTGAACCTACGATGCGGTGACTGTTTCAAAACCCTGTCCTCTTCGAAACGAGCGACCACCATTGTTGGCGTAAAGCCCAATCAATTCCAACCGACATAAGTTCGCATTTTACAAAAATAAATTGCGGTTAACCATTCGTTGACGATGCCTCGTTAACGCGGACAGCATGCATGCACGCATTGTCATCGTGGACGACCGGGCGACGAATCTTCGCATCTATGCGCAGTTCGTAGCAATGATGGGTTCGGACTATAGCTCTGTATGCTTCCAGAGTGCCGTAGAGGCGTTGGCCTGGCTCGACAATGAAACCCCCGACTTGCTGATTGTCGACTATCGCATGCCCGAAATGACAGGGGCCGATTTCATTCGCCGCATTCGCAGCCGCCCCGATAGCCACAACATTCCGGCGATCGTGATTACAGCCCGGCAAGATCGCGAATGCCGCATTGCTGCGCTGGACGCAGGTGCGACCGATTTCTTGCAAAGCCCCGTGACGCATGCCGAGTTCAAGGAACGTGCAGAGCTACTCATCGGACAGCATCGCAAGCGCATTGAGCTTGAACAACGCGCAACCATTTCCGCCGTAAACAAAGAAGAGCGCAGCGAACAAGTCGCCGGCAAATCGATGCTTGAGCAGATCATCGATACCACTCCGGTGATGATCGTCGCCACCGACCGCAACGGCAAAGTGCTGTTCATTAACAGTTACCAGTCTGCGATGCTTGGCCAGGAAACCGAAACGCTGATCGGGCGTTCGATTTCCGACATTCTCGAGCCGCAATTGGCGGAGCGCGAACAACGTCGCAACGCCCTGATTATCGAAGGTGCACCTTCGATCCCCAATTATGAAGAAGCCTATGTCAGCGATGGCGTTCAGCTGACTTTCCATTGCAACAAGTCGCCATTGCTCAACAAGGACGGCCAGGTAATCGGGGTATTGACCTCTGCTGTCGATATCACGGCACGCAAATTTGCCGAGGAACACCGTACCCATCTGGCGCTGCACGACTTGCTGACCGGATTGCCGAACCGCGCCCTGCTCGCTGAGCATATGCGCCAGACAATCGAAGAATGTAACAGCAGCCAATCCAAGGCGGCGCTGCTGCTCGTCGACCTTGATCGCTTCAAGGTCATCAACGACACCCGCGGACACCAGGCTGGCGACACCTTGTTGCGGCAGGTTTCCGAGCGGATCAGTAGCTCGCTCGACGCCAATGAACTCGCCGCACGCATTGGCGGCGACGAATTTGCGATCATCCTTCGCGATATCAAAAGCGTGGAAGATGTCAGCAGCAAGTGCCACCATCTGCTGAGCCAGATTGGCAAAAGCTATGCGATCGGCGATTCCGACCAATTGATTGGGGCGAGCATCGGCGTTGCGATGATCCCCGATGACAGCGATTCCCCCGATGAGCTGCTGCGCCTTGCCGACCTCGCCATGTATGAAGCGAAATCGAGCGGGCGTAATCGCCATTGCTTCTTCTCGCCCAAGCTGAACCAGATTGCGCAGTTCAATGCAGGCGTCGAAGCCGATCTTCGCCGCGCAATCGACAATGACGAACTGTTCCTCGAGTATCAGCCGATCGTTGAAGCAAGCGACGCGAGCTATACCGGGCTTGAGGCGCTGCTCCGCTGGCAACATCCGGTGCGGGGCCGCTTGATGCCGAATGAATTCATGCGCGTCGCCAACGATTCCGGCCTTATCGATCGCATCGGCCAATGGGTCATAGACGCCGTTTGCCGCCAGATCTCGGAATTCAAGGCAGAAGGCATTCGCCTGCCCCATATCGCGATCAACATTTCCCCGCGTCAATTCCACGCGGGCAAATTGTGTGACGAAATACTCAGCAAGATTGCGCAATATGGCATTCAGCCTGGCCAGATTGTCGTCGAAATCACCGAAGAATTGCTGCTCGACCAAAGCGTGAAGTTGATGGAGCAGCTTCGCAGCCTGCGGCGCAACGGCATCGAACTGTCGATTGACGATTTCGGAACCGGCTATTCATCGCTGCAATATCTGCGAGATCTGCCGGCCAATCGGCTCAAGATCGACCAGACATTCGTTTCGCGCATCGAACATTCGGCAACCGACCGTGCCATCATCTCCACCATCGGACACCTCGCCCACGCCTTGGGAATGCGGGTCGTGGCCGAAGGCGTGGAAAATGACGCGCAGCGCATGTTGCTTCGCGCATCGGGTTGCGACGAACTGCAGGGCTATCTGTTCGGCCGATCGCTGACTGTCGACCAGTTGCGCGCAACATTCGGCCAAGCCGCGGCGGTGCAGCAATGAGGCGGCTTTTCGGAAAACGGGCACCACTAGCCCCTGAGCAGGAAATCCTGTTGAACCGCCTCGTCATGGGATCGGCATCGTGCCTGGCCGTCTATTTCCTGGCCTATAACAGCTTCATTCTTGCTGCCTTTGCGGTCTATCTGACGCTGAACGCGACCTTGTTCACAATGCGCCACAAAGGCATCTGGCCGGAAGAGCGCCGCTGGATCGCGGCCATCATGCTCGATGTCGGCATGGCTTTTGCCGTAATGATGCGGGCGACCGAGACGATGTCGTTCTTTTACCCGCTATTGTTGTGGGTCATTCTCGGCAACGGTTTCCGATATGGCGTCCGCTACCTCGTATTCGCATCCGCCGTTTCGGTGCTTGCCTTTGGTACAGTGGTCATGACCACCGATTACTGGGCGCCCAATCGGGTGCTTGGTTACAGCCTCACACTCGCGCTCATTGTCATTCCGGCCTATTGCTCGACGCTGATCCGCAAGCTGTCGAAAGCGAAGGAAGAGGCCGAAGAGGCGAACAGGGCCAAAGGCTATTTCCTTGCGAGCGTAAGCCACGAATTGCGCACGCCGCTGAATGCGATCATCGGCTATGGCAATCATTTGCGCCAGATGTCGATGCCCAAGAACCAGCACGACATGGTCGAAGCCAGCGTCTTGGCCGGTGAGCATCTGTTGCACCTGATCGATCAGTTGATCCAAGTTGCGAAGAGCGACAGCAAAGCCGCCAAGGTGGTAATACGCCCCTTGCGCATCACGGAACTGCTGACCGAAATTCGGGATATCATGTTGGTCCGCGCAAAGGATAAATCGCTGGCCTTGCAGATCGCCGCCGAACCGATGAGCGACCAGAGCGTCGATGGCCCGGCAGACATCATCCGCAATATTTTGCTGAACCTTACCGGGAATGCGATCAAGTTCACCGAATCCGGAACCGTGTCGGTAAATGCCGGGCTACGCAGCAGCGACGATAAGACAATGTTGTGGTTCAGCGTGAGCGACACCGGCATCGGGATCGCCAGCGATGCGGTCAACAAAATATTCGAGCCGTTCCAGCAGGCAGACGACACCGTTATGAACCGCTTCGGTGGCACCGGCCTTGGCCTTGCCATCTGTAAGCAGCTTGTTACGCAAGTAGGCGGATCGATTTCCGTCGACAGCACCATCGGCCGAGGCAGCTGCTTCACCGTCGAAATTCCAGTGACCGCGATCGAAAACGAAGCCAGCAATGGCGAGGCGCTGGTCGAACAACCCGTCCGCATCCTGGCTTGTGGCATGTTCGAGCATGAATTGCTGGCCAAGGCACAGAATGCCGGCAATTACAGCGTCAAGGCTGTTACCTGCCGCAACGCGCAGGAACTGGAAAAGGCGGTTTCCCAGTTCGATCTTGCGGATTTCGATATTGCGATGATCGACGACCGCGTGGCACGTGCCTTTGGTTCTGATGCTGCCATTTGGCAAACCTTCGCAAATGCAGAGGTCGCAGCCGTCCTGGTATCCCACGATAAGGAACCTGACCTCGGCGAAATCGAACTGCGCGCCGCATTTGCGACGGTTATCCCCGCCGATGCGAGCTTTAGCCAGCTGCGCAGCGCCGTTCGGATCGGTTGTTCCTTTGCCCACAAGCCGCATTTTGATGCACGCAAGGCGCGGGCGCAAAACATGGTCGAGGCGAGCTACACTCCTCGGTCGGTGCTGGTGGCGGACGATAACCGCACCAACCGCAACATCCTGACCGCAATACTAGAGGCTGCTGGCCACAAGGTGACGCAGGTTTGCGACGGCGACGAAGTACTCGACATCCTCGAAAAGCAGCCGTTTGACATCCTCTTGCTCGATGTGAACATGCCGCGCTTGAATGGCATCGATGCTTGCCGCATGTGGCGTCAGATTGAGGGCAATCGCTTCCATCTGCCGATAATTGGCGTCACCGCCGACGCCACGTCGGAGACAGAAGCCCGCTGCCTAAGCGCCGGAATGGACGTGCGTTTGACCAAACCGATCAATTCGGCGCTGTTGCTCGCCACGATCGAAAAATACTGCGCTCCTGTCGATGCGACCGGTGCACTGCCCAGCAAGGAACAAGACCCGCTGAATATCGTTGTTCCGATCGAAGCTGCGGCCAAATCCGGTAACGAAGATGCTGCCATCAACCCGCAACATATTGACTATCTCAACTCGATAGGTGGCCAGGATTTTGTTGCCAGCATGTTTGACGGCTTTCTGGAAGATTCGCTGGAGAGCAATGCCAGCATGGCAAAGGCTGTCGACCAACGTGACCCATCGCTCTTCCGATTTGCAGCGCACGCCTTCAAGAGTGCCGCCAACAATATCGGCGCCAACCAGCTGTCCAGCCTTTGTGGCCGACTGGAGAAAATCACCGAAGCCGAATTCAACGAAAAGGGCCGCATCTACCTTGTCCAGGTAGAACGCGAGCTTGATCGCGTGAAAGCGGAATTGGGAGAGATCGCCGCCGTCGAACGACGTTCGGGGGCTGCTTAAACCGCAGTCAGGGTGCGACGGATGCGTCGCTCCTGCGCATCGGCAAGGCGTTCCATTTTCCGAACATCAGCTTCGGTCAAAGTCATCGCTGTCTCTGCCCAAACGGTGGTAATCCGCATCAATTCATCTAGTTCGACCGGATCGGCGGCACGGCGCGCACGATAGACCGCCCGTTCAGCAGCAAAGCGGTTGCGGTTGCGCTGGCAATAATCGACGATCGTCGCTTCGCCCTGCCCGTCCTCGGCAAGGATGTCGACAATCCCGAGTTCGTATAACTCTTCGGCGGTGTGGATCTTGCCTTCGAGGATGAACTGTTCCGCCATTTTGCGGCCGACCCGGCGCAACAGGAAACTGTAAGCGCCCATGCCAGGAAACAGGTTGAAGACAATTTCGGGCAATCCAAGCCGAGCGCTGCGTTCCGCAACCAGAATGTCGAATGCCAGCGCATGTTCAAAGCCGCCGCCAAGCGCGTCGCCTTGGACCAGTGCCATGGTAATGATCGGCGCGCCAAAAGCATTGGAATTGGCAAACTGCATCCGCACGCATGTCTCTGCATATTTGCGCATTGCGACGAGGTCGCGCGAACGGATGCACTCGGCAAAATGGCGCAGGTCGCCGCCTAAGTTATAGATACCCGGTGTCTTCGATCCGCAGACAAAATAGCGCAAATCATCGGGGCCGCCATTTGCGGGGCGGCCATAATTGTCCGAAATCCAGTCCTGAACCTCCTGCACTTCTGCGCCCAGGCTATAGGTATAGCTAGGGCGACCGCGCTGGTTCATGAAGCACCAGAAAATCTGGTCATGTTTGTCATGGCGAAGAATGATTTCGTCGAACTTGCGACCGATAATGGGCAGGCCAAACTGGTCCCCGCTACCGAAATTCGGTCGGGAATAATCAACAGTCATGCGCGACGAAATGTCGGACAAGGGGTTATAGCTAGCCATCTCGCTCCCAATGCGAATGATGCCTGGCCACCCCAACCGGCAAATCGTCCATAGCACAAATTGCCCACAAACAAGGGGAAAATCGCGTTCTGATCAGGCGAAGTCTGAAAATTTACGCAGCTCAAGCGCTGGTAAACGTTCCATGTTTGGACGATTTAGTTCAATTCCGCCATTGCATCGGTCAGGCTGGGGAAGTTCAGGCAGCACCGACGGATAAAATCGTCGATGCGACCCATATCCGCCAGTGGCAGCTCGGGTTCAGCCGGAAACAGCATATTCTGGTCGGGAAAAGTGCCATAACCGGCAAAGAGACAGTGCCATGACAAGGGAGCATAATATTTGGAAATGCCCTGCCGCTGCACCTCAACATCCAGTTCGCCGCCTTTGAACCAGCAGGTCATCAGCGCTTTCAACGAATCCGATAGATTGTCGTGATTGGCATTGGCGCGCCAATATTCGCCGTCGGCCCGGGTATTCAGCCGGTAATGCGCAACAATATAGTCACGAATTCCGTCATAGCGCGCACCTATGCTGCGGTTGAATTCGTCACGGTTTACATCCGAGAAGCCGCCAGCCTCGAAGGCGTCAGCAAATCCTTCGACCGTTGCCTGCACGATATGCAGCGCGGTTGCTTCAAGTGGTTCAATAAAGCCCTGGCTTAGGCCGACGGCGAGGCAGTTTGCGACCCAGCTATTGGCCACTCGCCCCACCTTCATCTTCAAATGCCGCGCCTCGACATCGGATTCGAGCATTCCCAGATGCTGGCGCAGTTCGGTCTCGGCTTGGTCGGCGCTGATACACTGGCTTGAATAAACATAGCCATTGCCGGCGCGATTGGTCAGCGGGATATGCCAGGCCCAACCTGCCGAAAGCGCCGTTGCCTTGGTCTGGCACGTTATCCCCTCTGGATCATTCGGGGTGGGCATTGCGACGGCGCTGTCGTTGAACAGATTGTCCGAAAAGGAGAGAAATCGTTCGCCAAGCGCCTGTTGCATGATTGCGGAGCGAAAGCCGCTGCAATCGACGAAGAAATCCGCCGTAACGGCCTCGCCATCCTCAAGTTGCAGCGCCGCGACCTGCCCGTTCGCATCGAGCTGCACCTCAACTACGGTGCGTGCGATATGGTCTATATTGAGTTTGCCCGTCGCGTACCCGCGCAGGTAAGCGCCGACCAGATTGGCATCGAAATGATAGCCATAGCCAAGGTCAAAGGGGAAATTTTCATTGGGGATTGGGGCCAGTTTCAGCTTGGCCAGCTGGCTCGAAAGGAAAAACCGATCGGGATGGGCCCACACGTCACGCCCCGTGCGGCGCGCGCGGGTGTGAAAATAGAAATGCGGCGCGGTGTGGTGATCAAGTTCGGTCTGGAAAGGGTGGAAATAGCTTTCAAAGCCCGGTTTGTTCGACCATCCGTGGAAGGAAATCCCCGCCTTGTACGTCGCGTTGCAGGCAGGCATCCATTCGGCTTCGGCGATGCCAAGCGTTTCAAAAAAAGCACGCAATTGCGGTGTGGAACCTTCGCCCACCCCGATTATTCCGATTTCAGGCGATTCAATAACGATGATGCGGTGTTGCGGCCAACGTTTGCCCAGCAGGCACGCGGCCATCCAACCGGCTGTGCCGCCACCCATGATGCAAATGTGCAAAGCTTTGGTCGAGTTCATTTCGTCCGAGAAAGCAGGAAATCGAGCGGGATGTCCACCCTTTCGCGCCATGCGGCTTCGTTATGATCGGTGCCCTCGAAAACCCGGCTCGACCAGTTGCGATCGCGGCGCCAGCCCGCGGCTGCAAACAGCTTGTCCATGCGGCTGCTATAGGGCGCGTAGAAACTGTCGAGATTGACTGTTCCATGATCGGTGTAGAAACGGTTGGAACCGGGACGCATGCGGCTTTGCTTCATCCATTTGTCGAATGCTGCAACGATTGCATCGCGATCGGCTTCACTCGCCTTGGTCGGATCGGCCAAAGGCCAGTGGATCGAAAGCGCAGCGGCATTTCCGAATAACTCAGGATATTCGCCCATAGCATAAAGCGAGATCAGGCCACCCATGCTTGATCCCATCAAGGATGTGGATTTGCGGTCGGTCTTCGTGCGGTAGCTACGGTCGATATAGGGTTTCAGCTCTTCAACCAGGAAGCGCAGATAATTATCCGCCAGCGAAGCGCCGCCATGGAGGCCTTCTATCCGCGCCCGCAAATCGGCGGGGAGGTTCGCCGCCACCTTCGCCGGCAGATACTCCCTGCCCCGCAAATCGGTGTTCCAGACGCCGACGATGATCGCCTGCTTCTTCCGGCCTGCCATGGCTTCGTCGACACCCCATTCCTTTCCGCCATATGCATAGCCGGGCTCGAACAGGTTTTGCCCGTCATGCATGTAGATCACGGGATAGCGTTTGCTGGACCTGTCATAATCGGGCGGCAGCAAAATGCTGACATTGCGGGCCTTGACGAATGAAGAGGCGAAATTCTCTATCTTTACGATACGCGCATCGGCATCGGGCGCCGCCAGCACGGCGAAGAACAGGCTGAAAAGACCGATCACGATGCGCGACAGGGCATTCATCCGCCGATTTTCTCCAGCACGAGCGCCCCATAGGCACCGATCGTCCAGTCTGCAGCCTGTTTCAGGCTTTCCACCTTGCGCCAATTGGCAGGCTGTTGGCTGGGCCATTCTATGTTGTCGGAACCGAGGTTAAAGATGCAAAGCAATGTCTGGCATTTGCTTTTGCGTTCGAACGCCAAAACAGATCCATGCGCATCAAGAATACGGATATCGCCAGAACGCAGAGCTTCATTGGACTGGCGCAAGGCGATGAAGCGCTTGGTCTCTTCGAGCATCGATCCCGCAGTGCCGGCCTGTTGGTCAACAGCGTGCGACGCATGGTCTGGGCCAAATGGCAGCCAAGGTTCGTGCGCAGAGAAGCCGCAATTTTCCTCGCGCGCAGACCATGGCATCGGTGTGCGGGTTCCATCACGCGACAGGGTCAGCGGCCAATTTGCGATTGCTTCAGGATCCTGAAGTTTTTCGAACGGGATATCGACTTGCGATAGCCCCAGTTCCTCACCCTGCCAGATGATCGCATTCCCGCGCAGGCACAGGAACAACAGCATTGCCATACGGGCAAATTCGTCGCGCGCGCCTTCGGGTGCCCATCGGCTGATCCAACGCGGCGCATCATGATTGGAAAATGCCCAGCTTGGCCAGCCAATACCCTCGCCTGAGGGCCAGTTCTCAACCGCTTCGCGGACCAGCGCCGGCGTCAGTTTTTCGGCATAAAGAAAATCAAAGCCATAGGCGCTGTTGAAATGCGTATTCCCCGCGGTGAACGCTTTCATTTCCTTGTCGGGCTCCGGCCCGCCGACTTCAGCAACGGTGAAACGATCTGGATAGCGATCGGTAAGCGCACGAATGCGTTGGATGAAACCCGGAATATCGGGATGCGATTGGTTGTGGACTTTGAGCTGGAAATCGAACGGGCGGGTGCGCACGCCATTGCCCAATGGTGCGGGCGGGTTATCCCGCAATTGCAAATCATGCATGGCAAAGTTGATCGCATCAACGCGGAAACCGTCGACTCCCCGATCGAGCCAGAATTTTGCGACACCCAGCAACGCTTCCTGCACTTCCGGATTGTGCCCGTTCATCTGCGGCTGTTCGCGCAGGAAATTGTGCATGTAATATTGGCCGCGACGGGCATCCCACGTCCATGCAGGCCCACCAAAGACCGATTGCCAATTATTGGGCGGTGAACCATCGGGTTTGGGATCAGCCCACACATACCAATCCGCCTTTGCATTATCGCGCGACGAACGGCTTTCGGCAAACCAGGGATGCTGGTCCGACGTGTGAGAATAGACCTGATCGATAATGACCTTGAGACCCAAGCCATGCGCCTTGGCGATCAGTGCATCAAAATCGTCCAGCGTTCCGAAAATCGGGTCGACCCCACAATAATCGGCAACATCATATCCGAAATCGCGCATTGGCGATGTGAAGAATGGCGATAGCCAAATCGCATCGACGCCAAGCGAGGCGACATAATCGAGCTTGCCCGTGACACCGGGTAGATCGCCCACGCCGTCACCATTGCTATCCGCAAAGCTGCGCGGATAGATTTGGTAGATCACAGCTCCACGCCACCATTCGGACAGGGCAGTGGAGGAGATCATTATTTTCTGCATATCATTCATTTTACGGTACAAATTACATAGTCAAGCGGTGCGAGCGATATGCTGGCGGAGCCGGGGGCGTTGAGGGTCGGGCAAGTCCCGCGAACTGGCTCGAACCGCTGCGCAGCCGGGCTTAGTTCAAAGTTTCCGGTAATCGCATCGGTGCTCGTATTGGCGACAACGATCACTTCTTCGCCGCTTTCCTCATCGATCCTGCTGAATGCAAACAGGCCCGGCTTTTCGCCATGATTGCGCACGATGGTCTTTCCGCGGCGCAAAGCGGGCGACGCCTGACGGATTTTGGCGAGGTCGGCGATATGCCGGTAAATCGGATGGTCCTGCGCATAATTGTCTTGCGCATGGCTGTTGTCGGTGCCGATCAGGTCATTGTCGAGATAGACCTTCACTTGCGATGCAAAGTGCGTTTCGCGCGCATCCTGATCGCCCCCGTCGCCGACAAATCCCTGCTCGTCGCCCGAATAGATGGTGGGCACGCCGCGCATCGTGAACATCAGGGCATGGCCGAGTTGGACCCGCTGCAAAAGCTCATCGGGACTGATGTCGGGCATCCGGCGACGCAAATTGGTGGAAAATCGCGCAATGTCGTGATTGCCGAGGAAAGTCGGCATCCGCTTCGCCGAACCGGGACCATCGCGGTAAATGATGTCATTGGCGACCAGGCGGCTAAGCGCCTCCGGTCCATTCTTTCCGCTCAGTGCATCGACGACTGCCCAGGTGAAGGCAAAGTCGAGCGTATGGTATAGGTCAGACCGGTTATAGCGGGCAAGCGTTGCTGTGTCGGTGCCATCGACCATCACTTCCGCAAAGATATGGAAATTGGGGATGCCACGCGCCTTTGCGCGTTCCATCATCGCGGGAACGAAAGCCTGCCAGAATTCGGAATTCACATGCTTCGACGTATCGATGCGAAAGCCATCGACACCGAAATCATCGATCCATTTGCCGAATATATCGATAAAGCCGCGCACGACGCGCGGGTTCTCGGTCGCAACATCGTCCAGCCCGACAAAGTCGCCATAGACGACGCTTTCACTCTTCCAATAGCTGTTACCGCGGTTGTGATAGTATCGGATATCGTTGAGCCAGGCGGGCACTTTCACATTCTTTTCCGCATCCGGCACGAACGGCTGGTAAGCGAAATTCATGTCGGTCAGCTTGGCGAAATTCTCGTCGGTCTGCACACTGTCGCCCTGGAAACCGGGGTTGATCGCCTCGCCCTTCACCCCGCCTTTGCGCGACCATGGGTAATCGGCGATGCTGCGATAGGCGCAGTCCCCGGGACAGTCCCGATACTGGATAACGTCGGCCGTGTGGTTGACGACGATATCCATGTAAACCTTCATCCCACGAGCATGGGCGGCGTCGACAAAGGCCTTGAACTCGGCATTGCTTCCGAAATGCGGATCTATCGAGGTGAAATCGGTGATCCAGTAACCGTGGTATCCGGCGCTTTCCTGCCCAGGGCCACCCTGCACCGGTTTGTTCTTGAATATGGGTGCAAACCAGATTGCGGTCATACCCATCGATTGCAGATAATCTAGTTTCTGCGTGAGCCCTTTGAGGTCACCGCCCTGGTAGAATCCCTTGTGGGTCGGATCGAAGCCGTGCTTCATCCGGTCACCCTTGATACCGCCAGTATCGTTTTTGGGATCACCATTGGCAAAACGATCAGGCAATACGAAATAGATCACCTCATCTTCGGGCAGGCGGTCGCGGAAAGATTGCGCGGCCAACGGCGAAATGGCGGTGGCAGCCAAAGCTGCGGCCAGGAGCAGTTTGCGCATCATAAATCTCCGGAAGAACAGTTTTGGCGAATATAGTCCGCATGTTCAGGCATGCGGGCGACCTTGGCGGCAATCACCTCTTCGATAGACGCCAGATATTTATCGACCGCCTCGTCGCCGGGGGCATTTGCCAAGGGGTGGTAGGAGGCGGGTTCAATCCCTTGCCCGATCAGAACCTGCAACCAACCGGTCTCGGTGAACAGTTCTTCATTGTAGCGGAACAAACGCCCGCTCGAGCGGAACAGTTCCAGCTTATGCTGAAGGCTGTCGGTCAGTTCGAGATTGCGGCAGGCCTGCCAGAAAGGTTCGTCGCGACCATTGGCCCAATAGTGGAGCATCAGGAAGTCGCGGATAGTTTCAAACTCAAAGGTCATCTGTCGGTTGAAACGCTCAACCTCCGCCCCGGCAATTTCACCGGCGGGTAGCAAGTCGATCAGATGTTTGATGCCCGATTGCACCAGATGCAGGCTGGTCGATTCCAATGGCTCGAGGAAACCGCACGAAAGCCCCAATGAAACGACATTCTTCTTCCAGAATTCGCGCCGGTGGCCGGTTGTGAAGCGGATTGGACGGGGATCAGCCAGCGGCTTTCCATCGAGGTTCGCGAGCAGCGTTTCCGCTGCGCGATCATCATCGATGTAATCGCTGCAATAAACATAGCCATTGCCGATGCGATGCTGCAGCGGAATGCGCCACTGCCAGCCCGCCTCGCGCGCCGAAGCCCGCGTATAAGGCAAAAGCTTTTCAGCCGATTCACAAGGCACAGCCAAAGCACGATTGCACGGCAGCCATTTCGACCAGTCGACATATTCCGAGCCAACTGCTTCGCCGATCAATAAACCGCGAAAACCCGAGCAATCGATGAACAGATCGCCTTCGATCAATTCGCCGTTTTCCAGTTTAACCGCGGTTACAGCGCCGGTTTCGCCGTTCAGTGGGATGTCGACAATGCGGCCTTCATAACGGACAACGCCGCGCGCCTCGGAATATGTGCGCAACATCGCGGCATAAAGCCCGGCATCGAAATGATAGGCATAAGTGGGTGCGCCCAAAGGCGCTTGCGGCAGCGGGTCAGTGCGCGAAAAACGGTTTGCCCGCGCGGTGCATTCGGAAAGGCTGTAATGATCGAGCGTGCGGGCCTTACCGCGCGCCCTGGCCTGCAGCCAATAGTGGTGGAAAGGGATAAGGCCCAGATCGCGGCCCACATGCCCAAATGCATGCATGTAGCGCTCACTCGGTGCGCGCCAGCCATCAAATTCGATGCCCAGCTTGAATGTGCCCTTGGTCGCTTTCAGGAATTCGTTTTCATCGATTCCCAATACGCCGTTGAACAGCAATATCTGCGGAATTGTGGCTTCGCCGACCCCGACAGTTCCAATCTGGTCGGATTCGACAAGGTTAATCTGCCAATCGGGTGTCAGAAGCCGTGACAAGGCTGCAGCGGCCATCCAGCCTGCAGATCCGCCTCCAACAATGACTATGCGCATCGGTCCTGCCTGCCTCGTTTGCGGAGCCGCTATGGCCCGAAAATGAAAGGGGCGCCGCCGCTGGCAGCGCCCCCAAGGTTAGGTATCAGAACTTGAAGGTAATGCCAGCCTGGTAACGGCGGCCATAGGTCTGATAATCGATCACTTCGAGCGGAGCGCCCGGATTGATGGTCGAGAAGGCTTCGTTCGTCAGGTTCTGACCCTGGATGAACAGCGACAGGCCTTCAAGGCTGCTGCCCGGCTGGAAGTCATAGCCAAGCTGCGCGTCGACGATCATTTCACCGCGTGCACGGCGGCGGACGCGGTTGCCACCGAAGCCCGACAGTTCGCCCTGGAAGGTCGAACGATACCGGACGCTACCACGGGCGCTGAAGCCATTCTTTTCGAAATAGGCCGTGCCGTTGGCAACCCAGCGCGAATAGCCATCAATGTCGCCATAAGGCTGACCCGGAGCCGGACGCAGCTTGCTCTTGGTGTAAGAGACACCGCCGGTTACGCCAAAGCCTTCAAGCGAGGGCGTAAAGGTTTCGAACGGAAGCGTACCGGCAAGTTCGACACCGTAGATCTTGCCACCGTCACCATTGAGCGGCGCGTTGAGTGTACCAATGCGCGACGGAACGACTTCGGCACCCAGCGGGAAGCCGGTGTAATCGAACGGGAATTCCGCGTTGTAGATCCAGTTCAGCAATTTCTTGTAGAAGAGCTGCGCAGCGACATAACCCTTTGTACCGAAATATTTTTCGAAGGTCAGGTCAGCAGCGTTCGCCCGGATCGGTTCAAGGAACGGGTTACCGCCACCGCCACGGATGACGGGGGTCGGGCCGCTACGATCGACGCCATAGCCGATCGACACGCGCATCTGATCCATGCGCGGACGCTGGATTTCGCGAGCGAGGCCGAGGCGGATGACAAAGTCGCTAGCCGTACGGAGCGAGAGGTTGAGGCTCGGCAGCCAGTCAGTGTAGCTGGTTCCCAGCGTTGTGGGGGTCGCCACACCGTTGAAGAACAGCGCACCGGTGCTGCTCTGTTCAGCCTTGATCACCTGAACGCCGACATTACCGGTCAGCTGGCTCGAACCGAGTTCGGTATCGATCGCAGCCTGCAGGTAGCCGGTGATCAGCTCTTCATCGACGACATAGTTTTTCGAAATGACGTCCTGAACCGCGTTCGGCACCAGACGGTAGATGCCACCTTCAAGGAGTTCCTGCGGATCATAGCTGATGACCGGGCCAAGACCGAGATAGTTCAGGTTGGTCGGACGCAGCAGATACTGGTCGGGAACGCGAAGATCAGCCGCACCGCTTGCGAGGACGACAAAATATTCGTCCGCATAAAGCGACTTGCCACGATCATTGTAAGCAACGCCCGCGCGTACTGCTGAGAAGAAACCGTCCAGTTCCTTTTCGAGGTCGAAACGAACGGTGGTCAGTTCGTCGTCAACAAGGCGGTCATTGTAATAACCATCCTGGCCGCCCGCGATGCCACCCCAGCCCATCGGAGAGGTCAGGCGGATCAGGTTCGGATCGGAATAGTTGAGCGTCGGACGGAACACAGTACCGGTGGTACTTTGCGTGAAACCAATGGTGTCACGAGCGCCAACGCCTTGGCCACGGCCAGTACCAGCGTTGGATTCAAAAATTAGCTCGTTACGATCGGTACGCGAGGTACCCCAGTCAAAGGTCGCATTCCAGCCATTGCCGATATCCCAATCGACGTTGAAGCCGCTCGAGAAAAGGTCAGCCGAACGGACCAGCTTGTGGTTGTTCACAACCGCTTCGATGTTGGTGAAGGTGCCATTGACGATATGGCCGTCCTGCACGGTGTAACCCGGGTTGATACCCGCCGAAGTCCAGCCAAAAGCGCTCGACAGCGGAAGCTCGATACCGCGCTTGATGATATCGTCATCAAACTTCGAGTAGAACAGGTCTGCAGTGATGCGGACATTGTCCGAAAGGTCGCCCTGCAACGTACCGCCAAGGCCGAAACGCTTCAGGTTGGTCGAGGTGACGAACGACTTGTTACCGGCAATCAGGCGCGCGCCGGAGAAATCGTTATAACCCCAAGCGTTATATTCCTGAACCTGGTAGGATTCGTCGACATAGTTGGCGGTCAGCGCGATACCGACAGTGTCGCCACCAAACTGATCGATATAGGTCGCGTTGACGCGATAGCCCTTGTCGTTCGAACCTGCGTTGAGCTTGCCCAGATCGGTAAGGCTGCCCTTCACGCCAAATGCAAGGACGCGCTTGCCGGTTTCGAGCGGACGCGCGGTGCGGATATCGACGGTGCCAACAAGGCCCTGACCGATGATGTTGGCCGAAGGTGTCTTGTAGACATTGACCTGGCTGACCATTTCCGAGGGATATTGGTCAAATTCGACGGCGCGGTTGTCACCGGTCGAGGTCTGTTCACGACCATTTAGCAGGGTCTGCGAAAGATCGGGGCCGAAACCACGGATCGAGATGAAGGCCGAACGGCCGTTCAGGCGCTGCGACGTAAGACCCGGCAGGCGAGCGATCGATTCAGCGATCGACGCGTCAGGCAGCTTGCCGATATCTTCCGCCGAAACCGATTCAACGATCTGTTCGGCGTTCTTCTTTTCGGCGACAGCGCTTTCCAGTGCTGCGCGGAAGCCGGTTACGACAATCGCCTCTTCTTCATCGGCGACATCTTCGGCCGCAGCATCTTGTGCATATGCTGCACCCGGCAGCGCAGCAAAAGCGGCAAGCGCCAGCGCGGTTGCACTGGTCGTTTGCGCCAAGCGCGCACGTACTTCATTCGTTTTCCACGAAGCAGACATCCTGTATCCCCTCATATGCGGCCCAGTCGTTGCTGCACCGCTTGTTGCAACTTCAAATGCATGACCACCCAGTCTGGCCATCACCATTCAAATACTACGCGCGCCGCAGCGAATGACAGTTATTCACATACGTATTCAGAATTATGCGGTAACGACGTTGCACGAATGCCGCACCCTGCTTATGGAATGTCGCAGGAGAGCCGGTCGCAACATATGCCACCACATAAGCCTACGTCTTTTGACATCGCGCAACTCGCCGGGGTTTCGCAACCCACGGTTTCGCGCGCACTCCGTGGCAGCCCTTCTGTATCCGAACAAACACGCAAACGGATCGAGGCGATTGCACAACAGCTCAATTACAAAGTCGACAAGAACGCATCAAGTTTGCGCACCCAGCGCTCAAACACGCTGGCACTTTTATTCTTTGAGGACCCCACACCCGACGAAACGGGCATCAATCCGTTCTTCCTTTCGATGCTGGCTTCAATCACCCGCACAGCCGCGCGGCGGAACCATGACCTTTTGATTTCCTTCCAGCAACTCTCCGCCAATTGGCATGTCGACTATGAGGATAGCCGCAAGGCGGACGGCATCATCTTGCTCGGCTATGGCGATTATGAACTCTACCGCCCGAAACTCGAACAGCTTGTCGAACAGGGCACCCATTTTGTCCGCTGGGGGCTCGCCGGTGGGCAGGATGAAATGGGCACTACCATCGGTTGTGACAATCTCGATGGCGGCCGACTGGCGGCGGAGCATCTGATTACCCACGGCCGCAAAAATATTGCCTTTCTCGGCGATGCTTCAGAACATTCGCCAGAATTTCGCGATCGCTATCTGGGGGCCAAGAAGGCCATGACCGCGGCGGGTGTTTCGACCTCGAAAGACCTGCAGGTCAATGCCATCAACACCGAACAATCCGGTTACGATGCGGCGCAGCAATTGATCGCGAGTGGTGTGAAATTCGATGCCATCTTTGCCGCGAGTGACCTGATTGCGATTGGCGCTATCCGTGCCGTGGAAGAGGCGGGCTTCTCCATTCCGTCAGATGTTGCCGTGATCGGTTTTGACGATATCCCGGCTGCCAGCCTTGCGCACCCACCACTCACAACGGTACAACAGGACTATCGCTTGGCGGGCGAAGTGCTGGTCGATACCTTGCTCAAGCTGATCGAAGGCAAGAGCGCCGAGGGCAAAACGCTTCCAGCCAAGCTCATTGTCCGCAAATCCTGTGGAGCGCATTAAGCGAACGTATTCGTATACGTAACGGATGGCGTGACCCCATGATATTGCCGCGCCGCGATTTCGCTGCCAACCTGAGGCAAAATAAAGTGGGGAGAGGATGATGGAAAAGCCGCGTCAGGGCTTTTGGGGCCTTTGGAACATTTCGTTTGGCTTCTTCGGAATCCAGATCGGATTCGCGCTGCAGAACGCGAACATGTCGCGCATTTTCCAGTCACTCGGCGAGAGCCTGGATAATCTGACTGCGCTGTGGATCGCGGCCCCGCTTACAGGCCTGCTCGTCCAACCGATCATCGGACATATGAGCGACCGGACCTGGCTCGGCAAATTGGGACGTCGCCGTCCTTATTTCCTTGCCGGTGCGATCATGGCCTCGCTCGCTTTGTTTGTGATGCCCTTGGCCCCTGCCCTATGGTTTGCGGCCGTGATGCTCTGGATATTGGACGCTTCGATCAATGTATCGATGGAACCCTTCCGCGCATTTGTTGGCGATATGCTGCGCAAGGACCAGCATACGGCAGGATATTCGCTGCAGACAGCATTCATTGGTGCGGGCGCGGTAGTCGGCTCGATCTTCCCTTGGGTATTGGACCATCTGGGCGTTGCGAATGAAGTGGCGGGCGGCGGCATCCCCGACACGGTCAAATACAGCTTCTGGTTTGGCGGGTTGATCTACCTGCTTTCCGTTTTGTGGACGGTGTTCAGCACCACAGAATTTAGCCCTGAAGAGTTACGCGCGTTCGGGCAGGAAGATGCCGAAGGCGATGGCTCCACCATACGTGCCCTCGCTGCCCGATCATCCAACAGCGCTTTGATCTGGGTCGTGCTGGGCTTTGCGGTCGCAGCAGTCGTTGCCTATGCGGACCTTGAGAAGGAAGTTTACCTGCTCGGCGCGCTGATGTCGGGCTATGGCCTTGCGAGCCTTGTCGCCATCCAACTGGCCAAAGGCGGCCGCAGCAACAACATGCTGAGCCACATCGTCGGCGATTTCTCCGGAATGCCGGAAATCATGAAGAAGCTGGCCCTGGCCCAGTTCTTCAGTTGGTCGGCATTGTTCATCATGTGGATCTATACCACGCCGGTGGTTGCCCAATATGTTTTTGGTTCGAGTGACCCGGCTTCGGCGGCCTATAACGAAGGCGGCAACTGGGTGGGCATCCTTTTCGCGGTCTACAATGGCGTCGCTGCACTGGCCGCCTTGTTCCTGCTACCCAAATTGGCGGCCCGTTTCGGCAAAGTCAAAACACACATGGCATGCCTGCTTGCCGGATCGGCAGGCTTTGCAGCCTTCCTGTTCATCCGCGACCCGCAAATGCTGCTGCTCGCCGAAATCGGTATCGGCATCGCTTGGGCATCGATCCTCGCCATGCCTTACGCTATCCTCGCCTCCAGCCTGCCGCAGGGCAAGCTTGGCATCTATATGGGACTGTTCAACGTCTTCATCGTTGTACCGCAGTTGCTGGTGGCGACGGTAATGGGCACGATCCTGAAGGCGTTTTTCCCGACCGAGCCGATCTGGACCATGGCCTTTGCCGCCGCCGTCATGGCGTTGGCAGCGATGGCAACGTTACGGGTGAAGGAGCCCGCTTAAGCGCGGGCCCAGATCCTGCGCCCGCCAGCATCGGCAACAACCGCTCCGGGAGTACCCACCGGTTCGCTGTTGCCGCTGGTGAGGAACTCAACCATCGCGCCGTCCGCTACATCAACATGTGCGAGCGTGCGGTCGCCGCTCGGGGTGCGTGCCACCACCACCCCGCCCTTGGGGCTGCCATCGCGGCCATAGAATATGGTGTAGGTTTCCACAGTGCCGGTGCCGACATAGTCCTTGTCGAGTTCGGGGACAGCTTCACGCGCAGCATCGGCCTCTGCCTGGTAATCGAAATTCTGCGGGAATTGCGCGGCAGCCAGCGGCTTGTTCGAAACGACGATGCAATGATTGTCGGTCGCAAAACCGCCATTGGCGAACAGGAAGCCGTTAGTGCCTTCCTTGCGTAGTTTTTCAACCATCGAAACGACAGCATGGCTCATATAGTTGGCGATCGGTCCACCACCAAAGGTCAGACCGCCAAATACCGTTGCGGGTTTGTCGACTGGCCATCCAAGTATCCGCCGCGCCATTTTGGGCACGCACGGAAAACAGCTGTAAAGTTCGACAAAATCGAAGTCCGCGCCGCTCATCTTGTTGAGTTCCAACGTGCGGCGGATCGAGGTTTCCATGCTGACTGAGCGATCATAGCGATCGCGTTGGAGGAAGCTGTAAGCCTCCTTCGCCGCCGCCCCCATGCCGACATAGATCATCTTGTCCTCGGCAACTCCAAGTCGGCGCGCTTCGGCAAGGCTGGCCACGATGAAGCCGGCGCCTTGGTTCACCGACGCGTTTGCCACCATCAGCTTGTTGTAAGGGAAGGCAATCGGGCGGTTCTTCTCATTTGAAGTGATAATCTCATCCGGTGAGGCGGGCTTGCGGATCCATGCGCCTTCATTGGCGGCTGCAACCTGGCTGAAGCGTGACCAGATTTCACCGCTTTCTGCCTGCCCCTCGGCCAATGTCTGGCCATAGGCTGCGCGCCCGGCATTCTCGTATAGCGGGTAAACATCGACTGGCGCATTGAGTCCATGTTGTTGCGCATATCCCGGCTCGCGCTTGGCTTCTTTGCGCACGCCTTCAAACACATCCTTTTGCGGCGTTGCATGCTTGGCAAGGCGACCGGCAATGGTACGCAGCGCTTCTGCCCCGGCGACTGCAGCCAGCTTGATCTCCCCTGCCCCGATGCGGTTGGCCGCTTCGTTGAGCAGGCGGATTGGCGTATCGCCATGCGGCGCTTCGGATTGGTAGCAAACCGATGGATTGGCACCCAGGGCTTCGGCCAATTTGCGGTCGAGCGGGTTCAGGTTGCGGAAACTGATCTGGTCGACAACCGCAACGCTATCCAGCTGCGAAAGCAGGGAAACCCCGCTGTCCGCCTCGGCGCGTTTCAAGGCTTCGACCATCAATCCCAATGGATCAAGCCCATTATCAGGGTCTTCGGGGCGGTCGTTGATCTGGCCTACGCCAATGATGACGGGGATGCGTTCGATATCAGTCATGCCGGCCATTGACCAAATTAGACGGTTCAGCGCAACTGTATATTAATCGATCAGTTAAATTTCCCGCTGGCCGCGCACGTGCAGCATTGATAGCCATTGGCAAGCGAACGCCGAGTCCGGCGGCGTGGAGGGAGAGGGAGCGCGATGACTGTCGAGAAAACCAACAGTGCGGGCGAACCGCTGGTCAAAATCGAACATCCGGCAGAAGGCGTGGCGCGGATCGTGCTCAACCGCGCCGAAAAGCGCAACGCGCAGAATTTCGCGATGCTGTACCAACTCGATGACGCATTCACCGCCTGTGCGCGTGACGAAAGGGTCGCCGTGATCATCCTTGCAGCCGATGGCCCCGATTTCAGCAGCGGGCACGATCTGAAACAACGTGACGTGCAGCCAACCGATTTCGATGTCCTCGGCAACTGGGCCGATTTCACTGCTCCCGGTGCCGAGGGCCGCTATTCGGTTGAGAAAGAAGTCTATCTCGACCTGACCGAGCGCTGGCGCAATGTGCCCAAGCCAACCATTGCCCAGGTTCAGGGGCGCTGCATCTCGGGTGGGCTGATGCTGGTGATGGCCTGCGACCTGGTGGTTGCTGCCGATAATGCCGCCTTTTGCGACAACACCATCGACCTTGGCGTGTGCGGGACCGAGTTTTTCAACCATCCATATGATTTCGGCATTCGCAAGGCGAAGGAGCTGTTGTTCACTGCCGGCTGGATCAGCGCGCAGGAGGCAGTTGTGACGGGCTTCGTAAACCGCGTAGTGCCGCTGGCCGAACTGGAAACCGCTACGCGCGGCTTGGCCAGCGTGATTGCAGCCAAGCCGCGATTTGCATTGAAAATGGCCAAGGAGGCGATCAACGCCGCCCACGACGCCATGGGCCGCCCGCAGGCGATGGGCACGATCTTCGCGCTGCACCAGCTTTGCCACAGCCATAACATGCAGGTTTACGGCCTGCCCATTTCGACGATGGAAATCAAAAAAACCTGAGGAAAAGTGGCGGACAGACAGTCCGCTGAATAATCTTTCTAAATCTCTCTATTTTATTGATTAAATATACTCGTTTATCAATCGCTCCCACATTTTTCCCCACGCGTTCCGGATGCGAGGCCGTTTTGGAAAGGGATTATTTAAGCCTATTTTAGCATAGGTCGGCGGGTCATGTGCACAATCGTGACTGCAAATTTCAATGACAAAATGCTCAAGCGCGTTAAGGGTCGCCTTAAAATGTAAAAGCAAGTTTCGCATCGGGGGATTGAGCGTGTCGCGCCAGAAAACGAATGTCACCGACATCAAACTTCTAAATTTGCTTATATTCCTTCGCAGCCTTCCGCCTCTATCGCTACTGACCGGAGATGAGGAACGCTTCCTATTTGCAATATACGCAGAATGGCATGGAAAAGGTCAGTTTTCAGTTTCCGATATTTACGACTCTATGAAGCAAAAATCCGCTTCATCCGCATATAGGCATTTAATGAGCTTACAAAAAAAAGGCTTTGTGCATATCGCCATCGACAATGCGGACAAGCGCAGACGCCGCGTGACTTTCACAAAAACTGCTGAACGCTTTTTCTCAGCGCTACAGTAAGTATCAACATGGCGCTCAGCAGGAATTCAAAGCCCCATGTGCTAGATTTAGTATATGCGTTTGGAATTTTTGCGGGCTACGTCATTCTCTATCGATTGAATGATGCACTTATTGGAAGCACCCATTTCGGGGGCGTAGCTAGCTTAATATTTCTTCCAGCTTTTGTCAGATTGCTCGGTTTTTTGCTCATTGGTCCCTGGACGATTTTTCCGTTATTTTTCGCAGCGCTGATTTGTGTAGACCTTGGGCTTGGTATCGGTCAGCAAGTCATTGTCGCAATGGCGCTGTCCTGCGGCGCACCGATAGCGCTAGCTTTTGCATGCAAAATGACAGAGTTGAATCCAACTCTTAGCAATCTTACAGTCGGACGGATGTTTGTCCTGTCTCTCGCGTCGGCCGTGGGAAGTTCTGCGGCCTATAATATTTCGCTGATAATAGTTGGCAACGAGAACGCTTCCCCGTCTACAACTCTAGCCGCATTAGCTGGAGACACGTGACCTGCCCCATTAGGGTGGTCCACCGGTTAAGTTAGAGTTCCGGCGGTTGTTGTCGCCCTGCTGGGCGGCCTGAAGCGTAGCGTAAGGCAGTCTAGCAGGGCGAGGCAAGATAGTTTGTGGTGCT
>Ga0222712_10000048_pt1 | contig 158477 bp, 163 predicted proteins | sample C33_657DmetaG_FD_165043 | JGI IMG/M metagenome (GOLD analysis project Ga0222712, IMG submission 165043) | Estuarine water microbial communities from San Francisco Bay, California, United States - C33_657D | ecosystem: Environmental > Aquatic > Marine > Unclassified | place: USA: California...
CGAACAAGGCAATGATTGCACATCATGGCGCAGAGCTTGGCGCACTTGCCGATGCCAAGGGTGCACCGCTGAAATTCGAAGCAGCAGTTGCGGGCGGCATTCCGGTGATACAGGGGTTGCGCGATGGTGCAGCGGCCAACCGCATCGACCGCGTTTACGGCATCCTCAACGGCACCTGCAACTTCATCCTTTCGGCGATGGAACGCGATGGCCGTGATTTCGCCGAAGTGCTTTCGGACGCACAGGCCAAGGGCTTTGCAGAGGCCGATCCCAGCTTCGACATTGATGGTGTCGATGCCGCGCACAAGCTTTCTATCCTCGCCTCGCTCAGCTTTGGCAGCCGCATCGATTTTGATGGTGTCGATATTCGCGGCATTCGCAAGATCATCGCCGCCGATATCGCGCAGGCGCAGGCATTGGGATATCGCATCCGCCTGATCGGCCTTGCCGAAGTCGATGGTGAAAATGGGGGATCCTCGCTGTTCCAGCGTGTGCAGCCCTGCCTTGTACCGATCGACCATCCGCTCGCCAACGTAACCGGCGCAACCAACGCAGTTGTTGCAGAAGGCAATTTCTCTGGCCGCCTGCTTTTCCAGGGCGCGGGTGCGGGCGATCGGCCCACTGCCTCGGCGGTGGTTGCCGATCTTGTCGATATCGCGCGCAAGGAAACCGGCCCGGCTTTTTCGGTGCCGACCACCGAACTCGAAGAACTGCCGCGCGCCGCCGCTGCGCACCGGATCAACAAAACCTATTTGCGCATGCTCGTTGCCGACCGACCGGGTGTGCTTGCCGAAATCGCCGCCGCGATGCGCGACGCTGGGCTTTCGATCGAGAGTCTGATCCAGCGCGAAGTCGGTGACGGATCGGCGCTGATTGCCATGGTCACGCACGAAGCGCGTGAGCAGGCCGTAACCGATACCCTCGCCGCCCTCAAAGGCTCTGACAGCCTGCAGGGCGAACCGATGGTCATGCACATATTGGGAGAATGAAATGACGACGCAACCAACAGGAGAATTGGCTGGCGGCGCAATGGACCGCGTCCTTGTCCTCGAAATGGTACGCGTGACCGAAGCTGCGGCTATGGCAGCTGCCAGCATGATCGGCCGGGGTGATGAAAAGGCGGCGGACGCTGCTGCCGTCGAAGCGATGCGCACTGCGCTCAACGACCTTTATATGGACGGCACCGTTGTAATCGGTGAGGGTGAACGCGACGAAGCACCGATGCTCTATATCGGTGAAAAGGTCGGCAATGCGCCGGGCAAGGGGCCCAAGATCGACATCGCGCTCGACCCGCTCGAAGGCACCACGATCACGGCAAAGGCTGGACCAAATGCGATGGCGGTGCTCGCGGTTGCTGAAGAGGGCAACCTCTTGAACGCACCTGATGTCTATATGGAAAAGCTTGCGGTCGGCCCCGGCTATTCGCACGGAATTATCGATCTTGCCAAGACGCCGACCGAAAATGTCCTTGCCGTTGCCAAGGAAAAGGGCGTTCCGCCTGAAGAAATCATTGTCTGCGTTCTCGATCGCCCGCGCCATGACAAACTGATCGCAGAACTGCGCTCGCTGGGTTGCGGTATCATGCTGATTCCCGACGGCGACGTGGCTGGTGTTATCGCAACCACCAACCCGGACACGACGATCGACCTGTACATGGGCTCCGGCGGCGCACCCGAAGGGGTGCTCGCGGCTGCGGCGCTTCGCTGCGTTGGCGGTCAGTTCAAGGGCCGTCTGTTGTTCCGCAACGATGATGAACGCCTACGCGCGCGCAAATGGGGCATTGAGGATCTCGACAAGATTTACGATCTTGAGGAACTGGCCAAAGGCGACTGCATCTTTGCGGCGACCGGCGTGACCAGCGGTTCACTTCTCGAAGGCGTAAAGCGCACCCGCGATGGCAAGATCACGACGGAAAGCGTCGTGATGCGTGCCTCGTCGGGTACAGTACGCTGGGTGAAGAGCGAGCACCGCCGCGCTTAATCGGCGCTAGAAAACCCCTAACGCCAATCCCTCAGCCATGGCTGCGCCCAATTCGCCAGCCATGGTGAGGTCGGCTTTGCTGATCGTTTTGGGTGCCAGGATTTCTTCGGGCGTTTGCGCGTGGGTGCAAACGATCAGGCTATCAGCGATGCGTTTCAGCCGCCAGCCGGTCGCGATGCGCTCTGCCTGGCGGACGGCGTTGCTTCCATCCGATCCCGCGCATACCAGCAGCGCATAAGGCCGCCCTTCGATCTGCCCAAGGCAGGAATAATAACTGCGGTCAAAAAACGCCTTCATCACCCCGCTGATTGCAGCGAGGTTTTCTGGAAAGGCGAAGATATAGCCATCAGCTTCGAGCAGCGTTTGTGGGCTGGCATCATCGGCGTGCAGTAACAGCGTTTCAACACCAGACGCATTTGCCGCTCCCGACGCTGCAGCTTCGGCCAGCGCCTTTGATCCGCCCGTCATACTGTGCCAGATGATGGCGAGCCGTTTCATGTGGATGGAGCCTCGGCGAGGCGCGGAATTTCCGTAATTGCGGGTTCGTGGCCCCAGCCTGCAAGTGCCTTGACCAGATCGCTTCCGGCAAGCCCCAGCGATGCGGTGTTGCGCAGCGGATGCACCCAAACGGTTGCCGCATCGGCAAGCTCAGAATCGAGCACGACCCGCACTTCGCCGCCTGCGTCATTCAATGCACCCAGCGGAGTCACCGATCCGGGCGTCAGCGCAAACAGGCGCAGCAGGTCTTCGGCCTTGGCAAAGCTCAGGCGTTTTGATCCGATTGCGACCGGCAGGGATTTAAGGTCAACGCGAATTTCCCCGGGCACGGTCACCAACCAGAATTGGCCGCCATTATCCTTGAGGAACAGGTTTTTGGTATGTGCGCCGGGCAGGCTGGCATTGAGCTCCCGGCTTTCATCAACAGTGAACACGGCATGGTGTTCGACTACTCTGAATGCAATGCCGCGCGCCTCCAGCTCGGCATAGAGGCGCGCTTCATTGTCCAATTTTTAGCCCCGGTGCAAAGCGCAGAGCTTGTTGCCGGTCGGGTCACGCAAATAAGCGAGATAGAGACGGCCAAAACCGCCTTCGCGCCAGCCCGGCGGGTCTTCGATCGCCTTGCCGCCATTGGCAACGCCAGCTGCATGCCAAGCGTCGGCCTGCTCGGGCGTCATCGCAAAACCGATTGTGCCGCCATTGGCGCCGCAAGCGGGCTCACCATTGATCGGTGGTGTCACAATAAAGAGCCCACCATTGTGCATGTAAATCAGTCGACCATTGTCATCGGTAATGGCGGGATTGCCTCCAAAAGCCGCGAAGGTCGCGTCATAAAATTTCTTGGCTGCGGCAATATCGTCCGCACCCACCATAACATGGCTAAACATAGTCTCTCTCCTTGGTTGAAATTCTAGAAAACCACGACGCTACGGATGCTCTTGCCCGCATGCATCAAGTCGAAGGCAGTGTTGATCTCCTCGAGACCCATGACATGGGTGATCATCGGGTCGATCTCAATTTTTCCGTTCATATACATGTCGACGATCTTGGGAACGTCGGTGCGGCCCTTGGCACCGCCGAACGCAGTGCCGCGCCAGTTGCGCCCGGTGACGAGCTGGAACGGGCGTGTGGCAATCTCCTTGCCCGCCTCGGCAACCCCGATGATTATGCTGGTGCCCCAGCCGCGATGGCAGGCTTCGAGCGCGATGCGCATAACTTCGGTATTGCCGGTGGCGTCAAAGGTATAATCCGCGCCACCGTCGGTCATCTCGACAATCTTGGCGACCACGTCCTCGCGGCTCATGCCCTTGGAGTTAAGGAACGCCGTCATACCGAATTTGCGACCCCATTCCTCGCGATCGGGGTTGATGTCGACGCCAATGATCATGTTGGCACCGGCAAGCCGCGCACCCTGGATGACGTTGAGGCCGATACCGCCAAGCCCGAAGACTACGACATTGTCGCCCACTTGTACCTTGGCGGTGTTGATGACGGCGCCAACACCGGTGGTCACGCCGCAACCGATATAGCAGCTCGTCTGGAACGGCGCGTCTTCGCGGATCTTGGCAACCGCGATTTCGGGCAGCACGGTGAAGTTCGAAAAGGTTGAGCAACCCATATAATGATAGATTGGCTGGCCCTTATAGCTGAAGCGCGTAGTGCCATCGGGCATCAGCCCCTTGCCCTGCGTCGCGCGGATCGCGGTGCACAGGTTGGTCTTGCCCGAAAGGCAGCTTTTGCACTGGCGGCATTCGGGGGTGTAGAGCGGGATCACATGGTCGCCGGGCTTTACAGAGGTCACGCCCGCGCCAACCTCACGCACCACGCCTGCGCCTTCATGGCCAAGGACACTCGGGAAAATCCCCTCGCTGTCGAAACCATCGAGCGTATAGGCATCGGTGTGGCAGATGCCCGTCGCCATGATCTCGACCAGCACCTCGCCCGCCTTCGGACCTTCCAGATCAAGCTCGACAATCTCGAGCGGCTTCTTCGCTTCAAACGCAACTGCTGCGCGGGTCTTCATATGCAAAACTCCCCTGGAACTTGCAGGTGGCTATGCCGATTCCATTACGCACCTGCAAGCCCAGTGATGGTCTCTGCGGCAACGACTGTGCAGGTCAGCCAATCAGCATCCGCAGCTTGTCGAGAGCGGTTTCTTCGGCTTCATGATGGTCGATGATTGAGGATAACCGCCCCCTGGCATCCATCAGGAAAATCCCGGCGGTATGGTCAATCGTGTAGTCGCCATCAGGTTTGGCAGGGTCCAGCGGCAGCTTTTTCACGTAAACGCCAAAGCCTTTCCGGATTTGGGCGAGTTGCGCATCGGTGCCGGTCGCGGCGATAATCGGCGTGCCGAACATTTCTGCATAAGCCCCAATATCTTGCGGCCTGTCGCGTTCGGGGTCGATCGAAACGAAAACGATATCGAATTTGTCACCGTCCGCTCCCAATTTCTTTCGCAGCAAGGCGAGCCGCGCCAACGTTGTCGGGCAGACATCGGGGCAGCGTGTGAACCCGAAAAAGATCGCATAAGGGCGTCCGGCCAAACTTTTGTCGGTCAATACCGATCCATCCGATCGAGTCAGTTCAAACGGCCCGCCAAATGGCAATGCAGCCGTTGCCGGCGCCTGTTCCTCAACGCCTTTCTTTTCCAGGCCCAGGAACAGTATGGCGCCGAGCAGCGCCGCCACCCCTGCAACAAGCCAGAGCAGTTTGCGAACCGCGGCGATGTTGCTCGCGATATCCTGATCAGTGTCCGCCATGATGCCCCTCCATCGCAGATGTCGAGGAAATGGACTGCACGTCAAAATTTACCTTCACGGCGCCCGCACGTTGGAACTTCAAGGTGACCGGAATCTTGTCACCCAGTTTGAACGGCTTTTTGAGGCCAATGAACATGATGTGCAAACCACCCGGTTTCAGTTCCACCGATTTTCCGGCGGGAATGGCAATGCCCTCCTTAACCTGCCGCATCTTCATGACCCCCTTGTCCATGCTCATGCTATGGATCTGCACCTCGGCGGCCATCGGAGTGCTGGCGGTTAGCAACCTGTCGTCAGTTTTGCCTGCATTGCGGATCGTGAGGAACCCTCCGCCTACGCTTTGATTGGGGGCGGTTTCGCGGGTCCAGGCTTTGCTGGTCGAAATTGGGCCTGCGGCCACATTTTGTGCAAGGATAGGCGTCGCAAGCATTGCAAGGCCGATCCCTGCCAGCGCGAAAGCTGAATTGGATTTCATTATTTTACTCCGGATTTGCAGATGTATCTTGGATGCGGAAGCACCTGCGGAATTGACTATAAGGATTGGAAAGTCAGTTCCGGGCCGGAGGGCCGCGCAAAGGGGGGCGCAGATGGTTGTCTTGTGCGAGCAGAATACCGGTTTTCGGAAGGAAGCCGAGCGCAAGGATGAAGGCAAAGGCCAGCGCCAAGACGGGCGCATCAGCGCCGCCCAGCCCGGCCATCAATGTCGATGAATAGGCGCACACTTTGCCCGCACGACCGGTATCATCGCCTTGGTCTGGCCCGTCCTGCTTCATCGGAACCGTCACGGCACGCGATTGCATGCTGCCGCTGCCATCGACGCAGATACTGACGGTGAAGGTCTTGCTGGCAGGCGCGACCATATAGCCTGCGGGGATCAGTGCCTTTGCAAGCAATGCCGTCGCCACCAGCAGCATGGCGAGCTGGTAATGCGTACGAAGCAGGAGTCGCATGGCGAACATGGCAAAGCCCCTAGGCGGAAGTTACCACCATGTCAGCCCTGTTGCGCAAAGACGCATTGATCTGGGGCAATTTCGAATGAGAATAGTGGCGGAGGATGCAGAACCCCAATCCGAAGTTCTCTGGTTCGCAAGCCATTGATTTTGTGACGTTGTAATCAAATTTCTAATACCGGCTTCGGCCATAGCGTGCCTATCTCTATATCACCTTCGAATGGGCAGGCTATGGCGTGAACGGTCATCCTGCGTTGTGCCAGAAAAGAGCATCATCGATGTATTTTTTCATCAATTTGGCCGCCGCCTTATCGTTGTATAAAACCGTGTCCTTTTCTATGATATTTTGCGCGAGCACGTTTGAGATATCCTGCAAGGCGCTCGCACAAATCTGAATTATTTCCTTTGGCTGTAGATCGTCCAAACCACCAGCTGCGATGCCAACACTGGGTTTGGAATTCAGGCCTTCTTTCATGTCTTTTGCTTAAATTCAGGGACGGCGGCGAGCAGGTCCTTTGAAACAGTTTCGAGATAATACATGACATTTACGGTGCCATCGGCGGCAAGCTTCCGGGCAAGCGCAATGTGTCCAGGTGTGCCGTCGAGCTTCTCGAGTTTGGTCAATTTAAGAGAGACAATGCCCTTGGACAAAGCGAGGGCAGCGTCATCACTTAGCTCGGGAATCTCCATGTGCAGCCAACCGTCATGCTTCGCAAGCGAGGCCGCCGCCGCAACTGAGAGAGACTTCAGGCCGCCAAGGTCAAGCGAACCTTTATGACGTGAGAGTATCTCAGCAACAGCATCTGAAATCTCTTCCAAATTACGCAAATCAACCGAGTCTTCAACCGCCGCGACCAACTCTGCCGCATCCTCAGATATTGAGGTAAATTCTGTGAGATCCAGTTCTTCCCAGCCGGGACGAAATTTAGCGATCCGCCGCTTTGCAACAGCAGCTTTCAATTCTTTAGTCATTCAACCCCCTCCACTATTTCCGGTTTGGAATCATTGGAAACACGCGTGTGCTAACGCCGTGATAGCATGCCGGCGTAGCACAAACAGTCTTGATCTAATTTCGAGCTTGAATAGAATTTTTCCGGCTTCCGTCGAAGTCGTTCAAAAATAGAGGTTCTCCTGCACATCTCTGCGGCGAAATGGGGTAATGCCGGCCTATGGGCAAAGCCGATCCAGACCTGCCTGACGCTGCTGTTGAACACATCAGCCACATGCTGACGCTAGCCAAGAGCAAGCATCAGGATGCCATGGCGCTGCTCGGCACGCCTGATCCGAACGCACTGCCACGCCTCCGCGAAGTGCTTCGGCTGCTGGAAGAGGTCGAGCTTCTGGCCGACGATGCCTCAACCTATGTAGAAACTGAGCTGATGAAGGCAGCGATCAAGGACCTGCATTTTCAACAGGCGGCCGTTCTAGCAGCGATAGCTAGGCTTGAGAGCGTGAAGGTCCAGTCGCCATGGGCGACGCCGTGGCCGTGGCTGACCCTGATCGTCTTGGCGCTGCTGATCGCCCAGGCCTGGGCATGAAGCGTTTGGCAAGCCCGGAGTTATTTGAAAGCTTTATACAGCGTGGCTTCGAAGGACTTCATCAGAAGCGGGACAACCTTACCCTCCTGCAGCCATCCAAGCGCGGTCAGGCGAGCCATGAGCTGAGCGGTCGCCAAGTCTTCCCGTAATTCGGGGCGCTTGAAAAAGTTTAGAGCCGTCGCGAGTGCTAGATCATGGGTGGAATAGGGGATTTCACCATCAAACAGCCCTCTCGCAATGTCGGAAATTTCAGATTTTTCAACCGCGCCCATCAAAAGAGAACTATGAGCTAAGTCTACCGCCATCCCGAGATCGGCTCTGCGCGCTTTGGGAGGACGATCTCCGTAGGCTGCCACAATGAACTGATCCAAAAGTGTCTTTGGCTTCTTTTTGAAGAGACCGAACATCATCCCCCCCCCTGAGCGATATAACAGACGAATAGCCTGCCTGCCGTGTTGGAGACAAATGAGGGGATGCGGTCTAGGTTGTCGAGATCAAAGCTGACGCCAGAGCAATAACGCATGTCCCCGATTGGCATAGCGTCAGGCAATGCCCATGTGCTACCAAACTAGAAGTGCCGCTAGGGATATCTCAGTCTGCTTGACCGTGAGCATGCCTCCCACTCGGGCAAATTATTGGATCTATCGTTGAGCCCCAATCGTTGCCGCTAGCTCTTTGGCAAGTTCCTTTGCTTTTGCCATCTCATCAGCAGACATCCTGCTGCAAATATCCTCGATCGCGCCTTCTGCCCCTTCATATTCCTGCTCGGCTGCCAAGCGGAACCATGCATATGACTTAACACGATCAACGGGTGCGTGCTCGCCATGGCCGTACATCGCCGCGATGTTATACTGAGCAGCGGCATTTCCCTGGAGGGCCGATCGCTCGAAATACTCAGCTGCCTCTTCGAGATTTTCAGGCACGCCGTTTCCGGAGTACAGCAGCCAGCCTAAGGAAAATTGGGCGTCGGGAGAACCTTGGTCGGCAGCTAATCTGTACCACTTCGCTGCCTCTTCATAGTCCTGCCGGAGCAGTTCCCCAGCTTCGTATGCAGCAGCCAACTTCCTCTGCGAATAGGCAGAACCATTCTCTGCTGCCAATCGATGCCAGTGCAGACCTTCAACCTCATTCTGAGCGCATCCGAGGCCTTCATCCAACATGTAGGCAACCATTGCTTGGGACTCGCCATGACCTTGAGAGGCGGCTTTACGAAACCATTGCAGAGCAGTGCTCAAGTTTCGCTCGACCTTATCGCCTCGGTAAAGGATTTGGGCCAGCTGCACCTGCGCTGCCAGGTCATCATTGAGTGCCAACTTGTAAACGGCCTCGACATCGACCTCCTCGGTTTCTTCTGAAACACCGCCAAAAGTCCAATGGGCCCAGCGGCGGCCGGTCTCGACAGCAGCGGCTCTAACTGCGGTATCGACTAACGTGGCATCCAGCGGCCAATCTATGGGCGAACCATCTGCGGCCTTGGCATTACGCATAAAAATGAGAATTGTCGGAAACCAGCGTCCCTTGATGAGCGCGAATTCGCCTGATGCTCGGACGGTTTCAATATCGAGTCCGAGCTGCCCTGCGCATGCTAATTTAAACGCCTCAGCATCAACATGGAGACGTTCTCCCTCCGTGTGCCAACGTTGCTTTTCCTCAGCGATTTCTGAAATGTTCTCAAATGGAAGGCCGTCGTCAGCCTGGTCACCCAGAGATGTCGGGGCGCCAAGAGTAACCTTGACGCACTTTGTTTCCTCGAAAATCCGGTCGTTCAGATAAATGCTCTGAAGGATGGGCGCGACCGCCACGTAAGGGCAGCCACCAGCTTCCAAATTGACCCTAAGATGATCTAGCTCTTGCTTCCAGTGCGGCCTGACGCTCGGGAGAACGATCGGAATCTCTCGACGAAAAATGGTCTCGCCATTTTCCAAATCATAGGCCGTCGCCTCAAAGCAATCTGCTAGCCCGGTGTATAGGTTGCCATAAGCTGCCAGGCGGATCCCAAATTTATCCTGCGCCACAGGAGAGTGGTAACGTTCAGCAATCCAGACTGCAGCTTTAGCGTTTAACTCAGTCATTACGCTCTGAGCGGTATACAGCGCATACCCGAGGGGACGAGGAGACCTAACCCCAATGGTTTTGTCTCCACACGCCGACTGCAGTGTTTCGTTGGCTTGAGAAGACCACTCGACTTTCTGATCCTGAGGGTAATCCGGGAAGTCCTCAGTCTCAAAGCGATAGCCGACAAGGAAGCGCAATTTAGAAATCTGATTCCGCTGAAACACTACCTCATCCAGAGCCGTCTCCTCACGGGTGGCTGCGGCATACATTGTGATATCAGCTTCCACTGCCGGCTTATCTTCGTCGGTCCGCCACTTTTGCAGCATAGCGTGAAGAAGGCGAGTGGAGGCAATCCTGTTGAGGTTGGACCACGTCATGATCACTGGACAGAACTTGAACTCCTGACCATCCGGAAGTGGTGGGATTGCCTGGCAAATTTCGACGATCTGCTCGTCGCTAGTGTCAGTATCACATACCACCGGCATCGCGATGATTTGGCCCCAAGTTGCTCCGTTAGGCCCGTCGCAACGTTGGTTCGTGATCGCGGCTTCCCCTCGAGAAAACACGAACTCCCAGATGGCGGGTACCCCACGTTTGGTGATTTCTTCACCGATTTTGGAAGCTAGGGAAAAATCGCCACTGATGCCTATCGAGGCATCGATAATCTCGCAAAGCGCCTCGTTTACATTCGGGTCGGACTTCCTCGGTCCCTTAATAAGCTCCCAACACCTTTCAGTCAGGTCGTCGCTTATTAGAATGCCTTTGGCATCAGGCAGAGTGCATATACTCCAAATCCGGAGCACTTCAGCCATAACCCTGGGTTCGTGCTCAAGACTACTAAGATGAAGCATTCGGGAGGCAATTTGACGCGTGAAATCGTCAATTGGCACGGGCTTCAGAATGGCCAAAAGTTCTTCGCCCTGTAGGCTGGCATAAGGAAACGGCCGCTGCCCCGTGAACACGAACTCCGTTTGAACGTTTCGGCGTAACAGGGCCAAGCCTGAAGCCAGTTTGCCGAACAGGCCATCCTGCCCCAAATGAACAATTTCTTCGAGCCATTTCAGGAAGAACTCAACCGCTGCACTGCCAATAAAGCCGGTGTGGCAAAGGCAGGCCTCATTGATTTCATCTTCAGAGAGCTGGTGCCGCAGGTCCCAAAGTAGATCCGAGCAAACTCTCGGGTCTCCCGTGCTTAAAAGGCCGCCAAACACAGCCCCTCGGTTAACCGGATGCTTGCCCTCAATCATGCGGACAACATGACGAGGAACGAGCATCGGGTCGGCGCCTTCCTCGATTTTTGCGACACTGACGTAATCAAGGGTGGCGGTGGAGACTATGCCGCGATCCGTATCCCCCAGAACGAAGGGCACATATGTTAGCGCTGTGCAGTCTTCGAAATATTGTGTGAAGGTCGAAACCTCTTGAAAGAGTTTTTTTCTAAGTTCTAGCTCAAGACCGTCATCAATAGCCGTCTTATATTTATCTATGGCATAATTGACGCTTTCAGGGTCGGTGAAATAGCCGATCCTAACCAACTCACCCATTAGTGCATCGATAAGCCCACCGGCTTTGAGAAGTGCCTTCTCACGCGCGCTGGGGTCCTCGATCTCCATCGCAAGCTTTTTGAAACCCTCAAAATCCCTACGAACCAGTGGGTTCCAATTGATGCTATGCCCCGTCACTTATGCCCTCACGAATTCATTCAGATCACTCGAGATCTTGATTCGAGGTTGATCCTTCTGCCTGACTCTGACTGCGAACGGCTTTGTGCTCAATAGCGTTGGATAAGGTTAAGGCGTTGTTTTGCAGGCCAGCCCGTTTGAGTGCGACCAACAATGTCCTCATTTGGCATGCACCGTCAGCGGACTAGGCGCGCAAACCTTGACGTGGAAAAAATGGTGTCTATTTAGACAACATGAAACACTTGCTTAACAGTTCAAAAAACGCCTCGCTAGGTGATTACCTTCGTCAGAAGCGCGAAGCACTGGCGGTGGGTAACCGAGCGTTCACGTTGCGCCAGTTAGCCATGCGCTGTGGCGTAACGCCTGCATATCTCTCCCGCGTTGAGCGTGACGAGGTCGCGCCGCCAGGTGAGGATACACTACTCAAGCTGGCGGATGAGCTCGGAGAAGATGCCGATGTCCTGCTGGCCATGGCCGGAAAGATATCAGCCGACCTCCGACAGGCGATCCTCTCTCGCCCTAAACTTTTTGCGGATTTGATCCGCTCAATCAAATCCATGCCTGACCAAGCGGTGCTCAAGATCGTGCGGGATGTGCGTGACGGTCAATGGTGAAAGGAAGTTCAATGCCAACACTTGAAGATGATGACCTGGTTTTTCGCTTCCCAAGCATTGAACCTGATGCGCAGTTCTCGATCAGTTTCATGCGCACGTTGCGTATCCCAGACACCGATCAAACTTACTTTTTGCCGCCAGGGTTGGGCACATTTCCGCTCCGTCATGTTGAGGACTACGCTGAAAATCTACCCGGCCATACCTTAGATCGCGGCGGAGTGATTATGCCCATGTGGCAAGCTGAAGCCATGTGGATGAACTTCGACAACGATGGTCCAGAATGGTCCGATGGCAACTCGATGGAGACCGGGTACGGTCTCCCGGTTGCGGTTAAAATTGCGGCTGGCAAAATCAACGCGGTGTCGGGTGAGAGTTGGCGCCCAGGCCTCCATCGTGACCCTCAGGATTACGTAGTATCGCCATCCCAGCCTTGGTTGGACGGATTTGCGATTGAGAAAGGTGTAATCCGACAATTCGTCGCTATGCCTCTTGGCGAGGGTTATTCGGTTGAGGAGCAGCTCACACAAAACAGTGAGTGGGGTGGCGTGCAAATATCGGTCACGCCACTCAAGACGTCGGTCTGGAAAAGGATAAAGGAATCCAGACGCAATGCGATGCTTATGGATGCTTGCATGAGCATGTGCTGCGAGAGCGCGGAGATGGGCCTCGGAGCAGGCGGGCGAATGCACCAAGAGATCTATGAAGATAATTTCGCTCTTGAGGATTGGGACTGGGAGGCAACCGAACGCGTGTTCGTCTCGCTTATTCATGCGAAGGACTGGAAGGCAGTCACTGGCGAGGCTGCGCGGAATGAGCCGCCAACAGCAAAAGACTACACTGAGGCGGGGCTCCCATGGTTCGATTACTATGCAAAGGACCTTGCCGCTCTGCCCGGGAGCGCAGCACTGGCTGGCGTGAAATCCATCGCGAACGTTTTCACTGATAAGACGGGAGCCCAGCTTGTTGGTTCATCTGACATCCAGATCGACAAACCCGTCGTCCTTGCCCCCAATATTCCGGAGCCAAGGCCTGTCAGATCTTCGAGCGGTTGGTAACGGAACCAGGCCTGCGACGATTTCTGTGCTTACCTAACAAGGTCCGGCAGCCAGCGATCAAGCAGGCCTGAAACGTATTTCTTGTCGAGCATATGGGCACCTCCAGGCACGACCGTTACAGGAATCCCTGTGAGTTCACCGAAGCATTCGACCTTAGCTGGTTCACTCTGCCAATCTAATTCGCCAACGTGAATTTCGCAGTTAGTGGGTTTGGTGAGTTCACCCTTTTGCGCAAGTTCTAGGAGCCGCTCGGCGAATGGCGGTGAGAACCTTGGGCCATTCCCTGGGGCAGCAGTGGCCCCAATGATAGGGGAGAGCAGCAGGACCTTGCCGGGAAATGGATCCTGGAGTGTTTGCGCATGCAGGTAAAGATATGCGCCAAAGGAGTTGGCAACGACTAAGGCATCCTCCCTCCAAAACCCCTGTTTAAGGTCTTCGGCGATCGCCTGGATCTGATCTGAAAATCTTAGCCGCTGGAACTCTCCGAACAGCTGGCGTCCGTAAACGACGAAGCCCCGGCTTTGGAGAGCTAAGCCAAGCCCCTCATCTACCCTGCCGCCGCGCCCGGGTAGGTAATAGATCGCCTGGTCATCGGAGCTCACTGCCCATCGCTCCGGAAGACACTCGTTGCGGAGCCAACAATTTCACTCACCCATTCAGGGACAATCTGGCTTGCAGGCCCCAACCTCATTGCAGAGAAGTGTTCTGCGAACTCAGGCCGCTCCAAATTGAGCAGAAGCCTCTTAGCTCCCTGGGAGCCAGCTTCCTGAGCAAAGCCCGCCGCGGGGAAAACGGTCCCTGACGTGCCGGCGGCGACGAAAAGATGACACGTTTTGAGGGCCGCTTGAATTTGCGGCAGCCCTCTGGGCGCTTCGCCAAAGAAAACGATGTCCGGCCTTAGCGCCTCCAGCTGGCAGATTGGGCACTCCCGGCTATCCTCAAGGGGCCCGTGCCTAACCATCTGAAAGCCGCATTCCATGCAAAAGGCAGAGTTCAGCCTTCCATGCATATGAATGAGATTTTTCGATCCAGCACGCTCATGGAGGTCGTCGACGTTCTGGGTGACAAGTAAGAAGTCGCCATAGGAATGTTCGCGCCAATGTTGCTCAAGAGCAGCTAGCGCTCGATGTGCTGCGTTGGGCCGGGCTCGAGCGGCTAACGATTTTCGTTCATCGTAAAATTGGCAAACTCCGTTCGGATCGCGGGCGAAGGCATCCGGGGTGCAAACATCCTCGATGGCTTGATCAGCCCAGAGGCCATCTGCAGCTCTGAACGTTGCCAAACCGCTTTCGGCAGATATTCCCGCCCCTGTCAGCACAACCAGGTTCACGACCGAACCACCATCAAACACCCTTCATTTCATGCTCAGCACTTAGACAACGGGGGCTATGTTAGCTCGCCTCTAATTTGTCGGCTCTTGGGCTGAATTCTGGCTGGGCGTCAACTAAGACAGAGAGAGCTATGACCTCAATTGACACATCTAGGAAGCCTAGCCCGTTGCGCGAAAACTGGAGCCGCTCCATAGATGTAGGTGATTTTCGGCTCAAAGATTGGCTCACTCATGTCTGGTTATCTTCCTCTCCCTCAATCCTTATGGAGCGCGCGCGACGCGGCGATTGGCAGCCTCTGTAATGGCACGGCAGACCCTTCAGCTGAGAAGGAAATAGAGGCCTGGCTGGATGAGGATGGCGCAGATGCATTTTACGAGTTTGGAGATGCCGCACTGGGGACGATGCATTCCCTCGAAGCCGAAGATGCGGAAGTTAGGGATCGGCTTGAAATCGAGACTGAAAACCCAATTACTGACGTGGATCGTGCGGCCTACGCGCGCCAGGAAGTCGAATATGCCCGGTCAGAGTTTTATGGGCCTTACCTAGAAGGGTACCCGATCTCGGATCGGCTCGGAAACAGCGCGGTCCTGGCTGCAAAATCATACTGCTGCGGGCAAGGTGGCTGGGAGTTCGAATGGTTCGGTCTATTTTTAACGCCTGAAGCCGCAATCAAAGCAGCGGTCGATCAGGGCTTCTTCGTTGACAGCTGGGTGCCTGAAGGCAGGCGGATAGAGGATTACATAGATGAGGAGTTGGCGGCTTTCGTGGCTGGCTAGAATTCTCATACGGACTGATCCGGATTTGGAACGTCTTGCACCAGCAGCAGAAAGTTGGTATCAGACGCAAGTCATCAAGAGTTGGGTCGACACCCACGCCAACCTGCCGATCCGGGCAAGGTGGTTTTGCGAAAGCAGATGTGGCTCCTCGGAGCAACGAAGCGGAAGCCGTGTCGACCCTCCGTATGGAGGGTTTTTTTATGCCTGTTTCTGAAGTGCCGGCAGAACTGATCGAGGCCTACAAGCGAACGCAGTACCTAGTGCACACCAAAGACGGCATCCTGGCACTTCGCGTCGGCCAGCCGTCCAATGAATTGGCCGATCTGATCCATGCAGCGCAAGCTGTCAGCGGCACATTCATAACGGCTGAAAATCCTTTCAGCGAGGCTCTTGCCGCAGACGAGAACAAGGCACGACAGGCTCACCTTCGCGAAGATTTAGTTGGCCTTGGGGCGGTGGTTATCGACGGGGCTGGTCAGGGCAATGATCCCAGCTGGCCCGCTGAGGCCAGCTATGCGGCGATTGGTATTAGCTTGGAGCAGGCGTGTGAACTGGGCCGCAAGTATCAGCAAAACGCGATCATATGGTTCGATGCCAGCGGAACGCCCGAGTTGATCGTTCTCCGCTGATTTTCTGAAATAGGTCTGGCCCACCCACGGGCTGGGGGGATTTGTTCCTGATTGCCACCCCCGACGTCGTCGAAATGGCTAAAACCGGAGGCCTTCCATGTCGGTTTTCAATGGTCTGTTTACGTCGGAATCCGTGTCCGCTGGACACCCCGACAAGCTTTGCGATCGGATTTCCGACGCTATTCTTGACGCATTCCTGGAGCGCGACCGTAACGCCCGCGTCGCCTGCGAGACATTCGCGGCCAACGACAAGATCATCGTTGCCGGCGAGTTTCGGACTGAGCGGGTGGAAGATTTCAAAGCCGTTCGCGCTGCCGCTCCTGGGATTGTGCGCCATGCCCTTCAGCAGATCGGCTACGGCTCCGATCAGTACGATATTGATCCAGCCACCTGCGAGGTCGAGGTCCGCTTCAATCACCAAAGCCCTGAGATCCAGGCCGGTGTCGATGGAGGCGAAACGACTGGCGCCGGGGATCAGGGCCTTATGTTCGGTCATGCGGTGGACGAAACAGATGCCCTGACACCTCTGGCTTGGTCGCTGGCGTCGGATCTGATCCAACGGGCAAGCACCCTCATTGTTCCTGGTAGCGGTGTGTTGAAACCCGACGGCAAGGCCCAGGTGACTGTCCGCTACGTTGATGGCGTTCCCGTTGGGATCGATACCGCCGTGCTTTCCTGGCAACATCGGCCGGACATCTCGATCAAAGAAGTCCGGGAATACCTCGACGCCGAGGTGCTCGATCATGTGATCCCGCTCAGCCTGCGCACTGATAGCTTCAAGGCGTTTCTCAATCCCGCTGGCCCCTTCACCGTGGGTGGCCCCAAGGGCGACACCGGTCTTACGGGCAGAAAGATCATCGTCGACACCTACGGCGGTGCATGCGCTCATGGTGGCGGCGCCTTTTCCGGTAAGGACCCCACCAAAGTTGACCGCTCTGCGGCCTACGCGGCACGCCATGTGGCAAAGAACATAGTCGCTGCAGGCTTGGCTAAACGCTGCACCGTGCAGCTGGCCTACGCCATCGGCGTAGCTGAACCGGTATCCGTCAGTGTGGAAACCTATGGTACCGGAGCTGCACTAGACACCGAGATCTCAGCTGCGGTTGAGGCCATTTGGGATCTGACACCAGCGGGCATAATTCGAGATTTGGATCTGCTGCGCCCCATTTACACAGGGACTGCAGCTTTGGGCCATTTCGGGCGCTGGAAATCCTCCGAGATCTATCGCTGGGAAAGGGTGGATCGCACAGTACAGTTGCTTGAAAAGTTGGGAGGGCGTTGAAATGAGCTATCCCTACTGTTCAGCAGTGCCTTCCGGCCCGCACATCACCGCCCGGTTCCCTGGTGGATGGAACGGAGCTGGCGGCATGGTCTATAATTTCAATCATGCTTTGCACCGGCAGGCGGCTAAGTGGTACATCCGCCGTTATTATAAGCAACATGGTGACTGGCCGCGCGGCGAGCACACCTTCGAGGTGACCCATGGTAAAGGCGAAGGCTTCGACGTCCAGACGCCGATCGGCACGAGCTCTGGGACGAGAACGGTCACGATGACGTTTGAGGTCTACCTGCATGGCGATCCTGACGGGGCCACTCGATCAAATCTCAATGGACTGTTGTACGCAATCCCAATCTGAGCAGGACTGGAGGCATGCCAGTTGGAGGCACGCCTCATGCTCAAAGTTTCATGGCAATTTTCGCTACCAGCGGGAGCTCACTTAAACTTTTTCAATGAAAATTCGCAATCGGTAGGCTGGGGCTCTTCAAAATCGTAACCCTGCCGGAAACGTGTCACGCCCTCCAGCATAGGCTTCTGACCTGCATCAAGAAGGGCAAGACCATCTTTGTGGATCTTAGATTTAAAAGTCCCCTTAATCGTAAATTTATACCTAGTTTCGCTTTGCATCTCAACAGAGATACCCCCTTCAATCGCCTCATTATCTCCTACATATATAATGACCGGACAGATGGGTTCATCTGGGTTTTCAATCCTAAAATTGATTGTGCACTTAGGATGTCCATATTCTTCGCAAATCTTCTCATTTTCACGACTTTTCCACTGATCTGAGACCCAGCCCACCTCAGGAAGGTCTACTTGGATTTCGCAGTCAGCTTTGACGAATATATTTGGCATTTTCCCCTCCGCATCTAGGCCCGTGATTAGGGCGAATCTCTTTTCAATCTGAGATGGGCAATAGCAACTCTGACGGAGACCAACCAGGCTTGACCTAATTTCTGATTTGAGGAAAATCGTTAATCCGATTGATCCTCAGCAGCAGTATCTCACACGACATTTCGCGCGTCCGGTTTTGTCGCTTTTGCCTCTATGTGGCCGTGAAGAGAGCCATTGCCGACCGGGAAACGACGACAAATGCGGCCGCATTTTTCATCGCGCACTGGCGACTAACCCAGTTCACGCTAAAAGACGCGAATTGGAGGCGGAAAGAATGAGGGCTAGAGTGTGAGCATCAACAGATTTCCACCTGAGATACACGGCGAACTCGGGTATTATGTCTACAGGCTGATCGATCCGCGTGACGGAACGACATTCTATGTAGGGAAAGGCAAAGGCAATCGAGTTTTTGCCCACGCTGACGACGAGCTCGCAAGTGACTACAAAGACGCGTCGGAGGATGATTTTTCTCTGAAACTACGAACCATCAGAGATATTCGAAACACTGGCCTAAAACCGCTACATGTTATCCATCGGCACGGCTTGTCGGAGGCAGAAGCCTTCGTAGCCGAGGCTGTGCTCATCGACGCGACACCAGGCCTAACGAACTTGGTGGGAGGGCATGGCTCCAACGATCGAGGCCCTTGCGCTCCGGAGCAATTAGTTTTGCGTTATAGAGCAGACGTCATGGAGATTGACCCCCAGCACAAGGTTATCGCGATCAACGTTAGGAGATCAGTCCAAGAGAGGCCTAACTATTATCATGCCGTTAGGTGTGCATGGCGTATCAATGTGTCGAGAGCGAGAAAAGCAGACTTAGTGTTTGCCGTGGTTGAAGGCATCTGTCGCGCCGTATTCGTCCCGAACGATTGGGTAGATGCCACAATCGCCAATTTTCCAGACCTAGAGCAGGATATGGTTGGCCGATACGGGTTTATCGGCGAACCCGCAGATCAAGATACGGAAGGACTGTACTTGGGCAAGCGATTGCCTCTTGTTCTGCAGCGTCGAAAGGGCATGGCCAGCCCAATTCTTTACAATTATTCGTGAGCGCAATTTAAAAGGAGCTTTCGGCAACATAATCCTAGTTAGAAAGAAATTGCCTTTGAGATCTGAGAAATTTCATCGATTAACTCTTTTGGACTAACTGGCTCAATTGAACCAGACCAAGTGCACAAATGCATCGCCAACTCCCTGAGGCCACCAGCCCGAAATGTGATGAGCAGTGAGCCGTCTGTCTCTTCTAGCAAGACCTGTTGGGTGTGAAAGCGCCATTGTTTGGCCAGCTCTGCCGCCGTCGGCAGCACCCTTAATGCTATCTCATATTCCTCTCCGCGCCAGATGCCGAAGCTCTTTGACATCCATTGGTCGATATCAAAATCAGCAGGCACGGTGCCTTGACGGTCACTAACATTAACAACAGCCATTCGGTCCAGCCTATAGAATACGGGGGGATCATCCCGCTCAGGCAGCTTGCCGATTAGATAACTTATCGATCCATGGACAACGCCATAAGGAATGACCCGCCGCCACTCGGCGTCACCTTTTCCTTCGGCCTGATAGTCGAACTCCAACATCATGCCCGCCATGATCGCTTGTTGGACCGCAGCGAGTGTTTCCGCCGCGATCGGTATGCCAGGCCCAGCGGGGATAAAGATCCTTTGGGCTCGCGTAAGGGCCTCGAGGTCCGGGGCTGTCCTGGTGCGCGTTGGCCCATCAAGGGCGCCCCTGATCTTGTTTAGCAGGCTAGCTAGCACATCAGCTTGCGCGTCTTGTGACGATCTACGGTAGCCGTCGACTTCTGCTTGAAGTGCCGCGAGCTCAGTCGGTGTCGGCTTGGTAAACATGCGCCCTAGCTTGCCAGCTATGCGCCACCGCTTAGTCCGACCTTCACTCATTGGCTCTAGGTCGAAATGCATCATGATAACATCCCGCATCCGCTCTGCTGTGCGGCGGTTGACCCCTACATGCTGCGCCATTTCATCCAGCGTCAGCCCCTCAGGTTCATCAACCATGGCGTGAACCAGAGACAGAAGCCGATCTAATTTAGCCATACGGTGGGTCATTGCGAGCCAGATCCCTCCGGAATTAAAGCATCTTGCTGCTGCCGCCTGAAAGCGACGAGAAGCGGTAGATGAATTTTTTGTTGGGCCGAGGATTGGTCAGTGGGCCAGTGAAAACCCAAATCTCATCACCGCTGATCTGAACGCCGTGCACCTTCTCTGCGTTCGGGCGAAGGTTCATGCAGGGGATGTAGCGGGTCATATTTTCGCCGGGACGAATGACCTCAAGGCGGTTCTTGTCCTCATCGTATTGCGCATAGCCTTGCATTCCTCACTCTCCTTTCGCGACAACCACTCGTAGAGCGGCTTGCGACAGATTTGGTCGCGGGGCATGCGGCCTAGTTAGCTTATTGCGCGACCAAATCTGTCATACATGCGGGGTGCTGAAAAGCCTGAAAGCGACATGGGCGACCATATTTGTCGTCGATTGGGCTGGCCATTTTCAGATCTGAATATAATCTGGCGAGTAGGAAGGGGATCCGACGTGCATCTGGGGGTAACAAGTGGGCTAAAACCCCACAGCGGGCTGACAATTCAGCCGAGATTTCATGATGTTTGATCGGGTCTACCTGAGAATCGGTTCTGGTCCGATTGCTGGCTGCCAGCCCCTGACGGTTTCATTGCTTTCTAGTCTCTATGCGCTTCCGGCCTTCCCGGAAGTGTCAGTTCGGGACACGCTAATGCGGCACATCGAAGACGCTCCATGGTCAGAGAGCTTCGGGGTTGCGCCTGAGCAAACCGCTGCTGCCGTAAGTGCGATGCTTACCGACGTGATGCTCGCTACAACTGACTTCGACGCCACTAAAATCGATCTGAGCACGCTCCCCCAAAATGAACGAGCAAAGCTGCATTTGGACTCCTTGGTTGATCTCTGGAAAGCGGTTCCAGATGTCATATCGGCTGAGATGCGGACCATTCAGGCTTTTCTGCAGTGCTCTGCAAATGATGCACTCCAACAGGTCCAAGTCATTTGGGATCGAGATTCTATCCGCCTTACAAGCCTGGAGCGCGCTATCGTCGAGCGCCTTGAGGGGCATCACGGTGCAGTGCCGGATAACGACCCTGACTATCTGAGGCTGATCGTTGACCCCAAAATTTCTTCAGCACCCCCGGGCAGCCTGCTAGGACACATCCAGCGTCATATCTTTGATGCGTCTGCGACACGAGTAGAGGACGATGAAAGCCTAGTCGTCCTGTCGGTTCGCGACAGCCTCTCCGAGTGCGAGGCTGCGGCTGCCATCGCCCAGAATTGGTTGGCGAAAGACGCGAACCTCAACGGCAGTGAAATCGGGATCATCGTTCCTGACATAGGGGACTACTCTTCCTACTTGGCCGAAGCCTTTGCTCACGCTGGGCTGGCTGTCTCTTCGCTGCCCAGCGGCTCAACCCGTCGCAATGTCGGCGCAGAGGCTGTCCTTCTCTTTGTCCAATGTCGGCGCCGTCCTGCGCCTGCTATGGCTCTTGCCTCTCTATACGCTTCACCCATCCTTTGCTGGCCCAAGGAGACGGGGTACCATCTGGCCACCAGGGTCATGGATGGTGATTTCAGCCCAAAATTGAGCAAAGAGCTCAAGGGCAAATCTGCTGAGCTTTATGAACTTATCCGATCTGCATCGCCTGCGAATGGCCGAGAACTAGCAAGTCAGCTTCGGCAGTTTGGGAAGCTGCTGTCGGAAGATGAGGGCATCATTGAAGACGTCTGGGAGGCCCGAAACCAGATTACCCGGCTAGCCATGTCCCTTGAGGGTGCGGCAGATAGAAGTGAGCCAGATTGGGATGTCATCTTCAAGACCGCCGGGCTCTACCAAGAGCCTGCGGCCGTGAAAGGCACATACTATCTTGGCGGTGTCAGCGTCCTTCGGGCCAGTGACACGCCGTCCAGGAAGTACCGAAAGTTGATCATTCTCGGCTTCAACGACGGTAGCTATCCGCGCCCCAGCTCCGGGACCCCCTTCTTTCTCGATAGCGAAATTGCGCTCATTGAAGAGAAAACAGGGCTCTGCTTGCCGTGCCAGCAGAAGCAATTGCGGCAGGGGCTCGAGCTCTTTGAGACACAGCTGAGGTCAGCATCCGAGCAGGTTATCACTCTCTATTCTGAACGCGACAGGTTGGGATCGTTTCTCGCACCGTCCTCAAGCTTGCCTTTGCTCTCTCGTCTGGTTGAGGGTATAAAAGAACCAGCGGACTTCGTGGCTCCTTTGGAGCGAGGCGATGGCACTGCATGGGACCGGCTAATCACCTGGCGTTCCAAGCCTGAGGCTGCGCGAGTTGAGCCTAAGGTCATTCCAGAATTCTATGAGCTTGATCGGAACCTGCTGATGCTCAGGCAAACGCCTGAGGGTAAGCCGCGCCCACAAAGCCCCAGCAGCCTTGAAACGCTGCTCATCAGTCCTTTGGCTTGGGTTCTGTCAGAGCTTGGTGCCCGCCACGTTCCTTGGCAGCCGGAACAGCTGACTGTCGCCCTTCGCGGTTCGTTGGCGCATGAAGTTTTCGAACGCCTGTTCGTGCCTGATCAGCCGATCCCAACCGATGACGAAATCGACAGTAGCGTTCCGGAGCTATTGGCCGACCGGATCCGAGCCATTGCTCCGTTCCTTCAGGCATCAACCTGGAAGGTTGAGCAGCAAGCTCTAGAAGGCGAGATTTTAAAATCGGCCAAGCACTGGGCCCTGGTTCTGAAATCGCTTGGAGCCACGTTGATCGGCAACGAGTTCTGGCTCGCGGGCGAGATCCTTGAACATCCTGTCCACGGTAAAGCTGACTGCCTCATCTGCCTGCCCGATGGCTTGCCTCTCATTGTGGATTACAAAAAAAGCAGCACTGGCGGACGCCGAAACAGACTGAGAGCCCAGTGGGACTTGCAGGTGGATCTGTATCGTAAAATGTCTGTGCGAACCAATGACCGCTCGACGTCAGACGAACTCAAGGTCGCAGCTTGCCTCGAGGCGTGGAGCGGCCGTCCAGCTGTCGCCTATCATCTGCTCAACGATGGCGGTGTCCTGATCAATGGCGCGGATGGCCTTGATCCATCTTTTGTAGAGGTGATTGAAGGCGACATCGCAGAAAATGCAAATGGCCAGCTCCAGTCTAGGTTCCAGCACCTTCGCGCGGGGCGCATGGAAACCAATGCTGCAGGCGACGAGAAATTTTATAAGAACAAGGCTTACTTGGGCGTTTACGCGCTGAGCTCCAGCCCGCTGATTAAAACTTTCATGCGCGAGGACGGCGAGGCAGCTGGTCCCTCGGGTGGAGCGACCGATGAATAATCTCTCGATTGTTCCTGCCGGGGCAGGAGCTGGCAAGACGCATCACATCCAGGAAACCCTGACCAAGTGGGTGCGTGAAGGCACCGTTCGGCCAGAGCGGATCTTGGCTGTGACGTTCACGGAAGCTGCAGCGGGTGAACTGCGCCAGCGTATTCGAGCGGCCCTTATCCAAGATGGCAACCTCGAAGCTGCTCTCGCGGTTGATCGGGCCTATGTTTCTACAATCCATGGTCTCGGCCGCCGGCTTCTCATCGAGCATGCTTTTGCAAATGGTGCTTCACCTCAACAGCGCCTGATCGCGGAAGATGAGCAGGATCTTTTAATCCGCCGGGCCATTGAAGAGAATGAAGATCTCAATGAGATCACTAGGAACCTCGGTGCCTATGGCTATCGCGCCAATTTCGGCTCTGATGGCAGCCAAGAAGATAGCTTCCGGCGCAATCTCTTGAACGTCATTGCCATGCTGCGGACTTTGGGGCCCCGAGGCTCAGACAGCAAAATGGCTGACTATGCCGAGGCGTCAATCCGGGCTGGCTATGGACTGCCTGACGGAGACAGTCCCACTCTAGCAAATCGCCTTAAAACTGCGATCGACAACTTGCTCACGCAGTTCCCGCAATCTTTGGCGGGGCTCATGAAGAGTGATGCCGCGCAGAAGGATTTTCGCAGTAACTTCTCCGATCTGAGGAAGGCTCAGAAGTCGCTCCAGGATGGGAAGGATGACTGGCGCCTGTGGCAGAAATTGAGAGGCCTCAGGCTTTCCAAAAGGGGCAGCAATACCCCTGACGGATACGATGATCTTGCTTCAGCCGTCATATCGGCAGCCGACCGCTTGGCCAACCATCCGGGGCCGCTCGAAGATGCGGTCAGCCATGCGCGCGCCCTGGTCACAGGGGCTCAAGCTGCGATGGCTGATTATGAGGATCGTAAGCGCCGTCTGGGCGTGATCGACTTCTCTGACATGGTTACCAATGCCGCTCAGTTGCTGTCTGACAATCCCACCGTGCTCAATGCGATCATGGCAGAGGTAGACTGTGTCATCGTTGACGAGTTCCAGGACACGAACCCGATCCAGTTCACGTTTCTCTGGAACCTTGCGCGCTTGGCCAAGCATGCATTGATCGTTGGCGATACCAAGCAGGCGATTATGGGCTTCCAAGGTGCCGACCCCCGCCTAAGCGAAGCCCTTACCAAGAAGTTCAAAACGAGCCCGCTTGACCGGAACTGGCGCTCTGACGCCCGTATCATGGACTTTGTGAATGCCCTTGGGCTGCGCTTGTTCGGATCCGACTATACAGATCTGACACCTCAAAATAAGGCAGGCGATGACACCGCTATTGAGGTGATAACGCTCGCTGAAAAGCGGAGTAGCCGAAAGGGCGGAAAGCCACAGCATTTCGTTGCGGATCGGGTGCTATCGCTGCTCACAGATGAGCAAGTTACTATTGTTGACCGATATTCGAAATTGCCGCGTCAGTTGGCGCCCAAAGACGTCGCGATCCTGTGTCCTACTCATAGCCTATGCCGTGCTTATGCCGGAGCGTTGCGGGCACTAGGGATCGACGTCCGGGTGGCTGAGGGAGGCTGGTGGAATAGCCCGGTTGTTCAAGCCGCCGTCTTCGCATTGCGCTATGCAACGGACCCGCAGGACACCCATGCAGCAATCTGCGCGGCAACGTTGGGACCATCCCAGGTCTCCTTAGATCTAGCCTTGCGGGCGATCGCTGATAGCGGCCGGATTGATGTGCCTGAGCTGAATGCTCTCGAAGCTCTTTCTGAGACAGCCTCTACCAGCCCCGTCAATCGCCTAGTCCATGACATGATAAGGGCAACGGGCCTTCGTGAGTGGTGCGAGCACCTTGACGATCCGCTACAAATGCGGGCCGATTTGTTGCGTTTTGAGGCTGAGGCTGAAGCCTTTTTGCAAGCACACAGAGACATGCGGGAGGCATCTGGTTTTTACGGCCAAGGTCCGCTTGTTTTTCTGGGCTGGCTGGAGAGCAAAGTCAGCAACCCTGACGAAGACAAGCGGCCTAACCCTTCAGGCATTGAGGCCGACGGAGTGGAGGTTGTCACCTGGCATGCTTCAAAGGGCAGAGAATGGCCTGTGGTCATAGTCTGCGGCCTTGATGATAACCGGAACCCACGAGTTGGCCAGTTCGGCACGGTATTCCCGAGCTTTGATGATCTCGATCATGTCATTGACGGTGCCAAGATCAACTATGCGCCGAAGTTTGCTGCGCCTGAAGCCTCCGATCGGTTTTTGAAGGGGCTATGGCCGGAAGCGGAGAAGACCTGCCATCGTCTGCTCTATGTGGCCTTGACCCGTGCGCGAGATAGGCTTGTCATCGAATGGCCTGTCTTAGGCGACCCCAAGGATGGCGAGCCTCCGATCACAGCTTATGGAGTGATGGTCGACGAGTGCGCGCTCTCCGTTGAGGGTAATCAGATAAAGATAGGGGAACGCGGGTTCTCCGCCCGCAATCTCATATGCTCGGCAGAGCTGCCCGGTTCGTTCAATGAGCCTCGAACAGATAAGGGCGGCTCCAGCTCCCGAAACCGATCGCTTCGTCACTCCATAGGACAAGCGCCGAGCCGTGAATATCAAGCTGTTGCAGGCCCCTCGAGTGCCACTATTGCACTCCGAGCGCTTCCAACAGAACTCGAGACCATTGCGCTAGCCCCTGGCCATCAAGTCAGCTCTGACGAGCTGCAACTGGCGACTGAGAAAGGTACCTCTATCCATGAGGCCTTCCGGATTTTGCTATTGCGCCCCGACATGAAATCGAAGGTCGGCCCTCACTGCCGACTGACGGAGCTGGATGTCGATGCTTTGGCTGCCCAGGCACAGGGGCTGCACTCGAGGTTGTCGTCGCTAGGCTTCCCGACCCTCCATGTTGAACAACCGCTTGAAGTCAGGCTGACCGATGGGGGAGCTTTGACGGCAATCATTGACCTGTTGGCCGAAGGTGAGGCCGGCTACATGATTGTGGATCATAAGAGCGGTCCGGTTCCAGACCACGAGCTGCGTTTCGCATCCTACTGGCCTCAGTTGTCAGCTTATGCTGATGCTATCGATGCTTTGGGCGGCAAGCCTGTCGTTGGTGTGAGCATTTTCTGGACGAATAGCGGGGAAATAACCGTGGCGAGGCTTATATAACGACCACTTTTGTCGCAATCATGAGTAACGCAGATTGAAGGACTGAGGCTGCTACAGACTTGTTTAAATAGGAGACTTTCGAATGGCATCCGTGAAATTCAAATTGGTGATTGAGGTTGATGGCGCCGAGTGTTTCAATGAGGAACTAGGTTCTGAATGTGTAAGCGGCCTTACCGGACGTCTACAGGATATTGAGGAAAATAAGGACCTTTTTGGGTATCTTGCCCAGTGTGCATCCTCGGAAGTTCGCACAGACATCGCCTACAAGGACAATTTGAACGAAGAAACCGTCGAGCTGCTCTCGCAAGACGCTTCTATTGAAGTGCGCCGTAGACTGTGCGGTCAGACACCCTTCCGAGAATGGGCATCAACCGAGCTTCTTCTCGAGTATATCGGCGCAGACATTGAATGCGCCAAAACCATTGCTGGCAGCGTTGGGGACTACAATAATGCGGATGCCAACAAGGTGGCAATTGAGCTGTGCAAACATTCCGACCCAGATGTCCGAAACGCATTGGCCGGAAGCTGGGGTGCGCCGAAGAAGTTTGTGAAGCAATTGCTCTCGGATCCGGATGCCAGTGTTCGTGCTTCAGCGAAAAGAACGCTCGACTGATCTGATTGTGAGAGGGCCCCCCCCTCTCACGCGATAGGGATGGAATATGAGTTCAGCAGACGTTTGGGATCACGGTGTCGCAATTAATCTCGCAAATTGGGAGCGATATTCTGCCTCCCAGGACGAGGGAGATGCCTGTTTGGTCGCTGAGATTTGCGCTGAGATACAGCATTCAGGTGAGTGCCTGATTACGCGCGGATATGTCCTGCAGACTTTCTCTCAGTCCTTCAGGAAGGGCGTTATAGCCTCGGTGATATGGGGCTATCCTAAAGGGAGATTTCCTGGCGGGAGGTCATTTTCCGGTATCTTCTCGAGGTCTGAAGAGCTTGCCATCACGCTTACAGGCCTAAGGCGCAGAGAGCCGATGGCTGCCCGGGATATCTGCAGTCAGTTCCAAGGGTTTCCTGGGCTTGGCCCGTCGACCTACACTAAAATGCTATACTTCGCTGGCATTGAAGCCGTCGAGGGACCCTGTCTGATTTACGATCAGATGGTGATGCGGGCCATTGCTGAAAGCGATGAGCCTTCCTGGGCGGATATCAAGGCCGAGCTTGGGTCATGCCGATATCCAAATGGCAGATTTAAAATGTATGCTCGGGGCACCCAAGAGGGCACTTACGGCGGATATCTGCGAGCCGCGCATGGTCTCGCGACTGCGGCGAGGAGCGCGGAGTCAATTGAACTTGAGCTGTTTATGCAGGCACCGCGGGGGCGGCCAACACAGCACCGGCAAGTATGATGCGGGTGGATGACAGAGTTTTAGGCCAGCGCGTCAGCGCTATGTAATTTGAATTGGGCAATTAGGGGATCAAGAAAATGTCAGTTTCGGATGTCGTGCAAAATTTCAAAAATATTGAGCGATCCAGCAGCTGCTATATCTACCCGAATATACCCCCAAAGAAGTTGAAAAACTGCATTGAGTCTTACTGCTTTTCTGGATCACAAGTAGATTTCCTTTTGGATGATACGATTTGGGGTTCAGCAAAAGACGGAATGGCGATTTCAAATGGAAACCTGTATTATAAGCAAATCGGAGAAGGCCCAAAAGTACTAGACCTCTCAACGGTAAAAAAATTCACTTATGAAAAGCGCATGCTCGGTAACATCGAAATATTTATCGATGGCATGCCATTTTTGACCGTAACAGGTTTCGACAAGGCATATCACGATATTTTATTAGATATGCTCAATGCTTGCGCTGCAGAAGCCTGTGGAGCATCTAAGCCTGAGGAAACTCCAAAGCCTAAGGCAAAATCGAAAAAGAAGGCTATTGAAGATCCGATAATAGAAAGTGAGACAGTCCAGTGTGCTGGGTGCGATGCGCTGCTCCCAAAAGATGCTAAGTTTTGTCCCGAATGCGGAACGAAAGTGCAGGCAAGGGGCATTTGCGGTGAGTGCAGCGAGGAATTGCCCGAGGCTGCGAAGTTCTGCCCGAAGTGTGGAGCGAGTTCTGGTGTGCAGAAGGCGCCAGTGGAGCCTGGAGCTAACCTGAATGCGCTGCGGGAACAGCTTTCTGAATGGCTGGCCGGGGCAGAGCAAGAGGCCTCGATCGATAGCGATGGCGATATGTCGTTCCGCATCAATCAAACCAAGCCTGACTTTGCCTCCGGATATCGCGCCTGGTCGACGAAATATGACATAACGGTCAGCTCAGAAGGAAAGAGCGAAGAGCAGACCGATACCGCCTGTTTTAGCCCCGACGATGATTTTTCAGTCGGCAGTCCTTACTGCCGTGTCGGCAGGTTGGCTTCTGCCCAGTACCAAGGAACCATCAACGCATCCTTCTTTGTGCTCAAGAATGTTGAGGTCCATGCGATCGAGCTGAAAGAGGGCCAGCTGCAGATCCCGAAGATCGGTTCGAATAAGATCAGCATTTCGAGCCTTACAGCCCGCAAGGATGACGACGGCTCCTTCGGGGTTGAATACGAACTGAGTGCGTATCCCGGCCATATCGTGAGCTTTGAATTTTCGTCCGAGAAGCCTGAGGATGATGCCAGCGCTTGGGGTCGGTTTGAGGAAGAGCCCACCCAAACGGGCACGAGCTGGCTATGGGATGTCAAACCTGGCCAGAAAATCTATCTGACGTTTGGTGAGTTTGAGCCGCTGGTAGACGGCGTGCAGGCCTCCTTCAGTGGCGAAGCAAGGCCGTCTGAAGGGAGCTATGAAAGCCACGAAGCCAGCGATAGCTCTTGGTCGGACGACGTTCCTTCATCTGGCAATGAAGAGGTCGACACTATCCTCCAGGCCGCAGCAGAGCGCATGCTGGAGCTCGACTGGTTCGAAGACAGCATTACCAATGGCGGGAGTATCCAAAAGCTTGCGCTATTTCTGACCGGAGAACCCGACGAGTTCACAATAACAGCCCGAATGGGGGTGGCCGACCGGCAAGACGAATTGGATGAGGATGAGTTGCAAGAGACGCGGTCAGCGATTGACACCTATTTTGACCTCAATGACGTCAAGGTGCAGCTCTCCTCCCAAGGGTATGATTGGAGTGGGCTGGCCGGCATTGAATGTGAAATTTCATTGCTGGAAGGTGAAAACGGGGGCTCACGGGGCTTCGGTGGCCAAGGATCCGATAGCGGCGATGGTGTGACTGGATATTTCGAATGGCACATGTTCCGCGGATCAGTGAACATCGATGACATGGAAGATGAAGACGAGCGAGATGCCGCAGAGCAGGCGGCAGTGTTTGTCGAGCAAGGTGACCAAGAAGGCGCGCTGCAAGCGCTTCCGGCGCTCTGGTTTGAATATAATATGGACAACCTGGACAGCTCTCCAGACGAGTTCATGCCCAGCAGCCAGCAAGTCTACTTTGAAGCCAACTATGCCAATCCGGATCACGATATCGTTCTAGATTACGAGGACGGCACGCTCATCGTAACCGCCACAATCCGGTTCCCGATGCAGGTCAATCCTGGCGTTGATGAGGATGAGATAAATGACTGGCTCAGTGAAAACGGCGGCTATGCGGCTGGTTTCCTGAGTGCGAATTGGTCCTACAACGGTGATGAAGGCGGCCACTTTGTGTTCCGCGAATTCGCCGATGAGGAGGGCTATGAGGAAAGCTCATCGTTTGAAACTGCCGATTTCCGCTCTGAGGCTCTTCAAATCGTAAGGGATACCCTCGCCAGCTCGAACGGTGTTACAGTTTTCATCGCAGAAGAGGCAGGTCAGGACCTACTGGATGAGCTCGTTCAGGAGCTGATCAGCGATGGGGCGCTGTGCGTTACAGTCGATGCCGGTCAGAGCATGATGGACTATGTAGCACCGCTCTTGGAAGTGGAGGATGGACACACTGCCATTCTGAATGGCGTCCAGAACATCTCTGAGGAAGTGATCGATGATTTCCTCCGGATCGTGTGCGATCGGGTGCTGGTTGGAACCATCGGAGAGGGAGATGCAGCCCGCAGTTTTGAAACAGCAATCCCTCAGTTCAATCTCGTGCTCGTTGATCATGGAAGTGACGATCTGAACTTCGGGACACTGCGAATGCGGCAGGCATCCCAATTGGTCGTCACTGATGACCAGGTCCTCACTTTGGACGGATCGTCTGATGGCGCTAGCCAAGATGATGATGACGGATCCGCCATTCCTGGCGAGGTCGAACAGTACATTCGGCTCAATGACGACGGTACTGTGAGTGCCGTTATCGTCTATACGGCCATCGAGGATGACAGCGGCAACGTTGTGATCCGCGGCGCCTATTACGGTTATTGCGGTGGCGGCGTGAACGACGGGGGGTATTTCGTCATTGATCATGAAAACGGTGATGTGCGCGCGCTAGAGTACAGCGACATTGACGAGCTTGAATCTGACGATCCCGAACTAGCGAGGATCTATAACTCGCTGATGCAAGAGGTCTGGAAGCTTCTCTCAGAGGATGATGGCGAACTAAAGCTATCTGCCGAAGGAGAGAATCTAATGGCCGAGGCCGATGACACGGAATGCTGCATGACCTCGGGTTTCGATGGGGATGCATTGGATGAAGTTTCGCAGCTCTGGCACATGACTTTGCATTTCGAGAGCTGAGCGTGCCTTCAGATACCAGCTTGCCGATTGTGATAGGCATCTCGAGCCGGGCTCTGTTCCGGCTCGAGGATGAAAATGCGATTTTTGAGCAGGAAGGAGTTGAGGCTTACCGGCAGCACCAACTTGATGCAGAAGAAAGCCTGCTCGAACCAGGCAGTGCATTTCCTTTGGTTCAGGGCCTATTGAACCTCAATGAAGCGCCTTCGAAGCCGCTGGTGGAGGTGGTGATCATCTCCCATAACAGTCCAGAACTAAGCCTCCGAATTTTCCGCTCAATAGAGGATCACGGCCTGGATATCCGACGCGCGGCTTTTACGAGCGGAGCCTCAATCGGACCATTTCTGGAAGCATTTGGCGTCGATCTCTTTCTCTCTCGTGACGCCGCAAGTGTTGTAGAAGGCCTAGAGCGAGGGATAGCGTCGGCGCATCTCTACACTCCCCCCGAAGGCTTCACTCCTGATGAGCAGCAAATCCGCATCGCTTTCGATGGAGATGCTGTGATCTTTTCGGCTGAGGCAGAGCGTATTTATCAATCACAAGGGCTCCATGCTTTCACCGAGCACGAGCGGGAAAAGGCCAAGGAGCCATTGCCTGAAGGTCCGTTCGCTAATGTGCTGAGGAAGCTGGGTGCCCTGCGTGCGCAACCTAATGTTGGGCCAGCGCGCCTTTCTTTCGCCTTGGTGACAGCCCGGAGCGCGCAAACCCATGAGAGGGTGATCAGAACCTTGCGACAGTGGGGCGTCACCCTAGATGCCGCATTTTTTATGGGGGGCTCGCCGAAGAAGCATCTTTTGTCTGCATATAAGCCCCACATCTTTTTCGATGATCAAGACGTGCATTGCGCGCCGGCCGCGCAGATAACACCCGCAGGAAGGGTGCCATCGATAGACGTTTGACCTTGCCATCCATACGACCACTTTTGTCGTTAAGCTAGCATAGGGAGGTTGCCGATTTTCAGTGCAAGGCACTAGAGGAAGGTAACCCCTTATGACAGAAATAATTCCTGAATGTGACGTCACAATTGCGACGTTTGCCGATGTACTCAATGCTGCGGCCATCGATTGTACGGTAGAGAAAGGGGGAGATATCTACGTCACAACCTTCCTGTTCAATTTCTGGATTTCGATTGATGAAGAACGTAAGTTTGTGCGATTTTATTCATATTGGCCTGTGGCAGTCGATACTCCCGAGGACAGGATCTATCAGTTCGTCAATGACTGCAACGACAGCCTGATCCTGGTTCAATTTAGTGTGACGGAGGATAGGCAGCGGTTCTACGGTCACTACATGATGCCCTATAGAGAAGGTCTAATAAAATCGCATATTTTACGGATGGCCCGGCTCTTTTCAGAACTCTTTCACCAGGCTGTGGAACATAAAGATACAGAGGACTTGCTGGGAGTTGAGAGTCTGGATGCGTGCGCATCGATCCCCGACGCAGCCGAGAGAGGCGCGGTTCATTAATGACAATAGCAATTGAGGTGCCAATGTCGCCTCATGCCCATTGGGCGCTGCCTCAGAGGCCAGCTGCTGGCGCTACAGCTCGGGGATCCGTGCTGTCCCGCAGGGCTCAGTCACTCAACAACAGGGTAATACGGCTTGCCCCAATCATGGTCCGGGTTGTCCATCATAATGTTGATAAAAACAGGTAGCAAAACCCCTAAGAGCGCCGCCCCATCCTTAACCTGTGACCTGTTGACACTACTGTTCCACGTCGCGCCACCGTGGATCAGTTGGTTACGTAAGACATATAGCCGATCAAAAAGGACCGACAGTATCTTAGCCGTGTCTTTGCGGGCGATCGCACCGTTAATCGCACGCTGACTTGTGGACATGCGATCAGCCCAATCTTCATATCCTGGCACACCGTTCTGGTGCTTCCAAAAAGCCAAGAAGATGTGACGGTTTGCGATTAGAATCCTGATTTCTTGAGGAAATCTCTGCCAGACTGCTTGGTAGACCCTGTCGTCAGAATCAAGCCGAACAACTGCCTCGAAAAAGGTCTGAAAGACGCCTCGCTCGCTCTCGGTGTCACGCTCAATGTCCGCAGCGTAGGCGGCGTTGAAACCGATCCAAAGCAGAATGAATCGAATGTCGGGATCGTTAGTTTCAGCTTCCGCGCGACCTAGCCAGCTCAGCGCTCTATGCACGCGCAAACCCAAGCCCTCAGGAAAACTGCCGCGATTGGCCCTTTGCTTCTCTTTTAGAGCCGCAAAATTACCGATCGGAGGGATTTCTGGTTGATGAGTTTTTGCCATTCTTACCCTCAACCCTCCTGCGCCATCGATCCTCTCATCTCCATCAGTCCAGCAATTTAAGCAAGCGGCGCGGTCGTATCAGCTCGATGCGATTGCTTTATCAACTTCGTGGGGCCTGAGAGCGTCCCTCAGGGTAGGATGTCGAAAGTAGCTCAGCTTCGGCAGATTTCCGCATCGGATCATATGGTCTGCCATATAAGTGTCCTCTTTTGGCATACCCCAGCTATACCGCCCTGATTGTTCTGCTAGAGGCACGGCATCCGTTTGGGGCAGATTGTAGGGGGTAGATGTGAAGAGACTGGGCTTAGCCGTAGCACTTATATTGTGCCCTTTGCAGGCTCAGGCTCGTACGCCCTCAGCAGACGAAATCCTGGATCAGGCGAATCATTACACCGTCAAGGTGCGACGTGTCGGCTCGATTGGCTTCAATGAAGATGAGGGTACATCCGCCCATGCGACTGGATTCTTAGTTGATCGTGCCCGAGGGTGGATACTGACTAATGCGCACGTGGCTAGTCGTTCGCCAGTCACCCTTACGGTATCTTTCAAAGCGCAAAAATATATCACTGCACGGCGGGTTTTCGTCGATCGGCTGACTGATGTGGCCGTTCTGGAAATTGACCCCAAAGATATTCCATCAGACGCCGCCACGGCTGAACTTCAATGCAACGCAATGCCGCGCGTGGGAACTCCGGTAGCGATTTTTGGCCATCCCGGAAGCCTGTCCTACACTGCAACGCGCGGCATAATTTCCAGTATCTCCTGGGTGTTCCCGACCGAGATCATTCAGAGCGATGCGACGGTGAATGGCGGCAATTCAGGCGGGCCGCTAATTGATCTGTCGACAGGCAAGATTGTCGGCATTGCGGCGGCAAGCTTTCGCGACACAAACGACGATCATTCAACAGCAGTCTCGTTTTCCGAGCCCATACCGCCGGTCTGCCAGATCCTCGATCTGCTGAAATCTGGACGCGATGCGCGCTACCGGCAATTACCTGCGGCCTACGCTACAGCCGAGGACGATGATCGCCCCATTGTCGCAACAGTGTTTGACCCTACTTCGGGTCTTGAAATTGGCGACCGCATAGTTGCGGTCAATGGGCGCGGCGATGTCCGCAACACGTCAGACCTTGCCAGCAGGCTCCGTGGCAATGAAGGAATGGTCAATGTGACCGTTCAGCGGGATGGACGAGAGGTTGCTTTGAGCTTGGCGACCCGTGTGATGCCCGAAATCACCCAAACCAAATCGATCGAGCTTTCAGGACTGGTGATTTCCAACCAATGGAAACTGGATAGCGCGGAATTCCAGCACGAAGGCTATCTTTTCATCGATTTTACGAGGCCAGGCTCCGAAGCCGAGATGACCGAGGCATACCCCGGGCAGCACCTTGTTGCCGTGAACAATCGAACATTCACTGACTTGGACCAGCTTTTTAACTACCTCCAAAACCTTCCAGCAGAGAGCGACATTGATTTGATCCTCAAAGCGGCAGCTAGCGAGCAACCCTTCTATCGTCAGTATCATTTGGTCACACTGCCTCGTGGCGAACCACGTTGGCTTGAGGCTGCTCGGCCTGCTGAAGATTGACGCCGGGCATTAGCATGCCATTTAGGGACATATATGAGCAGTTTGCGCGTGCTCTAACGCTTTGGCCTTGTTAAGCTTATAGGCCAAAGGGGGACACATGCGCTACAGCAGAGCTGAACGGCTTATTCAACTTGCACTCGAAATGCAGGCTGCGCGTGGTGGTTTGACCATCGCTGATATCGAGGAAAAATTTGACGTCAGCCGGCGAACTGCAATCCGAATGCGTGATGCAGTGATGCGGGCTTTCCCCAATGCCACCGAGGTTCCTACCGGGGAGCGGACCAAGCGCTGGCGCCTTAGCCCTGGCGTAGCACAGAGTTTTGCAGAGATAACATCAGACGACCTCGCCAGCATCGAAATCGCCGCCGCTGCCATGGAACGGGCGAATCTTCCTGTTCACTCTCAAGACCTGCGAGGTGTAGCCGCGAAGATCCGAAACCTAATTGAAGGGGGAGCCCTCAATCACATTGAACCCGACCTTGAGGCGCTCACCGAGGCTGAGGGTTTGGCGCACCGAGCTGGACCTCGCCCCCACATCTCCCCGAGCATTTTCGATGGGCTGAGAACTGCGATCAAGTCGTGCCGCAAGGTTTCTTTCGACTATGCTTCGCGCAGCGGAAAGTCGTCCACCCGTCGAACTGTTGCGCCTTTGGGCTTTCTGTATGGCCATCGCCACTACCTGGTCGCCCTTCAAGAGGGCGCAACGAAGCCTAAATTTTTCAGCTTACCTTCGATCAGCAAGCTGAAGCTCGAGACGGACGGCTTTGAGCGCGATCCTGGCTTTAGCCTGAAGGAGTTTGTTTCTCACAGCTTTGGCGTCTTCGAGGAGGCTCCCGTGGACGTCGTTTGGCGGTTTTCCGCTGAGGCAGCTCCTTTGGCGCGGACTTTCGTCTTTCATCACAGTCAATCCGTTGAGGATGAAGCGGATGGAAAGCTGATTGTTCGTTTCCGAGCCGGTGGTCTGCTGGAAATGGCCTGGCACCTCCTGAGCTGGGGCGATCAGGTTGAGGTCATAGAGCCAGCCGCTCTAAGAGATCTTCTGCCGGAAAAAGCTCAGTCATGGCCTGCTCTTCCGTGAAAATGGCCAGCAAGTCTGGCTGCGCCCAGGGGCAAGGCGACGTCCTAGAAGATTGGACAGATGCAAATCGCAAGGCTTGGGAAATTGAACAGGCCTGGAGCCTGTTAGAACAATCCTCGCCAACCGTATACGCCATGCGGAACGGATGGAGGCAGCAGCGATACGAGCAGCAAGGCGGCCGCTGCCTCTACTGCCGGCAGCATCTAATCCGCAGCGAGGCTCTCGCTAAAATCCCTAATTCACTGACACTAGACCATGTAATTCCTTTAGCCAAAGGCGGACCAGACACTTTCGACAACACGGTCGCTGCCTGCCACGCATGCAATCAAGCCAAAGGAATGCTCGATTTAGGAGAGTTTTCAACTCATCCCATTCGGCTCCAGAGATTGACCGCCGCAAACACTCCACCTGAGCGGTTAAGCGCAGACGAAAAGAGTCCTTACTACTCCAAAGCCGCTCTTGACCGAGAGGTGCGCGTTTTTTTTAACGAACGCGAGCGGTTTGACGTCCATGAATATTCGGTAACAGAAAAATGGATTCTTGTGCCAGCTGGAAAGTCAAAAAATAGATTTGGGCAGCCGTTGTTAATCAAGCTTTGGGGCCATATTCGAGTTCAATATCCTTCGGAACTCGACGATCTGTTGCGTGCCGGCGCTCTTGATTTTCCTCCGATGTCAGCAGCATCATTGGAACAGGGGGGATAAATAATCATGCCATTCAAGCCTGGTGAGCGAGTGCGCCTTAAGCGCGACCCATCTTCAATGGGGATCGTGACGGATGCACCTCCCCAAGAGATGACAGGTCGCCTCATGATTGAGGTGGAGTTTCCTTCGGGACGGGCTCGGCGTCCCGCAAGCCAGCTTGAGCGCGTAGAAGCCGAAACTAGCGCTATTGAAGATCTAAGGAACGGCAAGCTCTCATCGCCAATCGATCTCAGGCGGACCATCAATCATCTTAGAATGACCGGCAAACTGGCCGACATGATCTATGCCATGGGTGCGACAAACACCCAGTTTCACGCATACCAGTTCAAGCCATTACTCAAGCTTCTTAACGCCCCCGCTAGAGGCCTGCTCATTGCTGATGAAGTCGGCCTTGGTAAGACTATCGAAGCTGGCCTTATTTGGACCGAACTTGTTGCCCGCTTTGATGCTCGGCGGCTGTTGGTTGTTTGCCCCAAGCCGTTGGTGGAGAAGTGGCGGGCTGAGTTAAGATCTAAATTCAACGTAGAAGCGAAGGCCTGCAATGCAGCCGATCTTTTGGATTTGCTCCGGGACGACGCAGAGCGCAGACAGGGTTTCGCCGCCGTCGTGTCGCTGTCTTCAATCAGGCCGCCTGCCAAGTGGAATGATGATCTGGAACCCAACCAGACTGCTAGAGGTGAACTTGCGCGCCTACTCGCAGATGAGAGGGAGGATGAGCTGTTTGACCTGGTGATTTTTGATGAAGCTCACCACATGCGAAATGCCGATACAGCCAATCACAAGCTCGGTCAGTTGGTTACTGAAGCCTCCGATTACAGCCTTCTTCTCTCAGCTACCCCCATCAACCTTAGGTCGAATGACCTGCGCGTTTTGCTGAAGCTGCTAGACCCCGACACCTTCGAGAACGAATGGCAGTTCTCAATGTTGCAGGATGAAAACGCACCATTGGTAGCAGCCTGCGAGGCTGCCAGAAATCCGAGTGTACCTCTCGCCAATGTCGCTAAGTTGATCGAGGAGTTACCGCCAGGGCGCGTGTTAAAAACAGGGGGACGCCTTAAGCGACTTCGCGCTGAACTTGCAGGGGGCATGGAAGACACTCCGGAAACACGCGTTCGATTGGCTGCACGCCTTGAGGAAATGTCGCTCCTCGGATCAATTGTGAACCGGACACGTCGCCGTGACGTAACCGAATTCAAGGTCGAACGCCGCCCCCAAACCATAACTTGGGACATGTCTGCGGAAGAACGGAACTTTTACGACCGGATTACCCACGCGATCGAGCGCTACGCATTCGACAGGGATCTTAATGAGCGTTTTTTGTTAGCTCAGACACAACGGTTGCTCGCGTCAAGCCTAGCGTCAGCCTATCGTCATTGGGGGGAAAAAACTGGAAATCTCTCGCTTGACGAAGAGGACGATGATGCACCGAAATCGGTGCCCGGGCCATTGATCAGCGTCCTTGGTGATATCTGCAACAACCATGCTGACCTGGCTGAGTTGGAGCATAACGATACCAAATTCAACAAGCTGAGTGCAGCGATCAAAGGCCTTCAGGTAGCGGAAGGGGATCAAAAGCTAATCGTCTTCTCAAGCTTCAGGCGGGTCATTGGTTACCTCAAGGGGCGCCTCGAAGCACAAGGTATCAATGTTCTAGAACTGCATGGCGGTATCAAGGAAGATCGCCAGCAGACTGTAGAGCGGTTCGCAGATGCGCCGGGTGGGACCGTGCTCCTTACCTCAGAGGTGGGTGGCGAAGGTCTCGACCTTCAATTCTGTCGCATCGTACTCAATTGGGATCTGCCTTGGAACCCAATGAAGGTCGAGCAGCGGATCGGCCGCGTAGACCGTATTGGTCAGCAGGCTGAGACCGTCGACATTATCAATCTGATTGCAAGCAACACGATTGAAGAGATCGTTTATGACCGCCTCTACAAGCGCCTCGACATCATTCGCTATGCGCTCGGCGATTTTGAGCCGATTCTCGGAGATATCGTAAAAGATCTCGATATCATCCTCTCCGATCCCAAGCTGAGCCTGAAGGAGAAAGCGAAGCAAATCGAACTCGCCACGATGGCAGCGGAAACTCGTAAGCAGCAAGCGGATCAACTGGAACGCGAGGCTCCAGGGCTAATTGCGCACGGTGAGAACATCCTAAACCGGATCAAGGAGGCAAACGCCCCACACAAGATGCTCACCAGCAGCGACCTAAGGGACTATATCGTCAGCACCTTGGTCGAGAGTTTTCCAGACACCCGCTTTGATCGGGTGCCAAACTCGCCAGCCGAAATATACGAGGCTAGATTGTCCTCACGCGCGATGGCCGAGTTTTCTAGATTTTTGGATACCTCAGCCAAGCGCTATCCAACACGGTTTCGGCGCGATGGCGGGTCTGGAGTCCGCGTCATATTCGGAAGCAATCCCGATCCTGGTCGCTACAGAGCAATTGACACGATAACTATGACGCACCCGCTAGCAAGGTTCGCTTCTGAGATCCGTCAGCGGCGACTAGCCGGCCTTGCGGTTAAACCTGTCACGTCGCTGCAAATTTCTCGAGATCAAGCCGCAGGAATAAAGGCGGGGCGCTACGCTGTAGCTGTTGAGCGCTGGTCGATCGACGGTCTAGTACCGGTCGATAAGCTGTTCTACCTTGCGTCAGAAATTCAAACGGGGAGGATAGTGAGCTCGGACGACGCAGAAAAGCTCCTCATTCAAAGCTTGGCGTCTAACCCCAGCCTATCGGCCTTGGCGCCTGAGGAGCTTAATAGCGCTATCGACACGGTCGAGAATGCGATCCTCGAGCATATTGCCGCAGCTAGAGACGACTTCGAAAACGCCGAAGCTGCTCGACACTATGACCAGATTGAGACCCAGATCGCACTGGTACAGGAGCATAGGGATCGAAAACGCATCGAAATGGAGACGCGTATTCGTGATCTGGAACTATCCGGCGGTGACGTGCAGCAGAAAGACAAAAAGCTGCGTTCGGCTAAGATGCATCGCGGAAAGCTCGACAAGTTCCTGGCCCGAATGGATGTCAAACTCGACGATCTAAAGGTCAAGGAAGATGCCTTCGAAATTGCCCAGCCACAGTTGGTGGGGGTTGCCATCATCGAAGTGAGGGGTTGATCGAATGAGCCGGAATCGCCGCTTTCCGCCGGTTAAGCTTGGAGATCTTGGCACTCAATTAGGTGATCTGAAGCGTACTCTGATCAAAGCTGAGGCTGCTGCTGCAGAAGTAAAACGCCAGGAAGAGGAAGCGGAGAAAAAACGTGCGGCATCCGAGCTTCCAAAGCCTGCTCCAAAACCGACTGGGCCAAGGCCGCAACTGAAAAAAGCCTATCTTGACCGACTGAACACCCCACTACCGGGGGAGGTCAAAGCCAATCCGAAGACTACGACGTCGCCACCTCCGGCGCCCAAGCCAACAGTCATTCGCAAACCAATCGTAAGGCCCGAACCTCCTGCACAGCCAAAGCCTGCACAAATTAGTCCTGCAAAAATGCGCGAGCTTGCCGCCGATAAGGTGCGGGCACTGGTCGCCGCTTCGACGCCTTCGATCGAGGAGCGGCCAACCGCGATCTCTAACTCAAGCAGAAACAAAATTGACCAAGCTGTTTCGGCGGGCGCGGATCTACTTCGGGAAAATCCAGGGCCGGACGAGGACGGCTACATCATCGGGTTCGACTTTGGTACGAGTTCCCTTAAGGTGGCTTACCGTCAGCCTTACGTTGCGGACGATCCCGTCGCAGTGCTGCCCGTTCCAAAAGAGCTGCGCTCTGCCAATCACCCTGGCCTTTGGCAGAGCGTTGTATGGTTTCACCCACAGAAGGAAACATTCTCGCTTTATCCGGAAGATGGAGCGATTGCTCTTGATGGCTTCAAGACAGGGCTCATTGCAGGGAATGGTTGGAAGGCGATGCCTCAATCAGCCAATGTAACTCGGGGTGAAGCGGCAACGGCATTTTTGACATTGCACTTCGCCTACATTGTGGGTGCTTACTCGATTGAGCAGCCTCTGCATCCCGTAGGAGGTGAGCATTTTGCTCTAATAAATATTGGCATTCCGGTTGCGGTTCGTGACGACAAGAGGGCTTTTGCCGAATTTTCTCGCTTAGTCGCGGCAGCATACGCGTTGGCACCGGACGCATGCTCTCTGCGCCTCGACAGACTTAAGCAAGAATTGGCTAGCGCGCCCACAAAATTGCCAGAGTTTTTGCAGTTAGTACCTGAGCTTACTGCTGCGATTGCTGGTTATGCGGCAGACCCTATGGTGCAGCTTGGCGCCCATATCTTGGTAGACGTAGGAGCATCCACCCTTGATATCGTGGCCTTCAACCTCCAAGCGCAGCTAAGAGCTGCTGTTTTTACAGCTGGAGTTGACCTTTTCGGTGCTGGCGCGCTGCAGATTGCCCGCGCTGGAGGCGTCGATGACGACGATTTCACGCGTGCATGCGATCATCTTTTCGATGAAGTCTATGGAAGAGCGAAAGCCGATAATCGCGCACCGAGTTTGTTCAAGCCGGGGCCTCGTGGACCTTTAGGACGCGGTGAAAAGCCAGTGCAATTGGTCATAACAGGTGGTGGCTGCGATACCGATATTCACACCCGCTTTATAAACACTTTGCCTCGGGAAAACGTCCTGGGAGCGATCCCGTTTAAACGTCCAACTCCACCACCCAAGATCCTGAAGGAACCCGGGGACCAGTCGCGACTGTTACTCGCCTATGGGCTCACTCGGGACATAACAGAGCTTCATGAGTTACGACTTCCCTCAGAGATTGAGGACATCAAACCTATACCAGTTCAAACCTTCACGATGATCGATAAGGATATGGTTTGATTACAAAGCCCTGCATTGGTTGTGCAGCTCAATCTTCCTCCGCCAATTTCTGAACGAACGCGATGTCCTCGACCGGTTCGTCCCAGCGGTCGGAAAACCGTGTCCAGCGTTCGATCCGATTCTGGAACACAGGGTCATCGATCGAAATATGAAACGTATAGAGCCGGTTCACGATTTCCATCATCAGGGCGCGCATTCCATCCTGGTCGAGGTGGGACACTTCATTCCAGGGTATCTCTCGCCCATCAGCGTCAATTACGCGAACGTCAGAATAATCGCCGGCATGGGTGATGGGAACTTGGCCTGCATGCAGGGTTTCGATGCCCGTATTGCGGACGCACATCATCGCCAACGTTTTCGCGATTGTGGCAGCAATGCGCTTTTCGGTCTTCGGTTTCATTTGCTCACTATAGCCGCAAATCGGCCGTGTAGTAGGCTCGAACTATTTCGGCTGCATCCGTGCCAAGCACGGGCAATGGGTCTGCCGCGGCATTGACCTGCGGGATTTCCACTAAAGCACCATCGCCGCCAAACTGATCGACAACCTCGCGGAGCCCGACCCCATAGTCCGGAAACGACAGAACGATGATGTCGGGGTGATCCGCCCATTGCGACTGTGGCCGATAAAAACTCAGATTGCCTCCCCGCGGTTGAAACGTTGCACCTGGAACGCTCGGCGGCGGCAAGACCGCAAGGATGTCCAGCGGTGAGATGCTCTCGATGACCGTGCGCAAATCTTGCGCGATCGCTTCGGGATCAGACTCAAACCATCGCGGGTGTGGCTCGATACCGTCGAACCGCTCCGGGAACAGTTGAATAAACGAGTTCGGTAGGCATCGCCTGTGGAACTCGACCGCCGAGCAGAACCGCTCAACCGGATCCCGCCAGAAGGCATAGATGGCCGTCGGCGCGATTGCCGCCCCGAAACACGCCTCAGCCAACCTAATCGCCTCCGGAACCGTGGGATGTCGTCCCATCTCGCCAACCAAATCAACCCCGATCTGTCCAAGCACAGCCCGGGCCGTCTGAGATCCATTCTTCGGTACGCCGATGAACAGCGTCTGGCGGTCATGCGAAATGATCATGGGTTAGATCCCAGTCGTGGTGTTGGTGTAGGACCCGGCCGCAAAGCTGTAGGACGGCGTGCCAGACGTCAGAGAGCGGCTCAGCAGCGAGAAGCTTCGGAAAGTCAGCGACCAGAAGGTGGTGCCGATGCTGGGCGACGAGGCGCTGTAGGTCACGCCTTGGGTCGAGGCCCCTGCGACCGACCATGTTCCAGTCTTCGAGCCATCGATTGGTACTTTGAAGATGGCGCCGCAGAGGTCCATGTAACCGTAGGGCGAGAAGTCCATCATGGTGTAGATCGAGAACACCATGGCCGTAGAGCTGACCGCGAGGCCGGTGAGGCTGAATGAGTTAGCCCCGTTACTCGTGTCGAGGCCAACTGAGCGGGCCAACAGCAAGGTGCCATCGGTCGAAAACTGATAGATGTCCGCCCCGGCATAGATCGGCGCAAAGACCCGCAGACTGCCGTCCGGCCCCAGGTTCACCAAACCACTGCCGTAGCTAGACGGAAGAGACTTCTGCCACTGAATAACGGCCCCAGAACTGATCTTAAGCAGGCTCAGCGTGCCGTTGATGCCTGCGAGCCAGTAGATGTTGTTGCTGCTGTCTACCGCAACGCCATAGCCGTAATCATAACCCGTACTCCCGATTGAGCGCTGCCAGCTCACCGAGGGGGTGGCCGTATTGATGACGGTGATCAGGGCGTCGATATTTCCGGCAGTCGACGTCGAGGTGTTGCCCGAAAGGACCAGCAGGCTGCCGTCCGGGCTGAGGGCCATCTGGCTGGCATATTCGTTGCCGGAGCCACCAATCGACCGCTGCCACAGCAGGGTGCCGGCGCTATTGTATTTGGCGATCAGCGCGTCGGCATTTCCGGAGCCACCGCTCGATGTTGAATAGCCGGCCACGTAGACGCTACCGGACGCATCCACCGCCCCATTGTACCATATTTCCTGGCCCGAGCCGTTGAGGCTGCGCTGCCATTGCAGGGTTCCCGAGGTGTCGAGCTTGGCCAGCCAGCCAAAGTAGTTGCTCGAGTAGTAGGCGCCAGTGAGGTAGATATTGCCGGCGGCATCGATCCAGCCGCCGTTGATGAATGGCCCAGAGACGTTTCGGGTCCACAAAAGCGCGCCGTCCCGGTTCCATTTGAACACCGCGCTGGTGGCGCTGGCGTAGATGTTTCCGCTGCCGTCAGTGCCGAGGATCTGGAAATTGACTACGGTTGAACCAAACGTCGCATACCAGAAGCTCTCGTTCGATTTGCCGTAGAGATTGGAGAGCGAGACCGGACCCGATGCAACGCCGGCAAGAGAACGCACGGCCGCCTCGCCAAGTGAAGTCGTGGTGGTTGAAGTACGTCCCAGTTCGACCGCGACATTGCCAAGCGATATAGGCCCTGAGGTCTGCAGCGTCATGCGCGGGCCTCGAGGCGATCGACCTTGTCAGCCAACTCTTTCACGGCTTCGACCAGCATGCCAACCAGATTGCCATAGGCGACAGACAGCAGGCCATCGTCGTGGGCCATCACCGCCTCGGGCACGATCGGCGCCAATTCCTGAGCCACTAGGCCAATCCCGCGGCTACCAGTGTCGCGCCGCGTAAAGATAACCCCTCGCAGGCTTCGGACTTGGTCAAGCGCACCTGCGATGGTTGTAATGTCGGCTTTGAGCCGGGCATCGGAATAGGCTGTGATATCGCCGGTCGCGGTGATTGAGCCCGACACGGAGATGCTGCCGGTGAAGCTGTCGCCCGCCTTGTTGGCAGGCGTAAATCCAAGCGCGCCGGTCACATCGCCGGAGGTCATGGACGAGCCAGCGGTGACCCGGCCTTTCGCATCGACGGTGACCTTGAGATAGGTCCCGGCCGTCACGCCGGAGTTTGCCAGGGTCGCGGCGAACGACAGGTTTGCAGAGCCGTCAAAGCTGCCGCTGGTGCCAGTGACATCGCCTGTGAGCGCAATGATCCGCCCGGTCGCCCACTTGGTCGCAGTGGCAGCATTGCCGGTGCAGGAGCCGGATGAACCCGTGATCGATCCGCTGCTGGTGATGTAGCCGCTTGGATTGGTGGAATTGTAGGGCGTGAAGCCCAGCGCGGTCGTCACCATGGCCGAGGTCAGATTGCCAAAGCCTACCTGGACGACGGTGCCGCCTGCGGTCTTCGAAAATAGCTTCTGGTCGGCCAGATTGACCGCGAGTTCGCCCGCCTGAAGCGAAGCGGCCGCAGGGACGCTGGATGCGGTCGAGGACCGTTTAAGCAGGATGGTGCTCGGCATCAGAAAGTACCACCATCCAGTGTCACGCCATCAATCGAGCCACCGGTGATTGCGACGTTGCTCGCCGCCTGCGTCGACATGGTGCCAAGGCCAGAAATGTCGGTGTTGGGGATCGTGGCCGATGCGGTGAAGGCTGCGGTGCCGTTACCCTTGAGGTAGCCGGTAAGCGTGGTTGCCCCCGAACCGCCCTTCGCCACGCCGAGCGTACCGCCGATATTGCCCAGCGTCAGGTTCGCTTCGTTAACATCGACTGTTGGGTTACCGGCCACACCATCGCCATTGGTGACTGCGATCTTGGTCGAGCCGGCCGCTAGGGTGCGTGCTGCCACAGTTCCTGCTGCTGTCCGGGCAATGATCCCATTGGTGGCAAGGTTATGGAGTGCGAGCGCCTGACCGGTCAGCCCAACGCTGTCAGCAGCTACGGTAATGCCTGTGCCGGCACCCACGTCGATCGTGTTGCCAGTCTTGGTGAGGCCATTGCCGGCGACGATCTGCCCTGCGCCATTGAACTGGACGAAGGTGATCGCTGTCGTGCCCAGAGTGCCGCCAACATCAACCGTGCAGAGATAGCCGACGTCGGCGTTCACCGAGCCTTGTTCGACAAAGAGGTAGGCCGAGACATGCTCGTCCCAGGTCGAGAGATCGACGGCCCGGGACCAGGCGCCAGCGGCAACGACATAGACGCCATTTGCCGAAGTCGAGGTCTGGTCCTTCACCAGCACTCGGTCACCAACGGCAAGAGCTACCCCGTCGATGGTCATTGCCCCGGAAAGCGAGGCGATGTTCGCGGTCGATGCAGCTTTCACCGAAGCCTTGGGATCGAGCCCCTGAACGGTCAGATCAACGTAGTTCTTGGTGGCTGCGTCCTGGGCAGCTGTCGGGTCAGCAAGACCAGTGATGCGCTGGCTATTGAAGTCCAGCGCAGCGGTAGGTGCAGCCAGCTGGTCGAGCCGGTTCGCCCGCACTCTGGCATCAGTGAAGTAGAGGTTGGTGCCTTCCGCAACATCGCTGCTCGAGAGCGTGATTGCGCCGGTCCGGCCAGCAACCGAGGTCACCGGGAAGGTGATCGCAACATTGCTGGCCGCCGTCACGCGCCCCTTGGCATCGACTGCGACCTGGCCAACCTGTGTAGCGGAGCCATAAGTCCCAGCGGTGGCGCCACTATTGGCGAGTGTCAGCGCAATCGAGGCGTTCGCAGAGCCATCAAAAGTCGCAGAGCCCGTGCCGTCACCCGTGATCGAAAAGGTCCTCGCAGTCGCAAGCTTGGTCGCGGTTCCTGCATTGCCGTCGATGGAGCCCGAAATTGTCGAGGTGAAGGTCTTGACCCCGGCGATGGTCTGGGCACCGGTCGTCGCCACAAAAGCACCCGAGCCGCCGATCGCGATGACCGAGGTCGCCGTGCCGCCAGCGCCGCCCGTGCCGGTGCCGTAATAGAGGGTGTTGTCCTGTTCGTTGAACGCGAGCTCGGCATTGGCAAGCGAAGCCGGAGCCCCAGCCGCACCGCCTGCAGCCCGCCGCTTGATGCGCAGGGTATTGGCCATCAGAAATTACCTCCGTCGACCAGTCTGGTCGCTTTCTCGTTGATCCATGTGTTGGTGGGGGATGAGTAAGTGAGGACGTCCCCGCCCTCGGGCGTGGCGAGATCGACATCGCTGAGATCGGTCAGCGCGCTCAGCGGCCCGGGTGGGCCAGGAGGACCCTGTGGCCCGGTGAACCCGCGTGGGCCCGAGATCCCGGCACTCGAGACATCTAGGGTGATGCTCGTGCCGTCACTCTCGACAAGGATGGTCTGGACCGCCTCGACGATCTGAAGCGCTGCACTCATTCGACATCAAACGTGAGGGTCGGAAGAACCTCACGCTCCCCGCTGTCGTTCTCGAAGCCGAGGGTCAGCCAAACCCGACCAGCGCCGGGAGCCAATGGAGTGGTCTGCTCGTCGGTCCATAGAACCTCGATCTGCCCGCCCGAAGCTGGGATCAGGATCGCAAGCGCGGGCGGTGCAATGTTCGGACTTTGATCGATGACCATGAGCGTGAGCCCGGAAAGATCCCGGGCCAGTCCTGCGCTTTGGTCGGCAAAAAAGGTGGCGCGCACGCGCTTAGTGCCGCCCCGGCGAATGGTCAGCCTGGTCATCGATGCACCTGATCGGAAAAGAGGGTGGCGGGAGCCGAAGCCCCCGCCATTGAGCATCAGCCGATGCGGGCCGTAGCCGTCTTGCGGAACAGGACGCCGCCGATACCGGTCAGTGCCAGCACCACGGTCAGGACGTCAGTCTGATCGAGCCCGGCGGGCAGAACGCCGAGCGTACCGGCAATGCCCCAGAGGCTGCCAATGACGCCGGTCCAGATGGCCTTCGAGGTCCACCAAGGTTTGAGGTCTTCCATGTCATTTCTCCAATAAAAAACCCGCCAGAAGGCGGGCGGGATGATCCATCTGCAATGTGCAACGGATGGTTGGGTCAGGCTTCGTTGGTGGAGAGCGCACCGGTTGCTGCCAGTTCTACTGGCTTTGCTGTTGCGGGTGCAGCCTTGTAGACGGGACGGCGGACCGCGATGCAGCGATCCTTGGCAATGCGGGTGATGGTCACGCCATCGGACTGGTTTCCGCCAAGCACATGAAAGGCGCCATAGTCCTGGCCGATGTAGAGCCCGACATGGCCGGAGACCTCACCACGCCGGAACACGAGCACATCACCAAGCTGGGGCTTTGCGCTCCCGTCCTTGCCGAAGTTCACCCAGCTCCTCGCCCAAAGTGGCTGGCTTGGCAGCGCCTTACCTGCTCGTTTGGCGACAATGGCCGCGAAGAGCCCGCACCAGGGGATCTCGTCGCGGTTGTAGACCTTGGCGAGCCCCAATTCCTTGGCCCAGCCGAGGATTACCGGATTATCGGCGGAGCCCTGCGCTTCAACGGTGCCGAAGAGCTTCCGGGCTTCTGACACCATCTTTGGCAAAGGTTGCAAGTCATCGAGCCAGCGGTAAGCTGGCGGTAGCGGGTTCATGGGTTCTCTCCTTTTGGAGGTTAGCGGCCTGAGAAGCCTTTGAAGGCGGCAGTGATCACTGCGATCGCGGCAACCAGGGTCGATAGCCATTTGACGAAGCGCACAACGCCAGTGGCCGTGTTCCAGGCGTCAAGCAGGTCTTTCAGTTCCTTGCGCACGGCCTTGAGCTCTGCCTGGACGGCTTCGAGGTCAGCACGGATCAGGGCCATTTCCACTGCGGGGTCTTGTTCGGGCATGGGAGGTCTCAGCGGATCGAGCAGATGATAGCGATGTCACCGGGCAAGAGATCGACAGAGTAGCCCGGCATCGGATTGAAGTCGGTCTCCCGCTGGCGTGAGCCGGTGGCGTAGTGGACGAACAGCGCGGGGTCGCTCAGCACGTGAGGCTCGGTCAGCACCTCCAAACGGTACTGAACACCCGGCGTCCGCTTCAATTTCTGTACCACGCAGCACAGCGTAAAGTCGTCTTGGAAGTGGCGGGTGAACTCGCCAGCAGGCAGATAACCGCCGCCGTTCTCGACGTTGTGGCAGCCGGGCGTCCAGGCTTGCGTGATAGGGCCATCCGGCCCCTCGAAGACGTACTCGGCCGATCCGTTGATGCAGATGGACACATGCTCGCACAGGGTCCAACCGACACCAGCCTCGTGCATCTCGGCGATGGTGGCATTGAGACGGGGCGGCACAAAGTCCAGCATCGGCCAGAGCCTCCACGAGTTTGCTGGCCGGCGGAACGTGAAGTCGTTCTTGAACACCCCGTAGTTGATCTCGAGGTCGTCGTTGATCGCGATCACCTCGTCGGTGACCGTCGGCCTGCGCTCTGCCTGCATGTCCTGTTTTCCTCTAGCTAACCGTGACCGAGACAACCTCGCGCACAACGTGGGCGCCGGACTGGCCGCCCGATGTGCTGATCGCGGCGCCACCCTGGGTCGCGGAGAGGTTGAACGTGTCGGTCGCGGCGTTGACGACGAAGTAGGTTGTGTTGGCGAAGATTCCGGCCGGAAGCACTCCGGAGGTCGTGAACTGGACCCGCTTGCCGTTTGTCAGTCCGTGACCTGCTGAAGTGACCGTCGCCGGAGTTGCGATGGTGATCGTGGCGGTGCGCGGCAGCATGCAGGCAAAGACGTTGCCGCTCAGCGTGCCATTGGCCTGATAAGCTGTGATAGGGTCCTTGTAGCCATAGCGGGTGCCAGAGCCGGAGCCTGTGAAGCTGAGTGCCGCGCCGCCAAGCGTGGCCGCAATCTTGAACGCGCTCGCACTGACCACCGACTGGACATAGTAGATGGTGAACGCAGTCAGTCCGCTGGGCATGCCGCCGCTGCAATAGAACTGGACCGGATCGCCGACGGCAAGCCCATGCGACGTCCAGTTGATGGTGTTGGTGGGCGATGGACTGAAGGTGATCCCAGTGACGTAGGTCGCCCAGGAAACCGAGCCCGCGCTCAAGAGATAGACCGTGCCGTTGATGCGCAAACGGCTGGGCTCGGGCGTCAAACTGTATCCGTCGAGACCGATCAGCGTGCGCGACGTCGCAGCGTAGAAATCATACTCATGGGCAATCGCGCGGATGTTGCGACCCTGCCAGTTTGCCGGCGTGAAGGCGCCGCTCACAAGTGATGTGAAATAGCCGCCATCAGCGCCGAACTGCTCGCCAGCGCTGTATTTGTCGCCCCACGAGTAGTAGCTGACGGGCAGATCTATCTGCCGCTCGTCGCCTCCTGATCCGAGTAAGACTCCAAGCACGCCGGACATCAGCTAATCCCCGTGCCGGAAACGAACCAGACGTTGGCCTCGACCTTTATCAGCGTGGCAAGGCCGCGCACGGCGAGCGTCCGATTGCCAGTGCTGGTGGTGCCGGCCTGACAGAGTGTCACGCCTGAACCCTGCGCGATCGTGATGGCTGCGCCGCCGTTGTTGACGATGGTGATGGTTGTCCCGATCGGGAAGCCGACAGTGCCATTGGGGGGCACAGTGATGGTCTGGGCCGCTGAATTGAGCGAATAGATGTGCTTGCCATTGTCAGCCGCGACCAGCTGGTAGGAAGCGCTCTGGGCATTCTGAGGCACTTCGCGAAATCCGATCGCCCAGGCCGAACCGCCCGCATCATTGACTGAGGAGCCGCTGGCCGCACCCGAGATCGTCTTGTTGGAAAGCGTCTGGCTATCTGTCGTCCCAACGACTGCACCGGTCGGAACCGACCTGCCGGACCAGGAGGCGAGATTGGCGCTATAACCCTGGACATCACTGCCGATGACCAGCCCCAGATTGCTGCGAGCGGTTGGCGCATCGGGTGCGCCGGTTCCGCCATTGGCCATGGCTACCGTGCCCGTAATTTTGGCGCCGGACAGTGAGGTCAGCCAGGCGGGATCTGCATAGGAGCTGGTGGTAAGCACGGCATTGCCGGAAACCGAAGGTGCGGAGAGCGCCACCGTCCAGGAGGCAATCGTACCGCTCCCTCCGACCATCGCCACATTGACGGCGAGCGCACCGGTGCCGCTCGTGTAGGCGGTGATTTGGCCATGCATCCAGTTTGCCGGGCTGGCCGTGCTGGTGATCGTCACCCATTGTCCGACGACAAAGACTTTGCCGGTCTGGACGGTCAGCGATTTGGAGCCGGTGCCGATAGCCAGCGAGGTCGTACTCGTGGCGCTGGTGCCGGGGGCATTGACGGCCGTAGCTGCGCTCGCGGCAGCATTGGTGGCGTAGCCATTGACCTCGACCGCCAGGGCATTGGCCTCCGTGCCGAAGGTTGGCAGGGCGCCAAGGAAAGCATCCGCGCGCGCAGAGAAGTTCGCCGCATCCGTCCGGGACGGCGGCGTGGGCAGTGCTGTGATAGGCATGAAATTACCCCTCGGGGTGGATCAAGTGAGCCCTTCGATTGTCAGGCTGCAATAGCTGACGGTCGGGTAGGCAAGGTCGATCGAGAACTCTTTGTAGAAGCCGTAGACCGTGAGGCTCTCGAAGCTTTCGGAGCCGATCCAAAGGACCGGCGATGCGCGCAGAGCGGCGAGATTGCGGGCCACGTCATCAATGGCGCTGGTCGGCATAACGACCCGGGCCGTCATCCTCTTGGCAAAGGCGCGCTCGACCACCGAGGTAACCCCGAACTGGTCGGTCTCTTTCCTCGAATAGTCGATGATCCCGATGTCGACGCCGTGCTCGGTCTCACCGATCGTAAACTGCCGGCCGAATATCAGCGCGCCGCAGGAAACAAGGTCAGCCGGATTGTCGCGCGTGACCGTGACGGTGATAATGCCCGCCTCGTAGACCGGTACATCGAGAAACAGCAGGCTCGACTTGCGTCCAACCGGCTCGAAGAACCAGCTGAACCAGTTGTCGATGGCCGTGCCGCCGAGATTGAAGCTCTGGGTCTTGGTGTAAAGCGTGGAGCCCGACACTGTGAGCGATACCGTCGCGCTCTCTGCATCAGTGTCGATAAGCGCAACCCCGTCCGTGGCGCCTGGCGCCAGCACAACCTGCAAGCTTCCGGTCCGTGTCGTGGCGGTGCCAACCCTGTCATCGAACATGGCCCAGCGGTTGGTCGGCCCCAGATCGAGCCACTTGGTCGGATCGCTTGCCGGGTTGACCCCTGTCGAGGCTACCAGTGCTTCGTAGCGCCGATGGGTGGATGTCAGGATTACCCGGGCACCCACCGCATAGGCTGTTCCGGCTGCCCAGACCGGGTGGTCATTCTCCGGGGCCGTGCTGCTGGTCAGCATGGCATCGGTCAGCGTGGTGGGGCGTATCAGCTTCATGCCGCTGTCCTCACCGCCAGGGCGTCGCCGTCCGGGGTAACTCGTTCCAGGATGCGGGCGGTCTTGCTGGTGCCCGAGGCAATCGTCGCTGAGGCAATTCGCTGCTCATCGCGCAGATCCGCCACTTCCTGCCGCAGCGCCTGCAGTTCTCCGATTAGGGCAGACTGACCGTCATTGGCCGGGATGGTCGCCACGCCCATCTGGTTCGCCGCGAACTGGTCCCACCAACCGGGTGAAGAACTGTCGTCCGGCGCCACTTCGACCCCGACGGTGGCGCCGGACGCCTGATTGATGATCGCCAGCGTCTGCTCAAGGCTGGCAGCCGTCAGACCCTGCAGGCGCGCCAGATCCTCGCCGGACCTGGCCGTATTTGCAGCGACCGACAGCAGTGCTTGGCTCAGAGCAGGCAGCGATTTGGCAGCCTCCTGGTCCCCGCCGCGCGCCAGCATCGAGGCATTGTTGAACTTTGCCAGTGCCTCGGCATAGCTGTTTGACCTTGTGCCCGTAACACCCCGGATCCGCTCGATCTCGGCGATCAGGCCGTCGGTGATCGCTGCCCAGGCCGAGCGCAGTTTCTCCGCGGCATTCGCTGCATCTTCGACCGCCTCCTTCTGATCTTCGAGGGCCCAGATCTGAAGCTGCAGGGCGCGGTTGCTTGCATCGATCTGGGCCAGATCAAGCGCCCGAAGCGCAGCGGTATTGCCTTGAACCTCCAGCAGCTGTCGCTCGAGCGACAGGCGTTCATCCGCAATGGCGGCCGCACTGGCTGCGTCTTGGGCTGCGCCGATGAGCTCCGCAAAGGCTGGCGCAAGCTGGATCAGTGTCACATAAGCCGCGCGGCCAGCCTCGGTGGTCAGATCCTGCGCTTCGACCAGCGAGCGGAAGCCTGCGATACTTTGCGGCAGTTGAAGCCCGAGGCTCTCGAACACCAGAGCCATCTGCGCGGTCTGGGCCGAGGCTTGCTCGGCCTTGCTGTAGTAGAGCGCAAAATACTCGCCCGTCGCCGAAGTCATATCGCTGGCCGAGCCGAACAGGTCGAAGAGGTTCATCTTGGCCGCAAGGCTCAGATCCTCGACCGAGGTGCCGAGCAGGTTAAGCGAGGAACTCACCGCCTCGACACTGGAGGCAACACGGATCAGCGTCTCGAAATAGCCTTCGCCGACCTTCTGGAATTGCTCAAGCCCAGGCACGGCATAGCGAGCCAAATTGTCGGCCGCTGCGCCAAAGACAGCGGTCAGCTTTTCCTGGATCTCGGCACCGGTCAGACCCTTCAGATCGATCTTGCCGATATTGACCACGAAACCCTGTAGGCGGGACTGAACTTCGCCAAGCGACAAGCCCAGAGGGCTCGCTGCGGCCGAGATCGCATCATAGAAACCGGAGAAAATGAGCGCAAACTGGCGCTCAAGCTCAGCATCAGCCGCCGAATAGCGGGTCGAATAACTCGAGCCCATACTGATCCCGAGGAACTTCTTGGTCTTCTTGACGTCAGAGTAATAGCTCGCGTCAAACCCGTCGGAGAGGATCTCTGCCAGCGACTGGCCGCGACCGAAGATGCCCTGGCCGGTAATCGTGGTCTTGGTGCCAAACAGTGCGCCAAACGCCTTGCCGACGAGCCCGACCAGACCGCCCAAAATGCCGCCGATGATGGGGATCTTGTTCAGAACGGCCCCGACGCCTTCCAGTCCCCTGCCGATGAGGCCGGTCACGCCCGTGGACTGATAGCCGGTGTTTAAACCTGCAGCCGAGGCTTCAGCGCCATTGGTGCGGATGATGAGGTTGGTAAGCCCGCCGATATTGGCTTCGATGTTGCGCAAGGAAGCCAGCATGGCAGCCGAATAGCGCATGGTCAGCGTGTCGACCTCGCGCAGGTGATCGATGGCTTTGGCAATACTCTCCGACTTTGCGGTGCTGTCCCCAAACACTGTTCCGGTGCCATCATTGGCGGCAGACAGTTTTGGAGACCCGCCAAAGACGCCGCTGATCGCGAAACCGAGAGATGCAATGACACCGGCCGTGATTGCGCCAGCCGCAATGTTGAGCGGAAACGGCAGTGAGCGGATGGCGTTCACCACGGCCTCCACCGCCTTGATGCCGGTCGTAATGATCGAGTTGCCCTGTTCGACGCCAGCCCGAGCGGTGTCAGAGGCCGCCATGGCAGTGTCGCTCGTGACCTTGGCCGCCGTTTGCGCACCGATCAGGCCGATTTTGACTGCGGCATTCTTGATCGCGACCGCCAGTTCAAAGGCGCGGAACACCTTCTCAGCGGCAAGCAGCGCCTTGTAGCCATCGGAGCCTTCCTTGAAGAAGCCCTTCGCGGCCGAGGCGAGATTGCCATAGTGATTAATCTCGGCCGATGCCTGGGCGGCACGCGCATCGGCATACTGGAATGAAGTGCGTCCATATTCGCGCTCGGCTTCAGCCACGCGCTGGGCTGCAGCCACCTGCGCCGAAGCAAAACGCGTGATCTCGACGCTGATCGCGCCAATAGCACCGCCAACCGAGCCAAAGGCATCAGCCATGTTCTGTGCCGCAGCCTCAGTGGCAGAGACCATGTCCTCCAGGCTCTGCAGGAACTGCTCCTGTTCGCCCTGCGCAAAGTCCGCCTCCATCAGGCGGGTGCGGGCCGCGCGATATCGCTCCCAAGCTTCGACACCGCGTTCCAGAACGATCTGCTCGCGTTCGGCTTCGAGATTGGCGAGTGCTTGAGCGCGGGCCGATTGGCCAAGCAGAGAGACCTGCTGTTCGAGCGGCGCAACTGTCTGGCGAAGGAACTCCGAGGTCGCGAAAGCCCGGGTTGCCTGCTCCCAAGCTTCGCCGGCTTCGAGAATGGCAATGCGCGCTTCGTCGGTTGGCGCCTTGAGTGCGGCCATCGCAACCTCCATCCGCTTGATCTCGATCGGGGTCTTGCCAATCTTGGCGGTCTCTAGCGCGAGGTTGGCGGCAAAGTCCCGGGCGGCCTGGAGCGCGCGTTCGGCTTCCGTTTCCTTGGGGCCTTTTGCGCTGCTGGCACCGTCGCTGCCGTCGCCGCGGATCTCGTCCGCCTTTGCGGCAAGCCGGGCTTTGGCAGCAGCGATGCTGTTTTCCCGCCAGCGCGCTGAAAAGGCGTCCATCATGCCCATGGCATCGCCAAAGGCTGACGCGAATTCATCGCGGACCTGTGCACCCATGCGGGCGGTAGATCCGGCAAAACTGTTTTCCATACGCGGCAGAGCAACGCTCTCGATCCGGGTGATGGTCGAGAGGCCCACTCGGTCGAGTACCGGGTTCACCCATTCAGCGAGCCAATTGAGCGCTGCGATCGCCTTGTTGGCGAGATACTCGATCCCACTGATTGCCAGATTAGCGGCGCCCACGGCGGCCTCGCCGATAACGCCGGGCAGTGCGGCCCAGGTGATCCGGATCGCATTGAACCCGCCAACCCAGCCAGCGTAGAGAATGGCGACGGCGTATTTGCCAGCAGTCAGAACGGCCTCAAAGGCCGTGACCGCCCAATCCTTGAGGGTCGAGAATACTGAGCCCAGGTCTAGCCCATCCGAGACGGTCTTCCATAGACCCTTCATGGTGTCGCCAACCGTGATCCCGACGGGGCCCAGCTTTTCCATTTCCTTCTTGGTGAGGCCGAGGCTTTGCGCATAGCGGTCTAGCTCGCCCGTCTGTTTGACGCTCGACTGGAACAGTTTGAATGCGCCGAACGCGATGCCGGCGGCAGCAGCGGCTGCGAGAAGATAGGGGTTGGTCAGTGCAGCCGCGGCAGCACTGGCAGCAAGCCCCAGCAGCGCCCGGGCCATGCCGCCGATGCCGACGCCGGCCTGCATTGCGATCTGCCCGATCTGCGTGCCCTGCTGCATGAACACGGTCATGGGTTTCTGGCCGGAGAACAGGCCGACCACCATGTCGTTGAGCTGAAAGACGAGGTTCTGGACATGATGCCCCGCAAGCTTCGCCGAACCACCCATGCGCGTGACACCGCCGCCACCGACCGCATTGAGCGCCCGGTCAGCACGCGAGGCGCTGTCCGCCATATCGCCCATCGCGCCTGCCACCGTGCGCTTCATGTCGGCCATCTCCTTTTGGAGCCGGGCGACGTTGGTGATCATTTCAATTTCGAGGGTGCCTGCTTTCACGTGCTGGGCTCCTTCGACATCATCAGCGCCCGGAAGGCGTTGGTCACTTTCCGGGAGACTTCATCTCGGTTGAGGACGGACGTGGCAGTCCATGGAGGCGGGCAATCAGGCTCGCGGGCGCGGACGGTTTCAGCGACGAATTCGATAGAAAGCCGTCGCAAGAGGCGGACCAGCCACGGAGGCAGATCGAGCCCCATGCAGTGCTGCCACTGGCCAATCGTGGCCCAGGAGATGGGCACTGCGCCCATCGCGCCGGGATCGGTGGGGCCGACTTCCATGAGCCAGTCGATCACCCAAGGGGTGCGAATTGGCGGAAAGTCGGGGGCAAGGTCGTCGATGGCCATTCGCTGCAGGCGGGTCAGCGGTTCAGCATCGGTGTCGGGTTTGATTTGTTTGGTAGTGCGCGCCTTGGGCGCGGTGCCCAGCCACGCCAGTTGGCGCACATAAAGGCTCAACTCTCGGCCGAGCTCTTCGTAAAATTTGCCCAGTCATTGATGTGGGCGGCAACCTGCGTGGCGATGAACCCGATCGACGGATCGGCGTAAGCCTTGCGGAACAGGTCCTGGCCTTCAAGCCCCTCAGCGGGCGGATAGGTGAAGCCATTGAAGCTAACCGTGCAGGCAGCCAGAAAATCAGCCTGTTCGGCGAGCTTTTCCTCGGCCGACTGGTCCATCTTCCCGCGCTTTTTGATCTTGTCCATCAGCTGGTTCTGCTGGCGAGCCTGGGCGCGCTGATAGACCTTGGAGCCTGGGCCGTAGACCGTGATCGAGAGGCGCTTGCCCTTCTCGTCGAAGAGCGGGGCATCGTCGCCGCCGACGAGTTCAACAGTCGAGGTGTCGGTGGCAGCGAGGGTCGTGATGTCAAACATGGAAAATCTCCGTCAGGGTGTCAGGAATCAGGGCGCGAGGACTTCGACAATGCCCACACCGGCGGAGTTGGTGGTGAGTTCGAGGGTCACGGTGGCGGTGGTGATCTGATCGACCGAACCGACATTGACCTTGAAGCTCATGACTTGCGCCTGGAAGTAGTACTTGTCGCCGTTCTGGGTGGTGACGAGGAAGCTGTGATCAGCGTCCGAGAGCGAGGCGGATTTGAGCAGGATCTGGCCGGCATCATCAGTGTCGAGACCGAGCTGGATCTGCATCGTACCCTGGTTGAAGCTGCCCTTCTTCTTGACGACGCCGCGGCTGCCGACGGGATTGAAGGTCACGAGATTGAACTCGCGGCCGAACTCGCCGAGGTCGGAGACTTCGCCGACCACGGTCATGGTGAGCGCATTGTAGCCGGTGGCGTCAAAAGTCGCAGGGGTAGAGGCCGACACCTTCAAGGTGGTGCCGGCGGAAGTCCGAACGGTCATGGCAATGGGTCCTTATGAAGGTGAGGCTCAACGCGCCTCGTTGAATGAGACGCGGAAGTCCTGCGTCTGCATGTGGATGCCGGTCTCCTCGTCGAGGAAATCAGGACCGGCGGAATCGGTGTGGACGGTGACGTCGGTCAGCCCGTCGATGGCGGGCATCTGGTCGGCAGCGGCATTGCGGACAGCTGCGATAATGGCTTTCACTTCAGGGTAGGTCCGGGCCAGAACGGCCACCTGCACGCGTTCGGTGACGCGGCGTTTCGCGCCCGGAGCCGGAACGTTGCGGTCGACACTGCTGACCGACATTAGCGATATCGCCGGCAAGTCCGTGTCCTGCGCCAGCATCCCAGCGGCGATCCGCGCAACGGGGACAAGCGACGTCACCCCGGTGTCAACCACCAGGAGCGAGCGGACCGCAATAACGCCGTTCATTCGTCATCGACCTCGAGGGTCGGTGCCTTCAGGTTCCCGATCTGGACGCGGTGGGCGATGTAGGAGCCCATAGCATTCACCGCTTCCTCGGCTTTCTGGTCAAGCGCAGGGCGCAAGAAGGGTTTTGCGGCGTGGCCGGGGTGCATGACCGTGGGCCCGACGAAGTTCTCGCCGATCTTGAGGCTGCCGCGCTTCACCATCTTGTTGATAGTGCCGATGCCGACTTTTCGAGGCCCGTGCCGGGTTTCTCGCACCGGCTTGTCCGCCTCGGAAGCCGAGATCAGGTGCGGCGCGACGCCATATTCAATGAACAGCCCGAGATAGGAGCCGGACCCGCGCAGTTTGACGTAGGATGAGAGCTTGGCGCCCTCGGTCCGGGTGCCGATCCCGATCGCGCGCTTCAATTGTCCAGTCTTTACCGGGACATTGGCCTTGGCCTGCTGCTGGATCACCTTGGCACCGGCACGTAGGCCGCCCCGGATCACGTTGCGCTCAAGGTTCTTCGGCAGTTCATCGAGTAAACGCAGCAATTCAGGGCCACCCTTGAGCTGGATCGTCATGGTGCGGCTCCTTCGCTCGAATGTTCCTCGACCATGATTTCCATGGCCTCCCTGCGCCCCAGCGTTGCAGGGCCGGAAATGATCTGGTGGACACGGGTATCGATGATGACCCGCATGTCGGGCGTGATGCCAGCCAGATAACGGATGCGGATACGGGCCGGACGGCGACCAATCTGGATGCTGTCGGCCAGGCGCTCGGCCTTGGACGGGAGAATGTCCTTCACCTCGGCCCAAACGCAGGCGAACTCGGTCCAAGTGACCTGTTCGGTGCCATATTGGGGATCGTGCGTGACGACCTTGCGCTCAATCCGGATCCTTGTGTCGAGCTTCGAGGCTAGATCCAGCGACATTTGAGCTGACCCACCAACGTGTCGAAGGCGAGACAGGCTGCACCTTCGCGGTTTTCGAACAGGGATGCAGTTTTGACCAGGACCGCAGCGCGCGCGATCGCCAGATCAGGGTCGTTCTCATCAAATCCTGCCGACAGTGTGATCCGGACCAGACCGTCCGGGCCCAGCTCGGGCCAAGATTTCCCAGATGCCGGGCGGATGCGGGTAAACCCGTGGCGCTTGCGGGCGACAAAGTCTGCCTCTGGCAGGGTAATCGTTGCCCCGTTGGGGGCAGTGTAGCGGATCTCTGCCACCGTGGAGGGCCGGATGGGCACGGTGATTTCGTCTTCCCAGCTTTCCAGCTGCAGTTCGATGGTCTGTTCGCAAAGCTTCAGGCCAGCCTGCTGCTCAAGTTCGGCTTGGGCCGCGTCCAGTTTAGCGCCGAGCAACAGGTCCTCGTCGCGGCCATCAAGCCGAAGCTGCTGGCGTGCTTCCTCGAGCGTCACGGCGCGATCCTGGGGTGGTTCGATCGAGACGATCTCAGACATTATTCCGCCTTGGTGCGGTGCGTGGAGCCTGATTTGCGCGTGACAGCAGGGGCCGGTTCGCTCCCGCCGACTTCAACCGCAAGCCCGCGTTCGATCAGCTGCCGGCCAAAATGATCGTCGAGCTCGAAGCTCTGGCCAGCCAGGATGTTGTTGGAACTGACCGAGCTGATGTGCAAGGTATCAAGGGCTTTGAGGATCATGGGTTATCCCTTCCGTTGGATGAGAGGGGCCGGAACGAGCCGGCCCCTGCATCATCACGCAGCCGTTGCCGCGGTGGCAGCAGCAGCGAAGTCGCCCTTCACGAAAGCCTCCGGGCGGTAGACCGCGAGCGCGAGGCGCTCTTCGGCCAGGACCGTCACCAGGTTCTTGCGGAAGTTCTGGTCGTCCTCGGTCGAGATCTCGACCATGGCGTCCATGCGGTCGAAGATCTGCGCACCGAGCTGGAAGGCGCCGGTCAGGAACTTGCCCGTCGCCATCGACTGCGTTGCCACCACTGGCTGCCCCCATAGCGTCGGCGACAGGTTGCCCTGCGGATTGCCGATAATGAACTGGCCAGTGGTGTCCTTGAGCAGTTCGATCGCCGCCCAGTCGGACGGATGCAGCACGACGCCAGTCGACATCAGCTCGGAAAGAGCCGTCTGCAGCATAGCGAGGCGCAGGACATCGATGCGGGTAACAGGCGCCGGGATGGTAATCGGCGGCGCAAAGGCGGTCGCCTGGGTGTAGACGCCGTGCAGATCGGTGCCGGTACCCCCGCCGTTCAGCAGCTGGTTCTCTTCAACAAGCGCCAGGCCATAGGTCAGGCGGCCGTCGATGTAGGACTGCAGCATCGGCACATCGTCGAGGATCTGGCGGGTGGCGAGAACCCAGTGGGCAATCGTGGTGACGCTGCTGGTCACGACATCGAACTTGATGTCGGTCTGCGGCTTGGTGGCGCCGGTCGTTTCCGAAACGGCGGCAGCCGCATTGGTGAAGCCTGTTTCCTTCACATACTGCACCGCATTGCTGTTGGTGCGCCCCGGGGTCAGCAGGTCGCGGACCGTGAGGCGCCGCTGGCCGGGGGTGACGATACCGGGCTGGCGGTCAGGAACGATCAGGTCGCCGGCCGAGCCATTGGCATCGGTCGTCAGAGCAGAGACGATCGCCTTGACCTCGACGCTGGCGCGGCCACGCGCGGTCTTGCTGTTCAGGAAGGGCTTGATGGTGTCGGAAGAAACGACGCGTTCACCGATGGTCCGGTAGTCGGAGCGTTCGTCGTCCTGCTTCTTGCGGGCGAGCTTCTGCTCGACCTCGTCGAGGCGGGCCTTGGCTTCATTCAGCGCGGTGAGCGCCTCGTCGGCCAGCTGCTTGGTCGCGGCCGAGAGCTCTTCACCCTTGGCAGCCTTGCCCAGCGCCTCTTCGGCGATGGCTTTTACCTGGTCATGGCGCGTATCGAATGCAGCCTTCACTTCTTGCGCCAACTGATCGGCGCTCTTGGTCTCGGTCATGGGATTGCTCCGTAGGAGGTGGGTTCAGCCGCGGACTTGCGCGGCGAGAGCCGACAGAAAGTCGGTGTTGGACTCACTGCCGGACTCACTCCGGAGCAGCGATTTGAGGCCTTTGCCCGCGATTGCGGTGGCCTGGCTTTTCGAGAACCCTGCCTCGCGCAGGAAATTCTCAAAATCGGAGAGCGACGGCATCGTCTGTCCGTCGGTGACGGTCTTGACCGCCGTCACCTTCGCCTCGGTGTTCATGGGCATGGTGACGAGGCTGATCTCACGAAGATCGATCTTCTTTAGCCGCAGGACGCCGGCCTTGTAGGGGTCGGGAGCGGCACCGCCCTTGGGGATGGTGTAGCCGATCGAGAGGCCCCCAAGCGCCCCGTGCTTCAGCTTGCCATAGGCGCGCTGGGCGACCGGATCTCCGTCGAGAATTAGCTGTCCGCGCACAAACAGGCCGCGATCATCCTCGAAGATGTCACGCCACACGCCGATCGGTTCGCGCTGGTCGTGCTGCCAAAGCATCGGGATGCCCCAACCTTCGGCGCGTGCCTTGGCGACGCTCTCGCGGAATGCGCCCGGTTCGATGAGATCACCGCCCTGGTCGACATTGCCGAAGGTCGAAGCATAGCCTTCGAACTGGCCGGTGTCGTGCAGATCACTGGATTTGAGGGTCAGGGTGAGATGTTTCATTTAGGGGGCTCCGATGGGGCAATCGCTCCGGTGGGCGGCAGCAATCCTGCCTGGGTGATGGGCACGTTCTGCATCTGCATGCGGGGGACATCGCCGCCTTCGACGGGCGGCAGGTTCTCAAGGGCGCGAACCTCGTTGATGGTCATCACGCCATTGGAGAGCATCTGCTGGTAGAAGGAGGCCCGCGCGCTGCTATCGCCGCGCAGCAGGCCTTCGAGGTTGAATTCGATGACAAGCCCGGCCTGACGGTCAGCGGGCGACAGGAGCTGCTTGGCGAGCGCCTGTTCGATCCGCTTCAAACGTCGACGCAACGTGAACTTCTGGAACCCCAGCGTCTGCTGCTCGAGGCCGGTGCCCCAGCTGGTGGTCTTCTCGGTGTGCCCGACCATGAAAGGCGGCACGCCGAAAAAGCGGCAGACCTCCTCGACCGAGAAGGCCCGGCTCTGCAGCATCTGTGCATCTTCCGGGCTGATCGAGAGCTGGACCCAGTCCATCCCGCGATCGAGCAGCATGGGCCGCCCGGCATTGATCGCACCGGCAAACTTCTCCTGCAGCAGTTCCTCGGCCATTTTACGTTGGTCGAGGGTCAGGGTGTCGGCGGTCTTCAAGAGACCCGAGGGACGCACGCCGTTTCGGAAGGTGTCGCCCGAGGCCCGTTCGATCGCCTGTGCGAGCCCGAAGGTCTGGCGGCCGAACGACAGGGTAGAGAGGCCGCCGAGCGGATTGCCGCCAAAGCCCCGGATGTGAAGCATGTTGTCTTGGCCGACCACCGACCGGATACCGTTGTCGGACCACTCATATTCCAGGCTACCGTCACGCAGACGGCGCACTGTCATCAGTTCCGGCGCAATCGGCACGCTGAGCGCTACGACCCGGCCGTTGCTGCCCCGGATGATTTCGGCGTACGCATTGCCGTTCAGTTCAATGCAGGCGCAAATGAATTCCCAGAAGTCGACCGCGGTCTGGTCGGCATTCGGGCTGTCGTGCAGGATGCGGTAGAGTGGGTGATCACTCGCAACCGTCCGCGCGCCACCTCGGGTCCGGTAAACCATCAGCGGCAGCGAGGCGATCGTACCGGCCAGCAGGTTGACGCAGGCCCAGGCCGAGGCGAGCCCCAGGACCGAGGTGGTCGAGACCAGTTCACCCGTCGTTGTGGTGCGCCCGCCGGCTGCCTGGACCAGTCGTGGATTGGTGAGGCCGATGGTGCGGGCAATGTAGCCGAGCGCCTTTTGAAACAGATTCACGGCGCCAGGCTCTTCAGCCAGTCGTCAATGGAGCCGCTGGTGTCGCCCGCCATTGCCGCCCCCACTGCCATGCACAGCGCGACGGCTGCGTCGATCTTGTTGATAGCCCGCTGCTTGGAGAGCCACTTGTTGTCCCAACGGTCGGTCTCGGTGACCGCCGACATCATTGCGGAAATCAGGACTGGATTGCGCTTCAGGCGGATCCGGCCTTCAAGGATCAGTTCTTCCAGATGCCGAAGGGAGCCCGGCATCCATAGGCCTTCGGTCATCTCGCCCGCCGGCTTGGCCCGTTTGGTCCCGCCTTGCGGGTGCTCGACAAAGGTCAGGTCGAGGCCGAGTTCGGCGACTTCCTCTTCGAACCGGCGAAAGGCGTATCGGTCGTATGCGACCGCCTCGACCCGGTAGTCCGAAGCCATCTCGGCCAGAGCCTGCGCCACATGGCGAAAGCCGATGTTCTCGCCTTGCGGCGCATTCAGAAATCCATCGGCGACCCAGAGGTCGTAGGGCTGCTTGTCCCGAAGAACCCGCGCGCTAAGCGTATCGCCTGGCGTCCAGACTTCGACCCAGGCATCAAAACAGGGCTTCCCGTCCTTCTCGCCGTTCCTCTGGACTACCGCGAGTGCGGTCAGGTCCCGGTTCTGGCTGAGGTCTAGCCCGAGCCAGACCGGCTGGCCGGCCTTGGGTTCGAACTCTGCCAGGAGCGGCTCAAGCGTGGCCCGAGCCATCCAGGCAGTTTCGGCGTCGGTCCAGACGCAGAAGTGAAGCCTCAGAATTCCGTTCAGCTGTCCTGGGATCGCCTTGGCCTGGGCTACAACCTCGGTCAGGTACTGCTCGGTGATGGTCACACCCAAGAGCGGGTTGGCCTTAATCCAGCAACTGGGGTCGGTCAGCGGGTCATCGCCATCATCGAGTGCGCAGACGTAGCTGAATGTCGTATCGTCGATGACCTGTCCCAGAAAGGTCGGGTCGGTCACCGCATCGGGGTTGCCAGCCGCCACCCGGACGGCGTGTTCATGTTCCTCCCAGGCAACCGAGTTACGGTCCGAGCCCGAATTGGTGATCATGAACAGCAGCGGATCGCGGCGGAACTTGAAGCCGCGTTCCAGCATCTCGATGATCGATCGGTCGGGTAGCTCGTGGATTTCGTCCGCCAGCACAAAGTATGGACGCGGGCCCGAGCCGGTTTTGCCGGTATCGCGCGAGACAGGACGGAAGAAGCTTCCGCTAGCCAGGTGCGCGATGTTGAACTCTCGCCCCGGGCCGCCCGAAAAGTTCAGCCGCTTGTCCAAGGCCGGTGATTGCCGGACCATGCGCACCGCGTCGCGAAACAGGATATTGGCCTGCTCCTTTTTGGCAGCCGCCGCGTATATCTGTGCGCCAGCCTCCTTGCAGGCGGTCATGCCGTAGATGCCGATGCCGCCAGCAACCGGCGACTTCCCGTTACCTTTTCCTTGTTCGATGTATGCCCGGCGGAACCGGCGGCGGCCATCCTTGCGCTTCCAGCCGAAAAGGGAACCAATGATGAATGCCTGGCTGGGCTGGAGCTCGAAGGGCTGGCCTTCGAACTGGCCTTCGGAGAGCTTCAGTACTTCCTCAAAGAAAGCGAAGGCGTGGTTGGCGGCCTCAAAGTCGAACCAGATGCCGTCTTTGCGCTTTAGGTCCGCGATGTGTCGTTTGCAGGCATTACGAACGTGCGGTCCTGCAACAATCTCGCCTGCGACCACGGCCCTGGCATAAGCTAGCGTTCGGTCAGGCGAAGAACCGGTCGGCGGGGTCGCCACCTTCTTCTGGCGGCTCGGCCGAGATCCTGCTCCTGGCACTGGGCGTCATCCCGAATTCTGCGGCGTAACGCATCATGTCCGCCGCTGCCTTGTTGGCGGTGCCGACCAGTGGGTTCTGGATCGCGTTGCCGTTTGATGTCTTGATCATCAGACCGCCGGTCAGCTGATCCTTCTCGGCCATCTTGGCGATTGCCCGTTCGGCCTGGACCCAGCGGCCATAGGCCATGGCGTAGGCAGCGAGCGCCGCCCGGTCGATCTCGGATAGGATACCGAGGTTGTAGAGCTCGGTTGCGACCCGGTTCCATTCCTCGACCGCATCGGCCGTCAGATGGTGGGGCGGCGCCGGTATGGCTGCCTTGGCTTTGGCTTCCTTCCGATTGACCTGCCTTTTGCCGGGATTGGAGGTCACAAGCTTGAGCTGCGTGGGCTTCGGCTTTCTGCCGGTAATCATGCAGCCTCAGCTATTCTCCCGCCTGCGATTTCGTCGAAGGTGCGGCCATCACCCTCGAGGGTCGCAGCCTTGCCGGTAAAGTCCTGCCAGCGCTTCACGGCCACATCGATATATGCGGGATTGAGCTCGATGGCGTGGATGGCGCGGCCGGTCATTTCACCGGCGATGATCGTGGTGCCAGAGCCAGAGAACGGCTCGTAAACGGCCTGGCCAGGGCTGGAATTGTTCTCGATGGGGCGCTTCATACACTCGACCGGTTTCTGGGTCCCGTGACCCGTCTCGTTCTTCTTCGGCTTTGCGATGTGCCAGACGGTCGTCTGCTTGCGGTCGCCCGCCCAGTGGCCTTTCGCGCCCTTTTTCACAGCATACCAGCACGGCTCATGCTCCCAATGGTAGTCGCCGCGCGAGAGCACGAGCTGGCCCTTGTCCCAGATGATCTGGGAGCGAAGCATCAGATCGCAGGCCGCTAGGCTGTCACCCACAACCCCGGCATAGAGCCCAGCGTGCCAGACATAGGCGACGTCACCCGGGAACAGCGCCCAGGCTTCGCGCCAGTCGGCTTTATCGTCGTTCAGCACCTTGCCCTTGGCGGTGCCGGAAGCAGCGACCCCAGCCTTTTCGCGCCAAGCCGGGTCATACTCGACGCCGTAGGGAGGATCGGTGACCATCAGGTGGGGCGTGACGCCGTTAAGGACCTTCGCGACGGTTTCCGCATCGGTGCTGTCGCCGCAGACCAGCCGGTGCTTGCCCAGCAACCAGACATCGCCTGGCTTGGCGACGGGATCGATCGGAGCCTCAGGGATCTCGTCCGGATCGGTGTTGCCCTCGGTCTTCTCGGCCAGCAGCTTCGACAACTCGTCATCCGAGAACCCGGTCAGCATCAGGTCGAAGTCGAAGCCCTGCAGATCGCCGAGTTCGACGGCCAGCAGTTCGAGATCCCAACCCGCGTTCAGCGCCAGCTTGTTATCCGCGATGACGTAGGCCTTCTTCTGGGCTTCACTCCAGCCCTTGGCGACCATGGTCGGGATCTGGGTCAAGCCCAGCTTTCGCGCAGCAAGCAGACGGCCATGACCAGCGATCAGGCCGCCATCTTCATCGACGAGGATCGGATTGGTCCAGCCCCATTCGCGGATTGAGGCCGCGATCTGGGCGACCTGCTCGTCCGAGTGCGTGCGAGAGTTGCGCGCGTAGGGCGTGATCTTCTCTATCGGCCAGAGCTCGCTGCTCTGGGCCGGCCAGTTCTGATCCATAGATGTCCTTGAAACGGGTTCGGCCGCAGAAGCCCAGAAGGGCTTGCGGCACTTGTTTGCGATGTTGGTAAGCCGCTATGGGCGTTGGAGGTGGGGCCTGTAGCTCAGTTGGTTAGAGCTGGCCGCTCATAACGGCTAGGTCGCGGGTTCGAGTCCTGCCGGGCCCACCAATCAAATCAGTTCGAGCTCGTTCAGAACCTTCGCTGCGTCCAACAGCTGGTCGGTCTGCACGGAGATCTCGATCGTGAAACTATCGGCGGTTGCGCTGGCGCAGACGCCGCCCTCGTAGAGTTCCTGCTCGATCGTCTCGATCACCGTAATGATCCGGCTACGGTCAAAGTTCTCCGGCAGCGTGCGGATCGCGAGGCGGATCGTGCTGATGATGCCCACGCTCATTCTGCGTCTGCCATGATCTCGTAAAGGCCGACAAAGCCGGTCAGGTAAGGCAGGCCCTTTGGAATGCCATGGTCCCGCGCGGTGGTGCGGTCGATCTTCCAGCCCATCCAGCGGGTGATGGCGGCGTCGATCGCCACCTCAAGGGTGAGGCCAGCGTGGATCCCGTTGTGCACATCGTCAGCAAAGTGCCGGCCGTGGCTGCTGTCGAGGAAATCCCGCACCCCTTCGGCGCTACCCATCGTGACCTTGGCAATCGCCGGGAAGGCGATCTCCCAAGCTTTGTCGGCATCTGTGAAGCCCGCTGCGGTTCCGAAGAAGCCCCAGTCTTCGTTGGTGGTCGGAAGGGTCGAGTTGGTCATTTGCATCGCTCCGTTTTCGTGAAGCGACTACCGCTCTTATCGCGGTGACTATCCAGTCAATTCGATGGAAAATATCGACTTTATGGAAGCTGACCCCCGGTCCGAGTTTCGCGGGTGCGAAAAGTTTGGACTAAGCGCGGTGTCCCCCGCCGAGGACCCAGACTTTCGAACCGCCCCCCGGCCTGGTCACCCGATCGGCCACCCGTCCGGGCCCACGGAAACCGTCTTGCGTCGGCCGAATTGTTCAGCAGTCCGCTTGGCATGGCAGTCGGCGCAGAGGCAGCGAATGTTGCTGTCCTCGTCCGATCCGCCATGGGTCAGCGGCACAATGTGGTCAGGTACGGTCGCCTCGCGGACAATCCCGGCGGATGCGCAATCGCGGCAGAGTGGTTCGGCCTTTAATCGACGCAGGCGCTGCGCCATGCCTTGGCGTCCCCGAAGTCGTTCAGCCATCGCACAACGCCTGCAATGAGAAACGCCCGGAAGCTGGAAAGCCCCGGGCGCAACTCGCATCTCTACATTTCGGAAACATCTACACCAAAGCAATGACCTCGTCAATGCATTTGTTGCTAATTATCCTTGAATCACAGTTTGTTATTTCAAGTGGTAGGCGGACGGAACTGACTACAAACTGTCCTTCTTGATGTGGAACAGGGAAACCAGCGCTTCGAGCCCATGCCCCAGATTCCGAATGTCAGCATCGCCCCAAGCCGAAGCGTCGGCCTCGTAGCAGACCACAGCATGAACCAGGACACTCGGACGCCGACCCGTCGCAGCTACCGCATCGCTGTCGGCAGTCCGGAGTATCAGGATCGTCGCTGCCGCACGCTTTCGGATCTTCGCCACATAGTCCGGGTCGTACTCCATTATGCTGCGCCCGAAGATCCCTTCATCAAGCAGCAGACCTCCCGCTGAATGAGGGTGGAGTGGCGGCAGCCCCATGACCGCGCGGTTGCGGGCCATTAGGTCCCCATAGAGCTCGGCAGCTGCCAGCTGCTCTGGGGTGATCTTGCCGGCGAACGCCAGCCGCCCGATTGCGGAACCGAGGCGCTCGTCCTTCGCCTGCCGCGCGCTCACGCCATACTGGCGCTGGCGTGCTTCAAGCACGGTCGCGGTGACTTCGCGCTGGGTCTCGGCTTTGCCCGGCTGGACCAGCTTGCCGCATGGGTGGCGGCGGCCCGCCTTGCGCTTACGACCGCGAGCCACGGATGATCTCCGGCATTAGCGCCGCATAGCCAATCACATCGATTGGGCCGTCGGCATAATTGGGGTCGTGGGCAAGCCGAGCGAGCTTCAGGTCGATCATGCAAAGCGCGACCTGCTGTGCCGTCACGGGCGTGCCAAGGGTGATTGACCAACGCTGAGCAATGGCCTCCATCTGAGCTTTGGGATCGCCGTAGGCCGCACCACGATCTTCAAGCACTTGCGCCACGCGCTTCAGGAAACCGACCGCGCTCACCGGACACCTCCACGGGTCTGGATGGCCCAGAGCAGGATGGCGATGGCATCGGCTTCGTTATCGTCGGCGGGAGCAAATCCCTTGGCCTGAACGGCCGCGATGACAGCTGCCTTGTCGGCATTGCCCTTGCCTGTGGCGAAGCGCTTGATCGTGCCCACCGGCACGCCCTGGTAGGCGACCAGATGCTCTTCGCACCAAGAGGTCAGCATTCCCAGCAGGCCGCCATAGACATGCGCCGCATCGGTGCCGACGTGACGACGGACCTCTTCGAAGTAGACTGCCTCAACCGGACCGGCATCCATATCGAGCTGTTCGAGCCAACGCCGGAAGCGCAGGTAGCGCATGCCGCCACCATCGTAGCGAGTATGCTTCAGCGAGACTGTGCCGGTCGTGATCTGGTCATCTGGGGACTGGAGGGCCCAGCCAGCACTGGTGCCGAGATCGAGGGCAAGAACGGCACCGCGAGTGATTGTGCCACTTTGCCGGTATTGGAAACTATCGGGGCAGGCTGCGGCCTGCAATTCTGGCACGGTCATGACGACCTCCTCTTCGTGTGGGGTGGTTGGGGCGAGGCAATGGGCCGGTGAAGGCTGGCAGCTCGCCCGAACCCGAAGTGGGTCTGGTCAGGTCGTCATCCGGACGGGGGGCGCCGTCCGAGATCTTTCTAAGGCTTCAAGGGGGCGGATTGAAACATTGGCCACCCAAGCCCGCGGGATTCCTAGGTAATATATAATCTTTCAATTATTCAATATTTCTAGGGGGTACCTCTCTAACTCTTAAAACGCGCGCGTACGCGAGGCTATATACAGGGCACCCCTTGAAAGATTGAAACATCTCCGGATTTCGATTTTCTCCAGCTTCTCCATGGGGTCGGAGGGGTGAATTCTTCATTTTAAAGCATTTGGGCCGCTGAAGCATTAGCCAGCCGTGGCATATGCCACGCCGAGCTGCCTTGGGCCCGCTGTGGTTCGACGCTCTCCATCTAGCGAGCCAACCGGTAAACCATGGCTTGGCGAGTTGCTGACCCACGCATGCTGGTGGTCACGTCACCGCTTTCGATCAGGGTCTGGATGATGTCGTCGCGGTCCCTGGATTTGAGCCACTGCGTGCCGCGCGTCAGCTCGGACTTGGTGATCCCTTTGGTGCCGGCAGCCCTGATCACCTCACGCAGCCGTTTCAGATGGGCCTCTGTTTCGGTGTCAGCGACATGGCGCTCGACGGCCTCCATGGCCCGTTTGGCATAGTGCCGCACAAAGGCGATGGCCCAGTCCGCATCGTCGATCGTGATAACCGGCGCGGCAGGATCGTGGCCCACGGCAACGATCAGCGCCAGCTTCAGCGCAATTTCGCCAATACGGGCCAGGATGGCGGTGAAGGCTGTGCCCGCAGCTGCCCGCAATTCGCCCGTAAGCTCCTCGCTCAGCGCCTTGAAGCGATCACGGGCCTCATCGGTCATCGGCACTGTGGTGAGCACCACAGTGGTTTGAGGCCCTGACGTAGCGCCCACAAGATTGCCGCGTTGCTGCCCGGGGCCCGAAGCCAGCAGCTGGAGGCCCGTGATCAGATCGGGCGGCGGGGTGCGAAGTCCGACGGCCACGTTCTCATCGGGGTAGTCTTCATCACTGGGCAGGATCAGAAAGCGGGCGAGCGAGCCGTCAACCACGTTGGCGCCCTGCAGTGCACCCCAGAAATGCAGCGGGGTCGTCGTACCGTAAACGCACAGGCAGGGCTGGACGATGTCGCGCCGCTCGTTGGTGCCATCGCGATTGGCATATTCCGCACCAAGGAAGATCCCGCCGGCCGAGGTGTAGAGCTCGGTCATGTTATCGAGGATCTCGGTGATATGGCGTGGGCTGCGTTTGCGATCTGCGGCCGCCGACAGGAACATCCCGAACTCGTCGATCTGGAACAGGATCGCCGGCTGACGGTGCAAGGCGGTCAGCAGCCCGGCCCCGGACGCGATTTTGTTGCCGCCGAGATGGTTGGCAAGGCCAGCCTCGAACAGCACCTCGTTGATGATCTCGCGCGAATGGTTCTTGCCCGATCCGCTGTCCGCAATGCCTACAACATAGAGGTTGGAGCGCAGGTTGCTCTCCGTGCGGTAAAGCCGCCCCATAAGCGCGCCGATCGCGCAAAGGCTGGCGCCCAGCGACAACAGCGGCTGGGGACGACGAGCGGTCGACAGCATGTAATCGGTCAGCTTGCCGACGAGCCCGCCCGGGATCGTCAGATTGAAGTTTGCCGGCGTAGTCACTGCTTCGGCCTCCGCCGTCACATCGAGCCGGGCTAGCAGGCCAGAGGCAGGATGGCACTCGTCGATAGGTTGGCTGCCATCCAGCACCATACCGGGATCGGGCTTCCAGCCGCGTTCCATCGCCAGATGGTAGATCGTGCCTGCGCCGATGCGTTCCGGACGGAAACTGCCCCAGGCCTTCTCAGTGATGGCCGGGTCGTTCTTCGATGCCTGATCAGACCAGTCCGTGAAGACGTCCTTGCCGGCTTCACCAAGGCTGCCCTTGATGGCCAGCCCGATCCTGACCCAGCTGTCATAGTCGAGATCGGTGTTGGGGATGTGGCCCAGCGCAGAGCACACAGCTTCGATCGTCCCGGTCTGGGCGTGACCCGAGACGGAAGCGCCCGCAACCGTGAGTTTGGCCAGACTTGCCGGTCGCAATTCTGTGGGAACCAGCTCAAGGGCTTCTTCCATAAAGGCCGCGGCCATGTCGGCATCGATAACCGGCAGGCTTTCCAGGTCGAGTTCGGCCAGACCTTCTTCCGGCCACGCATAGGGCTGACCGGTATCGGGATGGTTGGCGTAAGCGACGAACTGCTGACCGAGACACAGCACTTCAAGCGGCGCCCGGCGAATACCCCGGAACGGCGCACGGGTGCGATAGACGAGCAGGCGCTTGGGTGCCCGCCCGATCCGTAGTGCCGGGGTATCGCCGAGCCTGGCGCGTGCCAGCTGCTCAATCTGCAGCGCAAGGTCGGGATCGGTAAGGATGTCGATATCAATCGCCGCAACTGCCCCGGCCACCACGCCAATGGCGCAGTCGGGCCATGTCGACCAGGTTGCGACTTCGACCTCCGTCGTCGGCCGTTCCGCGTGCCGGTTCCATTCCGGATAATCGACCCAACCGCCGCGCTGATAGCGGCCCGGCTTCTTATGGCCGGGCGCGATGGGCAGGATCGTATAACCATTGGCAAGGAGGCGCGAGCCAAGCTGCGCCATGTAGGACTGGGACATCAGAACGGGCACTCCGACATGTCGGCAGCGAGCTCGCGCAGGTGGTCGCAGTAGCCCGTGATCAGATGCTCGACGAAACCTGCCCACTCGGCGTCGCTAAGGGTTGCAAGGTCGGTCTTGCCGATCTGCTCGAGGAAACGGCCACCAGCCTGGCCGCCTTTGACCATTGCGGCCTGTTCGTTGCGACTCGCGCTGATCATGCCCTGCCTCCGGTGACAGAGGTCCTGGCAGACGCGGCTGCAAAGATACTTCCGGCTTTCGTCCCGGCGGGGATCGGAGACCCGGTAGTACGGGATGAACCAGCCGAAGCCGCGGGGCTCGCGATGGCAGACCGAGCAGAGCCCGGGGTTGGCGTATGACATGTGTCGAACCTGGCGTTGGTGATTTCGGTGTAGTTGCCCGACGGGCGCACGGAGATGTGGCTGGGACGGCGCAGGCGGTTGGTCAGCGCCAAGGCCGCATCGACTGAACGGGGGACCGGAACCCCGGGTGCGCGCTCGCGCCACCACATTTCAGCCTTCGAGCGGGGATAGCCCGTGTGCTCCAGGCAGATCCATTCGGTATGGCGAGCGAGGCCGCACTGGTAGGTCACCTTCAGAGAGGGACGGCCACCTTGCTTGTCATGCCGGTGGTAGGTCACATCGTTGACCTGTAGCCATTCCGGGCGCCGGGCCTTTGCCGACGAAAGGACAGCCAGCGTAGACGCCGTGGGGGCCACCTTCACCTTGCGGGCCGGGAAGATGAAGCCGCAGTCGGGGCATTCGAGAGCGGCGGCCGCTACGATGCTGTCGCAATCCGGACAGACCTTGACCGGCGCATCGCCATCACCCGAGCCCGGGCGTTTCGGTTTGACGAGGTCGATGGGGCCGTGACGTTTCACGTTGCCGGCGAAGTCCAGGACGAGACAATCCTGTTTGCCCGAGGCGAGCCGCGTTCCGCGACCTGCCATCTGGACGTAAAGGCCTGCCGACTTGGTCGGGCGCAGCATGGCGATCAGATCCACGGCCGGAGCATTGAAGCCCGTCGTCAGCACTCCCATCGACGCCAAGGCCCGGATCTTGCCGGCCTTGAAGTCGGCAATGATGCGGTCGCGCTCGTCCTTGGGCGTGTCGCCGAAGATGGTGGCGCAGCTGATCCCGCGACGGCGGAACTCTTCGGCAACGTGGGTCGCGTGACTGACACCCGAACAAAAGGCGAGCCATGACTTCCGGTCCTTGCCGTAGGCGATGATCTCCTCAACGGCGGCGCTGGTGATTACGTCCTTGTCGACCGCCTTCTGCAGGTCACTGGCAATGAATTCACCGCCGCGCGAACCAACCCCGGTCACGTCAAGCTTGGTGTCGGGCTGCTTGGATACCAGCGGGCTAAGATACCCGTCCTCGATGAGATCCCTGACTGATACCTCGTAAGCAATGTCGCTGAACAGGGCATTGTTACCTTCGTGAAGCATGCCGGAGTCCAGGCGGTAGGGAGTTGCCGTCAGCCCGATGACCTTCACCTTCGGGTTCATGCGCTGCATCTTGTCCAGGAAGCGGCGATACATCGTGTTTTCTTTGCCCGGGATGAGATGGGCCTCGTCGATCAGGATGAGATCGCAGTGGCCGATTTCAGCCGGCCGGCGGTGGATCGACTGGATGCCCGCGAACAGGATGCGCGCTTCAACATCGCGGCGCCCAAGCCCAGCTGAATAGATGCCGGCGGGTGCTTCGGGCCACAGACCCAGCATCTCAGCATGGTTCTGGGCGATCAGCTCGCGGACATGGGTGACGATCAGGATGCGCTGGTCGGGCCATGCCTTGAGCACCCCGTCGATGAACGAGGCCATGACCAGACTTTTGCCGCCAGCGGTCGGGATGACCACCAGGGGGTTGCCGTTCTTGTCTTCGAAATAGCTGTAGATCGCGGCGATTGCCGACTGCTGGTAGGGGCGGAGCTTAAGCATTTGCGTCCTCCTTCTGGCGGGCGTCGTTCAGCCAGTCGGAGCCGTCGGCCATGCGGTAGGCGACGAAGTCCTCACCGGCGTCGGTGACGGTTCCGGGCACGAGATCGGGGATGAAGAGGTGGCGGGCACAGGCGCGGCGCTGGTCCCGGGCATCGAGCTTGCGATCGTGGCGAGCACAGTGCCAACCACCATCCACGGGCGTCGAATGCAGACAGGTCCGGCAGTTCAGGGCCGCAGCTTCACCGGTGTGACAGGCAGCATGATGGGAGCACATGCGGCACTCGAACCAGGTCGGATCGTCGCTGATCCGGGCGGGTGGATGCTGGCCCTCGATGATGCGCTGGGCCTTATCGAGTAGCCGGGTTGCCTCGGCAGGATCGGCCTCGATCCGCTCGATATGCAGGGCATCGGTATCCTTGCAGACCGCAACATACATGGCGCGGGTCAGCCCGATGAGATGCATGTAGATCTGCATCTGGGCGGCATGCTGGGGCTTCGATTTCTCGACGCCCTTGGCAACGAGGTCGGCAAAGCTCTTGACCGAGTGGGTCTTGAACTCGACCACGTGCCAGGTATTCGGCGCTTCAAGCAGCCCAAGCGCAGCGCCATCAAGCGAACCGCCAAAGTGACCACCATGGGCTTCAACCCGGAACTGGCGGCCCGTCTCCGGGTCGACCTCCAATACGGTGGCGCCGGTCGCACGCAGATTGGCCACGATCCGGTCTTCCTCGCGCTGCCCCGTTTCGAACAGACGAAGCATGCGGCCGGAAAAGCGGGATACGGTGACCCAGCGAAAATCGAACCAGAGGGCCCGAGAACACGGCTTGCCGATCAGCGAAGCACCAAGATGCTCGCGGAAGCCATCACCTTGGCGCCCTTCATAGGCCGCGTAGATTGCCGTCAGGGTAGGCGTTGGCGGGGTGGGAAGTTCTGCCATTACAGATCCTCCGCTTCGCTGCTGGCCCGCGCTTCTGCGACCAGCTCAGCCCAGACTTTGGGATCGTGACGGGCGCGCAGGATCTCGATCAGTGCGTCCTTCATCTTGTTGCGGCGGTGCCAGCCACTGCCATCGGCGAGCAGTTCGGCACGCTCGCGGTAAAGGTGGCGCTGGGCGGTCCGGGCGCGGTTGAACCACACAGGGTCAATCGGTTTGCCCTGTGTCTGGCGGGTCAGATCGGCGGTCGCGATCTGGGTGCGGATCTTGGCGATCGCGTCGTCGAGTTCGATCAGGCGGCGCTGTTTTTCAGGCAAGCCGGGGGTGTCCGCGGCCGCAGGGGCCGCGTTGGTCATGTCAGTCATGGTCAGTCTCTTGTCTGGCTGAGGCTGCCGCGACTTCCCGCGGCAGCCCGCAGGATCAGGTGTTACGGTTCCACGGAGCTGCGGCCGGCGGCGCTGCCGACTGCGGGGTCGCGGTTGCAGGCTGATGCGCAGCCGGCGCGGTCTTGTCCGGGACGAGGTAGCGGATAGTATTCTTCTCCGAATACCCGTCCTTGGGCGGCTTCACGCCGACCTGGATCGACATCGGCACCAGGTGCAGATCGACGCTGTCATTGACCTGCAGCTTGCCAGTCGCATGGCAGATGGCCGACAGGGTGCGCTGCGCGATCTCGACCGTCTGCGGGTTCGAGTTCACGAGGTTCAGCTGGTCGAACAGCTTGCGGCCCTGGTACGGCCCTTCGATGATGTCGAGCATCAGCCAGAGAAACTGGCCCATGCCGTTGCGGGTCACGCGCATCTCGCTCTCGACGATCTGGGCGCGGTACTTGCCGGCGGGAACTACATCGTAGCCGGTCGTGGGATCGATGCCTGTTGCATCGAAGGCGGTGTCAAAACGTGCCATTGGGAAAACTCCGGATCAGGGCTGTTCGGGCTGAGGCATGGCCGCGACGAAGGCTTTCCAATCGAGCGGAAGCGTGTCGGGCAGGCCGTAGCGGTTCTTTGCGAGGAAGGCCGGGCGTTCGGCGGTGTGCAGGACGCGCTCACCGGAGCCGAGTGCCCGAGCTACCTTCTTGTTAAAGCCAACGTCGGCCTTCGCGATGGACATGCGGTAGTTGGCAAAAAGCACGACATCGCAGTGCTCTTGCAGCAGGGCCGCAGCGCGGGCCTGAAGCTTGATGACGTAGCGGTCGTAGGGCTCATGCTCGGGGCTATCGAAGCGCTTGATGTCGGTATGCGCGATCTGGACGACAGCCATGCCGCGACGATCACGAAGCGTGTTCAGGCGATCGAGATATTCGCGCCAGACCGTAAGCGCCTCAGCATAGCCCTTACCGAAGCCAGGGGCTTCGATCGATGCCCAGCCGTTGCGGCGGCAGGTCTCAGCCCAGACCAGCGGTTCAAGCCAGTCCACACTGTCAATGACCACCGTGCTATAAGCGTGCTCTTCGTTGAGCAGAGCGTCGAGCGCGTCAACGACGTCGGCATAGCTGGTGGCAAGCGGGAAGTGCGGCACCTTCAGCATGCCAAGACCGTCCTCGGTCATGATCACGACGGGGGCATCGGCACCGGCAGCGAATGTCGTCTTACCGACGCCGTGCACGCCATGCATCAAAATGCGGGGCGGACGCAGCGTGCTCGACGTCTGCAGGGAGGCAAGCGAGATAGCCATCAGCTCGCACTCTCCTTGAGGGCTGACTTCACAGCCGGGTCGATACCGATGGCGCCGGCTTCGCGGGCCATCTTATAAAGGCGCTTCAGTGCCGAGGCGCGGTTGGAGGCGGCGATGCTTTCCTGGTCGGCTGCGACTATGGCAAAGGCAATGTCGTCAACGGTTGCGTCTTCGAGCGGCAGCGGATCATCGCTTTCGCGTGCCGGGTGCTTCGGAAAGGTGACCGCATCAGGCAGGTCTTCAAGGGCGTAGTGGGCTTTGCGCAGACGCGCGATCGGGTTCGGGAACAACATGGCGAGACCTCTCATTCGGGGAATTCGCTGGCCTGATCATCGACCTCAGGCTCGCTGGAATAGACAGCCAACAGCGGGGTGCCGTCGGCGTGGTTGCCGGCTTCTTCGATGTGATACCGGCGCTGGACCTCGAAGATTTCCGGCAACTCCCAGCGACGATAAAGGCCGGGGATCCGCTTCAGAGGCTCAGTCGGGATGGCAGTCGTATCGCTCATCAACTGGGACTTCCTTGTTTTGGAAGACGCTCGGTGCGTCCGAAGTTGAAAAGCCAACCAGGCACACCGAGCGGGACAATGGGTTCAGGATTTTTCTTCGGCGTGTTCGCGAAGGCGCTTGAGGGCGCGCTGAAACCGCTTGCGGGCAGCCGGTTCCGAAAGGCCGATTTCCTTGCCGGCCTCGGCTTGCGTGTAGCCATCGATCACCACGCGCAGGACAAGTTCGGCATCCACCCCGATGAGGCTGGTCAGCTCCTCCAGCAGCCGTTCAGGCGACAGGTCAGGATCAACGAAGTCGGCGATGCCGCCGTGCAGATCAGGGTCGAACTCGTCCTGAACGAGTTGACGCCTGGTTTCGCGATTGTGCGCACGCAGCACATCGCGTTCGACGTTCTGAAGGATCGTCGCAGCAACCCAATTTACGCGATTGAGGTCCAGTTCACGGATCGCGGCCGTCGCGCGGGCCAGGATTTCAGACGCGATCTCGTCGGTGCGCCCAAGGCGGCGAGCCCGTGACCGACGAAAGACGCCGTCAAGCCCAGGCCACAGCGCAAGAAGCATCAGCGTAAGGGCACAATCCCCCGCGCGGTCTTTTGCCTTGGCGCTCTGGATCAGACCGCCAAGGAGCAGGTTCTTCTGGTCGGGGGAGCCATCGCCGCGATGCAGGTGGTCCAGCAACGCCGCTGGATCCGCAAAGCCAGTCAATCCGCGGTGACAGGTACGCACCGTGGCGAAACCGCGCTGGAAATTGAGGGTGGAAGACGATTGAACGAGGTGTTGGTGAAATTCGTGCCACGACGAGGGCATTTGACGCCAGCCTGACGGCCGGGCGTCGAGCGCCTCCTACTGGCCAGATCAGGGCGTCAAGCGCCTCTCGTTTCGGGGATGTTCGGGTAAGTCTGTTGCTACGCTAGCAAGCGGACTTCTTGTTCAGGGTGCCGCAACCGTGGCAGTTCGCGGTAACCGGGAACCCAACCAGATATTCGCGGTGCTTCTGAACGCGGATGTGCAGCTGGTTTCCGTTAGCAACACCGAGGAGCTTGCCGCACTCGGTGCAGCGCCATTCAGGCTCGCCACCGGTCAGGCCACCACTAGTGACGGGCGCATTATCGCCCCCATCGTTAGCGGCGGAAAGGCGCCGGATCTTCTTGAGCCGGTAAGCACTCGTGTGCGGCTTTCCAGGGGCCGAAATCAGGGAAGTATTAGAAGGGTCAACATTCATAGTCGGGGACTCCATTTGGGGGTTTTGAAGGGACGAGAACGGTGGTTCGGAAAAGCGCGTGCTTTCCCGTTGAGGCAGTTTTTAAAATGTGAGATTTCAGCGTGTGTTAGGAGGCTTCGCCGGCCTCAGCTTCCGCTCCGCGCCGTTTGAAGCCAAGACTGGCAGCCTTCTGACGGCTCTGGCGTGCTTGGTTACGGGCTTCGCGAAAGTCCGGTTCAAGTTCGGTGAGCTTGTCGACCAAGCCCTGCAAATCGTACATGTTCGACATGCGGCCCTTGTGGTCTGCATAGCGCGGAATGCGCTTGATCAGGCCTTCGTCCTCAAGATCCGTCAGGTAACGCTGGATTTGGCGTTCGCCGATGCCGAGCCGCTGAGACAACTCCTTTTTGCTCGGATAGGGCTTGCGTCCAGCATCCCACCAGTGATCCACGATCTGGATCAGCACCGCCAACTGTGTCGGGTTCAGGTGCAGACGGCGCTGCGCTCGCAGCAACAGGGACGGCAACATACAAAACCCACTATCCATGACCTTCGCGCCCCATTTCTGGCTAGCGGGGGACTTCCGGGACTTCTTCTCCGGTGCTACCTTCTCGGTCGTTATTTCGTCTTGATTCGTGTCAGTCATTCGCAATCTCCATGCCCGATAAATGGGCTCGTTGAGTCGAATGCACAAGTGTCGACCCGGGGACATATTTAACTCCAGGGCTACGGTCATTACTGCCTCTACCGGAGAGGCAAGAGTGTCTCCTGAATCAGGACGTATGTAACCATGATGAACGTTAAGTCGTATAAGGAGCATAAGGTGCCCCGGTCAAAAATGACCTAGGGTCATGCCCGAACTTTTTCTCCGATTGCGGTTCTCTCGGTTTCCATCGTTGTCCCGTTGCCTTCGGGCATCTGGCTTTTCCGTCTCAGCACCATCGTTCGGCACAGCCGGGCGAGAGACGGAGACCCACAAGTGAAGACCCCCAACCCGTTCCATCCGGACCAGATGAGCGCCGAAGCTCGGCTCGCCGAGTTGGGCCGCATCCTTGCCGCGGGCATTCAGCGCCTGCGCGAACAGTCCAGTTCTATATCTGCCGACAGCGGAGATAGTTCGCTCGCTATCCCAGCCAGCAAGAGCGTCAGTCGTCCTGGGCACAAGGCCCGCAAAGGAGGACGATAATGCAACACCAGGACGACGGGCCGGTGCTGGCGAGGCTGGCAAGCCTCAAGGCCATGACGGTCAATGAGCTGAAAGCCGAATGGCAGACGCTTATGGGATCCACGCCGCCCAACAACAGCCGGACATTTCTCGAGCAACGACTGGCCTACAGGATCCAGGAGCTGACCTATGGCGGCCTGCCGCAACCGGTCAGCCGACTGCTGGATGCCCTGGCTGACGAGGTCGAGGGGAAGAAGGTCCGTAAATCGGTGATCAGCGATCCGCGCAATCCGGTTATCGGCACACGGCTGGTCAGGGAATGGGACGGCGTCGAGCACGTAGTCACGGTCCTGCAAGGCGGCTTCGATTGGCAGGGGCGCCGATACAAGTCGCTGTCCGCCATCGCCCGCGACATCACCGGAACGCAGTGGAACGGCTACCGCTTCTTCGGCCTGCGCGAGAACAAGAGGGCTGCAGCATGAAGGAAACAGCACCTACGAGCCGCCTGCGCTGCGCCGTCTACACGCGCAAATCCAGCGAGGAAGGGTTGGACATGGAGTTCAACAGCCTCGATGCCCAGCGGGAATCCTGCGAAGCGTATGTCGCCAGCCAACGCGCCGAAGGCTGGGTCTGCATGCGCGAACGCTATGACGACGGCGGATACTCGGGTGGCACCCTTGATCGTCCCGGCCTTAAGGCCCTGCTGGAAGATGTGGAGGCCGGGCTGGTCGACGTTATCGTCGTCTACAAGATCGACCGCCTGTCGCGCTCGCTGATGGACTTCGCCAAGCTGGTCGAGGTGTTCGACCGCAACAACGTGACGTTCGTTTCCGTGACGCAGGCGTTCAACACCACGACGTCGATGGGGCGGCTAACGCTGAACATCCTGCTCTCGTTCGCCCAGTTCGAGCGCGAGGTCACCGGCGAACGCATCCGCGACAAGTTCGCTGCCAGCCGCGCCAAGGGGATGTGGATGGGCGGGTTCGTGCCGATGGGGTACGACGTGGTCGACCGCAAGCTGGTGATCAACGAGGCCGAGGCAGCGACGGTCCGGCACATGTTCCAGCGGTTTGTCGAGCTGGGATCGGCGACGCTGCTGACCCGCGAGCTGGTGGCAAAGGGCACCCTGAACAAGCGGGGCAAGCCGATCGACAAGGGGTTCCTCTACAAGCTGTTCCGCAACCGACTCTATATCGGCGAAGCCGTCCACAAGGGTACCAGCTATCCCGGCGAGCATCGGGCGATCATTGACCAGCCGCTGTGGGATGCGGTCCATGCCATCCTGCAGGAAAGCCCGCGCCAGCGGGCGGCCAACACCCGCACCCAGACCCCGGCGATGCTCAAGGGCCTGATCTTCACGGATCGCGGCATCGCCATGACGCCGACCGTCACCAAGAAGGGCAGCCGGCATTACCGTTACTACACCTCGATGGATGCGATCCGGAACCGGGCGTGCGAAGGCCGCGACGGCTTTGTCCGGCTGAATGCCGGCATGGTGGAAACGGCCGTGGTCCAGCACATCCGGTCGCTGCTGCGCACGCCGGAAATCACGGTGCGGGCGGTGGAGAATGCGCGCCGCACGGATCCGGACATGGACGAGCAGGACGTGGTTTCCGCGCTGGCCGGGTTCGATAGCCTCTGGGAATCCCTGTTCCCGGCCGAACAGGCGCGCATCGCCCGGCTGCTGATCGAGCGGGTCACGGTCAGCGCCGATGGCCTTGCGGTCGACCTGCGCACCGAGGGCCTCGGATCAGTCATCCGCGAAATGGTCACCCCGAAACAGGAGCTGGCAGCATGAGCGCGCCTAGCACCATGCGGGTGTTCATCCCGCTCACCATCCGCAAGCGCAACGGGCGGCCGAAGATCGTGCCGCCTGCCGATCTGGTGCCGGACACCGGCGGCGTGGACCCGCATGTGCTGAAGGCGGTCGCCAAGGCGTGGAGCTGGAGGCGGAAACTGGAGAGCGGGGCGGCAGCGACCCTTGCCGACATCGCCAAGGAGGAAGACGTTACGCCCGCCTATGCCGGCCGCATCATGAAACTGGCTTATCTCGCACCAGCAACACTGGAGAAGCTGCTGATTGCTCGCGTCTCGCCGACGGTGTCAGTGAAGGAGTTGGCGCATGCAGCGGAGATGCCTTGGGCAAATCAGGAGGCGTCGGTATTTGGCTGAACAAGAGGTCCGCTTCGCGCCTCATCTTCGCCATTCAGGGCGGTGGTCCGACAACCTCCAACCCAGCCGTTCCTCCGGCTTATCTCGGCACAGGCGCCCAGCGCCGACCATTCGACACCCCTTCGTCTGGCAACTGGGCAGATGAACGGATCACTCTGATTTCGGGCATGAAGGAAATAATATTTGCCCACATATTGACATCTCAGCTCTATGGTATATTTAGGGTGCATCAGATTTCCTAATTGCCCATTTGGAGTCCGCCATGTCAGACCGCTCTTGCGAGCTTCGATGCGAAATTGCTTGGGCCTTGGGTTACAGGACGAGCGGAGAGGCTGCCCGCAAGGCTGGCGCGCGCCTAGCAATTGATTCCGGCTCGTGCAAGTCGGTGGGCGGGATTCTCTGGACAGGTGCCGGCTTGCGCGACAGATTGCGGGCCGGGAGAGGGAGAGGAATGATGGAAATCCGGCCGATGGCCCCGCACTGCGGAGTGGAGATCGCGGGCGTATCGCTCGCATCGTGCAGCGATGCCGAGATGGCGGCGATCAAGCAGGCGATCTGGGAGCACGGCGTTGCGGTGTTCCGCGATCAGGACTTCGCGCCTGAGGATCACATCGCCTTCGGCAAGCGCTGGGGCGGGATCGACCTCAACAATTATTTCCCGCTCGATCCGCGCTGGCCGGAAATCGCGCTGGTGGCCAAGGCTCCCGAGCAGACCACCAATATCGGCGGGGGCTGGCACACCGATCATTCCTACGACCAGATCCCGGCAATGGGCTCGATCCTCGTCGCCCGCGTATTGCCGCCCTCAGGCGGCGACACGCTGTTCGCCCACATGGGCGCGGCCTATGATGCGCTTGACGACGACACAAAGGCCGCGGTCGAAGGCTTGCAGGCCTTCCATACCGCCGATCACATCTATCAAGCCGATGGCATCTATGCCCAGACGGATCAGGCAGGCAGCCTGCGCGGACAGGACCTTCGCACAGGCGCAGTGCATCCGGTGGTGATCCGCCACCCCCAGACCGGCCGCAAACTGCTCTATGTCAACGGCGCCTTCACGATCAATTTCATCGGCCAGACCCGCGAGCAGAGCCTGCCGCTGCTTTCGAAGCTGCTGGACGCGGCGGTGCGCGAGGACAACCAGTGCCGCGTGATGTGGGAGCCGGGCACGGTGGCGATCTGGGACAACCGTACCACCTGGCACTATGCTCTCAACGACTACCACGGTCACGCCCGCGAGATGCACCGCATCACTCTGTCGGGCGAGGCGCTGGCGGCGTAGCACGTTCGTCTACCGCTAGGCTGCTTAAGCCGGGACCTGCCCGCCTTTCGCTACGCTGCTTGACACGGAGACGGCGTACTTATTGTCGCTAGGGCGCGCTACCTGCTACCTCGGGCGAGCAGGTGTAGACCAGCCGTTCGTTGGGGGTTTCAGGCAGCAGAGCGGTGATCGCCGATTGCTGCTCGCCCAGCGTACGCGCCGCCTCGCTTACCCCGCAAGCCGGGGACGTGTATTGATCGCGCGCGGCCAGCACCTTGGCCAGCGCCTCCTGCCCGAGCAGGTAGCGATCGGTGCGGAAGGTGCGGGTGGCCGGATCGTAGCGGTTGACCGCCACTGCCGCCTCGTCCTCCAGCAGCAGCACTCGGCTCCATTCCCCGCAGGCGGCAAGGCCATATTGGGTACGGGTGTTGACACAGCCATCGGCGGCCCATTCGAACGCGACGTCATCGGTGCGCGCGGTGGTTACGCGGCTGCGCTCTGGCACCAATGTACAGATAAGCGCGCCTTCGGCGGAGGTCGCGCTGCCCGCTGCGCTATCGGCTCTGGCGCTCATATTGTCGTCGAGCGCAGCGGCGACGCGGTCCTCGATCGCGGTGAAGGCCGGACGGGTGAACCACAGCACTAACGCCCCAATCAGCGCCGCCCCGGCGAAGGTGACGGCCATGGCAGCCCGCTTGCGGGTTTCGGGGGCGCGCCGCCAGACCACCGCGGCATAACCGCTGCCCATTGCTGCCAGCAGTGAGATGAGCGCCAGCGCCATCGCGTTCTCGCGCGCCGCCATCACTTCCATCTGCGCCGCCAGCCGCGCGCCCTCGAGAGCCTCGCTGTCGGCTTGTGCCCGCATTGCCATCCGCTCGCGCGCAGCGGCCTGTTCTGCCTCCATCCGCTGGCGTTCCTGGGCGTTCAAGTCGGCGATTGATCGGCACGGCAGGGCGTTCACCATCGGCTCCACCCCTTTGCTTTTGAGGAACGGCAGCAACTCGCGCAAGCTGACCGCGAAATAGAACTCGGCATCCGATCCGTCCGATTCCGCACCAAAGGAATTGACCCCAATCACCCGCCCGCAGGGATCGAGCAGCGGCCCGCCCGAATTGCCGCGCGCGATCGGCGCGGTGTGGAGCAGCGTGTCGAACTGACGGCTGGGGCGTTGTCCCGACAGGAAGCCGCGCGATTTCACCGGCGGTTGGGCGCGGAAGATGTCGCCGATCGCCAGCCCCTGCGCGAGATCGACGTTCATCGGATAGCCGACTGCCGAAACTTCACCCAGATCGGCGCTTACACCGCCCGCCAGTGTCAGCGGCGGCAAGCGAACGGTGCCTTTCGATATCACTATCAGCGCCAAATCGTTGCGAGGGGAAACCGCGACGATGCGTGCAAAGGTGCCGCGCTCGCCCTCGCTCGGAACCACGCCGATGCGCAGCGCATCATCCTGTAGCGCTTCCTGGATGACGTGGGCATTGGTGACGATATGGGTCGGCGAGACGGCAAAGCCGGTGCCGTGTGAGACGGGCGCATATTCGCCCCCGCGCTCGCCGATCAGCACCACCCGCACCACGCCGCGCGCGGCGGCATCGATATCGGCAGGGTCGGCGGCGGCAGGGGCGGCGATAGTGAGCCAGACGAGGGCAAGCGCGCGGAACAGGCGGTTCATGGGTGCGGTTATAGCCGCTTTTTCACCTTAAGCGACATTGAACGCAATCGCCGGGGGTGCAGGTCGGGGGCGGCTGTGGCACAGTGTTTCGCGTGAAACATTTGCCAAACATATCCAATGAGGAACGCTGGCAGGCGATGCAGGCGAGTAACGGGTCCGCGTGGCGCTCAGCGAGGGGCTAAGTGTGGTCAAAACGCTGGAAATCGTGGGCTATAGCGGGGCTAAACAATTCTATGCGGACACGAAAGACAGGCTGGGCATGAATCCGAGCGACTGGAGCAAAGGCGGCGCGGGCCGTGTGGTGCATTGGGCGGTCTTGCCGACGACGCTGGGGCCGATGCTGGTGGCGGCGACCGAGAAGGGCGTGTGCTGCCTCGCCTTCGGCGAAGACGAGGCGAAATTGCAGGCGCGCTTTCCGAAGGCACAGCTGGTGCCCGCAGGAGAGGACTTCCGCGGGTTGTTCGCCAAGGTGCTGGAGGCGGTCGAGCAGCCCGGGGCGGGGAGCGCCGCGATCCCGCTCGACGTGAAAGGCACCGCCTTCCAGCAGCGCGTCTGGGATGAACTGCGCCGTATCCCTGTGGGCGAAACGCGCAGCTACGGCGAACTCGCCGCCGCGGTCGGCAACCCCAAGGCAAGTCGCGCCGTGGGCGGGGCCAACGGCGCGAACAATATCGCGGTGCTGATCCCCTGCCACCGGGTAATCGCCTCTGACGGGTCGCTGGGCGGCTACGCCTATGGCTTGGCTATCAAGGCGGATTTGCTGCGAAGGGAAGGGCGGTGAAATAACCACCCCAGCGTCGCTCCGGGTCAAGCCCGGGGTGACGGGTGGTAACGCTCAATCCAGCTTCGGCGGCATTCCCGGTTCGCACTTTGCCATGGCGCGCTGATACGCCGGGCGCTCGCCGATGCGCTTCAGGTATGCCTTGAGGTTCGGCAGGTGGTCGATGCTCATGCCGCTCATCGCGCGGCTGGTGGTGAGCTGAAAGCCCATCATGATGTCGGCGGTGGTGAGCTGGCTCCCGCCGAAATAGTTTGCCTCGCCGAGCCGCTTCTCGACGATGGCCCAGCCTTTCTGTACCCGGTCGGCGACGAAGAAGGGCAGATCGCTTGCGCCCATGAACTGCGCCACCAGCGCCATCATGCCGTTGGTCATGAAAGTCGCGTTGGCCCAGTGGTAGTAGAACAGGTGATCGGCGAAGTCGGGGTGGTTCGCGTCCGGCACCAGCGGCGGTCCCGGGGCATATTTGGCGACGATGTAGTCGATGATCGCCCCGCTTTCGCCGAGCACCAGATCGCCGTCGGTGATCACCGGCGCAATGCCCATCGGGTGCAGCGCCTTGTATTCATCAGGCGCTAGGCGGTTGTCCTCGCGGCGATTGTAGAGCTTCAGACTGTAATCCAGCCCCAACTCCTCGGCGAGCCAGACGATGCGTTCGGATTGCGACAGGCGCAGGTGGTGGATGGTCAGCACGGCTCTCTCCCGGTTCAGTCTCGCGCCCAGCCTTTGCTTGCGGGCACCAGAGAGTCGAGAAACTTTTGCGCCGTTTCCAGATATTCGCGCTGCTTGGCTTCGCCCATCCGGTCCCAGGTGGCATAAATGCGTCCGATGCGATGATTGCTTTCGAGCCGGCCGCGGTTGGCGTCCATGAAGTGCCAGTAGAGCGGATTGAAAGGGCAGGCGTTGGGGCCGGTCTTCTGCGCGACCTTATAACGGCAGCCACCGCAATAGTTCGACATCTTGTTGATGTAATTCCCGCTCGCCGCATAGGGCTTGGTCGCCAGCCTTCCGCCATCGGCATAGAGCACCATGCCGGCGACATTGGGCAACTCCACCCATTCGAAGGCGTCCGCGTAAACTGCAAGATACCAGTCGGCGACTTCCTGCGGATCAATCCCGGCGATTAGGCAGAAATTGCCGAGCACCATCAGACGCTGAATATGGTGCGCGTGGGCATCCTCGCGAGTGGTGCGGATGCAATCGGCAAGGCAGCGCATATCAGTCTTGCCGGTCCAGAAGAACTCGGGAAGCGGGCGGTGGGCGGAGAGCTCATTGGCATCGGCCAGCCCCGGCATCTGGTGCCAGTAGAACCCGCGCACATATTCGCGCCAGCCGATGATCTGGCGGATGAAGCCTTCGACTGAATTCAGAGGTGCGCGGCCCTTGCGATATTCCTCCTCGGCTTGGGCACAGAGCTCGAGCGGATCGAGCAGCCCGATATTGAGGCTGGTCGAGAGCATCGAGTGATAGAGGTCGTCTTCCCCATGCACCATTGCGTCCTGATAGGGGCCGAACAGCGCGAGGCGGCGTGCGAAAAAAGCCTCGGCAGCTTCTAGCGCTTGTGCCCGCGTGACCGGCCAGCCGAAGGGTTCGAGGTCACCGAAGTGATCGGGGAAGCGTTCGCCGACGAGGGCGATTACATCCTGAGTAATGGCATCGCGTGCGAACTTGGGCGCGGGCGGGGCGCTTAGGCCGCCCTTGGGCGGTTCGCGGTTTTCCGCGTCGTAATTCCAGTCGCCGCCGGTCGGCTTATCGCCCTCCATCAAAAGGCCGGTCTTGCGGCGCATTTCGCGGTAGAAATACTCCATCGTCAGGTGCTTGCGACCCTCGGCAAATCGGCGGAAATCGGCGTGGCTGGCGATGAAGCGGGTGTCGGGGAGGATGCATACAGGACAGGGGAAGCGGCCTTGCCATTCGAGCATGGCATTGTGCACCCGCCACTCACCGCTTTCGGTCACGCGGATTTCCGACGGGGCGTGGCATTCGACCGCGCGGGCGACTTCGCCGGTGAAGCTGCCGGTGTTCGCGGGATCGTCCAGCGCTACGTAATCGACTTGCCACCCCTCGGCGCGGAGTTCTAGCGCGAAGTGGCGCATGGCGGACAAGATCAGTACGATCTTCTGCTTGTGGTGCTTCACATAGGTCGCCTCGTCCCACACCTCCATCATCAGGATGCGGGTTTCAGCCGGGATGAGGCCTTCAAGGCTGGAGATATTTCGCGAAAGCTGGTCGCCAAGGATCGGCACGAGAATCGGTCGGTTCATGCGGGGGTAATGATCGGCTGCGGCTTTGGTGCCCTTCCGTCCTAGGTTGTTCACCCTGAACTTGTCGAAGGAGGCATGTGCGTCCTTTGACAGGCTCAGGAAAAGCGGGTTTGGGGAAAGCTAGACGAAGGAATAGGGGTCCACATCCACGCCCACCCGCACGCCGGGGGCGAAGTTCACGCTCCCGATCCAGTCGCGCAAGATCGCTTGCAGGTTCGCGCTGCGCTTCGCGTTCACCAGAAACCGATAACGATAGCGGCCGCGCAGCAGCGCCAGCGGGGCAGGGGCGGGGCCGAGGATCTGCACATCGGCAAGGCGCGGGCGGACATCGCCAAGCTGCGCCGCCGCCTGGCGCGCTTCCTTCTCGTCTTCGGAGGAGAGGATGATCGCCGCCCAGCGCCCGAAAGGCGGGGCGCCCGCATCGCGGCGGGCGGCGGTCTCAGCGGCGTAGAAGGCATCGCGGTTGCCGTCGGCTAGTGCGGCAATCACCGGGGCATCGGGGTGGCGGGTCTGGATCAGCACCTCGCCTGGCTTAGCCCCGCGCCCAGCGCGCCCAGCGACCTGGGCGATCTGACTATACGTGCGCTCGCCTGCGCGCAGATCGCCGCCTTCGAGCCCAAGATCTGCATCGACCACGCCCACCAGCGTAAGGTCAGGGAAGTGGAAGCCCTTCGTGACGAGCTGCGTGCCGATGATGATGTCGATCGCCTTGCTTTCCGCTTGCGCGATGAATGCGGCGGCGCGGTCCGGGGTGTTGAGCGTGTCAGAGGTGGCGACTGCAATGCGCGCCTGCGGGAACAGCTCGCACACTTCATCGGCGATGCGCTCCACCCCGGGGCCGCAAGCGACCAGGCAGTCGCTCTCCCCACATTCGGGGCAGGCTTCGGGTACCCGCGTCTCGAACCCGCAATGGTGGCAGGCGAGGCGGGACGACAGGCGGTGTTCGACCAGCCATGCGCTGCAAGAGGGGCATTTGAAGCGGTGCCCGCAATTGCGGCACAGGGTCAACGGAGCATAACCGCGGCGGTTAAGGAACAGCAGCGACTGTTCGCCTTTCTCCAGCCGGTCGCGCAAGGCATCGATCAGCGGCCCGGCGAGCCAGTGCTGGCTGCCGGGTTTTTCCTCTTCCGTAGTCAGCGAATTCGAAGCCCGTCTCAACGAGTTTCAGGAGGGGTACGAGTGGTGCGAACCCGATGGAATCTTGCGATCGTTCACCGTTGTCGGCGAACTCCTCGAAATCGCCTTCGACCCCATAACCGCCGCGCGCGGTATGCAGGCCATGCGCCTCCTAACTAACACGAACCCCGCAAATGCCGTTGATTGGTCCAAGCTTGGTGGAGAAGCCCCCACCGACTGGGCTGAAACCTGGGGCGACCTTGACGCCTTCAATGACTCAAGCTGGTCGTCACTCATGGAGGCTGCCCATAATCTGAATGCCTTCGCCTATTTCGGCATTCTGCCCACTTGGGCCCTGTCCTATGCCGACAGGAGTTCTGAGCAGTTCCATGATGTTCCGGCCTTTGTCCGGGGCGTGGTAAACCAGCTCAACAGGTTCCTCCAGTTGCTCCCGAATTCGCTGAACTTGTACGGCATTGAAAACATCGAACGGACCTGTCTCGCTGCGATTGGGCGATTGAAGATCGACGCTAATGAGCCGCTCAGCGTGCACGAGTTGGCGGCAGTGACCCAGGTCACCACCAAGCGCTTGCAGAATGCCATCTACGCGAAGTCCGCAGACGCTCCGATCGTGGCCAAGGATGGGTCAATTCCTGCTGCCGCTGCCCATCGCTGGCTCGAGGCACGCGACTACAAGGCTTCAATCTGGCGCGAGTTCATCGCGTGCAAAGGCTGGGAAGAAGACGGCAAAGCCATAGTCCCTGCCGCAACGGAAAACGAGGCTCGAGACTTCCTGTTCGTTCCCGAAGCCCGCGACGGCACGGTGTTCAGCCCGATTTCGTGTAAAAGAGGCGGCAAGAACGGCACGGCATATTACACAGTCGGGGCAAAGGACGCCGAGGTCGACTACGAAGATTACGATGAGGCTCTTGCCGCGTTGTCCAAGATGTCGACGCCTCGCTGGCGCCGGCCAAACGAAAACGGAAACTTTGGCATCGTCAGCGCTGAACGCTGGCGCCGACTGACCCGTGAAGAGCTGTTTGCCATCTGACGAATTTTGAAACTCGTTCGGCGCTTTTCGTCTGGGCGAGATTCAAAAGGACGCAGCGTGTCCTGCCTGACGCCCAACACCGCCCGCGACCTCGGTTGCGGGGGCCCAAGCAACGCGACTGCTGCGTGCGATAGGGTTCGCCCTTCGCCTTGCAGCCGGAGGCAAGCCCCGCTCCGGATGAGCAGGATCGATTTCACCTTTCGGTCGACCTTGCTCCCTGAACGCGGGGACACGCGTGACGGCTCGGAGAGACGGCACCCCAATCCAACTAGTAGAGAGTCCTATGAGCTACGCCCCCTTGAAAGCCCTAATCATCGACGAACCCTGGATCAGCCATATCCTTGATGGCTCGAAGACATGGGAAATGCGCTCAAAGCCGACAAAGATCCGTGGGCAGTTCGGCCTGGTCAAAAAGGGCAGCGGCGCGATTTCCGGCGTGGCCACACTTGTCGGTTGCGGCGAGCCTTTGCCCCCGGACGCCATGATCCGCGCTTTCGACAAGCACCGGATTCCCGAGCAGATGATCCGTAGTGGCCTAGTCGCGAAGTGGAACTGTCCGTGGGTGCTGTCCAACGTGCGAAAGCTCCTTCGACCCGTGCCCTATCGGCACAAGTCCGGCGCCGTCACATGGGTCAATCTTGAGCCGGAGGTGGCCGCTGCCGTCCGCGCTCAGCTTGTATTCTGAAACCTCGCAATCGACCCGGCCGTCCCCAGAACAGGAGCCACGACCATGACAATCATCGCTGACACAGAGCTTGATCTTTTCTCGTATCCCTTCGCGAACACTGCCGCGACGAAGATGCTGGCAGATGCCTTCGATGCCCTCTGGAAAACGCGCGGCGTGTCACAGCGCCAGTTGGCCGCAAGACTCGGATATCGAGGATCTGTGTGCCTGAGCCACATGGCGACAGGTCGAATTTCCATCCCGGTTGGGCGAGTTCTGGACTTGGCGCACGTGCTTGAAATTGACCCAGCTGAACTGCTGCTAGCGGTTCTGGAACAGCGGCACCCGGAAATCCCGTTCCGGAAGCTTCTGGAGCCTTCCAGGCCGGACTCAACAAGACCGACCGAGCATACGATCCGAGCGGTCACAGACGTTTAGGGTACGACGGGTCATAAGGCGATCCAACAGGCTCGGCTGGAGTAGCCAACTATGCGAAACATTTACCCTGGATTCTCAAACTGCATTGGCTGCCGGGTTTACACTGAAACGGTATCGACGCGTGCAGGTCTGAAAAACCCGGAAATACGTCGCTTTCGAGTATTATACCTATTGCGATGAGGTTTAGGTGAAAAGAGACGAATGCCGATCAGAGACCGGATTTGGCCGCAGCGGTAGTCTCTGGGGTTTAGTCGCAATCGGCAAAACCGCGCGGAAGCTGGGGAATTTCAGGCTTCGCGAGGCCCATCTCATTGATTCGCATTGAGATAATGGCGGAGACGGAGGGATTCGAACCCTCGGTACCGGATTTACCAGTACGACGGTTTAGCAAACCGTTGGTTTCAGCCACTCACCCACGTCTCCTGCGCGATTGGCGTCGGGCGCCTATAGCGGGCAAGCAACCTGGCTGCAATGCCTATTCCATTGGAATTTCTTCAGCGGTTTTGACTCGTTTGGGCGCGAAAGCGACTCGACTCATCGCCCGTTCATTGTGCGTAGCCTAGCGGGGGCCATAGCGTGCCATTCAAGTTTGGAGGATTGCGACATATGACAGGCCACCCGCTGAAAGTTTTCGGGAACCGTCTGGCGCTTGCCTTTGCTGCATTGCTGTTGGTCGGCCCAGCCTCGGTTGCGCCGGCGAATGCGCAAATCCAGTCTATCGACCCCAATGATGCAATCGATGCAGATCTCGGCACTCCGCCCAAGGTGGAAACGCCGAATGCATCCGATATCCCGACCGACCCGCCCATTGAAGGCGACACGACGGTGACGCCCTCGGTCGACACAACAGCCGAACCGACCACAGCGACGACCGTTCCCCAGCCGGGTGACGCCTCAACCTATCAGCAAGATGACCTGATCGGTGCGGCTGAAGGCGTGTTCGGCAAGGGTGCGCAGGGGCTCGGCAAGCTGATCGAAGATATCCTCAAGAAACAGGGCCAGCCCAACGGATATATCGTCGGTCGCGAAGGTGGCGGCGCGCTGGTCGTTGGTTTGCGTTACGGATCTGGAACACTGCATCACAAGGTAGAAGGCCAGCGCCCGGTTTATTGGACTGGTCCGTCGATTGGTTTCGATGCCGGCGCCAATGCGGGCAGCACCTTTGTGCTGGTGTACAACCTCTATGACACCGAAGACCTATACAAACGCTATCCTTCGGGCGAGGGCGTGGCCTATCTGGTCGGTGGTTTCAACGCCAGCTACCTACGTCGAGGCGATGTAGTCCTGATCCCGATCCGCGTCGGGGCCGGACTGCGGCTGGGCGCCAATGTCGGTTACATGAAGTTTTCGAAGAAGCAGCGCTGGCTGCCATTCTAAAGGCCCCGGGTCGCACCGTACAGGGGCTAATGGGCGTCCTTCGGGACGCCCTTTTTTTATTTCGCGCGGACTTCTTCCATGCGCTTCAGGTAGCGGGCCAGAACGTCGATTTCGAGGTTTACGGCGCGACCTGCTGCAAGATCGGCAAGCGTAGTGACATCCCAGGTGTGCGGAATGATGTTGAGTGTGAAATGCGCACGGCCATCGCTTGCGTCGATGACGCTATTCACCGTGAGCGAAACGCCATCGACGGTGATTGAGCCTTTCTCGGCGATATAAGGTGCAAGTGCGGCGGGGGCGGCAATCGTCACCTTGTGCGAATCGCCAACTGGCTCGACCGACAGCACCTCGCCCACGCCATCCACATGGCCGGTGACGATATGCCCGCCCAGTTCGTCGCCCAGTTTGAGCGCGCGCTCCAGGTTGAGGCGGCGGCCTTGCGTCCACATTCCGGTTGCGGTCTTGCTGACGGTTTCGGCCGAGGCATCGACCGCAAACCAGTCTGCACCTTTATCGACCACGGTCAGGCAGCAGCCCGAACAGGCGATTGACGCGCCCATATCGACCCCACCCATGTCGTAGCCGCATTGGATGATTAGACGAAGGTCACCGCGCTGTTCGGCGGTGGTTATGGTTCCGATGTCGGTGACTATGCCTGTGAACATTGGATGGCCTCGTAGACTTCAAACCGGTTGTTGCCAAGCATCCGCGTGTCCGAAAGCTGCCAGCGGCCATGCGCTTCCGACAGATCTGCCAGCCCTATATCGCCAAGGCAGGGTTTGCCGCCTCCGATGATGATCGGTGCGCGATAAAGCATCAGCCGGTCGACCAGCCCCGCGCGCAGGAAAGCGTTCGCGGTTTGCGCGCCGCCTTCGACGATCAGGCTGTTGCAATCGAGCGCAGATATGGCCTCGGGCGTGCGGATGGCCTCCCATCCCTCTGGCGCGTCACCACTACCCAGCATGATGCGGCGCGGTGACCGGCCTTCGAGGCCGGGCAGGCGGACGTCGAGTTTGGGTGTGTCAGCGCGCACCGTGCCTGCGCCGATAAGGATCGCGTCGCATCGGGCACGTTCGACATGGGCATGGGCGCGGGCCGCATCGTTGGTGATCCAGCGGCTGCGGCCATCCGCCATCGCAATGCAACCGTCGAGCGAGGTGGCAAGCTTCAGCGTTACATGCGGGCGGCCCTTGGTGATGCGGCTGATAAAGCCTGCAAGGCTGGCGTGCGCTTCCACTGCCATCGCATCGTGTTCGACCGAAATCCCTGCCGCGACGAGCCGATCAAAGCCCCTGCCAGCCGTGCGCGGGTCGGGATCGGTCAGTGCGGCTACGATTCTCGCTGGCTTGGCAGCAACAAGCCCGTCGGCGCAGCTTGGTCCGCGCACGCTTTCGTGCGCGCAAGGTTCAAGGCTGACATAGATGGTGGAACCTTTGACCGCTGGCCCAGCTTGCTCCAAGGCCATCGCCTCGGCGTGCGGCCGGCCGCCGGGCTGTGTCCAGCCGCGTCCAATAACGATACCGTCTTTGACGATGATGCAGCCAACTGAAGGGTTGTTGCCGGTCAGGCCCTTGCCACGTTCGGCAAGCGCAATTGCGGCGGCCAGCCAGCGCCGGTCATCAGCCGAGACGGCTATTTTGAAGCTCCCAAACGTGCGGCGATCTCTGCCTCGGCCTTTTCGCGACGGGCCGCTTCTTCCTTTCGCGCTTCGGCGTCGAGCTTCTCGACATCCATGCCGACGACGCTGCCCAGGGCCTTATAGGCTTCGCGTTCGCGCGCGCGCATCGCATCCTTGGTCTTCTGGTGCTCCCGGATTGCGGCAAGGCTTTCCTCGACAGATCGATCTGCAGGCCAGCTTTCGATATAAGTGACGGTCGGCGGTGGTGGGGTCGCTTTGCCCATCGCATCGAAATAGAACATGGTGATGATTGTCGCTGTCGGCACACAGGCCAGCAGCAAAATCATGAGCTTGCTGCCGCGCTGTTCGCGCATATAGCCAAACAGGTCGGCAACCCCGCCCTTGATCGATGCATCCCGGAAAAAACTCATTGGCCTTGTTTAGGGAATGCAGGCGCAGAATTCCAGTGGCGATGATTCCCCTCCCATGGGCGAGAGGGGCAACGACTTAAGACTTGATCGCGCAGATCACGCCTGAGGAGCTGACCACACCCAGAATCTCCGGGTCCTGCAATGCCCTGGTGCGCTTCACAAATTCTTCGATGGTGATCTGGCTTGCCTTCTTGCTCTGCAGCTTCTTGAGACCGTTGAGCTTGTTGAGTTGCATCAGCGACAGCCGGTCCACCATGCGATCTGCCATGCACGACGCCACCGGTTTGGATAGTCCGGCATCGGTCAGTGCGGTGCGGATGCGCGTTTCGGGCGTGGCACATCCGGCCAGTGCCAGAGCGACTATTGGAACGAGCAGCGCCGCCTTCATATGCCATGCTCCTTGGCGCGCTCGACACATTCGACGATGATGCGCTTGGCTTCGTCGACATCTCCCCAACCGTTGAGCTTCGCCCATTTGCCGGGCTCAAGGTCTTTATAGTGGGTGAAAAAATGCTCGATCTGTTGCAGCACGATCGGCGGCATATCCTTATAGGTCACGACATCGGCATAATAAGGGAAGGTGGTGTTGACGGGAACGCACAGCAGCTTTTCATCGCCGCCTTTGTCATCTTCCATCAACAACACGCCGATCGGACGGCATTTGACGACTGCGCCCGCGACGATTGGCGAACGTGCAACGACAAGGGCGTCAAGCGGATCGCCATCTTCGCCCAGCGTGTGCGGCACAAAACCGTAATTGGCCGGATAGCGCATCGGTGTGTGGAGGAATCGGTCGACGAACAGCGCGCCTGATGCCTTGTCGAATTCATACTTCACTGGTTCGCCGCCAATGGGAACTTCGATGAGGACGTTCAGGCTTTGAGGAGGATTATCACCGGCAGGGATAAGGTCGATACGCATGGGAGATGGCTTTCATGGTTGTTTTGCGCGGCCCCTAGTCGAATATCGCGCCTGACGGAAGGCTGAATAGCGGCCTATTCCCCCATATCACAAAACCCGCTAGGGACGCGCGCATTATGGCAAAAATTCAAACCCCCCAGCCGGTGCGTGGCACGCAGGATATGTATGGCGAAACCGAGGAGCGGTTCGCGCATGTCGTCTCGACTTTTGAACGCGTGCGCAGGCTTTATGGTTTCAAGGGGCTGCAACTGCCGGTGATTGAGCCGACCTCGGTATTCGCGCGTTCGCTGGGTGAAGCGACCGATGTCGTCTCGAAGGAAATGTACACTTTCGAGGATCGCGGCGGCGATTCGATCACCCTGCGCCCCGAATTTACCGCAGGGATCGCTCGCGCCTATCTGACGAACGGCTGGCAGCAGCATGCGCCGATGAAGGTGACCGCGCATGGCCCGCTATTCCGTTATGAACGCCCGCAAAAGGGCCGCTATCGCCAGTTCCACCAGATTGATGCGGAAATCATCGGGGCTGCCGAACCAGCGGCGGATGTCGAGCTGCTGGTGATGGCCGACCAGTTGCTGCACGAACTGGGCATCAAGGAAGGCGTGACGCTGGAGCTGAACACGCTGGGCGATGCCGCCAGCCGCGATGCCTGGCGCGCGGCGTTGATCACCTATTTCAACGATCACAAGGATGTCCTCTCCGAAGACAGTCTGTCGCGGCTGGAGAAAAACCCGCTGCGCATCCTCGACAGCAAGGATCCCGACGATCGCGGCGTCGCCCATGCTGCGCCGAAGATTGACGAGTTTTTGAGCGGCGAAGCACAGGACTTTTTCGGCGCAGTCACAGCGGGATTGGATGCCGCAGGCGTCGCCTGGACGCGCAATGCAAAGCTGGTGCGTGGCCTTGATTATTACCGCCACACCGCGTTCGAATTCACCACCGACCGGCTGGGTGCGCAAGGCACCGTGCTCGGTGGCGGGCGTTATGACGGGCTGATCGAGAATCTGGGTGGGCCTGCCACGCCAGCTGTAGGTTGGGCTGCCGGGATTGAGCGGTTGGCGATGTTGATTGAGGCGCCCGTCGGATATCAACTCGATGCGATGATCGTCCTCGAAAATGACGACGGTATGCAACACGCAATCGCGTTGCTCAAACAATTGAGGCTTGCAGGCATCTCTGCCGACATGATTGCGACTGGCTCTCCAAAGAAACGTTATGACAAGGCAGTCAAACACAATCCCTCGGCAATTCTGCGGGTGAATGAAAACGGATATTACGGCATGTCAGCCGAAGGTGAGAATGTACGCCTTCTCGATTTTCTCAAAACGCTTGCATGACAGCCATCTCCCCCCAACGCATCGCACAGATCGAGGCGCGCTTTGCCGAGCTTGAGGCGCGGATGGCGTCGGGCACGCTCGAGGGCGATGCCTTTGTGCAGGCGTCGAAGGAATATTCCGAAATCGAGCCGGTAGCGAAGGCGGCTGCAGAAATGCGGTCCTTGCGCGATGAACTGGCCGGGCTGGAGGAAATGCTCGCCGGGGACGATGCCGATCTGAAGGCGATGGCGGGTGAGGAAATCGATAGCGTGCGCGCACGGATCGAAACCGCCGAGCATGAACTCGCCATCCTCCTCCTCCCCCGCGACGTTGCAGACCAGCGTTCGGCGATGCTCGAAATTCGCGCTGGTACCGGCGGTGATGAGGCGGCGTTGTTCGCGGGCGATCTTTATCGCATGTATGAACGCTATGCCGGGCTGCAGGGCTGGAAGGTCGAACCCATTTCGATGAACGCCTCCGACGTCGGCGGGTTCAAGGAAATCGTCGCTGCGGTTTCGGGGGCGGGCGTCTTTGCCAAGCTGAAATTCGAAAGCGGGGTGCACCGCGTGCAGCGCGTACCCGTCACCGAATCAGGAGGCCGCATCCACACCAGCGCCGCGACCGTCGCGGTTTTGCCTGAGCCTACCGAAGTCGATGTGCAGATCGAGGACAAGGACCTCAAAATCGACGTTTATCGTGCCTCTGGCGCGGGCGGGCAGCATGTGAACACCACCGACAGCGCGGTGCGTATTACCCACCTGCCATCGGGCATCATCGTTACCTGCCAGGATGGCCGCAGCCAGCATAAGAACAAGGAAAAGGCGATGCAGGTGCTGCGCGCGCGGCTCTATGAGAAGGAGCGTGACGAGGCACAAGGTGCAGAGGCCGAGGCGCGCAAGGCAATGGTCGGATCGGGCGATCGCAGCGAGCGCATCCGCACCTATAACTTCCCGCAAGGCCGCGTCACTGACCATCGCATCAATCTGACGCTACACAAACTGCCCGAGATATTGGAAGGCGGCGGCCTCGCCGAACTGGTTGACGCGTTAATAGCCGAAGACCAGTCTGCACGTTTGGCGGGGATGGACGCCGGATAAAAAATTTACCGCAAGAGGAGAGTGCGACGATGAAATTATACCAGTCAGTTGGCCCCAACCCACGAGTTGTCCTCTTTTATCTTGCCGAAAAGGGCCTCGAAATTGATCGTGCCTTTGTCGACATTCGCGCAGGCGAAAACCGTCAGGGTGAATGGCTGAAAAAACATCCGCGTGGCGGCATTCCCGTGCTCGAACTCGATGATGGCAGCCTGATTTCCGAAGCCACGGTGATCTGCGATTATCTGGATGAGCGCTTCCCGGAAAAGCCGTTGGTCGGCGCGACGCCCGAAGCGCGCGCAGCCGTTCGCTCGGCCATCCGCCACATCGATTACAGCATCGGCAGCCCGATGATGAACGGTTTCCGCAGCGCTGAAGGCCTGCCGATGTTCAAGGATCGCATGCTCTGCGTGCCCGAGGCGGCACCAGGCAACAAGGCCTATGCGCAGGATGGCTTGCGGCAGGCGGATGCATTGCTGGCACGTCAGCCTTTCGTTGCCGGCGATAGCTTCACCCTCGCCGATATCGCGCTGTTCTGCTGGGTCGAATTTGGCGCAATGGTCGGGCAGCCGATCCCTGATGATGCCGCGCATCTCAAGGCCTGGCGCGACAAGGTGGCGGCCATGCCGTCCGCGATCGCCAGCGCCGATCCCAAACATGGGTTGGCTGAATAAACTAACTGCAGATTTTTTGGGGAATGCCGGGACGGGTTGGTGCGAGACCAGAGAAGCAACCAACCCGTCCATGGCAATAGTGGGTGTTGAACATCCAATACCATGCAGATCCTGTGCCATTTTCACTGAAACTAATAAATTCAGATACTTATATGGTTTCGGGCAAATTAACCTCCTTTGCTGTTGTAAGATTTATCGACATTCTGACGGCCGCTTCGCATGAAGTTGGTAACCGCGCTGACGTCGTTCGTCGAAGCGTTGGTTTACATCCGTAATCGATCTGACTACGCCTGTAATCGAAGATGGGGCAATGTAGATAAGGTGATTCTGGATGTCTGAACGCATCAGCGAAGCGGAACTGGCGGTGATGGAGGTGCTGTGGGAAGAAGCACCGCTGACCGCAACTGATGTTGCAGGTCGGGTTGCCCGCCAGCGTGACTGGTCCTTGGCGACGGTCAAAACCCTTTTGTCGCGCCTCGTTGCAAAGGAGGCCGTCGGCCATCATCTCGACGGGCGCCGCTTCCTCTATTCGCCACTGGTCGAACGCGATGCCTATGTGACGCGCGAATCGCGCCGCCTTGTCGACCGCTTTTTCGGGGGCAGGCTCATGCCGCTGGTGGCGCACCTCGCCGAACAGCAAAGCCTGAGCGACGCTGACATAGCCGAAATCGAAAAGCTGCTCAGGGAGATGAAATCATGACGGAGTGGCTGAGTGACACTTTGCTGGCGACCAGCGCATTGCTGCTGCTGGTGCTGCTGATCCGTACCCCGGTTGCGCGCCATTTCGGCGCTAGCACTGCTTATTTCCTTTGGGCTTTACCCGCTGCACGGCTCTTCATGCCAACACTGACGCAGGAAGTTCGCCTGCCAGCCCCCGTAGCTGTTGATACCACCAGCGATGCGGGGGCCATTACGGCTTCGGTTGCAGTCGATGCTGGAAACGCGGTCTTAAGTGGCCCGGTCGTCGATTGGACGCTGGTGGCTATCACCCTTTGGCTGGGTGGTGCTGCCTTGCTCTTCATCGTTCAAATGTACCGGTACGCGGCCATGCGGGAAGAATTGCTGAGTGATGCCCGCGAGATCGACATGATCGATGGCATCCGCATCATCCAGACCGACCGTATTGCCGGTCCGCTCGCATTCGGCCTGTTCAAACGTTATGTCGCGGTGCCGCGCGAATTTACCCGCACCTTTTCACCACGCGAACGCGAACTCGCGCTTGCACATGAACTCGCCCACCATCGCGGTGGAGACCTTTTTGCCAATATGGCCGCCTTCATTTTCTTGTGCCTGATGTGGTTCAACCCGCTGGCATGGATGGCATGGAGCGCTTTCCGCTTTGACCAAGAAGCTGCGTGCGACGCACGCGTGGTTGCTGGCGCTGATGCATCCACCCGCCAATGCTATGGCCGTGCCTTGGCGCGCACCGCCACCGAAGGCTTGCCCGCCTTCGCAATGGCGCTGAACAATCCAAAGACAATAATCCAGAGATTAAGGAGACTGATGATGAACGAGACCAGCAAGGGACGCCGACTGTCCGGCAAGCTGGCGATACTGGCCGCAACGGCCATCGCGCTGCCCCTGACCGCCACCGTGGTTCCGGTGTTCGCGCAAGCCGAACCTGCTGCCGAGGCTCCGGCGGAAAAGAAGGTTGAGCTGCGCAAGCACAAGGTAATCGTCGTGAAAAGCACCGATGGCAAGGATGTGACCGTCGATGTGTCGGGCGATGCGGAGACGCCGTTCGTCAAAAAGATCGAAAAGGATGGCAAGACCATCATCCTGCGGTCGAACAAGGAGTTGAGCGAGGCGGATGTCGAGAAGATGGTCGCCGAAGCCGAGGCGTCGCGCGCGAAAGCCGAATGGAGCGTCGCCGAGGGTGAGCGCAACAAGATGGTGAAGCGCGTGATCGTACATTCGTCCGCGGATGGTGCGCAAGCGCATGCCATTCGCATGATGGGTGACACCGAAAAGATGGTCGACGGAATGAAGATTGCCGCGCTCATCCCCGAAATCGACATTGCCGAATTTAAGGGCAAGTGCGAAGACGGCCAGCCGGTAACGACCAATGTCGAGGGTTCGGATGGCAAGAAGCAATCGCGTGTCCGGATCGTATTGTGTGGCAAGGGGCAGGCGAATATGGCTCGCAAACATGCGATACAGGGGCTGAAAGAGGCACGCGACGAAATCAAGTCCGATGGTGAAATGCCCGCCTCGGTGCGCGATGATGTTCTCAAAAGCCTCGACCAGAAAATCGAGAAACTTGAAAAGCAACTGAAGGACGATGGCGCTGCCAGTGGGGATGCCTGATCCGCTGCGATCGATTTCCACGACAAGTTAAGCTTGAGTTTGAAGGGGCGGGTTGTTCAATCCGCCCCTTTTTCATTGCCCAGCGCCGTTCGCACTACCATATAGGCCGCATGAGCGACTGGCCCGACAGCATCCAAGCAGGCGAAACCGAACAGTACGAACCGCTGGTTCGCCGCGTGCTTGCACCCAATCCATCGCCCTATACCTTCACCGGCACCCAGACCTGGCTGGTTGGTGCTGGAAGTGAAATTGCAGTCATCGATCCGGGCCCAGCCGGAAGCGGCCTCAGCATCGGCGATCCGAAGGACATGAATGGCGAAGGCCATGTCGAGGCAATCATGCGCGCCGTGGGCCATGCAAAAGTTACCGCGATCATGTGCACCCATACGCATCGCGATCATTCGCCTGCCGCTGCTCCATTAAAGGCGCTGACGGGCGCCCCGATCATCGGATGTGCACCTTTGGCGATTGCCGATGATGGCCCACGCGCCGACAGTGCCTTTGATCCCGATTATGCACCCGACCGTATCCTTTCGGATGGTGAACAGATTTCGGGCGAAGGCTGGACGATCGAGGCGGTGGCAACGCCGGGCCATACCAGCAACCACCTTTGCTTCGCTTTGCTTGAAAGCGGCGCGCTGTTCACCGGCGATCATGTGATGAAATGGTCGACCAGCGTCGTTTCGCCACCCGACGGCGATATGGCGGCCTATATGGCGAGCCTGCAAAAACTCTATGAACGCGAGGATCGCGTTTATTACCCTGCACATGGCCCCGCTGTTGAAAATCCTAAACAGTTGGTTCGCGGAATGATCGGCCATCGGCGGATGCGCGAACGGCAGATACTCGGCCTGCTCGAAACCGGTCCGCAATTGATCCCCGACATGGTCACCGAAATGTACAAGGGCCTCGACACGCGGTTGAAAGGTGCGGCCGGGCGATCGGTGCTTGCGCATTTGGTCGATCTCGAAAAGCAGGGTCGCGTCACACTGGCTGGTGAGGCATGGCAGCTGGCGGCGTAAGCCACGAAGAGCTGCGCAATTGGGCCATGCGCGGTGCTGCGCTGGCGGCGCCGATATTGTTCATCCTTGCGGTCTGGTGGGCGATCGACGGTTTTCGCTCGCTGCGCGACGGACCTGCACCGGAAACGATCGCAAGCGCCAGCCTGAAAGGGCTGCGCGAGCAGAACCGGCTTTCCGCCTTTGCCGCCAACTATGCTGCGGTCGTGACGAGCGAACAGCGGCGCTTTGGCCTTTCCGCCAAAAAGACGCTGATCATGCAGGGGTTGGTGCGCTATGAAGTCGACCTCGGAAAGCTTGCGGAAGGCGATGTGCGGTGGGACGCAGCGACCGGAACGCTTCGCGTCAAAATTCCCCCGATCGAAACCGCGCCACCGCAAATCGACCTCAAGACCATCCAGGAATATGGCGAAAATGGCATTTTGCGGACATTTACCGATGTCGATGATGTGCTTGATGATGCCAATCGCGACAAGGGACTCGCCGAGTTAACGCGCCAGGCCAATGGACCGGTGCCGATGCGGTTGGCGCGCGAGGCTTTCAAGCGCGCCATCAAGCAGAATTTCGAGGCCCCGCTGCACGCAGCCGGGCTGGATGCCAAGGTCGAGGCCTATTTTGCCGATGAACTGGGTGGCAATGTTACCACCCGCTGGGATGAATCGACGCCGCTCGAAGAGATTGTGAAATAATTCCAAGCCCGCTTGCGAGACAGGGTGGGCGGGCATAAGGACGGTGCCAGTCCCCCTCATCCCTCTGCGCGTCAGAGGAGAAAAGGAAGAGCCATGAACGCCCCCTCCCGTGAAAACCTTGCCGGTATCGACCTGCTCGCCGAAATCGCCCGGCTGAAGAAAGAGCGCAACGCCGTTATCCTTGCGCATTATTACCAGAAGCCGGAAATTCAGGATCTGGCCGATTTCGTTGGCGACTCGCTCGAACTGTCGCGCCGTGCAGCGGAAACCGATGCGGATGTCATCGCCTTTTGCGGTGTGAAATTCATGGCGGAAACCGCCAAGATATTGTCGCCTGAAAAAACCGTGATCCTGCCCGACATGGCTGCTGGCTGCAGCCTTGAGGATGCATGCCCTCCGGGGCGTTTCAAAGCCTTCCGCGAGGCGCATCCTGATCATATCGCGCTGACCTATATCAACTGCTCGGCCGAGGTGAAGGCGCTGTCCGACATCATAGTCACCAGCAGCAGCGCCGAAACCATCCTTGCGCAAATTCCCAAAGACCAGAAAATCATCTTTGGCCCGGATCGGCATTTGGGTGGTTACTTGTCTCGCAAGTTCGGGCGCGAGATGCTGCTCTGGCCAGGTGTGTGCATCGTGCATGAGGCATTTAGCGAAACCGAACTGCTCAAGCTCAAGGCGCAATATCCCGGCGCGCCGGTTGCCGCGCATCCCGAATGCCCGCCGCACATCATCGACCATGCCGACTATGTCGGCTCGACCAGCGGCATTCTCAAATATGCCAAGGAAGTTCCCGGCGACACGGTGATCATCGCAACCGAACCACATATCATCCACCAGATGGAAAAGGCGCTGCCGGAGAAAAATTTCATTGGCGCACCGGGAGCCGATGGCAACTGCGCGTGCAACATCTGCCCATACATGGCGCTCAATACGCTCGAAAAACTCTATCTCGCGCTGCGCGATCTGCAGCCGCAGGTCGAGCTTGAAGAAAGCGTGCGGGTAGCGGCCAAGAAAAGCCTCGACCGGATGCTGGAGATGTCCTCCAAAACTGTCGGGCAGGGCGATTTGGGCCGCAAGGACCTTGCCTTTCCGAACGGCTGAACGCGGCTCTGGTTGAGGGAAAAAGAATGACGACCAGTTTCGATTTGCCGGGTTTTGATGTCGCAGAGTTTGTGCGCGCCACGCTGGCCGAAGATCTCGGCCCGAGCGGGCGCGACGTCACTTCGGAAAGTGTCATCCCCGCCGACATGCATTTCGCCGGTGTGATGGATAGCCGCGATGCGATTATCGTCGCCGGCCTTCCCATTGCGGCAGCGTTTTTTCGGCACCTTGATCCGGATATAGAGATCGAAATGCTGGCAGCGGACGGGCAAAGCGTTGGAGCCGGGGCCGACTTGATGCGTATCCGGGGCAAGGCACGCGCGATGCTGACGGCGGAGCGTTCTGCGCTCAATACCGTGCAGCATCTTTCGGGCATAGCCACGCTTACCCGGCGCTATGTCGACGCAATTGCCGGAACCGGCTGCACCTTGCTCGACACCCGCAAGACCATTCCCGGCCTTCGCGTTCTAGAAAAATATGCGACTCGGATGGGTGGAGCCACCAATCATCGCATGGGGCTGTGGGATGCCGCGATGATCAAGGACAATCATGTCGCCGTTGCCTGCGGCGTAGCCGAGGCGGTACGGCGCGCCAAAGATGCCGGTGTCGAACGCATCATTCTTGAGGTTGATCGGATCGCGCAGATCGAACCTGGGCTGGAAGCCGGGGCAACGCACCTCTTGCTCGACAATATGGATGTCGATGAACTGAAACAGGCAGTTGCGCTGGTCAACGGACGCGTGCCGACCGAGGCCAGTGGCGGGGTAACGCTCGAAACCATCCGCGCCAAGGCTGAGACCGGCGTCACCTATATCTCGGTCGGCCGCCTGACGCAGAGTGCACCGGCCGCCGATATCGGGCTGGACTTCGATGTGGTCTAGGCTCGCGCTTGCGCTTCCTGCGCTTGCGTTACTGGCCACTTCAGCGCCGCCCCAGCCGGCCTTGGCGCAGGCGTGGCAATGCCGTGCCCCTGCAAATCTTTCCAGACCGACGCCCGAATATCCGGACAAGGGCGAAGTCCGACGCACCCCGATTACGGGTTATGTGCTGGCGCTAAGCTGGAGCCGCGAACATTGCCGGGGCCGCAAAAATGATCCGGCTGATGCGCTCCAATGCGGCAAAGCCATGGGAGAATTCGGCTTCATCCTTCATGGATTATGGCCACAGGGCAGCGGATCAAACCATCCGCAATGGTGCCGGAAGGCGGAGCCGCTGTCGCGCAAGGTCGTAGCCGAGAATATCTGCATGACGCCGTCCGTCAGGCTGCTGCAGCATGAATGGGCTAAACATGGCACCTGCATGGCACGCCGGCCTGAGACTTATTTCGGTGCGGCACGATTGTTGTTCAACGCGCTGGAATTTCCTGACATGGACCGGCTTTCGCGCGAAGGCGAACGCGAAGGCACGCTGACTGCCGGGCGGTTGGCCGAGGAATTTGCACTCCATAATGACGGACTGCCGGAAAGCGCGATCCGCATTCAAACAAACCGGCGCGGCTGGCTGGAAGAGGTGCAAATCTGCCTCGACCGAAAGTTTAAACCCAAGGCTTGCGCTCCATCCAACCGGAGTGCCTCGGCAAAAGCACAGATCAAGATCTGGCGGGGTAGTTAGCCCTTGATAATCCGGGTGCCGGGGTGGTGCTTGTCGAGATGCTTCTTGATGATGCGCAAATTCTTGCTGTTCGATCGCCACACAAGGTCAAAGGCGTCACCCACAACCGGGATGGCGCCCAGCGCGGTATCGATGCCGATATTGGCGGTCATGCGCATCAACTGCCATTTCGACATGCCAAGATTGCGCGCTTCCCATACCATATAGGCACCCATCACCGCAGTGACGATATCGCCCAGAACCGGGACCAGGCCGACCACCGAATCCAGCCCGAAGGGAATTTTGGTTCCGGGAATATGGAAACTGCGTTCGAGCAATTGTTCCATCGCTTCGACGCGCTGACGCACCGAATGCGGGTCTCGACCCATGGCGGGAAGCGATTTGGCGAGCTCGTCGAACTGGTCTTGCGATAAAGGCATAAGGCCTCCTTCATCCACCTATGTCGGTTCGCGCCCCAGATATTGCAAGGGATGCCAGCCACGCGGGTTTTGCGCAAAACCAAGCAACCCGTTCCGGACGAGCGACCAGCGCACCGGATTGGCTATGGGGATGAAGTTGCGCGTCGCTATCAATTCGCGTTCGGCTTCACCCCAAAGCCGGATCCGGTCATCGCGCACCGTCGCCACGCGCGCGGCATCAAGCAACTGGTCGGCCTTGCTGCTGCAGATCGGGGTCGCGTTGCAAGATAGCTGGTCGAGATACCAGCCCGGGCTCGATATATCGGCAACCTTGTCGATCAAGACCAAGTCGGCGGGCTGCGAATAAGTGACGCGCTCGGCATCAAGGCCAATTGCGGCGAGATCGCTGTGGATCCGGGCGAAAGCGATCCGGCTACCCGTGCCGCGCGGCATGGCAATCCGCAAAGGCCGGACATTGCCATTGGCCGCTTCCCAAGCGGCAATCGTTGCCCGGGCGCTTTCTTTTCGTTGCGCGATATTGAGGCTCGCCCAGTCAGGGCGCGCTATTTGCTCGCGGTTTTTCAACGTTTCTGGCGCCAGCGTCAGCGTCTCGCGCCAATCGGTAATCTTGAACGAAGTCAGCAAGCGGGGGCGATCGATTGCCATTGCAATCGCTTCGCGGTTCGCGCTGTTTGAAAGAAAGGGTCCATCGGCCACAAACAGCAATCCGAAAAGACCGGGGACTGCGTCGAAACGTGTGCCTGCTTCGTTGCCATCGGTTGCGGTCAACATGGGCAGATGTTCGAAACGTCCGTTGAGGATGAGATCGGTCTGGCCCAGTGCGAAACGGGCCAACGATCGTGATGGACGGTGGGCGGCGAGGATCACCCTTTTATCGTCGAGTTCAATCGATCCGTCGATCTCCTCGAGGCGGTTGCGCAGGTGCATATTGCCCGCGATCCGCTCTGCAATCATCGGCCCTGACCCATTGGCCTTGTTGATCAACCCGAACTCAGGCTGGGCAAGCAGTTCCAAAAGATTGGGTATCGGTGCATTCAGCCGGATCTCGACGACCTTTCCGGTCATCGGCAGGATACGGTTCACATTCGCCAGCTCGCTTCCGAACCTCGATCGGCCGAGCTCATTTATCCTGCTCCGCAATGCTGCGGCGACTTCGGCGGAACTGACCTCGCGGCCATTGTTCCAGCGCGTCTTTTGCAAGCGGAAGATATAGCCAAGTTCATCGTCGGTAACGATCCAGCGTGATGCAAGCGCGGGAACGACGCGGCCCTCGGCGTCAAAGGCGACCAGACCTTGCGCGGTTGCATTGCGCAAATAGGCGGATGCCGGTGACAGGGGCATGCGGCCCACCGCGATTTCGCGCGGGCTGTCTTCGATCACATCAACGCGCAGGCGGTTATTGTCGATGCCGCCAGAGCATCCAGCCAGCAGAGCCGTGCCAGCAAGCAAGACCAGGCCGCGCATCATGGCGCTTTCCATAAGGTGCGGCTCGGGTGTACATTGCCGGGGTTATCCTGCCAGCCCTTTATGTCGGGACGTACCAACGACCTGGAGGCATAAAAATAGAGGGGCAGGATTGGCATGTCTGCGATCAATATCCTTTCTGCCTCGCGCATCAAGGCCGCTCTTGCATTGGCATCTGGCTCGGCCATCGCGCGATCAAGGGCAGCGTCATAGGACGGATTGGCATAGCCGGAATAATTCTGCACGCCCGCATCGCTGCGGTGCACGGCCAGGAAATTTTCAGGCGCAGGCAGGTCTGCAATCCAGCCTGATCGGGCAAATTGGAATTCGGCGCGCTTAAGGCTGTCGAAATGCAGCGCTGCCTCGCTGTTCAGCAGTTTCGCTTCGACCCCAAGTTCACGCCACATCGTCATCATTGCAACCGCAGCCCGCCGATGTTCGGTTGAGCTGTTGAAGCGGATTTCGAAGCGAAGCGGTTTGTGCGGGCCATAACCCGCCGCTGACAGCAATGCACGGGCACGTTCGATTCGCTGTGCGCGTGTTGCCGACGCCCATTCGGGTTTGAATGGAGAACCGCCATCAAGACCGGGGGGTAGCAACCCCCAGGCAGGAATATTGCCCGCATCGACCATTTGCCGCGCGATCCATTCACGGTCGATCGCCATCGAAAGCGCCTGGCGCACCCTGATATCGTTGAATGGCGGCTGGCGGGTATTGAAGGCAAAATAATAGGTACCAAGGAACGGAGTGTTGCGAACAATGGCCGGATAGTTTTCCTGCAGCCAGTGATGTCGCGCTGGCGTGTATTCGCCGCTGATATCCGCTCCGCCAGCAAGGATCAGGCGCATCGCGGAATTGAGGTTATCCATCGGTTTCCAGATGATCCGGCGCGATGTCGGCTGGCCCCCATGCCAGTGCGGATTCGCTTCCAGCACCAGTTGCTGGCTGAGCTTCCACTCGGTCAGGTGATAGGCACCACTCGTCACCAGCGGGCGTTCTGCCGCCCATTTCTCCCCGGCTGCGTCGATCCGATGAAAGGGCAGTGCGGCCATGGCCGGGTGCGCCAGAAGGGCGGGCAATTGCGGGAAGGGATTTTTGAGCGAGACGACTACGCTCCTATCGTCGCTTGCGCTAACGGCTTCGATGATTCCAAAAAGCGCCCCATGCGGCGATCCGCTTGCTTCATCATTGATGCGCGAAAATGCCTTTTCAAATATCTTTGCGCGGATAGGCGTACCGTCCGAAAAACGAAGGTCGGGGCGTAACTTGAAAGTCCAGGCCTTTCCGTCGCTCGAAACGCTCCAGCTTTCAGCAAGACCGGCCTCAGCTTCTCCTTTGGCATCAAAACGGGTCAGGCCTTCGAACAGGTCTGCCGCGACGCGCGTTGATGCCAGATCGGAAACCATTTGCGGGTCAAGTCCGCGCGAATCCGCTTCCATCAGACGGACAATGGCATCGCGCGGACGGCTGGTTTCTTCGCTTTTTGGCCCACATGCGAACAGGAAAAAGGCAAGAAGCAGAACCAGCCGGTACATGGCGAAAGCCTAGGCCGTGGCTGGCGCGAGGGCAACAGTCATTGCAGAAGTTGGTGCGGACGGCGGGACTTGAACCCGCACGCCCAAAGGGCGACAGATTTTAAGTCTGTTGCGTCTACCGGTTTCGCCACGTCCGCACGCGAAAGCGCATGGCACAGCAATCGCTGCGTTTCCAGCGTTGTATTTTGGAAATCGACCCGAACTATTTGTTCAGGCGTTCGCGGATTTCTTTGCCGGGCTTGAAATAAGGCACGCGCTTCGCAGGAACGTCGACTGCATCGCCGGTGCGAGGATTGCGTCCTTTGCGCGGATTGCGCGATCGGGTCGAAAATGCGCCGAAACCGCGAATTTCGACGCGGCCACCTTCGGCAAGCCGCTGGATAATCTGGTTGAAGAACAGGTCGACAATGCGCTCAACTTCTTCGCCAGTCATCCCGGGATTTTCTGCTTCGAGTTTTTTCACCAGTTCAGATCGGATCATGACTCATGCTCCCAAAAAACCGGCCAATAGACTCGGTTCTAACCCCTCAACATGTCGGATGTTGGCAGAAAAGTGCCTGACTTACAATGGTATTATAACGGTTTGTAAAATCGATTGCGCAACAAAAAGGGGCCGTTCCAGAACGGAACGGCCCCATTTTGACACTATGCCGGAGCTTACTTCTTGGCGCTCTTCAGAGCTTCGCCAAGGATGTCGCCGAGTGAAGCGCCCGAGTCCGACGAACCATATTGTTCGACAGCCTGCTTCTCTTCGGCCAGCTGCAGCGCCTTGATCGAGAAATTCGGCTTCTTCGAACGATCGAAACCGGTGATCATGGCGTCGAACTTCTGGCCAACCTGGAAGCGGTCGGGGCGCTGTTCGTCACGGTCACGGCCCAGATCGGCACGCTTGATGAAGCCGGTTGCACCATCTTCGCCAGCCTGCACTTCGAGGCCGCCATCGCGAACTTCGAGAACGCTGACGGTGACGGTCGCACCCTTCTTCAGGCCGCTGCCGGTAACAGCACCACCTGCGGTCGGCGCACCCTTTTCAAGCTGCTTGATGCCAAGGCTGATGCGTTCCTTTTCAGGGTCAACGTCAAGGACGATTGCCTTGACCATTTCACCCTTGCGGTGAAGGTGCAGCGCATCTTCGCCCGAGATGCCCCATGCGATATCCGACATGTGGACCATGCCGTCGACATCGCCATCGAGGCCGATGAACAGGCCGAATTCGGTCGCATTCTTGACTTCGCCTTCGACGGTCGAGCCAACTGGGTGCTTCTCAGCAAAGGCCTCCCAAGGATTGGCCTGAGCCTGCTTGAGGCCAAGGCTGATGCGGCGCTTGTCCATATCGACGTCGAGGACAACAACGTCGACTTCCTGGCTGGTCGAAACGATCTTGCCGGGGTGGACGTTCTTCTTGGTCCAGGACATTTCCGAAACGTGGACCAGGCCTTCGATGCCGGGTTCGAGTTCGATGAATGCACCATATTCGGTGATGTTGGTGACAGCACCCGAAAGGCGTGCGCCAACAGGATATTTCGCGATTGCGCCTTCCCACGGATCCGATTCCAGCTGCTTCATGCCAAGGCTGATGCGCTGGGTGTCGCGGTTGATGCGAACGATCTGCACCTTCACGGTGTCGCCGATGTTGATCATTTCCGACGGGTGGTTGATGCGCTTGTAGCTGATGTCGGTGACGTGCAGCAGGCCATCGATGCCGCCCAGGTCAACGAACGCACCATAATCGGTGATGTTCTTGACGACGCCTTCAATGATCTGGCCTTCAGCCAGGTTCTGGATCAGGCCCGAACGCTGTTCAGCGCGGGTTTCTTCAAGGATCGCACGGCGCGAAACGACGATGTTGCCGCGGCGACGGTCCATCTTCAGGATCTGGAACGGCTGTGCGATATCCATCAGCGGGCCGACATCGCGAACGGGGCGAACATCGACTTGTGAACCGGGAAGGAATGCCACAGCGCCGCCAAGGTCAACGGTGAAGCCACCCTTGACGCGGCCAAAGATGACACCTTCGACGCGGTTGCCAGCGGCAAATTCGCCTTCCAGCTTGTCCCATGCGGCTTCGCGGCGCGCGCGGTCGCGCGACAGCACGGCTTCGCCGTTCATGTTTTCGACGCGGTCGACATAGACTTCGACTTCATCACCGACGTTGAGGTCGGCTTTCTGGCCGGGCATCGAGAATTCGCGCAGGGCCACGCGGCCTTCGCTCTTCAGGCCGACGTCGATCATTGCGAAGTCGTTTTCGATTGCGGTGACGGTGCCCTTAACAACGCGACCTTCGAAGCCGCCTTCTGCACCACCAAGTGATTCGTTGAGCAACGCTTCAAAATCGTTGCGGGTAGGGTTTGGCGAAGTTGCCATGATGTGAGTTTCCTTACTTACGCTTTATCCGGCCAATCGGTTGGTTCCGATGGTCTTTGACCAGACTGCCCATACAGCCCCATGCTGCACAGGCATTCGCAGGATTATCGCTTTGATTTCAGCGATTAGACAAATTCCAGCACATGTTGAGCAACGCGGTGCAAGCTTCGCCCGTAGGCGTTCCTGCCGCGTACCCTGTTTTTATGTTGGCTTGGCCGGCCTTTATGCGGACCGGTTCTCTGTCTTCGCGTCCACCAGTGCAATCGCCCTTTGAACGGCCGCGCCTATAGTCAAATTGCCGGTATCTAGCAAGTGCGCGTCTTCGGCGGGTTTCAGCGGCGCGTCAGCGCGTTCGCTGTCGCGTTTGTCGCGGGCGCGGATATCGGCGAGGATGGTTTCATATTCAACCGAAGCATCGCGTCCCTGCATTTCCTTGAAACGCCGTTCCGCCCGGATTTCAGCGGAGGCTGTGACGAATAGTTTCACATCGGCATTTGGTGCGATGACGGTTCCGATATCGCGCCCGTCGAGCACGGCTCCGCCCGGCTGGTTGGCAAAATCGACCTGGCGTTTGTTGAGTGCCGCACGCACCCCGGGATGCACCGAGACGCGGCTGGCGAGGCCCCCTGTCGCTTCGTCACGCAGAACCGGATCACCAAGCAGGCTGTCGGGGAATGCACAGGCTGCCACGGCGTCCGCTTCTAGATCGGGATTGCCTCCGTTCAGTGCGAGCTGACGACCGACAGCGCGATAAAGCAGGCCGGTGTCGAGCCAAGGCAGGCCATAATGCGCGGCAAGCGCCCGCGAAATGGTTCCCTTGCCCGATGCCGTGGGCCCGTCGACCGCGATGATCATGCGCCCGCCAGTCCGGCCATCATCGCTTCAAAGGTGGGGAAGCTGGTCGCGATGGGCGACACATCATCAACCGTCACGGCATGATAGCAATGTTGTCCTGCGACGGCGAAGCTCATGGCGATGCGGTGGTCGAGCGCGCTGGCAACGGTCGCACCACCCTCGAGCGGTTCACCGCCGCTACCGTCGATTACCAGCCCGTCCTCCCGCTCCTCTACCTTCGCTCCGATAGCCGACAGACCGTTTGCCATCAGCGCGAGCCGATCGCTTTCCTTGACGCGCAGTTCATCAAGTCCACTGGTCGTGGTGCGCCCTTGCGCCATGCTGGCGGCCACAAAGAAAACCGGGAATTCGTCAATCATGCTCGGTGCGACATCGGGTGGAACTTCGATGCCGGTCAGGTCGGAATGGCGCGCCGTAATGTCCGCCACCGGTTCGCCGCCGACGATGCGCTCATTCGAATAGGTTAGGTCCGCCCCCATCGCCTCAAGCATTTTGAAGATGCCGGTGCGGGTCGGGTTCATGCCCACATGGGTAACGGTCACTTCGCTGCCCGGCGTGATCAACGCAGCCACCACCGGAAAGGCTGCCGACGAAGGGTCGCCCGGAACTTCGATTGTCTGGGGCTGCAGTTCAGCTTCACCAACGAGGCGGATTTGGCGCACGCCGTCACCATCGGTTTCAACCGTAAGTTCGGCTCCAAACCCGGCCAGCATCCGCTCGCTATGGTCGCGGGTCGGGACTGGCTCGATGACTTCGGTAATTCCGGGCGTGTTCAAACCTGCGAGCAACACCGCCGATTTCACCTGCGCAGACGCCACCGGCAATCGATAGCTGATCGGCACCGCCGGGCAGATACCGCGCACCATCAATGGCAGGCGGCCGCCGGGGCTCGCGTTGAACTCGGCTCCTGTCAGCGACAGCGGATCGATGACCCGGCCCATCGGGCGCTTTGAAAGGCTGGCGTCGCCAATGAAGGTAGCCGTGATCGCGTGGCTGGCGACCAGCCCCATCAGCAGCCGGGTTGAGGTGCCGCTATTGCCCATGTCGAGTGCGGCTTGTGGTTGCAGCAACCCGCCAACGCCGACACCGTGGATGCGCCATTCGCCTTCGCCGGTGCGTTCGATGGTTGCCCCCATCGCGCGCATCGCAGCGGCGGTGGAGAGCACATCCTCACCCTCGAGCAACCCAGTCACACGACTTTCACCGATGGCGAGCGCCGAGAGCATGAGCGAGCGATGGCTGATCGACTTGTCGCCGGGCACCTTGATCGTGCCGCGAAGGGGGCCGCGAGGAGAAAAAGAGGCGGGGCGGGGTTCGGCGCTGTGCATGGCGGGGTGCTTTGCTGTTGCACGACTGACAAGTCAACGTTTACACTAATTTTTGACAGCAGCGTTGCTCTGTGGCAAGGGCGGCGCCTGTTTTGCAGCGAGTCTCCTCTACGAGACCGCATTTCACGCAATTTGAAAGGATTACAGGCCCACCATGGTGAAGGCTGAATGGGGAACGAAGCGCACCTGCCCGAAATGCGGTACGCGATTCTACGATCTGACAAAGGATGAACCGGTCGAGTGCATCGACTGCGGTAACCAGTGGTATCCGGAGCCTGTGCTCAAGTCGAAGCAGCCGCTGCCCTTCGAGGAAGTCGAGAAGAAGCAGGACGATGCCGATCTGGGTGACGATGATCTCGACATCGATGTCGATGCAGTCGACGGCGATGTTTCGCCCGACAATGACGTCGATCTTGGCGGTGACGACGACCTTGGCGTCGCTGGCACGGACGACGACGGCGACGAACAATAAGTGCTTTCGGGTGGGGGAATGGCAGGCCCATTTTCCCGCTTGCAAATGCAGGGGCAGTGCGGCTAAAGGCGCGCCTCTGATACGGACATAGCCGCCCGGTTAGCGGCATTTTGGGGCCTTAGCTCAGTTGGTAGAGCGCTTGCATGGCATGCAAGAGGTCAGGGGTTCGACTCCCCTAGGCTCCACCATTCCTCTCAATATTCCAAGCTTTTTCCAGCAAGCTAATGGCACGCCCAAACAAAAAGGCCAGTGGCACCTGAGTGCCGACTGGCCTGATCGTGCACTCGGTTCTACCGCGTGCTTCCCGGTTGGTACTCCGTTAGAACTTATAACCCACTTCGACGCCGATCAGGCGACGAGCGCCCGGCGAGATGAACGAACCGCCAAATTCGATCGCGGGGATCGCCTCGTTGATATATTTTCGATCGAGGAGGTTGTCGGCGAAGGCCGTCAGGTTCCAGTTTTCCCCTTCAAGCCCGGCACGCAGGTTCAGCACGCCAAAGGCATTACGCTTTGCCACGCTATAATTGGCGTTACCGACGAAGCCCGGCAGGGCCAGCGCCGAGATCGGCAGCAACTGGCTGAAGATCGTTGCACGTGTCTGGTCTTGTACCGTGTGGAACCAGGTCGGGCCTGTGATGCGGTAATCGGCGCGCAGCACGAGATCCATCGCATCGTTCAGCGGCGCATCAATCTGGGTGCCAAGGTTGATGGTATAATCGGCCGTGTAAGGCGATTTGTTGCCGACGGTATAGGGGCGCGAAGCGTTCTTCTTGATTTCGCTATCGGTCAGGTTGACCGATCCGAATATCTTCCAGCCATCGACAATCTTTGCCGTGCTGTTGATTTCGATGCCTTTGACATCGACCTTGTCGATATTCGAAACCACGCGCAGCAGGCCGAATGAGCCGACGAAGAATTCGAAGAACTGCATGTCGGTAATGCGGGTGTAATAGCCAGCTACATCAAAAGTGACCCGGTTGTCGAAAAGCGAGCCCTTGATGCCGGCTTCGAATGCGCTCGACTTTTCCTTGCGGAACTGGTCGTTGATGGTCACCCCGGCGCCAATGGCCGGAATGTTAAAATTGGCGTTCACAAGCGCGGCCGAGCCAGTGTTGTTGAAACCGCCCGATTTGAAACCGATGCCCCAGTTGGCATAGATGTTGGTTGAGCTGTTGGGGGTATAGCTCAGCGAGAGCTTTGGCTGCAGTTGCTTGAAGCTGGCCGACTTGTCGGCGATGCTTCCTGTTGCAGGCAGACCGGGATTGATTTTCGCTCCGGTAATCGGGTCGAGCACATTGGGAACGAGATTGGTGGTGCTGCGATCTTCGACGTCATAGCGCAGCGCGAGACCGGCCTTGAATTGATCCGACATCTTATAGTCGACCGAACCGAAAGCGGCATACACATCGGTCTTGAACTTGTCGTAGAACAGTTGCGACGTCGGGTTGCTGCTGCCTGGGGCGTTGTACAACTCGCGGCTGACGCCTTGTCCAAGATCGGCACCCAAGCTGACGCCGACCGAACGGTCGATGTGCAGGCCATAGACGCCCAATTGCCAGCTAAGTGGACCATCGCCGGTCGAGGCCAGGCGGATTTCGCCGCTGATGTCCTTTTGATTGCGGATCTGCAATTGCGTGCCGTCGCAGGTGGTCGGGCTGTAAGCACCGAAGGTCGACCCAGTGGCGGGCGCGAAGATGAAGGGCACCGGTATCTGGCCGATGAAGCCGGGTGCGTTCACCGGAAATCCGGTCAGTGCCGCGGTGGTTGCAAAGCATTGGTTCTGGACAGCCAGATTGGTCGCATTGGCAGGTGCGCCCAAAGCAGGCGAGATATAGCGTGCAAAGTCGGCTGAAGTGCCATCTGCGGTCAGGCTTTGGTCGACATCCGAATAGAGTGCCCAAGCGGTCAGGCGGGTCGAACCGAAATCATGCTCGAGCTTCGCCGAAAAGTCGATCGAGCGCTGGTCATTGGTTGGGCGGATATTGCCATAGTAACGCAGCTCATGATCATCGACATCCTCGAAGAATGCGCCGCCGAATGCTTCGATATGGAATACCGAGTTGAAGTTGATCGAAGCACCGGAAAGTTTCGAGTAGCGGGCTTTCAGGTCGAGATTGGTCGCTTCGCCAAGTTCCACCATGACGCGGCCGTCGATTGAATAGACTTCCTGATCGTCAACTACTTTGCGGTCGAGGAAGAGGTTCCGGTAAAAGCCGTCCGCAGTGCGGTAATTGCCCGAGAGCACAAAACCAGCACCTTCACCAATCGGACCGGCTATATAGGCGGAGCCTTCCGCCGTTTTTTCATTGGCGTAGCTCAGCTTGACCGCGCCCTCGAGCGTGTCGCCGGGCTTGACGGTTGAGATGACAATAGCGCCGGCGGCGGCGTTGCGGCCGTAGATGGCGCCCTGCGGACCCTTCAAGATTTCGATCTGGCGCAGCGTTCCCTGGGTCTGGTTGAGCTGCGCGGTGTTGGTCTTCAGGATGCCGTCCACCACCAGTGCGACAGAGCTTTCCGCGTCGCGCGCGCCGTTGATTCCGCGGATGTTGATCTGGGTATCGCCCGCCTCAGCCGTGCCGGTGACGATGGTAACGCCGGGCGTGAGTTGCGCAAAGCCTTGGGCATTGTCTGCCCCGGTCTTGGAGAGCGATTCAGCGTCGATCACCGATACCGAGGCCGGAACTTCGACCAGTCGCTCGTTCTGACGACGAGCGGTAACGATGATCTCTTGGGCCTCGGCGCCATCTTCTGCCTCTTGGGCCTGGGCGATGCCGGGAATTAACGTGCTGACTGCAATCGATGCGAGGAGCGTATTTTTTGTAAGACGCATGTTACCAAACTCCCTGTAATAGCTTTTATTGCTTTGTAGGCAGCTTATTGTATACAAATAGCATTCGTCAAGAGGAGCAATTCACCTATGTCCCGGGCATCGGATCGCGCTTACAGCCACATCCGCAGCATGATTTTGTCGGGCGAATTGCAACCTGGATTGCAGATCCGCGAAGAGGCGCTTGCCGAGCTGTGCGGCGTATCGCGGACGCCCGTTCGCGATGCACTGCGCCGTTTGGAGGCGGAGTTGTTCATCCGCCGCAACGAATCGCAACGCAGCTTTGTTGCCGATTGGTCGCTCGATGATCTTGAAGAGGCGTTCCGGTTGCGCGCAATGCTGGAAGCATATGCCGCGAGGCGCGCCGCGACGCGCATTTCCTGGGATCAGCTGGCGCGCCTGCGCAGCCATAATGAGGCAATCAAACAGGCAATCAGCGCGTCAAAGCCCGATATTCCAAAGTTCCTCGACCATAACCGCCAATTCCATGCCATTATCATGGAAGCGTCCGGTTCTGCGCGAATAACGGGCATGCTCGCGCAGGTTACCGAGCAACCAGTCGTGCTGCGAACCGCACAGCAATATGACCTCGAAAATTTGCGGCGATCCCATAATGAGCATGAAGAGCTGGTTATGGCATTTGATAGCCGCGACGGCGAATGGGCGGCTGCGGTGATGACGGCGCATATTCGCCGTGCGTTCCACGCTTATGCAGAGGCGCATGCACGCGGCACCGAAATGGGAAAGGCGGATGAGGCGGCATAATCCTGTTTGAATTTGTATACAATTATGGCATCAGGCCCCCATCATGGACAATCCTCGCAGCATAGAATTTGTTGAAGTCGGGCCGCGCGACGGGCTCCAGAACGAAAAGATTCTGGTCTCGACCGCTGACAAGCTGGCCCTTATCGGTCGCGCGATCGATGCGGGTGCGCGCCGTATCGAGGTGACCAGTTTCGTAAATCCGAAACGCGTGCCGCAGATGGCAGATGCCGAAGAAGTCTGCGCTGGCCTGCCTCAACGCGATGACGTTACATATATCGGCCTGGTGATGAATCAGCGTGGCGCGGAACGCGCAATTGCAACCGGGCGGATCGACCAATTGGGTGCGGTCGCAGTTTCAACCGATACTTTCGCAATGGCAAACCAGGGCCAAACCAGCGACGAATCGGTCGAAGCCGCCAAGGCAGTGATCGAATTGGCCCGATCACAAGGGCGCACGGGCCAATGCACCATCGCTGCATCATTTGGCTGCCCATTCGAAGGTGAGGTGGCTGAAGGCCGGGTGGTCGAAATGGCTGTCGAAATTGCCAAGGCGGGGCCGGTCGAAATCGCGCTTGCCGACACGATCGGCGTTGCCAACCCGGCGCACGTCGCACGGTTGGTCGAGCGCGTGCGTCAGGCAGTCCAGCCGCTTCCGGTGCGCGTGCATTTTCACAACACCCGCAACACTGGGCTCGCCAATGTATGGGCTGCGGTGAATGCGGGCGCGACGGTTGTCGATGCATCGCTCGGCGGGTTGGGCGGCTGTCCCTTCGCTCCGGGTGCCGCCGGCAATGTGCCGAGCGAAGATGTGGTTTACATGCTGGAGCGGGCAGGTGTCGGCACTGGCATGGACCTGGATAAACTGATCGAGGCCAGCAATTGGCTCTCGGATGTCATGGGAAGAAAACTGCCGGGAATGGTCGCGCAAGCGCCACATTTCCCCAAAGCAGCTTGAGGAGACTATAATGGGGTATCGTTTGGGCGTGGACGTCGGCGGGACATTTACCGACCTGTTGCTGTTCAATGCCGACACCGGTGCATTTTGGCGCCACAAGACGCCCTCTACGCCGCACGACAGCAGCGAGGGGATATTGAACGGCGTGACCGCGATCTGCGCCAATGCGGGGGTGAAGCCGGCGGAAATCGAATATTTCCTCCACGGCACCACCGTTGCCACCAATGCCGTGCTTGAAGGCAAAGGGGCCCGCGTCGGCCTGATCGTGACCGAAGGCTACCGCGATATCATGCAGATCGCCCGGTCCTATGTTCCCGGCGGCCTCGCTGCATGGATCATCTGGCCCAAACCGACACCGCTGGCGGCGCTCGAAGACACCGTGACGGTTGGCGGCCGGATGAATGCGCAGGGTCAGGAAGTCCGCGCGCTCGATGAAAGCTCGGCGCGCGCAGCGTTAACGCAACTGAAGGACCAGGGCGTCGAAGCCATCACCGTCAGTTTCATGAATGCCTATACCAATGGCGCGCACGAAAAGCGCGTTGGCGAACTGGCGCGTGAAATCATGCAGGATGTTCCCGTGTCGCTCAGCCACGAAGTCCTACCCGAAATGCAGGAATATGAGCGGACGCTGACGACCGTCGCCAACGCGGCTGTGCGCCCGGTGGTGAGCAAATATGTCTCAAACCTGCGCAACAAGCTCGCGGATTCAGGTTTTGCTGGAAAACTCTCGCTGCTCCGTTCGGACGGCGGCTTGATGTCTGCGCAAAAGGCGGAAGAGCATCCGGTCAACATCCTGATGTCCGGTCCTGCAGGTGGGGTTACCGGAGCACTCTGGGTGGGCAAAAATGCCGGGATCAAGAATATCCTGACGCTTGACGTCGGTGGCACCTCGACCGATGTTGCATTGATCGAAAATCTGGAGCCGCGCCGCGTCCGTACCACAGAGGTCGGGCATCTCGCGGTGCGTGCCTCGTCACTTGACGTGAAGACCGTGGGTGCCGGCGGCGGATCGATCGCTTATGTGCCCGAATTGACCGGCGCTCTGCGTGTGGGCCCGCAATCGGCCGGTGCGGTTCCGGGGCCGGTGGCGTATGGCAAGGGCGGTGAACTCCCGACCGTGACCGATGCCAATGTTGTGCTGGGTTACCTGCCAGAAAACCTGCTCGGCGGCAGTTTCCAGCTCGATCGTGAGGGCGCTAAAAAGGCGGTGCAGACCATCGCTGATGCGCTCGGCATCGACCTCATGTCTGCAGCTCGCGGTATCATCGATATCGTCAATGAAAACATGTTCGGCGCTTTGCGAATGATCTCGGTGCAGCAAGGCTATGACCCCCGCCACTTTGCGCTCATGGGTTTTGGCGGAGCCGGGCCATTGCATGTCAACGCGGTTGCGCGGTTGATGGGAAGCTGGCCTGCGGTCTCGCCGGTTTCGCCCGGTGTGCTCTGTGCTTTGGGGGATGCGACCACGCGGATGCGCACCGAAACCGCACGCTCCTTCTCGCGACTGGCGACCACCACCGACGCGCAGGAATTGATCGCTATCCTCAAGGAAATGGCTGACCAGACCCGGGCAGAACTGCGTTCGGATGGTATTGCGGATGCGGATATCAGCAGCGAGTTTGAAATCGATGTCCGCTATGCCGGGCAAGCCTTCGAAGTGCCGTTGACGATCACGCCCGAAGTGCTCGAGCGTGATGGCATTGAAGGCATATTGAAGCGCTTCGACGAGGAGCATCTGCGGCTCTTCACCTTTAACATGGATACGCCGCACGAAATCGTGAACCTGCGCGCAGTGGCGTTGGGGCAAGCGCTTGACCTGCCTGCTGCCGAACTGCCCAAGGGTGACGGCAATCCCGCCGGCGCGAAGATGCGCGATCACACATTGTGGATGGATGGCAAGGAACAGGCGGCGGTGATCTATGACCGGTCGAAGCTGCGCCAGGGGGATATCATCCCGGGACCGGCCATCGTCGTCGAAATGGATTCCACCACGCTCATCGAAACCGGATGCGTTGCGACCGTCGACAAGGTCGGCAACATCCTGATCAATCTGGCTTGAGGAGGCGACACTATGCCCGCCACAATCATTGAAACCAACAAGACCCCGTTCAACAAGGTCGCGATTGACCCCGTCACGCTCGACATCATTGAAAACGCGCTGCGCAATGCCCGTATCGAAATGGATGCGACGCTCGTTCGTACCGCAATGTCGCCGGGTATCCGCGAACAGGGCGATGCCTTCCCGCTGATCGCCGATCATACAGGCAAGATGATCGTCGGCCAGTTCGGCAGCTTTATTGGCGGCTTCCTCGATAATTATGATGGCACGCTGGAAGATGGCGACATGATCTTCCTGTCCGACCCCTATTCTTGCGCGGGCGCGGTCAGCCATTCGAACGACTGGCTGGTGCTGCTTCCGGTGTTTAAGGACGGGCGCCTGATTGCCTATACCTCGATGTTTGGCCACCAGTCAGATATCGGCGGCAAGGTGGTCGGCTCGATGCCGATCAATGCGCATTCGATCTTTGAAGAAGGGGTGCGCATCCCGCCGGTCAAGATCTGGAAAAAGGGCGAGTATAACGAAGACCTGATGAAGCTCGTCATGCACCAAACGCGCAAGCCCGATTGGTGCCAGGCGGACCTCAACGCATTGATCGCCTCTTGCCGGGTTGCGGCGCGACGGGTGATTGAAATGGCCGCGCGCTTTGGTGATGACGTCTATGTATCCGCGACGCAGGAACTGCTTGCCCGCAACCACCGCGCCATGAAATCGCTGATTTCGATGGCGATTGGCGAGGAACCGGTCGGCTTCGAAGATTATATCTGCGATGATGGCATGGGCGCAGGCCCCTACAAGATCAAATGCACGATGTGGCGCGAAGGCGAAAAGGTCGTGCTCGATTTCGCGGGAACCGACCCGCAGAGCCAAGCTTCGATCAACTTCTATCTCAACGAGAACATGTTCAAGATGTTCTTCGGCATCTACATGATCATGGTCTTTGACCCGCAGATCCTGTTCAACGATGGTTTCTACGATCTGATTGACGTGCGGATCCCCGAAGGGTCGCTCCTCAAACCAAAATTTCCTGCAGCGCTTTCGGGTCGCACCCATGCGCTCGGCCGCATTTTCGACATTCTAGGCGGGCTGTTGGGCCAAAAAACGCCGGAATTCCTGAATGCGGCCGGTTTTTCCTCCAGCCCCCATCTTTTCTACTCGGGTCACGACAAGAAAGGCGAATGGTTCCAGCTCTTCCAGATCGGTTTCGGCGGCATCCCCGGCCGGCCAATGGGAGATGGGCCCGACGGCCATTCGCTTTGGCCGGGTTTCACCAACGTACCCAATGAGTTTCTGGAGCGTTATTTCCCGCTCCTGATCGAACGTTACGAGACCGAACCCGACAGCGGTGGTGCAGGCGTGCATCGGGGCGGCAACGGCATTCATATGACTTACCGTTTCCTCGCCAGCGGCACGATCTCCATCCACGATGACCGTTGGTTCGTCCCGCCTTGGGGCGTCAATGGCGGTGAGCCCGGCAAGCGTGCGCGCAAAATCCTCGAAAAGGCCGATGGCACTTCGCAGATCATCGGTAACAAGGTTGAGGAAGTGCAGGTTGAAGAAGGTGATCAGTTGCACTTCATCACCTGGGGCGGCGGTGGCTGGGGCGATCCGCTCGAACGCGACCCGGCATTGGTCGGCAAGGAGATCATCCAAGGACTTGTTACCCCGGATGGTGCAAAGGCCTATGGTGTCGTGGCAAATGATCAGGGCGTCATCGATAGCGCAGCGACGGAAGCCTTGCGCAGCAAAATGCGCAGCGAGCGCGGCGCATTGCCGCTGTTCAACTATGGCCCCGGTATCGAGACCTTGCGCGCAAATTGTGAAGCGGAAACCGGCCTGAAAGCCCCCGTCCAGCCTGTATGGCCTATGCTGGAGGCAGCTGAGTGAGCGCTTTGAAAGGATTGCGAGTTGTCGAAATGGGCCAGCTTCTGGCAGGCCCTTTTTGCGGCCAGTTGCTCGGCGATATGGGCGCGGATATCATCAAGGTCGAACCACCGGGCGCGGGGGATCCGATGCGTATCTGGGGTCAGGGCAAAGACAAGGTTCAGTGGGAAGTCATTGCGCGCAACAAGAAGAGCGTATCGGCCAATCTCCGCATCCCCGAAGGGCAGGAACTGGTCCGAAAGCTCATCGCGACCGCGGATGTTTTGATCGAGAATTTCAAACCCGGCACGATGGAAAAGTGGGGGCTGTCGCCTGAACGCCTCTTGGCCGAACAACCGGGTCTCATCATCGCGCGCATGTCTGGCTATGGCCAGACCGGGCCCTATTCGGACCGCGCCGGTTTTGGCGGCATCGGTGAAGCGATGGGCGGCTGGCGCTATATTGTCGGCGAACCCGACCGTCCGCCTAGCCGTATGGGCGTTTCGATCGGCGATACCCTGACGGCCACCTATGGTTGCATAGGTGTGCTTGCGGCGCTGCATCATCGCAGCCAGACCGGAAAGGGCCAGATTGTCGATGCTGCGCTGTATGAAAGCGTGCTGCAGGTGATGGAAGGACTCGTGCCCGAATATGACCATGAAGGCGTGATCCGCGAACGCTCAGGCTCTATCCTTCCCGGCATCGCACCATCGAACGTCTATATCTGCAAGGACGGCGAATATATGATCGGCGCCAACAAGGACTCGCTCTGGCAGCGGCTTGCCGAAGCCATGGGGCGGCCAGAGCTGGGCACCGACGAACGTTATGCAACCCATCTTGCGCGCGGGCAGAATCAGTTGGAGCTTGATGAACTGATCAATAGTTGGACAAGGACGCTGACAGTCGACGAAGTCGATGCACTTATGATTGCCTATTCCATACCCGCAGGCCGGGTGTATCGAGCTCCCGAAATGCTGGCTGATCCGCATTTCAAGGCGCGCGAGGCAATCATCGAGGTTGAAACCGAACGCTTCGGCAAGCTGAAAATGCAGGGCGCCTTTCCCAAATTATCCGCCACCCCGAGCGGGGTGCGCTCTCCGGCGCCTTCGCTCGTCGGGCAGCATAATGAAGAGGTGTATGGCGGTTTGTTGGGACTTTCCGGAGCCGAAATCGGCGCGCTCAAGACAGCAGGTGCCATCTGATGCCAACCGGCGACGATGACCTTTCGACGAACTACTCGGGGGCCTTTGACGGGCATTTGGCCTTTGGGAACAAACCCGCCCTGCTGATCGTCGATTTTGTTATGGCCTATCTCGATGAAGGCTCGCCGCTTTATGCCGGGGCTGAAAAGGCATTGGCGAGCAATGAACGGCTGTTAGCGGCGGCACGCGCGTCTGGCATTCCGGTGATCTTCACCAATGTGGTCTACCAACCGGGCGGAGCCGATGGCGGATTATTCTATAAGAAAATCCCTGCTCTTCGCGTGTTCGATTCTGGTTCGCCGCTGGGCGAATTTCCGCCGAGCCTTGCGCCGAAACAAGGCGAAACCATCATTTCGAAACAATTTGCCTCGGCATTCTTTGGGACAACGCTCTGCGCCGAGCTTCGTGCAAATGACATCGATACGCTGCTGATAACCGGAATGTCGACCTCGGGCTGCGTGCGCGCAACGGCGCTCGATGCCCTGCAAAACGGCTTTGCCCCATTTGTTGTGCGCGACGGGTGCGGGGATCGGCATCCTGCACCACATGAGGCCAATCTTTTTGACCTGCGGTCGAAATATGCCGAAGTCATCTCGGAAGTGGAGGCACTCCGCTTCATGAATCAATCCGCCAACGGGATTTAGCCAGTCGGGTACACCGAATGTGCCACCCGGCGCTGAGGGCCATCAACTGGTTTTCGTTCTTCCAGCTTGGTCTTTCTCCAAACTGTTATTCGGTGTATATGTCTGTCACCTGACTGGGGGACCATGTATGTCCTTGCTTTGCCGTGTTTTCGCGGATTGAAGCCATTGGCTTTTTGCTTTTCGGCCTGCTCTTCGCAGTGTCCTCGCTTCATGCCCAGCAAAACGAACAGATAAATCCCAAGATCGTTCTGCAAACGCTGCCCTATGGCGGGATCGAAGTGGCAGCTTGGACCCCGGATGATCGCTATCTGATAACCGCCGGCGATGCGAGCAGGCTCGTACTCATATGGGATACCAAGACAGGGCACGTCATCGATCGCATACCGCTCCCCGGAGGGAGCAGCCGAAGCGCGACGGTTACCAAGCGCCTATTGGGAATGACGGTTTCTGAGGACGGAACCGAGGTCGCAATAAGGTCGCAGGAAGTCGACGCAAAGAAGCGTTTGTTCACCGACCAATCACGATATGGGATCGCGCGCCAAACTTACCGGTTGAACCTGCAAACGCGCACGATCTTCACAACAGCGGTTGGCGGAGGCGTGATGCGCCTCCCTTCGGAGACCAGCGCCGAAGAACGGGCGAAACTTCAGGAGCAATGGACCGAGGAAGACCGCGCCAAATTTGAGGAAGCTCGTAAAGCACGCGAAGCGCTTTTGGCGCAAAGCGAAAGCGGACAGGAACCGGTCGTCGAACTTGCACCCTTGCCGGCTTCACATGATGGCAAACGCACCCTTGTGCGCGATCAGGACGGGTTGTTGATCCGGGAGGCAGGGAAACCAGATTTGGCCCTCACGCTCACCCGCTCACTAAGGTTTCGTGATGCAGCTTTATCATTCGATGGCAGTATTCTTGCCATGCTGCCTGAGCCCGAATTGGGGCAAGAAAGCGACAAACGCACGTCCACCATTGAACTGTTTGATACGTCGACCGGGCAGTTCCAAAATACGGTCAAGCTGCCCGGAGACTATTTCCGCGTACAATGGGCGGATAGCAACCGGTTGCTTGCGACATCGACCGTCGAAACGGGTTCTTTCGACAGGGGCGCAAAAGGTGCTGCAGCCAAAGCCGTGTTGATAAACACCGACGATGGCAAGATCGTGGAGTCTTTCGACCCTGTTTGCTTCATCAAAATTGCACCCGACGGCAGCTATTTTGCAGCAGGACTGTCAAATTGCAATGCGCATGCAAAAGGCGATTTCGGCCTGAAGCGTTACGACGGGAATAAGAAACGCTGGCGTAATTTCGGCGATCTGAAACTCGAAGCCAATATGCGCATCACCGGGATTTCGGTTTCAGAAACCGGACAAACCCTGTCAGCAGTCACGGTCGCCGCAGATGGAACGACATGGTTTCATGCGATCGATACACGCACCGGTGCGGTGGTCAAAAAACGCCTGTTTGAAGGCGATGGCTCGGTTACGAAATCGCAGCTTTTGGGCGACGAGTTCCTGCTGGTATCGAGCGACAGCGGCGGTGGCACATGGTGGCTCGAATTTGACGAATGGTTGCCGATGGAGGGGCGGTCCACCAGCACCAGAGTATTGGAAACCGATGGTTCGGTCGTTGCTATGGCTGGTGAAGGCGATGACCTGATCAGCCTGTCGGATGTCGCGGGGGAACAGGAATTGGCGCCGCTTTCATTCGGCCGCGTCATTGCGGGTGGGTTTTTGAGCGAAACCCCGATTTTCTGGGCGCTTTCGGCGCATGATGGCCTACGAATGTGGGATACCAGCAAGCCCGGCTGGCCGGTGCTGTTGACCACGCATTTCTTTGCCGATCAGGGCTATGTCGCTGCGCTGCCGGATGGGCGTTATGATACCAATCTAGGCCCTGACAGCGAGAGTTTCCGCTGGGTGATGCCCGATCGACCTTTTGAGTCGCTATCGCCCCAAACTTTCATGCGCGATTATTACATGCCCGGGCTGACCGAGGCGATCATGACCTGCTCTTACATTCGTGATTGCGACACCGTCATCCCTCCACCCAAACCCATTGCGCAGCTCAACCGCATCTTGCCACTCGTTGAAATTGTCAAAGTCGAGACCGGCGAAACGCCTGACGAAGCCGTTGTCTGGGTGAAAGTTACCGAAAATCGCGATACGGCTTCGCCTGATGGAAAGTCGAGCGGCGTTTACGATTTGCGGCTGTTTCGCGATTACCGTTTTGCAGCGCATACCCCCGACAATCAGGATCTTGAACCACAGGACGAACTGGCGGATTGGCGCGTGCACAACAAGCTTGTCGACGACGATGCCAAGCCGGGCGATGGCATCTATGAAAAGACATTCCGGGTGCGGCTGCCTAGCGCTGCCGACGCCAACAAGCCTGTCTTTACCGCCTATGCGTTCAACGAAGACAGGGTGAAAAGCGAGACCGCAATCTATACCGATTATGTCCGGCCCGACATGCAGCCATTTCAGCCGCGCGCATTTGTGATCTCGATAGGTATAGACGCATATGACGAAAAACGGCTCAAGCTGGATTATGCAGCCGCCGATGCGCAACTGATCAACGATCAGGTTACAGACATCCCGGGCTATGAAATGCGCAGGATGGTTGTTGCTGCCAAGGACGGCAGCGACGTGAAGCCGACGGCGGATGCGATCAACATGATCATGGCAATGCTGGCAGGCTTCGAGCGAGAGGAGGGTCTGAAGATTCTGGCGGCGAACGGAATAGACGGTTCAGCACTAGATCTGTCGTCGCCCGACGATCTCATCATTATCAGCTTTTCCGGCCATGGCTGGGCAGACAAGCAACGCAACTTCTTCCTTCTGCCAACCGATGCGGCCTGGCCGGAAGGAGAGGATGGGTCAGGAGAACCGCATCCCCATACCTTGGTCAATATGGACGAAATGACGATGTGGTTACGCGTTATGGACGCTGCAGACATCGTATTGATCATCGATGCATGCCATGCGGGGGCAAGCGTGAATACGCCCAATTTCAAACCGGGCCCTTTGGGCGACAAAGGATTGGGACAGCTGGCCTATGACAAAGGTATCAAAATATTGGTAGCGACCCAGGCTGAAGATGTTGCTTTTGAAGATTCCAAATTGCGCCATGGCTTGCTGACTTATGCATTGGCAGGACCCGACGAAGGTCTTGTGCAAGCGGATGGTTTCTTTGATGGGACGTTGGACGATCGGATCAGCCTAGATGAATGGATAAACTATCCGATTTACCGCCTGCCGACCCTGAACGACGATGCACGTATTACGGGTGGATCCGAAGTTGAAGGCAGCAGTTTCCGCTTTCCCGGAAGGGTCGAACAAGTTTTCAAAAAGATCCAGCAGCCCACTTTGTTCGACTATGGATTTCCCAGCAAGGTTATCCTGAAGGGGCCGGCCAAATGAAGTTTCTGGGGTTCCTGTTGCTGCTTGTCGCTGCACTTCCCGTTCCGGCGCACGCGCAGCAGATCAGGACCTTGTTCGTCGGTATAGATAGCTACCAATTTTCATCCGCGCCCGGAAGGAAAGCGGCCTTCAAAGACCTCAAAGGGGCGGTTAACGACAGTTTGCGGTTCAAGAAGGCGTTGGCGCAACTCCATGGACTCGAACTTGATCCACTGTCCGAGGACGTCGTCAGCCCGGAAAACTGCAAAGGCGAGACGACGAATTCGATAACGCTGGTCAACTTCTGTGCCAAGCGCGACGCCATTTTGGGCGCGCTCGAAACGCTGATTGCACGCTCGGCTCCACAAGACACGGTGCTGTTCTACTTTGCCGGGCACGGCTCACAATATCCAAGCGACAGCCTGTTCGATCAGGCTTCGGGGTTTAACGGCACCATATTGCCCAGCGACGCCCGCGAACCCGGAAGCATCGCCAAAGGTGACATTCTCGATATCGAATTGAAGGCCATCAAGGACAAGGCAGCCGCAGCCGGCATTCGTTTTGTCACGATCTTCGATAGCTGCAATTCGGGAACTGCAACACGTGATGGTGCGAGTGGGGAATCGCGCAACGTCCCCATGTTAACCGTCAGGCCCCCGGTTCGGGGGGGCGTTCCAACGCCTGTGGGGCCGGGTGGCGGCTATTGGGTGCACCTTGCCGCAGCACAGGATGGCGAGCAGGCACAGGAAATTCCCGCCGGCAGTGTCGGCAAACGCGAAGGCGTTTTCACTACCGCATTGATTGAAGCAATGTTTGCTATGCCCGGAGCCACCTTTGGTGACCTGATACGCGAAGTACGGACTCGTGTAGCGCTTGGCGGACTTACAACGCAGACCCCGGTGGGCGAGGGGCAGCTCACTGCGTCGCTTGGTTCGGCCGCGCGGCCCAAGGCGCTTTTCGAAGCGAAGCTGGTCGAAGGCGAAATGCAGCTCCAGGCCGGGCGATTGACCGGTATCGTCGAAGGCTCGCGCTTTAATCTCTTTCCTAGTCAGGCCCAGGCGGTGGCCATCAACGCAAAGCCGCTGGCCACTGCAACGGTTACCGACGTTGAGGATTATGTCGCAAAACTTGCCCTTGCTGCGGCGCATCCCAATTTGGGCACCGATTTGGTCGCCGTTGAAACCATGCGTGGCGTAGGCAAATTGAAGCTGCGCATCGCTAACATTGTCAAAAAGGAAACCGAGCGTGCGAAGGTGCAATTGGCGCTTGATGCACTTCCATTTTTTGGCGGTGGCAAATCACCGGTTCAGGCGCAAATCGGCTCGCACCCCGAAAAAAAGGGGGAGGCGGTATTGTTTGCCGTTGATGGCACCCAGATAGGGGAACTCGGACCTGTCGATGCACCCGAATTTGCCGAAAAACTGTCATCCAAGCTGCGCAAAATCCTGCGCGTGCAGCAACTTCTAGACCTGCGAACCGAAAATGGTGCCGCCCAATCGGCAATCCGATTCTGTGTTGATGACCAGGAATATGCTGCCCCCAGCGACGGGTGCCCCCCGATGGAAAAGCGGCAGATGCGCCTGCTGAAACGAGATGCGCAGGCAATTGTCACGGTGAACAACGAATCGGATAAGCCGCTTTATTTTTATGTGTTCGGGATTGACCCGACCTTTGGCGTGGCGCTGGTGTTGCCGCGGCCGGGCGATGTTGATCCGGCAGTCGCGCCTTTACAGCCCTATCGCAACGTGCACGATCCAGTGGTCCCGCTGGCGAAGGGAACCTATCGCTTCGTGACCATCGCCACCGAACGCCCGATCAATGCTGCTGCGCTTGAACAGGATGGCACCAATAGCCGCAGCGTTGTTGGCTGTGCATCTCCGCTCGAACGGCTGCTGTGTGATGCGCAAAAGGGCGTGCGCGGTGCATCGGTGCCCCGCGCCGGCGATTGGAAAGCCATTGTAGAAACAGTGATCGTGGAATGAGGACCAGCCAAAGATGAAAAAACTCGCCTTGGGGCTCCTGCTCACCCTTCCCACTGCAAATGCGGCTGCTTCGCAGGTCGAAACAGCGCCTCTGGACCAGAATGCAGCGGCGGCTGATGAGACGGCAACGGTCGATGAAGAGGAAGAAATTGACGATGAAGGCCGCATTGTCGGTGGTGAAGATGCACCGCCCAATTCGGCCCCCTGGCAGATTGAAATCTATTCGACCGTTGCAAGTTACACCGCCAAGGAGATTGCTGATGATGCCAACCCGCAAATCACCCCGCCTGAGAAGCGCAAATATCTGAACCTGCGCAAAGGCTTTGAACTGGCTCACAAATGCGGCGGTTCCTATATTGGCGACGGCTGGATTCTAACCGCTGCACACTGTGTGACCGGCCTAGGTATGGTCGATGGCAAACCGGTTGACGTGTTCACGCATCGACGCGTTCGCATGGGAACGCAGAATCTGGCAGCAGGCGGTGCGACCTTTGCGATTGCGCAGGTGATCACCCACGCCGGCTACACAGAGGAAGTTCCCAAGGATGATATCGCATTGATCAAGGTCGCCGATAATGGGCAGTTGATCAAATTGCTTGCATCAGGCGCGCTCGCGCCAATCACCATGCAGGCCAATGTGCCCAACGCCCCGCCAATACGCAATGAGCCGCTACGCGTAAGCGGTTGGGGTTGGCAGGGTGCGCGCAAGAAATCGACGATGGCACGGGTCGACATAGGCGGCAGACCGCAGCGCAACCCGGCGCAACTCAAGCAGGCGACGGTGTTCAAGACCGATGAAAGCAAATGCGCGGCGATTGCGGAATATAAGGGCATAGCGAGCGCAAAAACCATGTGCGTTGCGCTTGGTCCGAAAAATGCGGATTCGTGCCAAGGTGATAGCGGCGGCCCACTGACCCGTGCGTTGCCTAACGGCGACAGGGTTCTGGTCGGCATTGTCTCGCAAGGCGTCGGTTGCGCAAATCCCGGTTATCCGGGTCTTTATACCCGCGTTTCTGCCTACCAGTCGTGGATCAAGAGCGCGAAGGCTTCGCGCAAGCGCTTCTCAAAGCAATAAGAGACAAGGGCGGGACTAGCCCGCCCTTGCAGATAACTTAGCGTTCGTCTGGGCCGGTGCGCTCATCGGGACCGGTGCGTTCGTCAGGTCCAGTGCGCTCATCCGGGCCGGTTTTTTCTTCGGCTGCGGGCGCTGCGGCTGCGGGTTCGGTGGTTTCAGCAGCAGGCGCAGCCTGTTCGGCAGGAGCTGCTTCTTCGGTGACGACTTCTTCTTCGGTTTCAGCCGCCTTGTCGTTGCACGCTGATAACGCGAACGAAGCGGAAGCGATCAATCCCAATGTTATGATTTTACGCATATCTCTACCCCTACTTTGTGGAACATCGGTTTACACGAAACCCAATGACTTAAGCAAATTGGAAAATTCCGGCGCTTTTCGGATCGGATCGAGCAACGGATCATTTTGCATCATCACCAACCCGCTATCGTCGTGTGCGCGTGCCGACTGCAATGATGCCAGCGCTTTTTCGGTGTTGCCCCATTGCGACTGGATCTGCGCATATTGATATTCGCTTTCGGTTCCGAACTCTGCATTCATTTCGGCCAACTTGCTTTCTGCGACGGCCTTTTGGCCCAATCGGTGAGCGATTATTGCCTCTCCCGTCAGCCGCCTGATCTTGCTGCTCTCCTCGGCGAAATAGCGCGCAGCTTCATCCAGCCTGTCTTGCATATAAAGCGCGAAACCGATCGACGCCTTGGCGCCACTCAGTTTCGGATTGAGCTTCAGTGCCTGGTCGAACGCCTTGATAGCCTCGTCATATCGACGAGCACCGTAATTTATGTCGCCGATCGAACGGAAGGTGCGGGGATTCAGCGGGTCGAGCGCGGAGGATTGCAGGATGGCCGCGTTCGCTGCCTCATATTCGCCAAAGCGCGAGCGGAATACGGCATAGCGGCTCAACACATCGGCATCGCCTTTGCCGAGTTGAAGCGATTTTTCATAAGGCGCCCGTGCCGCCTTCATGTTGAGTTGGCCAAAGGCAATCGCAAAGCCCAGCGCGGAATGTGCTTCGGCATATTCGGGGGCCAGCGCGACTGCCTTTTTGGCTGCCGTAACGGCCTCGGCATACAGGGCCTTTCGTTCGGCGCCGCCGGTATACAGGTTGGCGATGACCGCCAGCGCCCGCGAACGTGCGGCATGGGCTGCGGCATATTGGGGATCGTCGGCAATCGCTTCGTTGAATTTCGCCAACGCCTGCCGATCGCTATTCTCATCAATCCCTGCATCGTAAAGATCCTTGCCGCGCAAATAGGAATCGAATGCTGCAACGCTTTTGGTTCCCGCCAAACTCTTTTTCCCAGCTTCGCGGCGTTTCGACGGATCGATTTCAACCGAAAGCGCGCTTGCGACCTTGAGTGCGATTTCGCTTTGCACCTCAAATACATTGGTCAACGGGCGCTCAAAGCTCTCCGCCCATTTGGCGCTGCCCGTTCGCCCGTCAATCAGTTGCACGGCAACTTTGACGATATCTTCGGCACGCCGGACATTGCCGTCGAGGAAATAGGCGACATCCAGTTTGTCCGAGATTGCTTTTGCATCGGCCTTATCCTCACGGAACAGGTTGGAAGAGGCTTGTGCAGCGACTTGCAACAATTCGTTGCGGGTCAACTGGGTGCGAATTTCTGCAGCCAGGCCATCGGAGAAATACGTCTGCTGCGGGTCCCCGCTCAAATTATCGAACGGAAGTACCGCTATGCTGACGGCTGAAGCCTTGCCAGTGCCAATCAATCCGGTCAGCCATGCTGCGGCGCCCGTTGCCACAAGTGCGGTCGCACCTCCGCCGATCAACAGCATGCGCCTGTTGGGGCCATTCGCAGGGCGCGATACTGGAGCGGCAAAATCCGCTTGCCGACCATGCAGGGCTGCAATCGCTTTCAGCATCTGCTGCATTTCGGCGGAGCTGCTTTTCACTTTTATTGGAGACGCATCGATCACCTGAAACTGGCGGAACCCGAGCGGTGGTTCACTGCCATCGATCGAAATCGGCAGCAGCCGTTGGCGATCGCGGCCGACGGTTGCCTCGTCATGCACCCAGTGCGACTTGGTAGAGGCTGCAGACCAAAGTACGACGACGGCTTTTGCCCTTTCCAGCGCATCTTCCGTTATGCGGGCAAAACGCTCTCCGCCCTCAAGCAAGCCATCCCACCAGACGATGAAGCCGGCTTCTTCGATGATCTTGATGATAGGCAAAGCCCGTTGCCGGTCTTCGCGCGAATAGCTGACAAAGACCGTACTCGCGTCCTGCTGCGTTCCTTGTGCCCGATTGCCTTGTTCCATCCGCCAATCGCACCCCTGTCTGGCTTTGCAGAGCAAGTCGTTAATGTGCTGCTTTTCATCACTTTACACAAGCAAATTGCGCGATAGCCAATTCCACGACAGGGCTTGTCGATACGCAGGCTGCCGCTACGATAGAGGGCAAGGAAGCGAGATCAGCCTTTTATGTCCAACTCGATTGCATTGCCGCCTGCCCGGATCTGTGTTGGCATCACCGGGCATCGGGACAGCAACGCCGCTTTCGCCGCCAACCGCGCGGCGATCGAGACCCGTCTCGCCGAACTGTTTGCAACGATCGACGCCGTCACCGCGCGACAGAGCGATAGTGTCGGCGCAACCCGTCTGCATGCCTTGCTGGCGTTTGGAGCCGACATGATAGCGGTCGAAACCGCATTACAGCACGGTTGGGAAGTTACCGCGCCCTTGCCTTTTGGCATCGATCTGAATGTCGCGATGCATGCAGGGGACGATGTCGAGCAAGCCCAGTATATGCGCAATATCGCACAGCGTCTGAAATTGTTCGAACTCGCCGAACAGGATGAGCATGTAAGCGCCCTTCTGAAATCGCATCTGGCTGAGCCCGTCAATGCAAAAGCGCGGCAGGATTATCTGACGATTGTAGCAGAGCGCGTCGCGACCGCCGGTCGGGTGATGATAGAACAATCGGATCTGTTGGTTGCAATCTGGGACGGCGTCACCCCCGGGGCTATTGGCGGAACGCGGCATACGATTTCGGTCGCAGTCAGCCTTGGCACCCCGGTATTGTGGATCAATGCCGAACGGCCCGATCGCATCGCTTTGCTGACAACGCCTGAGGAATTGTTCGCCCATGAAAGTCTGCAGCCGCTCGATCAGGCCGCGCTGGAACAGGTGATCGAAACAACGCTGAATCCACCAGATTCAGACCAGAATGAACGCGCCGTACGATTCCACACCGAACAATGGCACGCGCGCAGCTTGCGATGGTTCCACGCCTATCGCCGTATAGAGGCATTGTTCGGCGGCAGCGGGGTAAAGGAACGTTTCGGGCCGTTGGTGCAAAGCTATGAGACCCCGGAGCAGATCGCGACAGGGAGCGGCGCCCATATATTGGATGCGGCCCACAAGCTGCCGGGTGGCGACACCGATTTTGCCCAGAAAATCCAACGCGAGATAATGGAGCGGTTCGCGTGGGCGGACGGGCTCTCGACGTTTCTGTCAGATGCCTATCGCGGCGGAATGGTAACCAACTTCCTGCTTTCCGCTTTGGCCATTACCGTCGGCGTTGCTTATCTCCCGCTCGTCACGGTCGATGCAAAATGGCCATTTGCCTTGGGTGAATTCCTTTTGCTCACCACGATCCTTTCAATCACCGTCATCGGGCAGCGCCGACGCTGGCACGGGCGATGGTTTGAAACGCGGCGGGTGGCGGAATATTTCCGCCATGCACCCATCATGCTGGTATTGGGCGTTGCCCGCGCGGCTGGCCGGTGGCCCCGGGGCACCGATACCGGCTGGCCTGAATTTTATGCGCGTGAGGTGCTCTGCGATATCGGGCTTCCCTCGGTTCGGATCGGGCAAGATTATTTGCGCGCCGCCCTTAAATCACTGCTCCAAGACCATGTGTCACGACAGCGGCTTTACCACCAGCGCAAGGCGGAGCGGCTGACCCATGTGCACCACCGTCTCGACCGCTTGTCAGAGCGGCTGTTCGTGTTGGCTGTGCTGTCTGTGGCAACTTATCTTTTGCTGATCATTTTCAGCTATATGGGCGTGATCCCCGATTCCTTCGTCCACAACAGCTCGAAAACATTCACATTCCTGGGTGTGGTCTTACCCGCGCTGGGCGGTGCCTTTGCCGGCATCCGTTACTTTGGCGACTTCGAACGTTTTGCATCCATATCCGAAGTGACCGCTGAGAAGCTGGCGGTTATCGAGGCGCGCATCGCGATCCTTTTAAATGCGCCCAAAGGTTCGCTTCGCTATGCGCAGGTGGCGGAACTGGTCCACGCCATGGACGATGTCGTCGTTTCAGAAATTGAAAATTGGCAGTCGGTGTTTGGCGGCAAGCAAATTGCAGTACCGGTCTGATTGCTTTTCTCTGCGTGCTTGACCACCCGGCACCAGCAACCGATAGGATGCCGCATAAGGCGCCAATGAGGGGAGAAGCGCATGGCCGCAGCATCAGATTCCATGCCGAAGCATCACGAAGCCACAGGGGGCGAGAAGCGGGTCATCCTGGCGTCATCCTTGGGCACGGTTTTCGAATGGTATGATTTCTATCTCTATGGGCTGCTCGCTACCGTCATTTCAGCGCAGTTTTTTTCAGGCGTAAACGAGACCACCGGTTTCATTTTTGCCTTGGCAGCCTTCGCCGCCGGCTTTGCGGTGCGCCCGTTCGGGGCTTTGGTCTTCGGCCGGTTGGGCGACATTGTCGGGCGGAAATATACCTTCCTCGTAACAATGGGCTTGATGGGTTTTGCGACCTTCACCGTCGGCATCCTGCCCAATTATGCGAGTATCGGGGTCGCAGCGCCCATCATGCTCGTCCTGCTCCGTTTGCTGCAAGGGCTCGCACTGGGCGGCGAATATGGCGGGGCGGCCACCTATGTTGCCGAGCATGCGCCGAACAACAAGCGCGGGCTCTACACCAGCTTCATCCAGACCACCGCGACACTCGGGCTTTTTGCGGCGCTGCTGGTGGTTATCGGCACGCGCACCTTGATCGGTGAAGAGGCATTCAAGGATTGGGGCTGGCGCGTGCCATTCCTGATTTCAGTGATCCTGCTTGGTGTTTCGCTTTGGATTCGCATGCAATTGCAGGAAAGCCCGGTCTTCCAGAAGATGAAGGAAGAGGGGACTGCATCTAAAGCGCCCATTTCAGAAGCCTTTGGCAATTGGCGCAACGGACGGGTCGTTTTGATTGCGCTGTTCGGTGCGGTCGCAGGGCAGGCGGTTGTCTGGTATACAGGGCAATTCTACGCGCTCTTCTTCCTCGAAAAAATGCTGCTGGTCGATGGCGCGACGGCCAATATCCTGATCGCCATCGCCTTGGCGATTGGAACGCCATTCTTCATTTTCTTTGGTTGGTTGTCGGACAAGATTGGCCGCAAGTGGATCATCCTTGCAGGATGTGGCTTGGCGGCGATGACCTATTTCCCTGCGTTCAACGCTTTGTCCAATGTCGCCAATCCGGCGATGGCGAAGGCAAGTGTCACGGCGCCTGTTTCGGTTACTGCCAATGAAAATGATTGCTCGCTGCAATTTGACCCCATTGGCCGGAATAAGTTCGACAGCAAGAGCTGCGATATCGCCAAATCCTATCTCGCCAAAAATGCGGTCAGCTACAGCGTGGTTAGCGCTCCGGCAGGCACGGTTGCATCTGTGCGCATCGGGGACAAGGTCATCACCGCGCCCGATCCGTCGAAACTGGTCGGAGAGGAAAAGGCTTTAGCGATCAAGGCGTTTGGCGGAGAAGTGATGAGCAGCTTGCAGGCCGCGGGCTATCCCGTGAAGGATAATCCGGCAGCGGCGAAGGATGAAAAGGCACCCAAGAAAATTCTGTTTGCCGATCCCGAACAGATCAACAAGCCGCTCGTGGTTGCGGTGCTTACCTATTTGGTGCTGCTGGTGACCATGGTTTACGGACCGATCGCAGCGTTGCTGGTGGAATTGTTCCCCACCCGGATCCGCTACACCTCAATGTCGTTGCCCTATCACATCGGCAATGGCTGGTTCGGTGGCTTCCTGCCCACAACCGCTTTTGCCATGGTCGCTGCAACCGGCGATATCTATTACGGGCTTTGGTATCCGATCGTCGTGGCAGCATTGACCGTCATTGCAGGGCTCTTGTTCCTGCCAGAAACTTTCAAAAGGAATATCGACGACTGACGCGTTGCTATCGACCGATCATCTGCAACGCGGTGCCATGCGCCTTCAGCCAACGATCGGCGGCATTGCGGTCGCCTTCGAATAGTTCTTCGAACCAGGCGTAGAAGGCCGGACTATGATCCATGTGGCGCATATGGGCGACTTCATGCGCGATGACCGACCGGCGGACATGGTGCGGTGCCATGATCAGCCGCCAGCTAAGCGATATCGTGCCGCGCGATGAGCAACTGCCCCATCGGCTCCGCGGATCGCCTATCGCCAATTGTGGCACGGGTTCACCGGCTTTCGCGCAATAATGATCGATATCTTCGGCAAAGACCGGACGGGCCTCTTCGCGTAGCCAGCGAATGATGCGCTGTCCGACAAGCTCTGCAGGGCCACCCAGATGGAGTTCAGGACCCTGATCGCCAATCACTTGCCTGACGCGGCGGCTGTTTCCCGTGCTCCAGACGATTCGGTGCGCCTCACCCATGAAGGCGACCGTTGAATCTGGGCCAAGCGGTTTGATCAATGGTGCCGTTTCGAGACGCGTTGCGATCCACTGCTTTTTCTTGTGCACAAAATCGAGCGCAGCGGCGGTTGGCGCATATACCGGCATGGTGATGCGGATTTCGCGCTTGATCGCGTCAGCCCGCATCGAAATGCGCCTAGCCTGCCGCGTGCGCTTGATGCGAACCGGCACTTGCCGCCCTTCAATATCCACGACGGGATCGCCGCCCGATGGATCAGAGAGGCTGCTCGACAATATGGTTTTCAAGCGGTCCAGCATGCAATTCGGATATTGCCCGACCTTTGGCCGAGATGCCAGCCTTATGCACCGCCTCGCGATCACCGCAGACCAGATAATGCCATTCGGGCAGCGGCTTCCCATTCTGACGGAGCACATAAGCACAGGTCGATGGAAGCCAAGGATAATCGTCGATTGTCTTGCGTGTCAACCGGATGCAATCCGGCACATGCATCCGGCGATTGCGATAATCGGCGCAGCGGCAGCTATCCAGATCGAGCAATTTGCAAGCGACGTTGGTGGGATAGATGCGGCCGGTATCCTCATCCTCCACCTTGTGCAGGCAGCATTTGCCGCAGCCATCGCAAAGCGCTTCCCATTCATCCCTGGCAAGCGTTTCGATTGGCCGTTCCCAGAAGGGGGTATCGCTCAACTCAGCGCACCCATTTGGTGAGTTCTGCGACAACCAGCTTGGGATCGCCCTCATTGGCTTCGGTATTCGGTGTATCCGCTGGCATCAAAGCAAGCGGCTTGCCATCGGGCCCCATCAGGAACGGCGTTTGGCTGTGGCTCATCAGATAGGCGTCGGGGCTCGATCCCTCCATCTTCTGATAATAAACCGCAAAGGATTTTGCCGCGGCGGCAATCTGGTCTTCGCTTCCGGTAAGACCGATAAGGCGTGGGTGGAAAGCGGTTACAAACTGCTTGAGTATGGCGGGCGTGTCGCGCTGCGGATCTACGGTGATGAACAGCGGTTGCACCTTACCTGCAAGTTCCGGATTGGCCTTCTCAAATTGGCTCAGCCCCGCCATCAAATGCTGCAAGTCGGGCGTGCAGATATCGGGGCAATTGGTGTAGCCAAAATAGATGATCCGATATTTGCCGTCGAATTCGGAATAGCTGCGTTGCTTTCCATCCTGGTCGGTCAGGGTGAACGGCCCGCCTATGGCCGCACCGGCGAGCGGGGCTTGCGACAAAGGCACCTGATCATTTGGGGAACCGCAAGCGGAGAGACCAAGAGAAAGGGCGAGAATAAGCGTGATAGCATTTTTGTTCATGGCAGCGCCAGCCATGGTCTGTTAAGGGCGCGATTTCAAGTTTGCATCATTCGATTCACGATAGGGGTCATGCTTCTTATGCGGAACAAGGCGCGCGCTCTCTTCATAGCGTTTCTGGCAGCAGGTCTGGCTGTTCAGCCAGTTTCGGCGCAATTTTCCGACAGCTACAACTTCCTCAAGGCGGTCGACGAACGCGATGGGAACGAGGCGGCAAAATATCTGGACGAGCCCGGATCGGTCATCGTTAACACCAAGCGCGATGGCACGGGTGAAACGGCGCTGCATATCGTTGTTGCCCGCCGCGACGAAACTTGGCTCAGCTATCTCCTCCAGAAAGGGGCCAATCCGAACCTTGCGGACCGCAAAGGCGTAACCCCGCTGATGCTGGCGACCCAGTTGGGCTTCGTTGAAGGTGCAGCCCGCCTGATCAAGAACAAGGCTAGCGTTGATGGCACCAATCGCAGCGGAGAGACTCCGCTGATCCGCGCGGTGCAGTTGCGCAACCCGGAAATGGTTCGCCTGCTGCTGAAATCGGGGGCCAATCCCGACAAGCGTGATGCAGTTGCGGGCCTCAGCGCGCGCGAATATGCGGCGCAGGACGGGCGCAACAGCGCCATTTTGGCGATCATCGAACGCGGTGGACAGGCCGACGAGCCGAAGAAATCCGGGGAACTGGATTTCAGCGGAATTGCCGAACCCAAATAACCCGCTTCAAACGGGTTCGAACTTCATCGCCGCACCATTCATGCAATAACGCTTGCCGGTCGGTCGCGGGCCGTCATCAAAAACATGCCCCAAATGTCCCCCACAGCGTGAGCAATGCACTTCAATGCGGGGCAGGTGCAGTCCATAATCCATCTTCGTCCCGATCGCCCCTTTGATCGGGGTGTAGAAGCTTGGCCAGCCAGTGCCGCTTTCATATTTCGCCGCTGCGTTGAACAGTTTTTGCCCGCATCCGGCGCACAGGAAATTGCCTTTGCGCTTTTCGTTATTGAGCGGGCTTGAAAAAGGCGGTTCGGTGTCTTCCTTGCGCAGAACGCGATAGGCCATCGGCGATAGGATGCGGCGCCATTCGGCATCCGGTTTCACCACCGCAAAGGTGCGGCGCGCTTGCACACCTGCGGCCCCAAACAGCCCGGTCGCGAAGGCCGCCATCGCGGCCACGCCGGCTTTGAGGAAACTGCGCTTGTCCTGTTTGGTCATGATTTTGCCTTTCGCCTGTCTTGCATCAAATACGATGAAAACAGGCCAAAGGTTTCACGCCGATGCTCAATATTTGCTGAGTTCGACATCCATCGAGCGATAGCCGTGCACGAAACAGCCAGCCACGCGCACAGGCTCTGCCACCACATTGGGGCGCAAGCGGCGTTTTGCCATTTCTTCAAGCAATACACGAATTTGCAGTTCGGCCAGGCGGGCACCGACGCAGCGGTGGATGCCATAGCCGAACGACAGGTGGCGGCGGGCATTCTCTCGGTCCACGATCAGCTTGTCGGGATTTTCGAACACCGTTTCGTCACGGTTGGCCGAAATATACCACATGCCGATCTTGTCGCCTGCCTTGATCGGTGCACCGAACAGGTCATGGTCGCGCAGCGCAGTACGGCGCATATGAGCAAGCGGGGTCTGCCAGCGGATGATTTCGCTCACTGCGTTCGGAATGAGCTCTGGGTTTTTCTCGAGCTTTTCGCGTTCATCCTGGAAGCTGTGCAGGCCATAGGCATAGCCCGACATCGAGTTGCGGGTGGTATCATTGCCGCCGACGATGAGCAGGATCAGGTTCCCCATATATTCAAACTGGGTCATGTCCTTCATCGGCGAATGGATCATGCGGCTGATAAGGTCGGGCGCTTCGCCCTTGTCCTTACGCTCATCCCACAGGCGCTGGAAATAGGCACCCATTTCGAACATCTTTTCAAGACGCGCCTTGCGGGTCTCTTCGGTACGGAAAAGTTCGACATCACCGGCCCAGTCGGACCATTCGGTCAATTTACGGCGGTCTTCCCAAGGGAAATCGAACAGCAACGCCAGCATCTGGGTGGTAAGCTCGATCGAAACCTTGTCTACCCAATCGAACGACTGGCCGATGGGCAAGGAATCAAGCAACTCGCCGGTGCGGCGGCGGATATCCGAAGCCATGCGTTCCATTTCACCCGGGGTGAAAGCAGGTGCAATCACGCGGCGTTCTTCGGTGTGCTTGGGCCGGTCCATCGCGATGAACATCGGCATCACGATACGTTCTTCCTCGGGGATGGGCTCGTCGAGCGCCTCGTCATCGACCAGCGTGATGCCGCCATGCTCAAATGACGATGAATAGATGTCGGGCAGGGCCTCGACATGCTGGATGGCCTTCAGCGTGGTGACATTCCAATAGCTGCCAAAACCGCTGCCCTCGACCTTGTTGATTGGGGCCTGCTCCCGCATTTCCTTGAAAATCGGATGCCAGCGGTCCTCGACATAAATTTCGGGACGGGTGACGTCCCATTCGGTCGGGCACTGGACGATTTTCCAAGGCAGCTTTTCACCGGTTTCGTTTTCAGTCGCATCTACAATGGGGGCGGTTGCCATTTGAGACTCCTCTTCTTTGGCTGGAAGAGTGCCATTGCTGACAATAATGTCAATCCCGTTTCGATACGCAACTTAATTTGCTGTTAGGATTTTACCCGGGCAGTTTGACCAAACCGAACAGCTTTTTGCCTCCGCTATCCTTGATGCGACCGGCACTGCCCGATTTCATCACGTTGCGCCGGAACAGATAGACGCCGATGCGCAGGATGATGACTACAAAGACTGCCTGCCAAACCACCGCAAGCAGGTGCGGCCATAGCGCCCCATCCTGCGCCGCCCGCGCGATCATTGCGAAAGGTGAGGTGAAGGGGAAAAGGCAGGCAAACAGCTCAATCGGCTCGCCCATTTTCGTGACTGTATACATGGCGAGGAAAAAGTTGATCAGCTGCGCCATGGTCACCGGCATCGAGAGCGTTTGCACTTCACGCACCGTTGCCGCCATCGCGCCGATGCCAAGGAACAGCGACCCCAGGATCAAATAGGCCATGGTGAAATAGACCACGCCAAGCAGCACAAAAAGCGGCCAGCCAACCGCCGGTGTGGGCAGGCTGGGCAAGGCTGGGCCAGAAAGTGCAGCTAGCCCGAAACCGACACTGGACCAGACCGTAATGCCGACAAAGGCCATCGCCAGCATGGCAAACAACTTGCCCAGGAAGACGGCATCCATCGGCACCGCGGCGGCGAGGATTTCGATGATCTTGTTCGCCTTTTCCTCCACAAGGTTGGAAAGTACCATGCCAGCCAGCAGCATCGTCAACATGAACAGCAGCACTTGCGCGCCTTGCGCGGTAACCAGCCTTTGCTGTTTTTCATTGCCGGCACTGCTTTCCACAAGCCGGGTTTCCACCGGCGGCAACTTTGTTGCTTCGGCATTTTGGGCAAAAGCGCTCAACATCGCGATTTCGCCACGATAGTTTTCGATTGGTCCCTGTGTGCCGGTTAACACCGGTTGGTCCAGCGTACCGCCAAGCACCGCTGCTAGCCCGTTTTTCTGGTCTTTGAGCAGAGTTTCGGGTGGAATGGTGGCAGAAGATTGGTCGAGCTGTTTCAATTCAGGAAGGCGTCGTTCGCCGATTTGCTCAGCAAGAGTTGCGCGCGCTGCAAGCAATTGGCGGCTATCTTCAACAGACATCGCAACGCCGATTACCGGCCGGTCGATATCTTTCGCCACCTGCCCGCCGAGCAAACCGGCAGCACCGCCGATGAGCAAGGGGAACATCGGCCCCAAGAGGAAGAAGAAGAAGGCCTTGGAAAAGATGATTGCGGTGAAATCGCGGCGGCCGATCACGAACGCGGCACGAATGGTCTCGATCATAGCAGTTCCTCCGCAGTCGGCGCGTCCATTTCGGCAGCGGCATCCTCACCAGCAATGGCAACAAAGGCATCGTGCAGCCCGGGTCGTTCGATGGACAGCGATTTGATACCCGCCTTGCCTTCGACAAGTGCGGTCAGCAATGGTTCCACACCGCTATCGGGCAAGGTGAAGTGCCACCAACTGCCCTCCTGCCGAACCGTATCGGGCAGCGCCTTGCGCCATGGACCATCGAGAGTTTCGGTTTCCAGATGAACTTGCGGACGCAACCGGTCGCGCGCGGTCGATACCAGCCCGTCAAAGCTGACTTTGCCTTTGGCGATGATCGCGATGCGCTCGCACAACCGTTCAGCATGGGCAATGACATGGGTCGAAAAGATAACGGTTACGCCGCGTTCGGCCTGCGCACGGATCATGCGTTCCAGCTTTGCCTGGTTCAACGCGTCAAGTCCTGAAAAAGGTTCATCCAGCACGATCAGTCTGGGTTCATGGACAATTGTCCCTAACAGCTGGACAGTCTGCGCCATGCCTTTGGACAATTGCCGGATCTGCCGGTCTGCAGCGTAACCAAGACCCGCCTCTTCCATCAATTGGCGGCCGAGCCTCTCACCGTCTTTCAATGGCAGGCCCCGCAATGCGCCCATGAAAGCGATTGTATCGACCGCGCGCATCGATTGGTACAACCCGCGCTCCTCTGGCAGGTAACCGACCAGCTTGGACTGGCTGAGCGGGCGATCCGAACCGAGCAAGGTTCGCGTACCCGCATCGGGATCGATGATACCCAGCAGCATCCGGATCGTCGTAGTCTTGCCCGCGCCATTGGGGCCCAGGATACCGTAGATGCTGCCCTCCGGCACATTTAGGTCTATGCCGTCTACCGCGCGGAATCCGTCGAACTGCTTGACAAGCCCGCGTGCCTCGATTGCATGCATATGGTAAATCGCCTCAAATCTGATCCGACACCCGAGATAGGGACAGCGCGTGAAAAGACACAAGACAAATTTGGTTAACGCGCTGAAGAAAAAGGCGAAGGAGGAAGGTTTCGCCGCGTGCCGCATCGCGGATGCCGGGCTTTCTCCGCTTTCGGGTGAACGGTTGCGCGAATGGCTTTCGGAAGGGCGGCATGGCGACATGCTGTGGATGGAGGAGCGGGTCGAGCAGCGCTCCAGCCCCGCCGGGCTGTGGCCAGATGTTCGCTCGGTCATCATGCTCGGAATGAACTACACCCCCGAGAGCGATCCGATGGCGCTGGCCGATCGAGCAGATCGTGGCCGCATTTCGGTCTATGCCCAGCGCAAAGATTATCATGATGTCGTAAAGGGCGCGCTCAAGCGGTTGGCGCAATGGTTTGTCCACCAGACGGGTAATGAAGTGAAGGTTTTCGTCGATACCGCCCCGGTCCTTGAAAAGGCGCTCGCTGAAAAAGCGGGGTTGGGATGGCAGGGCAAGCACAGCAATCTGGTGAGCCGCGAGCATGGCAGCTGGCTGTTGCTCGGCGCTATATACACCACCGCGCAGCTGGAAGCCGATGCCACTGGTGAAGAACGGTGCGGATCGTGCACCGCGTGCCAGACGGCTTGCCCAACCAATGCGTTCCCAGCGCCCTATCGCGTCGATGCCCGGCGTTGCATTTCTTACCTGACGATCGAGCATAAGGGCCCCATCGCACATGAATTCCGCAAGGCGATGGGCAACCATATTTACGGCTGCGACGATTGCCTCGCCGTTTGTCCGTGGAACAAATTTGCCGAAACCGCCTCCGTGCACAAGGCGATGGCGCAGAGGCTGGAGCTATCAGAACTGCCGCTCTCCGACCTGCTTGCGCTGGACAATGCAGGTTTTCGCGCACTGTTTGCCGGAACGCCCATCAAGCGCACCGGGCGCGACCGGTTTGTTCGCAACGCCCTGATCGCATCGGGCAACAGCAAAGACCTTGGTCTCGTGCCCCAAATCGTGCACCTGCTTGACGATGCCAACGCCATCGTCCGAGGCGCGGCCGTCTGGGCACTAGCGCAATTGGATGCCGCACGGTTCGCTGCAGAGCGAGAAGCGCGGTTCAAATTTGAGCTGGATGAAACGGTGCGAACCGAATGGCAGATTAGCGCGCCGACAGCGCACTGATGCATTGTGTGCGATCGACCTCTGCACCGTCGCTGCGCCGGGCATCGACATGGATCACGATTTCCTGCCCATTGCGCCCTTCAGGATAGAGATAGGCATCAAGGATGCAGGCGCGTCCGCTGAACTGCAGCTTTCGCCCTTGAACCTCGACCACATCGAGCCGCGGTTGGCCAAACATGCGGACCAGCGTTGCCATGTCTTTGCCCATCACGGCATCCAGCCCGCGAACCGACTGGGCCTGTCGAGGAGCCGGCGTCGATGCGGCTGGGCGATCGAGCGGGATCGGATTGGCATTGGTGGGCTTGTTATCGGCTTGTGCGGTGCCGGCAGTGAGCAGGGATAGCGCGCTGATGATGGCTGCAATTCGCGTCACGTGACTTTCACCCGATATTTTCCATGCGCCATATGCACTGCAGATGCAGTTGCGACAACCGGAACCACGAACTGCAGCAAAGGAACCATCATTCCCGCCGCCCCTGCCAGCCCGAGCATCAGGCGCTCGCCCTTGCCAAAGGCAGCAAGGTGGTGGCCGTGGCGCGCGACCAGCATATCCTCAAGGTCGCGCCCGAGCAGCAAGGCGTTGACGCCCAGGAAAACCAGCGGAGCCCCTATGCCCGTGACTAGCAGGATCAGGTAAAAAGGCAGTGCAAGCAGGTTATAGCCCAGCGCCCGCATCGCCGACCGCAGGCCCATCTTGGCCGACTGCCAGTTGCTCGGCCGTTTGCCACGAGCCGCTTCGAACGGATAATGCTTCGCCTCGATGATATCGATGATGTCATCTGAAAAGACCCAGGTGATCGCGACCGCAACCATGCGGAACAGCACCAGGCCCGACAGGGCCAACATCGCGATGGCTGCCACCGCGCTTAACCCGCCGTCGTCGGCATAACCGAAATAGTGGAAGGCCGAGTCAATCGCATACCATAGCCCGATACCGAGCAAGACGAATGCGAGCAGCGTCAGCAGCATGACACGGATGAGGATCATCATGATCCCCTTGTCCGAAAGGCTGGCGAAGCCGAACGAGATGGCCCTCAACATCCGCCCAAGATAATGCAGGTGTATTACACATGCAAGCCACTTGCCCTTTTGGCCAAGGCACATTAGGGCGCGCCAAACGCAATCAGGGACCCAATGATGACACAAACCCGCTACGACGTGCTGGCCATCGGCAATGCCATTGTCGACGTGATCTCAGACGCCGATGACGCCTTTATCGAGGCGCAGAAGCTCAACAAGGGCGGGATGACGCTGATCGATGCCGATCGCGCGCAATCGCTGTACGATGCCATGGGTCCGGGTCGGGAGATCAGCGGCGGCAGCGCGGCCAATACGCTGGCGGGGCTTTCGCGGCTCGGCCACAAGACCGCGTTCATCGGGCAGGTTGCGCAAGACCAATTGGGTGACGTTTTTGCGCATGACATCCGTGCGACGGGTATCGACTTTGATGTGCCCGCCCGTCCAGGACAGCCGCCGACGGCGCGCTGCCTGATCCTGGTGACGCCGGATGCCCAGCGCACGATGAACACCTTCCTCGGTGCGGCGCAATTCCTGCCCGAGACCGCTATCGATAAAGGCAAGATCGAAGATTCAGCCTGGCTGTATCTGGAAGGCTATTTGTGGAACGCACCTGAATCGCGTGCAGCGATGACGGGGGCGATTGCCATCGCAAAAAGCGCCGGTCGCAAGGTTGCGCTGACGCTGTCCGACGCCTTTGTTGTCGACGGGCATCGCGATGAATTCTTCGCGCTGATGGCCGACGGTTCGCTCGACCTGCTCTTCGCCAATGACACTGAAGTGCGCGCCATGATGCAGACCGACGATACCGAAGCCGCAGTCGCGGCGCTGGCGCAGCGCGTGCCGATGCTGGTTTGCACCCATGGTGCGGCGGGGGCAGAGGCGCATCGCGGCGCCGAACATGCGCGTGTTCCGGCCGAAACAATCGACCGCGTTGTCGACACCACAGGCGCAGGCGACCTCTTTGCGGCGGGCGTTTTTGCCGGGCTCGCGGAAGGGCGCAGCCTCGAGGCGTGCCTTACCATGGGTGCCGTCTGCGCTGCGGAGGTGATCAGCCATTATGGCGCGCGGCCAGAGGCGGATATCCGCAAGATGGTGGACGAGCGGCTGGGCGCCTAACCCGGCAGCACCCGCACCACCGCGGGCCAGATGCCAAGGCCCCATACGATGTAGCGCGCGAAGCAGCCAAAGGCGAGCGCACCCATCGCGACCTTGGTCGCCCAATGCAGGCTGCCGATCGTCTTCCTGTCCCACATCACCAGCGGGATGATGAAGGCAAAGGCGAGCAGGTTGCTGATCACATGCCCGGCCATGGTCGGCGGGAATATCGGCCAGCGGCCAAGCCCCGGTTCCACCATGCAGATGGTGAAGACCAGCATGAAACGCTTGTGCGCCTGCGGGTCGAGCCGATTGCGCCAGCCCATCCACAACAGCAAAGCCATTGCCGGGACCGCGAGCAGCGGCACGGCAGACCAGCTTTCGGCATCGATGATCGGTGGGTGCAGCCCGCGCGGGATTGCCTGCATCGCGGTGAGATAGGCGATCGGAATCACGGCTGCGCCTAGCGCCATTCCCCAAACGCCCAACTGCCGGTGGACATCGCGCCGCTTCGCCGCAACCAGCCGCACCTGCGTATAGAAAATCGCGAGCCAGCCGGTTGCAACCAGCCCGTGCAGCATCGTCATCACCGTCAGCGGCGGATTTGGCCGGGGATAGCTGACCATCTGGAACAGGTAGAAACTTGGTGCAAAGCCGATGAAGATCGCGATGATGATGGCGAGCGCCATGCGCCCATAGAAACGCCGCTCGGCGTCGATTGTTTGGGCAGCCGTCGCCATGTCCCTTCCTCCGGATTTGTTTTTCGGTGCGACCCGAAAGGCTGGGATTGCGCTATCGCTTTGCGCGTTGTGACGGGTTTTTACACATTGCCCCGGCGATGGGAATCTGTCCAAAGGCATATAACGGTGGAAAAAATGCACCCGGCCGGAAATGGCAACGCCCGGCTGTCGAAAGCGTGTGGGCTTGCGCAAAATCAATTCCCGCCGCGTACAGCCTGTGCCACAAACGCGTTCAAGGGAGACGGGAATGGAAGAGAGGCAGGCCCAACTGGCGCTGGTCGAACGCAGCCTTGAGCGCGTGGCGGAGGCGATCGGCGATATCACCGCGCCGTTGATGGCGCGCTTCTACGCCGCACATCCGGCAGCAGAGGAAAGCTTCGAACATCATGGCCTCGGCAAGCGCGCCCTGCTGGAGGCGGAGATGGTCGGCAATGTCCTCTATTGCCTGATGACCTGGTTCGAACGGCCAGAGGAGATCCGCATCATCCTCTACGATTCCATCCCCCACCACCAGGAAACGCTCAAAGTCGAGCCCGGCTGGTATGAAGGCATGCTTTGGGCGGGGATCGACCTGATCGAGGAAACGCTGCCCGAAGACGCGACGGACGAGCGCGCGGCATGGACGGCGATGCGCGCCGGATTGGCCGAGACGATCGCCAAGGCGCGGAGTTTTATCGGCTAGCTTCGCCTCGAGCCGCCGCGGATCAATCCCACTCGATCTTGGTGAAGTTGAAACTGACTTGATCGGCCGTGCAGCTGTTGACCGTCGCGTCCAGGATGCGCCCCATGCGGCCGGTCGATTTCTGCTTGATCGCCAGATTTTCGATCTTCTGGCCAGCAGTACAACCTTTCCATGCCGGCATCCGGGCCGTGGCTTCGCGGACTTTCTGCACCGCTGGCAAAAGCAGGGCTGCCGTCTCTGCATCAGTGGCCGCACGGATCGGCAAAGGCTCGTGTGAGCGTTTGCCTGTGGCCTGCCCGCTGGTCGTCTCGGCCCTCCCGTCGCCATTCACGTCGCCAGTGGCAACATGGACGCCGCCCGTCGCCGTTTCCTCTTCAACAAGGCGTAATGATGAAAGGTCGGTCCAGTTCTTGTGGCCTTTTTCGCGGGTCTTGGTACCCTTGCTTTCGCCGTCAACTCCGCCAAGTTTCAGATAATAGTCGGAGCCTGCGGCATAGGCGGGTGCGGACAGGGCGATGATGGCCAGGGCGTAAGCAAATGCGGACGATTTCACGCGTGGATGATGTGTCATGGGAACTCCTCCTTTTCCCGTTGATAATCTAGTTTACACCATCGGGCGGATGAACGAAAGCTGGATGGGCGGAGAAGCTCACCCCTCCAGATAGGGCGCCAGTTCGGGTGGGCCGATTTCTTTCAGGCATTGCTTCACGCCGTCAATCTCTTCGGCGCTGGTCGGCGGGTTGGCGACCAGATCTTGCACGCTCTTGTCGGCGAGCACCTTGTCCGCGACACAATTGCACACCTGTTCGCGATCGAGATTGATGCCCTCGGGCACTTCGACCATTCCGTTATTGCAGGTTGAAACCAGCTGCTCGCGGAGCTGCGCTTTGACCCCCTGGTCAATCGCCCCGCCCTCGCCACAGGCGGTGAGCGACAACAGGGCAATCGGGGCAAGCGAAAGGGCGGAAAGGCGCATGGTGTAAAGAACTCCTCCTGGGTGCTGTTGCCGATATGGGGCGGGGTTGGGGATTTTGAAGGGGGTCAAAAAATGGCGGATTCTTCAGAAAGTAGAGGCGTTCCCCACCCCCTATAGGCCCTGCGCGGAAGGAGCTGATTTACTCCCCCTCACGCAATGCACGCAATGCGCACAAAAGCCGCGTCGCCGCACGCATGCAAAACGACAGGATATTCAGCGCCGCGTCACAAAGGCCGCGGGCGTTTCAAAGAGCTTTTGGAATATTAGCAGAGCTGTTGGCGTGTAGGACAGCGGGATGCGTCTGCCCGTTTCCGGATCGTGGCACCGCTTGAGACAGCGCCTGCCGTCAAGCGCGCCGCGCTGTCAGGGGTGAAGCTACATTTTCCCGATGGCCGAGCATGGGATGGCGTTGGGGAGTGGGGCTATGTGCGGGAGGCGGTGGATTTGTAGGGGGGCTATTTCTCCAACAACGGCTTCAAATAGTGCCCCGTGTAACTCGCCGCCACCTTAACCACATCCTCCGGCGTCCCCTCCGCCACTATCTCCCCGCCCTTTACACCCCCTTCGGGCCCAAGGTCGATAATCCAGTCCGCGGTCTTGATCACATCGAGGTTATGCTCGATCACCACCACGCTGTTGCCCTGTTCGACCAGCCGGTGGAGCACCTCGAGCAACTTACGCACATCCTCAAAATGCAGGCCGGTGGTGGGCTCGTCCAATATGTAGAGCGTCTGGCCGGTGCTGCGGCGGCTGAGTTCCTTGGCGAGTTTCACGCGCTGCGCCTCGCCGCCCGATAGCGTCGTTGCCTGCTGGCCGACCTTGACATAGCCGAGGCCGACCTCTGCAAGCATTGCCATCTTGTCGCGGATCGGGGGAACGGCCTTGAACACCTCCACCGCATCCTCGACCGTCATGTCGAGCACGTCGGCGATCGACAGCCCCTTCCACTTCACCTCCAGCGTTTCGCGGTTATAGCGTTTGCCGTGGCATTCCTCGCATGTCACATAAACGTCGGGCAGGAAGTGCATCTCGATCTTGATCACCCCGTCGCCCTGGCAGGTTTCGCAGCGCCCGCCCTTTACGTTGAAGCTAAAACGCCCGGGCTTGTAGCCGCGCGCCTCTGACTCCGGGAGCCCTGCGAACCAATCGCGGATATTGGTGAAGGCGCCGGTATAGGTGGCGGGGTTGCTGCGCGGGGTGCGGCCGATGGGCGACTGGTCGATGTCGATCACCTTGTCGCAATGCTCCAGCCCGGTCACCTTGTCATGCGCGCCCGCAATCACCCTTGCGCCGTTCAGTTGCCGCGCGGCGGCGGCGTAGAGCGTATCGATGGTGAAGCTCGACTTGCCCGATCCCGATACGCCGGTAATGCAGCAGAATGTTCCCAAGGGAATGGACGCCGTGACATTCTTCAGATTGTTTGCGCGTGCGCCGTGGAGGGTGAGCTTCTTGCCATTGCCCTTGCGGCGCTTTTTCGGAACCGCGATTTCGCGGGTGCCGTTGAGGTAATCGGCGGTCAGGCTGCCCTTCGCCTTCAGGATCGTTTCGAGCGGGCCTTCGGCGATCACTTCACCACCATGCACGCCCGCGCCCGGGCCGAGATCGACCACCCAATCGGCAGTGCGGATCGCATCCTCGTCATGCTCGACCACGATCACGGTGTTGCCAAGGTCGCGCAGCCGCTGCAGCGTGGCGAGCAGCCGGTCATTATCCTTCTGGTGCAGCCCGATGCTGGGTTCATCGAGCACATAGAGCACGCCCGACAGGCCGGAGCCGATTTGCGAGGCGAGGCGGATGCGCTGGCTCTCCCCGCCGCTCAAGGTGCCGCTGGTGCGATCGAGGTTCAGATAATCGAGCCCGACATTGTTGAGGAAGCCCAGCCGCTCGTTGATTTCCTTCAGGATGGCGCGGGCGATCTGGCTTTGCGTGGGAGTGAGCTGCGCGTCGAGATTGCTGAACCAGCCCAGCGCGTCCGCCACGCTCATCCGCGTGGGTTCGGAGATGTTGGTGCCGGCGACCTTGACCGACAGCGCCTCGGGCTTGAGGCGTGCGCCATGGCAGGTTTCGCAGGGTTGGCTGGTCTGGAACTTGCCCAGCTCCTCGCGCATCCACGCGCTGTCGGTCTGCAACATGCGGCGGTTGAGGTTGCCGATCACGCCTTCGAACGGCTTGCGCACGGTATATTCCTTGCGCCCGTCCATGAAGGTCAGCTCGACAGGCAGCCCGCCCGTGCCGTGCAGGATGATCATCCGCTGATCGGGCTCAAGCTGGTTCCACGGGGTGGTGAGGTCGAAATCATAGGCTTTCGCCAGGCTCGCCAGCACCTGCATGTAATAGGGGCTGGGCGGGTTTGATTTCGCCCAGGGCACCACCGCGCCCTGCTTCAGGCTCAACCCCTCATTGGGGACGACGAGCTGAGGATCGAATTCCAGCCGTTCGCCAAGACCGTCGCAATCGGGGCAGGCCCCCTGCGGCGCATTGAAGCTGAACAGCCGCGGCTCAATCTCCGCGATGGTGAAGCCGCTGACGGGGCAGGCGAATTTCTCGCTGAACACGATGCGGTTGGGCGGCAGGCCTGTGCCTTTCATCGCCCCGCCACGTTCAGGGGACTGTCCCCGAACGGGGACTGTCCCTTCGACGCTCTCGCCGTTACCGCCGGGGACAGTCCACTGCGTTTCGCTTGGGACAGTCCCCTCCGCCTTAAACTCAGCGCGCGCTTCACCAAAGGCGGTCGGAACGCTATCCGCGCCGCCCATCGCTTCGGCCACCGTCGTGTCCGCCAGATCGACAAAGGCCAGCCCCTCGGCGAGCTTCAGTGCTTGCTCGAAACTGTCCGCCAGCCGCGTCTGGATGCCGTCTTTCACGACGATGCGGTCGACCACAACCTCAATGTCATGCTTGTATTTCTTGTCGAGCGCGGGGGCTTCCTCGATGGGATAGAATTCGCCGTCGATGCGCACGCGGGTATAGCCCGCTTTCTGCCATTCGAGCAGTTCCTTGCGATACTCCCCCTTGCGCCCGCGCACCACGGGGGCGAGCAGATAGGCGCGTGTGCCTTCGGGCAATTGCATCACCCGGTCGACCATCTGCGTTACCGTCTGCGCGGTGATCGGCAGGCCGGTGGCGGGCGAATAGGGCACGCCGACCCGCGCCCATAGCAGGCGCATATAGTCATAAATTTCGGTAACCGTCGCAACCGTGGAACGCGGATTGCGCGACGTGGTTTTCTGTTCAATCGAAATCGCTGGCGAGAGGCCCTCAATATGCTCGACATCGGGCTTCTGCATCATCTCAAGGAACTGCCGCGCATAGGCGCTCAGAGATTCCACATAGCGCCGCTGCCCCTCGGCATAGATGGTGTCGAAGGCGAGGCTCGATTTGCCGCTGCCCGAAAGGCCGGTGATCACGATCAGCTTGTCGCGCGGCAGATCGATATCGACGCCTTTGAGATTATGCTCGCGCGCACCGCGCACCGAAATATGGGTCAGGCTCATGAAATGATATGTTCCAGATTTGTTCGCTATGCGCAAGAGGGCGCTGTTCGGTTTCGAGATGGCGGCTCGCGGGGGGTTTTGCAACCCGGCGCTTTTACGGTAAATAGCCACTTATGCAGAGAATAGGGGCCAGATTCGCTGTGTATCGAAACGCAATCTATGCGCTGTTGGGTATCGCGGCATTCGCTGCGCCCGCTTCTGCACAATCCGAAATCATTTTCGCTCCCGGCACCGGTGATCCCGCAACCGCGCCCGTGATGCAGCCGGTTCTGGCTTACAAGCGTTTCGCATGTACGGGCTTTGCCGAAGCAAAGGCACGGCTGACCGAGCATTATCCTGCCGAAGTGACCGAGGCTTCGATTGCCACGACCGCGCCATTGCCGCAGCGGCTCGACCGATCGCTGCTCGACGAGGCGCTCGCCAGCTATGAAAAGCATGTCTGCCGCTGGGGCAGCGGGGCCGGGCCTTCGCAGATCGTCGTGGTCGATTTCGCCAAGCGCAGTTCCGAACCCCGGCTTTATGTCGTCGATCTGGAAAGCGGGCACGGGCTTGATACGCCGATTGTCGTGGCGCATGGCATCGGTTCCGATCCCGATGATGATGGCTTTGCCGATGCCTTTGGCGATGTGCAGGATAGCTGGATGTCCTCGCTGGGCGCGGCGCGCGGCGGGGAGCTCTATCGCGGGCGCAACGGCTTGTCGCTTCGGCTCGACGGGCTCGATCCCTCGAACAGTTCGATGCGCCAGCGCGATATCGTGGTGCACAGCTATGCGCCCGAACGGCGGCGCTATTTCAACTATAGCCTGGTATCGGCACGCGGCGGAAAGCCGGGAACGAGCGAGGGCTGTTTCGTGGTCGAACCGCACCGCCGCGATTGGCTGTATGACCGGTTGCGCGACGGTGGTTTCCTCTATGCCGGGCTGGGCAAGGAAGGGCTGGCGCAGCGTGGAAAGCCCGCGCCCATTAAGCCCGCAGCGGCACCCCAATCGGCTTTCCAGCAGGTCCTGTTCCGGCAAGGAACCGGCACCGACTGAGACGATTTAGCTCGCGCCCTGCGGCGCGAATAGCCGTTTCAACATCCGCTTTGCTGCGAAAAGCCCCCAGATTGTGAGCGCCAAAAGGACCAGCGCGATGATGGCGGCGGACACGGGATAGGCGAAGGCCAGCGCGAGCAGGCCGCCCGTCACCACATCCTCTGCGGTCGAGAGGATGATGTTGCTGACCGGTTCCGGGCTGGTGTTGACTGCGGCGCGCGTCGTTGCCTTGGTCGCATGGCTGGCCAATGCGGCACCCCCGCCAAGCAAGAAAACGATAACCTGCCACACCGGGCCGCCTGCATCGACCACCGCCAGCGCGAGCAACGCGCCGCCCAGCGGGCGAACGAGCGTGTTGAGTCCATCCCAGATCGAATCGAGCCAGGCGATCTTGTCGGCGAAAAATTCTGCCAGCGCCCCGAGCCCTGAAATGCCGATCACCCAGGGATTGGCGAGCACATCAAGCATTTTGAGATTTTCGGGCAGGTCAACCGCGCCGAAATGCATGGCAAGGCCGGTTGCGAAAACGGTCAGATAGAGCCGCCATCCCGATAACAGGCTGACACTTGCGGCGAGCCCCAGCAATTCGACGATACCCATCCAGCTTCTCCGTGGATCAGTTTCGGATGAAACGATGGTGCCAGCTTAGTTCGGTGGTGGCAATGGGCAGGGGCAAGAGTTTACGCGAAAGCGCCGCTCACTCTTTTGTGAATGGATGGGTAGGTCATCCCGCCGGGTGTGTGGTTGACGGCGGGATGACCAAGGGGGAGCGGTGGTCGCATTTACCGTTTGCGTGGTTTGCGCGTGACGCTGGTGTCACGCGTTACCATGCCGTTGGAGCGCGAAACCGTATCGGTGCGGTTATAGATCTCGGTGCCATTGCGCGAAGCCGAGCGGTTGGCGGTAAATCCGGTATCGGTGCGGGCCTTGGAGCCTGAATAGCTATACTCGCCACCCTTGGGCCCAGTGCCACTACCGGTTGCGGTCCAGCCATTTTCGGTCTTGGTACGCTCATAATCATAAGAGGATGTTTGCCCGTTAAAACCGGTGCGCGTGCCGCTGCTCGTGAAGCCGGTGTCGGTGCGCTGGCGGTCCCGCGAAGTGGTCGCAACGGCACCGTCGCTTTTGCGGGTGACCGACTTATCGGAACTGAAAGTACCCGCCTCCTTGTCGCGCACGGTGGTTTTTGTGCCGCTGGCCTTGGGGCCGTCAAAGGTCGAGGTACGGGTTTGTGCCTCGGCAAAAGCGGTGCCGGTCAAAAGAGCGGCGGTGAGTGTAAACGCAATCAGCTTTTTCATGACTTGGTCCTTTGCTGTCTTTCGAAAGGGCCAATTCCGGCCCTTCAAACATTCAACGCGCGACTGTTTCATTCCCTTCGCTGGCAGGTTCGATTTTTTCTTCCACCGGCGCATCGGTGTGCGATTGCAACATTGCCCGCAATTCCTGTCGGATCGCGCGGCGTTCGGCTGAAGAAGCGTTGCGCAACTGGTGGCGCAGTTCAAGGATGCGGCCCTGTTGTTCGGGTGCCAATTCGCGGAACGCCTCGCGCCTTGCTTCGACTCCGGGTTGCAGCCGTCCTTCTGGAACATCGGCTGGTGTGGTTGCAACGGGCGCCGCTTCGCTCTGCAATTTCCGCCGGACGATTTCGCGGCGGATTGTCTGGCGCGTGGCCGGGTCGGTCCGCAAGCGATGCTCGGCCATGGCATGGCGAAGCTCCGATATGGTGACGTCCCCATTTTGCACCAATGTGCGGATTTCCTGCCGGGCTATCGCCATGCGTTCGTGCCGTGGCAGCGTGCGGAATTCGGGATCGTCGCGAAGTCGCTGGTAAAGACTGCGCACCGCTTCGCGACCTTGCGGCGTCGGTTGGATCTTCGTGTCCCCGTTCTCGGCCGACATGTTGGTGGCTTGCGCCGCTGGCTTGGGGGCGATCTGCTCCCGTTTGGGCAACTCGACCAGGTCAGCCTTGGCCAGTGCATCGCTGACGACGGGGACATAGATCGGTTCCCCGAAAAATCCTGAAGCGGCAGCCGTGGCCGTGGCAAGGCTGAAGGTCGCCGCAATCGCAACTATGCCGCCCGAGCGACGCCAGCCACTTCCACCAAAGCGGCGGCGTGGTGATGGCAAATGTTGGGCGACATCGGTCGCTATATGGGGCAGGTCGCCTGCTTCGATGCGGGCAATCAAGCGATCGCCAAATCCCTGCGGCAAAGGCGGAACGGTAAGCCGGTCCAGCGCAGCGGAGACATTTGGCGGAAATGCTGGCTCGCTCATGCCACGACTCCCTTGCTTTCGACGCAGTCGCGCAGCGAACCGCGCGCGCGGAACAGCAGCGATTCAAAAGCCTTCACTTGCATCGCCAGGATTTCCGCAGCCATGCGGTTCTGCCTTTCTTCATAATAAGTGAGTACAATTGCTGCTCGCTGGCGCTCCGGCAGTGCCTCGATGCAGTTGGCGACGGCGTTTCGGACCTCATCCTCTTCGATGGTTTCATCGGCAAGCGGGCTTTCATCTGCACGCTCCGGAATTGCATCGTCGGCAACAAAGCGGCGACGGCGCAGGCGATCGAGGCAGGCGTTGGTGGCAACGCGCGTCAGCCAGGCGGCAACGCCGCTGCCTCCCGGCTGCCAGCGATCTGCATTTTGCCAAAGCCGCAACAATGCCTCTTGCGCGACATCTTCCGCCTCTTGCCGGTCGCCGAGCATGCGATAGGCGATCCGCCAGGCGATTTCGGCATGGCGATCAGCGAGTAAACGCAGTGCAGATGTGTCACGCGCTGCGACCTGCGCCATTAGCGCATCGTCGTTTTGATCGATCAAATGCTGCGGCTGTGTCGCCATCATTCACCCTGTATCCTAGCCATCGATGATATAACGCAGCGGTTACAAAAACCCTTCGCGAAAAAATCATGGCTTGGCAGCGGGCTCCATTCATGCTGCATTGGCCCTCGATGTCTGAAGAATTATTGATCCACCCCGTCACCGGCGAAGTCATGCCGCCCGCGACTCCTGCAGCCACCATGGTAATATTCCGCAACAATCCGGAGGGCGGCCCGCCGCTGATTCTGATGGTCGAACGGGTGAAGTCGATGGCCTTTGCTGGGGGTATGGTCGTATTTCCGGGCGGTAAGGTTGATGATCATGACCGGGCCTATGCCGGCATTCTTGATCATGGCTTGGACTTGCATGAAGCTGCCGCGCGACTGGCCGTTATCCGGGAAACCATTGAAGAGGCAGGCCTTGCACTGGCGCTTGATGGAGTGACCGACGCCGCCGATTGTGCAGAGGCGCGTGCGGCACTCTTTGACGGTGCCAGCCTTAAAGAAATCTGCGACGATTTCGGCTGGACCCCGCAACTCCACCAGCTGGTGCCTTGGGCACGCTGGCGCCCGCCCAATCTTGAAACACGCGTGTTCGATACTCGCTTCTACCTCCTGGATGCTGGTGATGCGCATCTGCCTGCAGTGGTCGACAACACCGAAAACCGCATGCTGTTCTGGGATAGCGCGCCGGGGATACTCGACAAGATCGCCCGCAAAGAAGTCAAGGCCATCTTCCCAACCGTGCGCAACCTCGAGCGGCTGGCGCAATTTGAAAGCTTTGAAGATGCCGCTTCGCATGCCGCCCAATATCCGGTGAAATTGTTGCTGACCTATGTCGAAGAGCGTGACGGCGTTCCGCACATCTGTATCCCTGACGGGCATGGCTATCCGGTGGTGGCCGAAGCAATGACCACGGCAACGCGCGGCTAGACGCTTGGCGATTTTCGAACAGCTTCAGGGGCTATTGGGCGTTGTGCTCATCGTCCTTTTGGCATGGGCATTTTCTGAAAACCGCAAACAGCTTCCAAGCTGGCGCTGGATTGGCGGCGCGATGCTGTTGCAACTGGCGCTTGCGATTTTGATCGTGCGCGTGCCTCTGATCTGGGATGCGATCAATCTTGCCAACCATGCAGTACAGGCAATCGAAAAGGCAACATTGGTCGGTTCCAGCTATATGTTCGGTTATCTCGGTGGTGCCCCTTTGCCCTTTCCAATGGCGGAGGGCAGCCAGCCGCCGTTGATCATAGCCTTTCAGATCCTGCCGCTGGTGATCGTCTTTTCGGCAATCTCGGCCCTGCTCTGGCACTGGAAAATCCTGTCCTGGATTGTGCGGGGTTTGAGTTGGGCACTGCAGCGAACCCTGGGCGTTAGCGGCGTTGTTGGGCTGGGCGGCGGCGCGAACATATTCTTGGGCGTGGTCGAAGCGCCCTTGGTGCTGCGCGCTTATTTCGAACGGATGAGCCGGAGCGAATTGTTCATGGTGATGGCGCTCACCATGTCGACAATTTCGGGTGCCATCCTGATCCTTTACGCCACGACCCTGTCCAAGACCGTGCCCAACGCTGTAGGGCACATGATTTCCGCCTCGTTGATCTCACTGCCTGCGGCAGTGCTGATCGCGCGACTGATGTTGCCGGGCGATGGCAGTACAGCGACCGATCCCGATGATACCAGCCTCAAATATGACAGCAGCATCGATGCGATCATTCGTGGCACAATGGATGGGATACAACTGTTCCTCGCCGTGATTGGCGTGATCATCGTGGTTTTTGCGCTGGTCGCACTTGTGGACCAAATGCTGGGTGTGCTGCCAATGGTGGGCGGCGAGGAACTGACGCTGCGCCGAATGTTCGGTTGGTTGTTTGCGCCATTGATGTGGGCGATCGGCGTTCCATGGAGCGAGGCACCCACTGCGGGCGCACTGATGGGCACCAAGGCGATCCTCAACGAATATGTCGCCTATCTCGACCTTGCGGCATTGCCCGCTGGTGAGCTTGGACCGCGCAGCCAGCTCATAGTCACTTATGCGCTTTGCGGCGTTGCCAATCTTGCCAGCATCGGCTTGCTGGTATCGACAATCGGCACATTATGCCCCGACCGCCGCGGCGAGGCCGCAGCGCTGGGTGTGAAGAGCTGGATTGCCGGCAACCTCGCCTCCGCGATGACCGGTGCGGTCATCGGGTTGGTGACTGCGGTCTAGCTCAATCTTCCGGAGCGATGGTGACAACGAGGCCTTCAAGCGCGTCGTTCACCTGGATCTGGCACGACAGGCGTGAGCTTTCATTGCGGCTGTCGGTTGAGTCGAGCAGGTCATTCTCGTCTTCGCTCATCGCCGGAACCTTATCGGCAAAGGCGCTGTCGACATAGACGTGGCAGGTCGCGCAGCTGCAGCAGCCGCCGCAAAGCGCCAGCAATTCGTCAAAGCCGTTGTCGCGGATCACTTCCATCAACGAAAGGCCGTTTTGGGCTTCAACTTCCTGTGCCGAGCCGTTGCGGGCAATGACGGTAATCTTGGGCATGCGGAACTCCCCTGTACTAATCACGAATTTGCGGGCCTGATATAAGGCGCTTGACGTTAAGGGAAGCCACTTTTTGTGGACAAAAATCATCGGGCACTTGGCCTTCGGCGGGCCGCTCCCTATGTCCGGCAACCAAAGCAACAGGATTCTCGCAAATGTCAGACCGTCACGCGCCCGTTATCATCATTGGCTCCGGCCCCGCCGGCTATACCGCTGCGGTCTATGCCGCGCGTGCAAATCTGAAGCCGATGATTATCACCGGGGTCGAAGTCGGTGGTCAGTTGATGACCACGACCGAGGTCGACAACTGGCCGGGCGACGATGCCGGGGTGATGGGCCCAGAGCTGATGGAGCGGATGAGGAAGCATGCCGAGCGTTTCGGCACTCGGATCGAAAATGACTATATCGAAAAGGTCGATTTTTCGAAGCGCCCCTTCACGCTTGCCGGCGGTGCAGGTGACTACACGGCTGATGCGGTGATCATCGCAACAGGCGCGAGTGCGCAATATCTGGGGCTG